>ENA-ORBV01003888-ORBV01003888.1-microbial-mat-metagenome-genome-assembly--contig:-NODE-3888-length-29334-cov-7.696244_pt1 | contig 29334 bp, 17 predicted proteins | sample MGYA00237777_ERZ505514 | MGnify/ENA primary metagenome ERZ505514 (study PRJEB26160, sample SAMN06269048) | microbial mat metagenome | isolation source: Oligotrophic lake microbial mat | place... | reverse complement strand
CACAGATGGCACCACCACCACCAATGCTGCTGACTGACTGGATGAATATACGTTGGTGTGTGTGCACGTGTGCTTGCGCATTATTTTTGATTAATTATCCTGGCTCATCCAACATTTTCTTTTTGCATATCCCTTCATGTTGTTATTGTGGCACGCAGAAACCTTGGTCATCACGGCGGGAGTCGGCTTGGAAGCCGATTGGAGCCCCGTGGCGGATTTGTTGCGGAAGGGTATGGCCTTTTTTCATGCCAAGGAAGATGTAACATCCTTCAACCTGACAGAGTGGGGTCTTAGTCCGGATGACGTCATGTATTTTTACTTTCGCTGGGACGAACCGGCTTCCGCAGATCGCAATGGAGCCGAAGTATGCAGACTCATGGGGAGTGCCAAGCAACTCAAAACCGCCACAATATACACCGGGAATCGAGATGTATCTCTCAACTATCGTGTCGACGAGGCTGTCAACGCATTTAAAGCTGCCTGTCCCAATACAGTGCTTGTCCCAGTGTGGGAAAGGTATCACAACATTTCCGATGAGGCGTTTCGAACTTTGCTCATCTTTAATCAAATGCCGGACATTGTATGGACCTGCCAAGATCAGGTGGCAAAACACTTCATTGATATTGCGAAGCGTTCCTTGACGACGGATCAATATAGTCGACTTGCCACCACTGGGTGGGATAACATTGAGGAAGGCCTACTCGAAGACCGAAAGATATTGACCACCGTTGATCAGCTGGTGCATTATCCCAATCAAGGTCTCTGGCACGTCATCAACACTGTGGTGGGTATTATCGAGACAAACGGCCTCAACTCGACCAGAGCAGTGCAAGAAACACTGGATTTGGGAGATAGCTTGGTCATTCAGTCTGATACACTATCCATTTCGGCAGACCGTGTAGGATATCTTCTTTCTGATTTACTGCAGGGTTATGACGAAGATGCGCCGCCATTTCGGATTGTGGAAGTGTCAACAGGCTTGTTCGATGTTACTATTACGGAAGTATCTCCCTTTGATGGAAGGTTTATTGCTGTGGTTTGGCTCAAAATGTCATGGCAAGATCCACGCTTGGAATGGCATCCGACTGTCTTCAACGGAACAGTGCCAATTGATCCAGAAATCATTTGGACTCCGAAATTGTTTTTCCGCAATGAGTTCGATTCAGAGGAATTGTACATGTCCCCGGCAACGGTTTATTACAACGGGACTGTCGTTATGGAAATCAACAGGAAAGTCGAGTTTTTGTGTTACACCACAAACGATCTGAAGAGTTATCCATTTGATTCCTATCAATGCTCCATGAACTTGGGAGCTCCTAATGGTATGACCTTGGATTCAAAATACGGTTTCGAGGTGATCTACGCCGACGCCAACTTCAATACCCAAAAGTCCATTTTGGTGAAGCACGACGGCCACCATGAGGACGAAAACCCATCGACTCATCGCGGCCAGGAGATTCATTTCCAACTGTATTTCCAACGCAAGCCATTCACGGCTTACGTGAGACTGATCCTTCCAGCAGTGCTGATTAATTTTGTCGGCTTCATGTCGTTTTTTATTGATGAAATGCAAGAATCCGTCGCCTTGGGTGTAACTACCCTCCTTTGTTCCTTGGCTTACCGCGAAACAGTGGACACTCCCGAAACGTCGGATGTGACGTGGATGGAGGTTTTCATTATGATTAATGTCAGCTACCAAGCTGCTGTCATGTTCATCATCTGGTGCTCGTATGGGAGCAACCACACGTTGGCAAAGGCGATGGAGCGTATTTTTGGTTGCCTACGTCCCGACAGGGTGTCCAAAAGAACTCGAGAAATGTCGGAAAGTCTCAAGAAGGGAAGCGTCCACGTGAGTAGCATGAAAACTTTATCTATCCCGCATGGAAAAGCAGCTGTACCAACAGCGATGCCAGGGAAGAGCATTTTGAATCCTGTGCCTCTGAATAGTATTTTGCAACGAGGGAACAGTGTGATGGATCGAGGGAAACGGCAATCGGTCAGTGTGGGTGGTGGTATTTTGACCTCGACCTCGAATTCACACAATACATTCAGCACCAGCGTGGTTTCCACCAGGAATATGTACAGTAACCCATATTCCCCTTCAAGCCGAAATATTTACGGTAACACAACTGCTGCTTCAACAAGAGATGTCTTCGCGAACGGTGACGGCGTTCGCTTTAGCGACCAGCCTTCCTCAGGCGGTGGCAGCGGTCGCGGCCTGGGTAGTGGGCACGACGAGGATGATTTTGTTGACGTCGAACTACAAAATAGCAAAATTAAAGATCTTGTTGGCGCGCTCGGCAAGCAAGGTTCCGGAGGCAACCTTACAATGTCGTTCCGAACCAACTCGACCAGTGACTTGCGTCAGGCATCCTCGAGAAACCTACGCCGCGCCACAGTCAAATACAATCCCACGCTACCACCGACGAAAGATGCTGATTCAGTTGACTCCGACATACACATTGCACCGGATTTTTACGAAGCAAGCGAATTTGAGGATGACGATGGTGTTTATAGGGCAGTTGGTGGAATGGGTGTGGGCACAGGCATGGGCGTAGCCGGAGACATTGAGCCTGAACCTTATAGATCCTACTCTTACGGCAATGACGCGGCACCTGACAAGTACAACTCCTGGAAGCGGGAGGAAGAGCCCCGTAAGATGAACTCAGCTTTGGAAGAACCACCGGAGCACCCGAACGTCGATTGGATTGGCCGTTGGATAGTTATGCCCTCCTACATTATTGTCATGACAACATTGATTACAACGGGATGGGGCTTCTCGACAGGGGACTCGAGTCTTTCACAAAGTGGGGAAGATTTGTAAGGATTTGTCGGTGGGGCGGGACCTTTTAATGTAGATACGATTTGCAATGCGCACAGCTTAAACCACTAGTGCCGGCTTGCAGCAGCTTCTTTGTCGTCTGTAGTCAAGTAATTAGAGCATTACTTTGTTTTTTATGTAGAAGATTTATTTACGTTTTGCTTCACATGTCGTTCCCCGCGTTATATCGAGAAACATTTTGTTGGCCTACTAGTAACGAACTGCACCTAGGATTTAGATACTGTGGACTGCCTCGCATCCGATCAAATGAAAAGTAACAGCATGACTGATGTGCTATATGTCTTGCCACACAACTCAATATCGAGACTAGGTGTTGCGGGTTTTGCCGACCGCCTTTTTCTCAATCAGCTCATGCATCACAGCAAGGATTCGGAGCTTGTCCTGGGCAGGGATGATTGTAAAGTGAGGATAAAAACCTGCAGCAAACATGAGCACCTGGCCTACCTCCAGCTTGTAGGTGAGGATCTTTTGGTGGTTCTGTGAACGAGCTTTGATGAATTCTATAAGCATTTGTTCCCCATTCCCAAGCTTTTCCTTCTCTGCATCAGGTCTTGTTTTCTTCCACTTTTGGTACAATCTCCAGTCAGGAGTGTCCTCATAAACTGGTTCTTCAAGCTCTGGGCACCACACAGCAATGAAGTTGTAACTGTAACCTTGCAGAGGAACAAACGCCACATTGGAAGCAATGGTGTCAATGTGGGGTATGTATATGGTGCTTGTGTTCAATTGATGATCCTGTTGTTTGTGAACAGCTGCAGCTCCAAGTGCATATGTCCAGTGCGGGTTAAGTGCTGGATTTGACGGAGTGGGGTTGTCCCTGACAGCTTTCAATGTGTCCTTGTACTTTTTGCTAGACTTTCCCAGACCAGCTCCTGCAAAGGCTGCACCAGTGAACACATTGTTTCGACTCTTCATGTGGCGGATGCACTTTCCTCTCAAGACCCTAAACAGGGGAAGTTTTTCAAAGGAATGAGCAACTTGCCAAGTGCTTTTGGAGGGAGCGAATGCCTCCAATTCTTTTCCAAAATCTGCATGGCCCAGTGCCCCAACCATCTTGACCCTCTTCTCAGCTGCAAGATCAACATCACAAGCTTGAATTTTGTCGTATTGATGGATGGGAGGCAAAACATCTTGCCAGTTGTCTTCCCTCAGGTCTTTCCACTGCTTGAAGTCATTGTAAATGATATCATACTTGTCTCCGCCCTTCTTGGTGACCCCTCGGCCTTTGCCTGATTCGTCATCACCATCTTTGTTCTTGCTGTTGTTCCTGTTGCTTGATTGGCTCAACTCTGGAGGTTCCGAGTCACCCCCCGTCTTTTGACCCCGTCGTCGACTCAACTTTGGAGGTTCCGAGTCACACCGAGTCTTTCGACGTTGTCGATCCCGCTCCGCCTCCATAATTTTCTCGTTGGCAATGGTCAACGACGATTCCGCACAGAGAATGTGTACATTGTCTAATGTTGCTTGAAATGTGCACGGTGCCACCTCTGGCATAATTGCTCTGCTGCGAGCGCATGCTGGCTGGCTCTCCCAAACATCAGTCAAGTCGTCCGCCTTGGCTTTGCCCTTCGCCTCTGCTGTTCTCTTTCTGGATCCAATCACATTAGCTCCCCTCCTCTGGTTCTCGCAATTGTTGCACAATTGGGTCCCCTGGACAACCACAGCGTTGACAGAACTGCAATTTGGATTCTTGCAGTGATTGCAGGACTGCAGAGATGTATTGCTAGGATTCTTGGTGCACAAATAGCAAACAGGAGGGTAGTGCACATTCCTTTTCCTAGCTTTATCACTTGGAGCTTTATCACTTGGAGTGCAAGTGCAACAAAAATTTACTTCTTCCACTTGAACCTGCAATCCCTTCAACTCTGCTGTTCCCCTTGCCACAAGACACAAGGAACATTCGGCAGGTCTGTGAGCACACTTGATTTTGAGAGTGTGCTTTTCCCGAATCAGCTTGTTCCTAACGGTGTATTGGAGCCCTTTGCCAAGTGTGTTGTGTGCCCATATGCCTTGAATGACGCCAGATGAGGCTGCGAACCCCACAGGAAGCTCCTCTTGCTCCAGTTCGTCTGCCGCTGCCAATGTTGTTGCTGTTCCGGCACCCGTCTTTTTGCGACTTGCCATTGTCTCCGTGTCCTGCTGCTAGGATAACAGTCAACGAAGCCGGTCAACGAAGGCGATGCGATGCTGTGTCAATGTACAGGCACCGGCTGTACCAGTGTCGGGTGTATGCACGTGTTGGAAGGGTACGGCCGATTCGTCGTGTCGCCTTGAGCAGCAGCCGATTCCGGTAATACGGTAGTATTACCGTAGATAATCGACTTGCTAGCGGCTAGCTAGCTAGCTACCGGTAGATAAGTGGCTAGATAATCGACTAGTAGTCCATATGCGGGCACCGGCTGCACCAGTGTCCGGTGTGTTGGAAGGGCACGGCCCATTCAGAAGCAGTCCCCTTGATGTACCAAGGCCGTTCACTTCATGTAATACGGTCTTGATGAATGCGAAAGCCGCTAGCTAGATAATCGACTATCTAGCTAGACGGCCATACCGGTACTAGCGGCTAGCTAGCTATCTACTAGAGTACTCGGGCGAATGGCTTCAATTGAATTCTCGCTAGCTAGCTAGCTACTCCGAGTAGTTAGAAGTACTGGCTGCAATTGAATACTGGAGTACGACGTAGTACTCTACGTCGTACGGTACAATTGTACCTAGAAGAGCAATAGAATTACTGTTTAAATTTGTATACTAAAATGTTAATACGACGCATGAGCATAGATAACCTACGTACAGGTACAATTGCACTACTAGCTAGTAGTGCTAGTCTACTAGCACTGTAGTACGAAAGAATGGTATATCACCGACAGCCTTGCGCGCACGGCACCTTGACGGACAGGGTAGCACACAGGATGCACAGTTGCTCATTTTGCTTCATTTGAACACATCTTTTCAAGTCAATCTCATCCATGTTTGGCAGTTCTATAGGACAGCCCAGACCAGACTTTAAAACTCTACCTTTTAGAATACATTGCCTTTTGACCCTCAGCAAGAGGCTTCTAATTCCATTTTTCAACAAAATTGGCTTTTAGATGGATTCAGGATCTGTTTTCTTGTGCAACAAAGCTTGTCCCCAAATGAATCATCATGGGGGCAGCTGTGCATCCTTCCTTCATAAACAGGTCTTGGCTGACGCAGTGTTTGCGTCACGACTTGAAGAGTGATCCCACTGACCGAGGACGGACTGGGCTCCCAACAAAGAGACTTTCGATCGGACATAAAGACTGACGACGACAAATAGGAAGCACCATTGTCTTGACACCACTGCTGTGAAAGCAGCAGCAAATGATAGCAACATAAAATGTTACCGTAGGACATGGTGCTAATTGTACAGGACTATGATACTAGTAGTAGGGGCATCTCACTAAGTGCGCACGAACGATGGAGGTTCGAACGATGGAGGTTCGAAGTTCGAATCTGCGAAAAAATGCAAGTTGGGCAAAAAAACAACAACTAGTGTTTTTACTAGTAATTAGCTAGCTAGTAGTTTTGCATGCTAGCCTAAATTACATGATTCGGCGGTGCATGCGGCACATCGAAGAACTGGACCCCCGTCTCACGCTCGAGTGTCGCATTAGCTAACATGCCTTGGAGGACCGCGTTGCCGTCATTTAGCCTAGGAACATGGCTGCCTCTGGCTCCACCACGAGGCACACCTGCATTGATTCTGCCACCAGGAACAGGACGACGGGGTGCAAAGAAAGCATTGCCTGCAGGCTGAGAGTTAGGATGTAACAGTGTGGGGTGCACCCCATGCTTACCGATGGCATTCATAATGAAGGTAGGGGACGATCGTTGGCCACATGCAACCTTGATCCTGGCAACAGCTGAGTCCACAGTGTCCCCTTCACGAATGAGGCGTTCCATGAGATCCCACATGCGTTTCCGACGGCAGCACCGCTGCTTCTTCTTGTTCACACCGCATCCACCACGCTCTTGACTAGTGAACTGAGAGGCCGCCTTGCGTCCACCAATACCAAACTTGTACTCATCCCATAGATCATGGAGGGTGTGAAGGTTAGGGCACAGCTCCGCATGGCCATCATCAGGACGGTTAGCAGGAGGTCCCAGTGGGGCATTACCTTGTTGGGCGACGGCCCGCCTTCTATTGCTAGCTTGCACTGGGTCCTGACGGGCAAAGCCCCCTTGAATTGTACCACCAAATCGCCTGATGTTGTCAATCATGGCGGCAAACCGCTGCTGCTGCCATGCCTTCATCACCTGAAACTGGCTATCCACATGCACATGTAGGGCGCTGACTGACTGGGCGCAACGCTGCTGCTGCAAAAGGATGGATTGCAGCACAGCAGTGTTAGCACCAGGGGCAGTGCCAGCAGCAGTTGCACCCACACCACCAGCATTTAAGGACGCACCAGTGTTGACTTCATCCACACATAGGTTCCCATTGATAGAGCACATGTGGAGGGGGACTCGCTCCACACAGTTGTCAGTGTGCTCCACCCCCAGCCCGTTAAGACCAGCAGCGATTCGAGTGCACTGACACTCAGTCAAGCACCCCCTCAGGGTGGGGTCACAGCAGGCACAGAGTGCCGTCAGACCAAAGATTTTACAGAGGCGGCGGTCATTAGAAAAGCGCATGCGAACATGGGGAACACAGTGTGTGAACAGCCAGTCATCAGTGATGCGGTTCTCCAGACCCACCTTCAGCTTGCACTTGATAGGACCCCCCCTGCAGAGCATGCCAGCAACCTTTGCATCTATGTGAAGCTGTTTGACATCGATGTACCTGAATACAACGCGCCGGCCCTGTGGCTTCCACCTTCCCCGAATTTCAATCTCATCAGCGAGTGCCCCTTGGCGCCTTGCCTCATTAGCTGCACCCTTCCGCCAAGAATGAGTGCCAAGACCCAACTCCTCCTCCTCGTCACATAACTCCTGGAATTCGTCGACATGGAGAACATGTCGATCCAGGTTGTTCCTGTGATTGGATTTGAGTCTGGCAGGGGCTTTGGCATCCATGTCAGGAGTGAAAAGACACTTGGCTGCAGGGTGCAGTCTCAAGTGCTCCTCCAAGTAGACACCCATGTGGAGCAGAACACAAGTCTCTGACTCCATGGAGCCAAAGATGATCTATGCAAAAGCATAAAAAAGAATTTGAGTTAGAAAGAGGACATAGATGTGGGGAAGTGAACAGCAAAAAGACATAAGCACATGCCTGATCCGGGCAGCGGCGTTCCTCCATAACGTTCTTAGACCAACGAACTCTGGTCTTCAAAGCGAACTCGAACTGAGAATGTCCCCGTGGATCGTCGACTTCAAAGTGGGCACAGTCATCCAAACGCCCAATGAGAGTGTGCTGCCACAGTTGGAGTGTGGGGTACTTGTACTTGCAGTCAAAGCCCCCTTGGGCACGAAGTAGTTGGAGAGACTTAATGAATTCGTTCTCCCTGAGAGGTCGCTTGGCACTGGAGGGGCATCCCTCGCCACGGACTTCGAATTTCCGAACCTCCTTGATGATGTCATTAACTGGAGCTGACTTGGTGGGATTCCCTTGCCCGTTGCACCATGGAACAGTGCGGTGGGGCATGTGGTGCGAGAGGGCCTTCTTGATTGATTCGAGGTTGGTAGACCGGCAGAAGGTGGGCCGATGATTCGTTGGAGGGTTGATGTTGTAGTCTGGATCATTGTAGGCTTGAAGTCCCATGTAGCGTTGGACATCTTCGGGTTGAATGAGAAGCAGTTCGGCCCGACTGAAGTGACACGTGTGAACATCACACGTAGCAGAATGCCCGTGATGAAACTCCATGAAATGAGCAAGATGGGGATGGTGCGCGTGCTTGTGCGGCATGAGCCAACCAGTAGCGGGGTCGGCCATGGTCGTCGATGGATGGATTAATTAATTCAAAAGACAGAAAATGCTTTGAACAATCGTGGAAATTTTGGCATAGATTAGCTTGGAAATCAAATTAATGAGTCAAACCACTAGAAAAGTGACGAGTTGAAACATCAAAAAGCATGCTTTTTGATCGAAGTTTGGATTAGCGATGACACCGTCGGTTGCAGTTGGCACGAACCCCTGCTCTTTGCTTGACACACACAAGTCGAAAAATGTTATGACTAATTGAATTTTGTTTATCACATTGGTCACACAGCTAATTGCACAACCGCTTTGGTTACATTTGATAGAATGACTAAGTTCAGAGCAACACAACCAAGACCAAACATAGCACTCCGAGTGTTGCCAATTGTCAAAATCACCAGTGCGTGCTTGGAATCATGCACACAAATCGATCGTGCAAACTGTGCACATCTTAATGGCATAAGTCAAAGCATAGTGACATTACACCGGTATATCTAGTAGTCATTGCATGTTATACGCCAGGCGTGTTACTCAGGGTAACATTTTGTATTTAATGTAGTAGTAGAGAAGACGAGTAGCATTGGATTCTAATGTTTCTAATGAACGCCGTTACTAGATAGCTAGTAGGGGTCGGAATAAGGCTGAAAGGCACTGTGCGTCCTCGGAAAAATGACATCAAAAGCGTGAATTCATGTTTCAGCGGGACTCTCATCAGATTCATCGTATCTTGATGATTTGTCACAAGTGAACAATAATATTTATTAATTATTAATATGCATGGTTGGGCACGCACAACAACGGCAGAGTGAGTCTATACCTAAGCTACTCAAGTAAAGATTAGTGTTGTATGAGGATTGCTGCCTCATCCGATAAATAAACTGAATTGCCGTCAAGAATAAGTGTGTGGCAAGGACAGAAAACCATTCCCTCAAGATAGTGTAGATTCGCTTTGTTGCGACGGCCACATACTACGTCCTCCACAAACAGCCAAGAATGATTGCAGGAACGCAGATAGGCCCACCAGGCCTGTTATTGTTTGCTTTATGCCTTAGCACGACGACTTCTACGATCGATGCATTTGTGACTTCACCACAAGTAGCACCAATATCTCCTATTAGGAGGATAGGTCCTAGGATATCTCAGCCTACAGTTTACAAACCCACCAAACATAACCCCCTGTTGACATCCACAGCCTCTTCTACGGCTGCCGACCCCAAAGACGATGAGCAAGATATCAAGAGTTTGAAGCAAAAGCTGACCAAGGAATTTTTTGCCATTGGAGCACCCGCCTTTTTGCAGCTGGCTGCAGAGCCCTTGGCTGCATTGGTAGATACTGCCTATTTAGGGCGCTTGGGTCCTGAAGTCTTGGGAGGTGCTGGAGTTGCCATCAGTGCTCAGTATTCTGTTTCCAAACTCTACAATGACCCATTGCTTCGAACCAGCATTAGCATGGTGGCCTCCCAAGATGGAAAAAGCCGTGGGATGACTAGTGCCTCAGACACGGCAGCCAAGGATAGTGCCCTCAGTATTCAAGTGTCATCCGCTTTACTGTTGGCGTTTTGTGTAGGCGTGATTCAGTTGGTGGTGTTTTCTGTATTGGCCAAAACGATTACCGTCGGTATGGGCGTGACGGAGGCATCTCCCATGTGGCATTCGGCGACCAGTTACCTTCGAGTTAGGGCCTTGGGTACTCCTGCTGCAACTCTGTGGTTGGTGACGAATGGAATCTTTAGAGGACTCGGCAATACTCGGACTCCCTTGATTTATTCGCTCATTTTTACTGGCCTGAATGCCATTCTGGACCCGCTGTTTATTTTTACCTTCCACTTTGGAGCTTCCGGAGCCGCCGCTGGAACTGCCATTGCCCAATACATTGCTCTGGTGCCTCTGCTGCTGGCTCTGAATAAGCAAGTTCCTATTGATGTGGTGGGTCAGATCTCCAAATTGGGCGAAGCTCTCAAATCCTATCTCAGCGCGGGCAGTCTTGTGCTCATTCGAACGTTCGGAAAGGTGTTTGCCTACGCGGTCTGTGCACGAGAAGCTGTACGTATTACAACACCATCAACAACGCCATTCCTAATCCGCTTCTGACAACATAACTATATCATTCTTTCTCGCAGGCCCTTTTGGGACCCGTGGCGGCAGCGGCGTACAATTTAACCTTCCAATTGGGCTTTGCAACGACTCAAATTTGCGAATCGGTCGCCGTGGCCGTTCAAACTATGTTAGCACGAGAACTAGCGGACACCACGACGCATTCTCCGGACGTTCGGCGCCAGTTGGTCCGCCATCTCATCCAGACTGGGATTCTGATAGGAGGCGGTGTCGCCGCACTCTTGTCCTTGACGACGTTTTTCCAACAAGACTCCGTCTTACGTGGATTGACCAACAATGCTGCCATTCGCGCTTCCGCGGCTGCCATTTTCCCAGTCGTCTTGGTCACTCAAACGCTCAAAGGATTAGCCTATCCTGTCAATGGGATTGTCATGGGAGGATTGGACTGGTTCTTTAGCATGATGGCCATGTGGCTGGCCAATTTCGCGTGTGTTGGTATCGTCAAGGGCTTTGCTCTGAAAGGCACCTTGACCTTGGGTCAAATTTGGTGGGCCTTGGCTGCCTTTATGGGCACTCAAGTTGTGACGGGCATCATACGCTATGAAAGTAAGACGGGCGTTTGGAAGGTGTTACGGAAAGAAAAGACGTCCTAGTAGCTAATTTTTCTTTCACTTATGATGTAATAATGCCAATGCTAGCGCTACAGTTATTATAGCTTTTATTACGTACTAGTACGATACTGTACTAGCTAGCTAGTACTAGTAGCTATTGGACTTGGAAGCCGTGAAGTAGGGTATGGGGTCAGTGTGCTCCCAGAAAAATACCAATTCATTAGGGTTCATGCTCACCGTGCACCAGAATGATCAATCACTATTGGATGTCTGCTTTTGGCTGCGTCGCTTTTTAGCTGCCACACGAAACAGACCGATCGAGCCATCATCGATCGACTACTTAACTATGCTACAATACGATGGACGTACTTATTTAGGTTCTTGTGATTGTCTAGCTAAGTTGATTTGACCAAAACCGGTGCAAGCAAAAGGGAACTATAGCATAATACATGGTACAATCCATCGCACCAAACAATCAATCTCAGACCTAAATTGAGTCTGGCATACACGACAAGAACGACGACGGACAACGACACAAAGTCAGTTTTATGACTTGTATCACACACACATAGGGACATCTTTCGATTCAAAGATCAGAGCCATATTCGCATGGAAGACGAGAGGCGACCATTACATGTACTGAATGTCGCGATGAGCAAACAATGGACGAGTAGTACAGTCCAGTAGACTGCTTGAATGTGAATGGTAACAACCATCACTCGTCATAACTCGTTACTACGACGTAGTCAGTCTCAAGAACCATGAAGGCCAAAACGAAGACCAAGATCTTCTTTATTCCAGTAGCTCTTTTAGTTTTGGGCTACTTGCATCTACTAACGATGTATGCGTCGAGAATGGAGACTCCCATTGCAGCTAACGTTGTTGGTGGATGGAAGGATTTTCCGCCACAACCTGTACACCAACAAGCTGCAGTGATATCTCCACCACGCCTCACGGCTCAAGAAGCACGTCGTCAAATGATTCGACTGAAAGCACGTCCCACTGTGCCTCCCATGGTGCACGCAATGGAGGGAAACGAAATTCCAACTTCCTCTTTTTCCACAATGAATCTCGAGGATCCCTCGATAAGAGCCCAACGAGTCGTGTACATTATTACTCCCACGTATTATCGCAAAACCCAACGTGTCGATTTAATACGATTGAAACAAACACTACAACTAGCAGCACTAAAACATCATGCCAAGATGTATTGGATTTTAATTGAAGATGCTCAAGAGTGTTCCCAAACAGTACGACAAATCGCACAAGAAAGTGGACTTGCGTTTGCGCACAAGGCCATTGTCAGTCAGAAAAAGAAAGGACATCGAGGATTGTTGCAACGCAATTTGGGATTGGACACGATCATCAACGACATTCGAAAAGAAGGAGTCATTTATTTTGCCGACGATGACAATGCCTATGATACGCAATTATTTACCGAATTGACTTTTACTAGGCATACCAGTGTCTTTGCGGTCGGCATGAGTGGAGGCAGTGCTTGGGAACGATGTCATGTCAACTTGGAGACTGGTAACGTCGATGCCATACTCAGCACGTGGAAACCCAAATATCGAATTCCCGTCCCAGGAAAACCCGGACAGTTCACCCATCCCGTTCGCAAATTTGCCATGGACATGGCCGGCTTTGCCTTCAGTACGACGGCACTGATGACAACACAGGCAAGATTTCAACCAACTTCGACGTCGGGAATGCTCGAGACGGACTTTTTGTCGCTTTTAGTCCACAATGTTGGCGACTTGGAACCCTTGGCGGCCAATTGTACGCGCATCTTGGTGTGGCATGTCAAGACCACTGAACCACAATACTTCAACAATCCCGAAGCTGACGATAAGACCTTTGATTTGATGGTTCAGTTGGTGTAGGTATAGTATAGCAAATGGAAAAATGAGTCCAAACAGAGTCTTTGAGAGGCGTGATTCTGGACATTCGAATTTCGTCAATACGATCGAAGAGTTCCTCGTCCGTGGTGTGGGCCTTGCTGGCCGACCCTGCAAAATCCATTCCCTCAGTGGACCCTTTTTGGGCCAGTAACAGGCATTTAGCATCCCAAACAGGCGTCTGACACTTGGGAAGGACGGGAAAGGCATGACGGCCAATGATAAATTCATCAGTCGAGCCCGTATCCTTACTAACCGCCTATACCGTTACAAAGGGATTCGCGTCAATGACTCGTTTGGCTCCAAACCCTCTGCAATATGGTTACTCTAATATGTGTTTATCTCCTCAAGGCTAAATGGGATATGAGGACGCGACTGAGGATAAGACCAGTCGTTAGACCAGCAACTGCAGTGGTGATTTTTTTATACAATCCAAATGTGTTCATCTTCTTCTTTGTCATCTTCGTCATCTTCGTTCTCATCTTCGTCGTCCTCTTTGTCCTCGTCCTCGTCCTCCTCCTCTTCGTCCTCGTCCTCGTCCTCTTCGTTGTCTTCGTCGTCCTCTTCCTCTTCGTCCTCTTCGTATCTAGCTCTGTATCTGTTCACGTAATCAGGAGGCTGTGTACTCAAAAAGTCCTCATAGCTAGTCATCCTCTTTCCCACCGGATATAATTCCTCCAAACGTGCTACATTCTTGGCAGCTTCTTCACAGGAGAAAGACATGAACAAAGGATAATCCTTTGTTTTGGCACCCCAAATTTGATCCAAAATAGACAACGCGTCAACTTCTTTTTCTTGAGCTTTGACCCCAATGGAAGGGATGGTTCGATACTTGTTGTCCTTGCAACGGAAATAAAATCTTTCCGCTTCACTGTCGAAAATGCAGACTGTTATGGGAGCATCCTCCTTCGCTCGATTCACTAGCCAAGGGAGAGGAATGGTGTTCCAAATTGAGAAACAGGCTCGCAAAGCCCTGCTAGCAGAGTAACCTTTGTTGATCATGATTGGCAACATGGTTCCCAAAGACATGTAGTGGTCAAGCTCTTGGTGAGTTCCGAAAGGAGACATGTCATCCCCAGTTTCGATGACTAGCGTTGACAAATAAAAATGAGCCTTTAGCCAACGGCGCATTTCCTCGGCTGATTTTACACCCATGTTTCTCTTTGTCTCGTCAGTGACCTTCGCGGTATTAAACATTTCTCTTCTGGCGCCCTTCAGTTCTTTTTTGTATTCTTTGTTCTTCTTTTTTGTGAAGAGTGGATTTGTGAATTGTGTGACAACTTGCTTGCTCCTTCTTCGAGCAAGTATTACCAATCTGAAAAAATGGTCAAACCGTTCTCTCAAATGCCTAGTTACAGCACCGGTAATGGCTAACATCCTCTTGTTAGAGATGCCCTTGTCTTTGTCATCGATGTTAGGCATTTTGTACAACAAACAGCATTCCTTGTACATAGCTCGCCATGGGACAGTGCTCACTTCTTTGGTCAAATCAGTCCACGAAATCAAACTTGATGGAGTCCCATCTCTTTCCGCAATCATTGACAGTTTCATGCCTAGGCTACAATGGGCCACCAGGCGCACAACGGCCAAAGCAGGATTGCCAATGGTTCCATGAGGAGTTCTCTCCACATCAAATGGATAGGCACCAGAGCGTTTGTTTTTCACCCTTGCAGCTTGGATGGTGGTCAGGCGACATCCGCATCGTCGAGGCAATGCGTTGGTGTTGCGAAGTTCATTCCACACTTTGCCAAGAATGACCAGGAAGTCCGGTTTTCCGTTGCATCTTTCAAAGTAAAACTTGTCCGCGTACAATGGTTTGTATGGTTCTTCGTATTTGATGGGACGATCCCACATGAGATGCGTGTCCACGATCTCCGACACCGTTTTGCCAAAGCACTCATCAGTTGGATTGATTCTGTAAAGTTTGATAAAATGATTCGCAGTCTGTATCTCATACTTGGGCCCGTAGTTCATGACAAAAGTCGTTAGCTCTTCTTGATTTTTAGCATCCTTGGCAACAGTCTTTTGCTGTTCGTCGTTTACATCAAAGTCTTCCATGTCTGGGTCTTCGTCGTCAGATGACTCTGCTGTCATGGCTGTCACATTCAGGTCTGCATTTTTGAAGAGTCCATCCTCTGTTTCTTTGATCTTGTTGGAGTTGTTCATGGTTCTTGTTACTGAAAGCATAAAGTTGAAACTTCATGTCGGCCATCTGTGATAACAACTTTGGTTTTTGTTGGTTGTTGTTGTGTTCTTTTTGGTTAACCGCGCAGCGTAGCCTTGACCCTATCACCTATGTGGCAGTCCTTACAGCGCAGTCTTGACCCTCTGGCTAGCAGTGACGACAAAGGTGCGATTTCATCCATGATTCAGTCCACGAATCAGAGTCGTGTCCCGAGTTCAAGACCTGGAACCACTGTGCATCCCAAAAAAAAAGACACAAGACCATGTGCTACCTTTGTTTGAGGAGCATTTTTTGCAGAAGAATTATTTTTTCGGTCGATCAGTATAATAACTTACTTGCTGCCGCATGCACAGCTGCGCAGCTGTGCCACGTCAAAGTCTCCCACACAAACAGGGCGGCATTGTGCTTCACTCAGCAGATGCTCAAAACAGCCCGAATCCCGAAACATTTGCTATCAACAATATTACAAAACAACGATGTCGTCCACAATCTCTCCGCCGGCCTATTTGATTGAACGTTTGAATCAACTGGATAAGTATCACCTTGAGCTCAAAAATGACCCCAATGCAAAACAAGTTCATGAAATTGTTAGACTCAAGAAAGATGATAGCAACAGTAAAGAAAACGAAATGGAGAAAGAAATATCGCGCTTGAAAAGATCGTTGCAAGCAAATTACAGTGTTATCAGGATAAAAGGAAAAAATTATGACAAAGCTTACGAGCACAGATTGAAAGGGTACGGAATAGTGCGATGGACCACCGAGGACAGGATTTGGTGGATAAGGAAGTTCAAGAAAGACATGGAGATTGATGATGACAAACCCATTTACATTGGAGGAGGCAAGGAGCCACTGCCTTCGCTGAAATGCCGCGCATACCCCCAAACTGTGTATATAAGACAATGGTCTGCCAAGTACAGAGAAAAATATCATGGCTCTTTTGTGGTGCGTGGCGACAAAATTCCTCTCACTGAATATGAGTTGAATCAATTGAATGAAATCAAGTTTGTTTGGTCTGACCCTAAATCAGAAAAGAAGAAAACATTTGAAGAGCGCATGGAGGACTACAACAGGCTGCCACCGGGAACAATGTTGACTCATTTTGTGACGGAACACAGGAAATTTTACAGATGGAAAATGGAGATGAAGAAAAAGTTCCAAAACGGAACAATCAATGAGAATTCAGTGGAGTACAAGACGCTGCATGATGATCCCAATTTTGCATTCTTTGTGGCGAAAGAAAGTCTGGATGGAAAAATGAAAGACGTGACCATGGACATTGATGATGATGACACAAACGAGAAGGTCAAATACGTGTATTGCATAGATGACGAGGACAAGTATTCTGGATATTTCAGTGACACAGATTTTCCACCGGCAGTGGGCCCAAGCAAAAAGGAATAAAGTTCTATGTAATGATTTCTAATAAATGCTTAAGATGATATTCATGACAACATAATCCAAAACGCTCTCTCTGGCTTCTTGAGCGCCGCATGGCCTTCGACATCATCCGAGCTCTTCTGTTTGGAGGCCAAGCCAACCACATGGCTGTGGTATCCTTCGTACTGATCATAATGGTGAAATAAATCATTCTCCATTATGAGATTCAAAATATTACTTTTCCTACCATTGATTGGTAAACTCTGTTTTCCTTTCTGTTCCGCCAAGAAGGAAGTCTTGTCAACGTTTGTTTATGAGTACAAGCATGCCCGTTGTCCATTGTTACCTGTATGACAAGCATCTTAGTTGAGTTTGGACGGTATCTGTCTGTAATATTTCATATCCCAATATTCCAGTGGACTCAAACCGATTGTTTTGTTGTCATACCGAGGCTCCATGCCAAACAAAACCCCGGTAGAAACTGACGCCGACGTCTTCATGGCTGTTCGTGGATGAGTTCTAGGAGTACTGGCAGCATCTGTATCGTTATCTTCATCCAAAATCAACTCTGGAAATCGATTTCGAAACAAGGCTGCTAGATCCACGCGACTGCCACAGGTACTAGCGTGACCTGCACCCTCCACTATATGCACTTGAGTGTCGGGTAGAATGCTGGCAAGTCGTTCTGCTTCGGCAATGGAAGGCAAACAGCGATCCTTTTCTCCTGCCACAATCAAGGTTCGAAGTTGTTGCTTGTCCCCTCTCCCCATGGCCGCCAAACGGTCAGAAGTCATTCGTTCGCACCCCGTGGCCAACCATTCGGACAGTCGCCACCGCAATGTGGACCGCGTCATGGTAGGTATCACAAAGGGCAATGAGAAAGCTACACGTCCCTATTTTGATGCGTTCGATCAACAGGAGAGTCAATCAAAACGCAATTCAATTCAGGTATTCAACCCCCCCCGGTAGGCAGACAGCCTGCAATGAAACGTACCATGTATGCTTCTCGGGCTTCATTATCAATGACACTTGGAAGGGCCTTGCCTTGCAAGATTGAAAGCAATTGTCCCACAGAATAGTCATCCGTAAAGAGCGGCAGGAGCTTGACTAATCCTGGCCAATAAAGCCACAGAGGCAAACTGGCAACTTGAGGTCCTTGCACGGCCAATTTGGATCGATCGAAGCACGTGGCGGCATTGATCAGTGTCAAACCTTGCAAATTAATACTTTCTTGCTGCTGGCTTTGATTTCTCTCGAGTATGGTCAATGCCACTTCTGATGCTAAAATGCCGCCAAAGGATTCACCTGCAAGATAGACTGGTCGGCTCATCCTTTGTGGTTTCGTTTGTCCTTGAATTTTCCCTGCAGCAGCAGCCAGCCAGTCTGTGACGGACCCCCACGGTGTTGTAGATTGCTGTGGTTGCTGTAGTTGTAGTACCTCATCTAGTTCCGTTGTTGTCGCTTCACTTTGAGAACTCTTCGATTTTGAATCCAAGGATGGCGATGATAATAATTCCGTTTCCAAGTATTGCAATACGCCATCTCTCAACTCGTCAAAATAGGATCGATCTGCAATGTCCACCGTCATGCATCGGACATCGAAAATGGTATGCAGCTCTGGAAATTGAAGAAAGGGACTTAAGAATGTTCCATCAAATCCTGGCAAGTACAAGAGCAATGGTTTTTGGTTTGTTTGCAGTCGTTTGGTTGTCGTGGCATTACGGCCCTCTTTTTGTACGGTGTCCATGTATTCGTCAACCGCGGGCTTGTATCCGTATTCCAGCAGGGGGGCGATGAAGTTTACGCGACGAATTCTTCTTGTATCATCTTCTTCCCCCTTCTGACTGGCACCACGTTTTATCGACTCGCAAAACAATAATGCAGATTGGCCAAGACGAGAAGTCCTTCCAATCGGGACAGTTTGCTTGGTGCTAATAAATCCAAAAGAGATCATAGGGAAGAAGAGAATCATCCCCGTCCAAACAACAACTAAGACATGGTGGACCATCGTAGTGCCTCGCAGGTCGAAGCAAAAATCTCCCTTTTGGTTCTCAGGAATTGCAAATTCAATGCAAATTATGCTCTTGCCATTCCATCAAAACTACCAATATTCGCTCGCTGGTCTATATAGTTGGCTAGCTCTGCAGCTCAATACTTATATTGCTTGCTGCTAGCTAGCTACTATATATAGATCTGGAGACAAGAGTGTCGTCCAAAAGCCAAAATAGACGGCGTTGGCTCATTTTTGTATCCTCACGATCTTTGATGGATCGGGTGGAAGGTTCAACTTATTACTTGTTAGCACAAACCCTAAGAAAAGACATTTTAATCGCACGCTTTCTCGCTTAGGTTATGAAGTCCGGGAAAAATCGTGTCAATAGCTACTCTAGCTAGCTAGTCTAATGATACTACTAGTAGTACTTTTAGTAAATAGCAGTCAATTTGGTTTTGACGGAAATCATCAGCTGGGTTTGAATGATCAATCAGCCAGGCAGAGGCCATCGACCGACAACTAGTTTTTGGCCGTTGTATGGCTTAGTTGAGTTGCAGATTGGGTGACTTGGTTTCGACATTTGCAATTATGCTGCACCGGTGGAAATACGTTGCTACGTACTTCTGACATGACAAAAATGCACGCAGCACCATCTATGTTCAACTAAAGTGATGCACTAGTAACTTTCTGCGACATAACACACATGATTATTTTATAGAGACTACAAATGTGGTGCCAAACCATAACAGATTGTCCCGCTTTCTTGCTGGCACACTCTCTAGCGAATATATATTTCTCCGTCGGATGCTCATTGCAAATTACCGACTGCTTTGTTTTCGAAATGAATGATCAGCTCCACAATTTAGGGAACAAAACTGAACATCATCTTACCATCAAAGTAGAAAGAATCGGTTGTGACAATGCGTCCATGCTGCTTGCCCGTGTGGACTTCATGAATACGGACCTGCTCTTTCATTCCCGAAATGCGTCCACCGCAAATGACAAATGGATCACCTTCCATCGCCAGGCCATTGCTCAGCAATTCAAAACACAATTCATCCAGTAACTCCTCGATATTCTCCAAGTTATTGACACAGATGGAGTGAATGCCTGCCATTGCACCACTGGCTTGACGTGCGGCAGTCTCTTTGGTGGTCATCATGAGAACGGTAGCGCCAGGACGAAATTTGGCCACGTAATTGGCCATTTTACCAGTTTCACTGAGAACGACAATCAATTTGGCGTTCACGTCCAATGCCGTTTTGACCGCACTGGAGGACATACTTTCCCCCACCGAGAGTTTTCCATGTTCGGCAATAATGGAATTTCGGACGGACTGAAACAACAAGTTGTAGTTACGCGCCGATTCGGCTTCACAACATGTCCTGGCCATGACTTGGACGGCTTGTTCAAAGTAAGGTCCATTGGCCGTTTCTCCCGACAACATTACAACATCTGTGCCATCAAAGACAGCATTGGCCACATCGGAACACTCGGCACGAGTAGGACGAGGATTGGTAATCATCGATTCAAGCATCTGGTATAAATTTAAAAGAGATTCAAAAATGAAGTAAAATTGAGTAAACCACGTTGAGACAGTGAAGCCACCGTTGTGGGAAAATGCAGAAAAACAAAAGCGACAATGAGAAGGAGCAAAAAAACAACGATAGAAACGTACCTGCGTGGCAGTGACGACGGGAACACCACGAAGATTGGCTTCACGAATCATGTATTTTTGGGCCAAAAAGACCTTGGAGGCGGGAATTTCCATCCCCAAATCACCACGGGCCACCATGATCCCATCTGTTTCCTTGAGAATGGCATCATAATTTTCCAGACCTTCTTGATTTTCAATTTTGCTAATAATCTTGATGTGTTCTCCACCATTTTCCTTCAAGAGCTTTTTCAAGGCCACGAGATCGGAGGCTTTACGAATAAAACTGGCGGCAATAAAGTCTACCTTGTATTTGCAAGCAAAATTGACAATGTCGTCGACGTCTTTTTCGGTAAAGGTCGGCAAATCCACAACCACACCGGGCAGATTCATGTTTTTGCGTTCCCCAATGGCACAATTGTTTTCAATGCGACAGGCAACCTCACCGGCCGCAGCATCACACGACAAGACGGTCAAGACGAGGGATCCATCGGCAACAAGAATCTGCTGTCCATCCTTGACGGACGTCGCCAACTGCTTGTAACTACACGCCAATTTCTTACTATCTCCCTTGAAGGAGTAATCACTGGTAAGTACAATGGTCTCACCCTTGACCAATTCAATCTTACTCGCATCATTGGCAAAAAATCCCGATCGAATTTCCGGACCTTTGGTGTCCAGGAGGACGGCAATGTTGCGCGACTTGTCTTTGGAGACTTTGCGCAGACGCTCGAGGACGCCCAAGTGGCCGGGATGATCGCCATGGGAAAAATTAAAGCGAGCCGCATTCATACCGGCATCCATGAGTTTGGCCAAGCCTTCTTCGCTCCAACAGGCGGGGCCTAGAGTACAGATAATTTTGGTTTTGCGTTCCTTGACCAGGCAGGGTTTGGTCACGGTATCGAGGGTAATGAAGCCTCCACGGAGGGTAGGGACGCTGCTAGTATTGGAAATCATCTTGTTGTTGTTATTGTTGTTGTTAATAGTAGTAGATGAGTGGTAGGATTGATTTTTCTGGTGCTCACTGATCTTGTCAAAATAATTGTGAGCTAGTAGAGAGGTGTGATGGTGAATAGTAGGTACATGTGTGTGTGTGTGTGTGTGTGTGTTGGATCTGCAATTACGTTTACTACGTACCAGATGGAGGTAGGTTGTCTGTTTCGTACCGGTATGTGAATCTCCTTGCTTTTCGTCGACGTGTTTCTTCTCGCACTTTGCGCACCGAATCTACATGTACATACTCAACTGGACTCAATCGGGTCTTTCATGCATTCATTGGGTGGACGACAAGGTATCCAAGGTATCTTTCTCAATTTGCTTCCGTGGTTGCTGCCGCGCCTTTTTCAGAGCCAATGGAAACCGCGATCAATTTCGTTCGTACTTTCATTCACGAGAATTAATATAATGACTCATTGTACACTCAGAATAAACCAATCACGGACGAGATAGCGTCTGGCCGCAGTCGGGATGTAGAAATGGTTGTGTTGTTGATCAGATTGCATGCACAACAGAAACAAATTGTCTTTCTTTGTTGGTGCGCCACAAAACATGACAACCACATTTTTTTCAAAAACTAGCAATGACAGATAAACGATTTTTCCCGTGATTCAACCGGAGTCATGCTGGTGACTCAAGTCATTCAGACGCAAATTGCGCAAACAAATGGTTTCTGTCGCGGGGCAAATCAATCCCACGCTTTTCTGTGAAGTGATGCACTGTCTTAGGGTTAGCTGTTGTGTAGCAAGCTACCTATTCTTTGGTGCTGATTGTGGTGTTACGTCCACATGTTTGGTGAACCCCGACAAAGAAAGTGGTCATTTCGATCTTCGGAGAGTCAAAACAATGTACATCTGTGTGGACGTTCGTGGTGAATTGCCAGAAACGGGCAGTCTGTTTTCCTGAGGACCCTGTCAATTTGATCAAAATGCACCTCAACATAATTTCTTATGAGTTTCTTATTTGCGATGCACATATGCAATTGCTTTGGTGAAACATTGCAGTTGGAAACTTTACCTGAAAACAAAATAATTGTTGACATTTGTTCTCTTTTGTGACGAGCTGTTGGTGATTAACAAGCATGTTTCCGCAAGAAGCCTTTCCTTCATGTCAAGGTGAAAAAACACAATGACAGCATTTTTGAATAGAGAAGCAAAACAAGCAAACAATTTGTGGACATTGTTTAAGAAAGGCACGACAAGAAGCCAGCCTGATAAGAATTAAAGAATTTTAACAAACAAAAGAAATGCAAAAAATAGGTTCTAATTCCTCTTTTCAACGGTTGGCGTTTGAAGTGCCACATTTTGTTCTGAGTTTTTTCCTTGTTCTGGGCATCATTGATAACTAATTGTCAATGATGATCCTCTTATTGACTCTTCTGTAGATCTAGATTGGGAATTCATGCTAAATAACAAAAAGTGGCTTGTTGTGAACCAAACTAAGTTGCATTTTTTGAGACTAAATGTTGCTTTAGAAAAGAACACAGATGAGTGCAAATGTGTCTCCCAGGTTTCTAGTTAGATGTCAGCAATGCAAAGTTCAAAATGCAATGATAGAAATCTTTGAAAACATTTTTTGTTTGATCAACTTAAATTGATGGGCTTATTGCTTCCAGATGTGGCATTTTGGTGTGAGCATGGAATTTGGGACAATGCCTACATGATTGTGATGGTGATTTTGTTCACAGATCTATTGTTTGATTTGAGGTGCTATTAGATCCACACTAGAACCATCATGCTCCTGAGAAAAGAATCTGTCAGCTTCTTTTGTCTCCCAAACTGGCAATTGTCACTTTGGGTGCCTGTGTGGTTGTGGTTTCTCATGATCCAAAGTCTGAACCGGTCAAAATCAAAAATGCATTGTCCAAGAAGCATTGCAGACAAATTTGGTTTGTGGCAAAGCCAGCAGCCACAGACAAAGAATGCTCTGGCTACTAGTCACTGGGGTAGCTAGCTAGGTCTTCTTTTGCCACTGGCTAGCTGTTCAATTAGTCAATTAGTTGTCATCAGGAACTTGCCGCAACCTTCTTACAACTGGCACAGATTAAGAACCCTTTTTAAAATCGGTCCATAAATAAAAATCGGTTCATGTGTATGAACCGATTTTTAACAAGACTAAAAAAATCGGTTCATAAATCTTAGACTGATTTGAAATAGGTTCATAAATAGAAATTGGTTCATAATTATGAACCGATTTCAAACAGTACTAAGTAATAGTTCTCCGTGTAATTATGAACCGATTTGTGAACCGATTTTCATTTATGAACCCTTTGAAGAAAAATCAGTTCATAAATGTTGGTCTCTTCTACAAAAGGACTATAAAAAAGAAAGGTTCATAAAAAGGTTCATAATTATGAACCCTTTTCAATAAAAGGGTTCATAAATAAAAGGGTTCATAAAGTTTACTATCAGTTAAGTTCTCAGTTGAGGCCAGTTCCAGAGTAACCGTGCTGTGCATGTGGGTGGCTGTTGCAGATAAGTGGACCCGGCGGCTCTTAGCTCCAACCTCAATAAGAGAAATTGGTCATGTTGCACAGTCCCTGCTCCTGCCTTTTCAAAAGTCACATTTAGAAATGCTTTTTAAAAATAACAATGAAAAATTTAAACCACCAATCTTCAAACCACGCAATTTGTTTGAAGTTGTGTTTGTTTAAAAATTGTGTTTTTCGCAGGAAAATGTCACTTCTTGTGAATTGAACAATGAACAATGTTCAAACAATTGGGTTGTAGACACCGAGTGTTTTACATGCTGCTGTCTTCAAAGGGGACACATATTTTGGCAGAAATCTAAATCCAATGTTAGCAACAAAGCATCCAGAAGAAAGAGATTCAGGTGCAAATTTGAAAAAAAGATTTGTTGTGTGGGCAGATTCTGCACTTCATGCAAAACCAGGGCAAGAGGAATGTTGCTGCACTTAACATGAAACACAATTGCGTGCAGAACATTCTCAAGCTTGCTGGACTGCCTCGCAATCTTCAAAGTTCATCTTCAGTGACAAATTGAAATGATCATACAAAGTTATGTTAAATAGTTGACATTGATTCACTTTTGGGTAACTGGCATTTAATTAGACACAGATTGTCTTTGTGCAAATGAAAGTAGCACAGGGCATTAACTTTATATTTTGAAACTAACACATTCAAAGCCCAACTTGAATCCAAATTCTATGATGCAGGACTAATTCTTACAAAAAAAGGGATGAAGCAGCCCTTCCACTCTAGATCAGTTGCCTTAAATGTTGCTAAGAGTCTCTGGCTTAAAGTCTTTGATGACTTCCTTAAGAACACCCAAAGACACTGTCTCTCTAAACAACTGAATGTATGAATGCATTAGAAGCAAAAAGAGCCTTGCTACCAGGTACACCCTGGTGCTTTCTGATCTCAAAAAGTGCAATTTGGACACCTGGTGACACAAAGCAATTAATGCCATTTCCTGAAGAGATGGTTTTGCTATCCACCAGACCACTTTGGCTTGATCAAACACCACATCTAGTAGAACATGTAAGTTCCCTAACATCTCCTTGTTGTCTTTTACTGCAATGATTTATGCTAGAGTGGCTGCAGGTAAAATTATGCATCAACCAATCCTTCCACAAGGGACATAAAGTTGGGCTAAAACACTTGTTGCATGAAAAAAAAACTCATGATTTTTCATCATAGGAAATTAAAACAAAACCAGCTGGGGTAAGCAGTGGCACTAGCTACAAGCAATGTTGGTTTGGGCAATAGATGTGCTAGCATGGTGCTGTTAGCACAGCAAGAGAACCCACTGTAGTTGATCACAAACAGGGTTTAAATTGGTATGCTTTGTAAGTGACTGTCATGACTCCAATTTTGTTTTGTCGTTGAAAGAAAAGTGACATTGCATAGTAAGGGAAGAGACAAATATACAACATCATGCAGTCCAAACTATGAGCTTGACTACAAGTATGCATCCACAAAAAACGTAAGAATCTAAAGTGACAATTTCCTAAAAAGAAATTAAGAAGTGTGAACCTATTGGAATGGCAACTGAGTTTGAAAAAGAGTCGGTGTTTGTAACTTCAAAGATTGTAACAAAAGTAGAGCAACTTGGGTTTGCTTGAGGTTTTCAGATGTGTAATTTTTACAAGAAGATTGTACATTTCTAAAAAGCACATGTCACATGTCACATAAATAGTGTGCACATGCAATTTTCGCGTTTCAAACATTCTGTGTTCAATCCACCTTTTAATTTTCAGTTTGCACAGATTGGATGCACATTTTTGACAATTCCAAATGTGAATTTTTTCTAAAATAGAACTGTTGGGCAAAAATGCCTGTGCTTCTGTAATCAGCTTGTTGCTTCTTAGTTCCATGTGGGCTCCAATAAGAACAATTCTCTGATTTAGTTGAATGTTCTACATGATGAATGATGACAATGTTCTGTTAACAACCTCTAACATGAAATCCGCGTGATGAGCCCACCCTAGTCATGTGTTCAATTCCATTGCCTCTTGGATCAAGGATTGTCAAGCTGAATGAGAAAGAGCTCTTTCATTTGAAGTGTGTTTGACTTGCAACCAAGAACATGCAACCAAAAACCCTGATGCATTTAGAAGCTAAGCAGCAAGCGCTCAGGCTGCATGGAATGTATTCAAGAGGTGCAGTTTGTAAGTGCCAAGTCTTCATTGAGATCTGTTGGGATGGTCGTACAATTGTGGACTAGAGTCTGGCTGTTTCAAAAATGCAAGATTGAGATAGGACATTGCACTGGGAATGGGACGCACACTGCTTCTCTTCAGGTTGTTGCCCATCCAACCCTAACCCAAACATCGGAATTTGTACTTGATACAGCATCACAGAATTCTCAAGGCGCCATGCACCGCCATGACGCTGAGGAAACACATTGCTTGCGTGATTTGCAAAAGCTACACAACAATTCCAGCAGCCCGGTGTCCCATCCGCATGCTGAAGCTAGCCGCCTCTCTAGTTAAGAAGTAGCTAGCTAGTAGTCGAGCCTAGTAGATGTAGAAAGTGCATTCATTGGCATGGTCTGATAGTTGCAATTTTATGCTTGATGACAAAATGACGAGTCGCATCCTCCATCTCTTGCAGTGCATGGGCCCGAGAGCTGCCCGGGTGCGTATTTAAATCTCGAGATGATGACAGTGCTTTGGGGATGCCGACCCTCATTTGTTCTCGCTCTTGTTTTATTGCTGTTGTTAGACTTCGACAGCGGCCAACTCTTGGGCCAATGTGAGTCTTTGGCGACGTTTCTTCGAAGAGCGAGACATGGAAGAGGAGGAACAACTGGAAATTATTACCGACACTTTGGTGAATTTGCTCTTTGAGAACGATCATGGAGCTGACGCCAATATGCGCCGTCCCATTGACGGCGAGGAAACACGTCAAGCACGACAGAGTTTTGTACGAGATTATTACCGCACTTTGAACAACAACAACAACAACAGTGGAAGTGGAAGTGGTGTTGACCCTGTGATGGATCGATTGGCCATGGCCGCCCGTGAAGCCCGCCAAGCACAGCAAGAACGACGACGTTTAGATCAGCCCAATTTGGGTGTGCCTGTGGGACGGGAGTATGTGTTTCGAGCTCAGTAATGGGCTTCGATGCAGTCAGTGGAGGATCCGTGCTTAAAAAAAATTCCATCCATCAACCAACCAGTAAAAACTGCAACTATGTCTCTGTGCCGGCAACACTGTCCCGAGAGAGAGAGAGAGAGGAAAGAAATCAGAATCGTCAATCTGCAAAAAAAATGGTCATGGCTCTAAGGCAATTTCGCGACTCCGCAATTTTTAATGGCATATCTACAGAAGTTTTTGCCCAAAGTGAATAGTTGAGTCCCAAAGAACTATACGCTCTCGGTAGGTTTATTCGTCTCGATCATCACCGCCGGCTTGCATCCCAAAGTTCTGATTGGAAGGATTTTCGAAGGACTTTTTCTGCTTATACCTACACTCGATCCTCGTATTCAAAGTTTTTCGGGTGGCTACTTGTGCACGTCGCATTGTAATAGCTCCTGCCTCCCCCCAAAGCAAAATGTAGGCTTCACCTCATGATATTGCTGTACTCTAACAGATTTGCGGCCAGAGTATAAAGTTTCCATATATTAGGCCGCCGGGAAGGAAATGGAATGCATCAACTATTACTGTTGTAGTTTAGGCAAAACTTACAGCTTATGTCAAGCTAGCTACTACAGGACTTTAGTACCTAGTGGTGACCGGACTTGGAACTATACTTACCTCAACAGGCTTACAGTCCCTGAACGCCCATATTTGCTCCTAGCTAGCTGCTATTACTGCCAATCCGAGTTGCTGCTAGCTAGCTACTAGTACCTTGTAGCCCTCTTAGTGGTATTACTGTAGTATCCGGGAGTTCCAGTCAGTCTGAGTGACCTGTGATTTGTCGTCCATAGACGCGCACTTTCCCCCTGGCTTTTTCTCCGAGCAAGCCGTTGCCATCGAGATCTTTCTGGGCGATCATATCCAACAAAAATCCAAAACAAAACATAATTAAATATAATAACCGATGAATCTAGTTTTAATTTCTTGCGATTGTCTAGCTAACGTTGTCAAAAGAGGAAGGGCACGTTCAGAAATGCTGATTGTGAAGACGGTGGAGACCCTCTTCATCCCAAAGGTAGCGACGATCATCAAGGGTGTGGTTTTTCATGCGGGTGCCACGCAGTAATAAACCTGAGTTGGGCGAAGAAGTCTCAATCGTTTGCTTTCGCTAGCTGTCAAGGTATGAACTTAGCGAAGAATTAACAGTCGACAAGGAAAACTACTAAGACACCGATCAGCAGTTTGGTCAGGATAGGAAAGAGCAAGTTTATTGGCAAGATTGGAGCATTTTCCTGTTGTTTGGTATCGGGCACGTCAAGGACTTCAAAAGAAATACACGGTTCATCCATCAACAGGTCTGGTGTTAAATTACACATAAAAATAACCAGCACGAAATCATGTACAGTGGCAAGGCAGTTTTCGTAGATAATGCGCATGCTGCGCGTTGGCGGCGTCTCGTGCTTTTCCTCTATTTACTTTCTGCAACCGGAAAGGATGGCGTGAGCACGTCGGGAGTTTGCCACGCATGGATCACACCTACCTCAACCTCGTTTGCCCGACCTGTGGGGCATTCCAGTCAGTATGCATCTCTCGGAACTTTCATGGTACTAAAAGCAAACCCCAAGAGCGATGGCAATCCCTTTGGGATGCAAAATCAAAGAAGGCCAAAAGGACCGCGACGGCCAAAGCCCATTGGTGCCGAGAAGGCCATTATGGATCTTGCTCAGGCTGGGAAAATTAAGGATGCGCTCCAGCTTATCCAAAAGTCATTTGGGGAACAACATCTGAGTTCCAACGCTTTCCACGCAGTCTTGAAAGCATGCAGTCGGTCTCGACGAAGAGATGCAGGGATATTGGCCGATGAGACTTTCGAACAAATCCACAAATTCGCAAGGGCGAAACGCTTGGATGGGCGCATCACAATTGTCTACTACGCAATGGCCATCACGTCTTGGTCCAAGTCGAGACACCCCGATGCAGGAATCAAGGCCGAAGACTTGTTGAGTCGCTGCACTGCCCGATACAGTGCTAACGTAAAGATATACAACAGTGTGATGAGTGCCTGGGCCAAGGTGGGGAATGCCCAGAGGGCAGAGGAGATATTTGCAAGGATGGAGGGTGATTATACATCTGGAAACAAGGATGCAAGACCTGATATCCAAATCTATAACACATTGATAGATGCATTGGCAAGATCCGGATCACCATCGGCTGGAGACAAAGCAGAAGCCCTACTGGATCAACTCATCCAGGGCTACACTGCTGGAGACGCAGGATTACGACCAACTACAATAGTTTACAGC
>ENA-ORBV01003887-ORBV01003887.1-microbial-mat-metagenome-genome-assembly--contig:-NODE-3887-length-29340-cov-4.644705_pt1 | contig 29340 bp, 24 predicted proteins | sample MGYA00237777_ERZ505514 | MGnify/ENA primary metagenome ERZ505514 (study PRJEB26160, sample SAMN06269048) | microbial mat metagenome | isolation source: Oligotrophic lake microbial mat | place... | reverse complement strand
AGTAGACATCCAGATTACGGTCGGCGATCGCGATATCACTGATCTCGCTGGCGGCATAGGCCTTGCGGCCCATCACCCCGACCACGGTCATCAACTGGTCACCGACCGTCACCGTCGAACCAACCGTCGCCTCAAGGCGACGGGCGGTCTCGGCCCCCAGGACACAGACGCGGGCGAAGGCGGTCTCGTCGTCAGCAGACAGGAAGCGGCCGTGCTCGACATGAAAGTCGAGCACGTTTTCAAGATCGCCGGTCACGCCCAACGGCATCGCATCCTCGACCGCGTGATCGCCCAGGCGGACGTCCGCCTTGAGCGATTTCCAGGCGGCGGACGCCTCGATGCCGGTCAGGTTACGACGCAGCGAGGCGAGATCCTCGGTGGTGACACCCAGCGGATTGACTCGGCGCTGGGCGAGCAGGCGAGCACCTTCCAGAGGCAAGCCCTTCACCTGGATCGCATTCATGCCGATCTGACGAATCTGTTCGAGCTGGCGCTGCTTGCCGCCCTCGGTTATGGCGGTCATTGCGATAACCGCTGCGATGCCGAAGACGATACCCAACATGGTCAGGGCGCTGCGCATCTTGTGCGCCAGCAGGCCTTCGTGCACAGCTATGCGCAGGGTGTCAGCGAACCGGATTAGCCCGTCCCCGACCGGCGACGGCACGTCCTCCATCTCGTCAGCGGGCATCGCTGCCCGCTCTACAGGTTGGTTGCGTACATCGCTGACGATCTTGCCGTCGACGATGCGCACGGCCCGATCAGCCTGGGCTGCGACCTCGGGATCGTGGGTGACCAGGACCACGGTATGGCCAGCGGCATTCAGGCGCCGGAACATCGCCATGATCTCTGCGCCGGTGCGCGAGTCGAGGTTGCCAGTCGGTTCGTCAGCGAGGACCAGCCGCGGCCGGCAGGCTAGGCCACGGGCGATCGCCACGCGCTGCATCTGGCCGCCGGACAACTCCATCGGGGTGTGGCCGAGTCGCTGGCCCAGGCCGAAGCGGGTGGCCAGGGAGGTCGCGGTGGCACGACGGCGCTCGGCATCCTCACCGGCATAGACCAGGCCAAGCGCCACGTTCTCGACCACCGACATGTCCGGCAGCAGATTAAACGACTGGAAGATGTAGCCGATCTCGCGGTTCCGCAGCCGGGACAGACCGGTGTCGTCCAAGGTGGAGACATCGACGCCACCGATGCGATAGGTGCCGCTGGTCGGCCGATCTAGGCATCCTAGCAGATACATGAGGGTCGACTTACCGGAACCCGAAGGGCCGACGATGGCGATGAACTCGCCCTCCATGATCTCGAGATCGATGCCGTCGAGGGCACGCACCTCGGTATCGCCCATCTGATAGTGGCGGTTGATGCCGCGCAATTCGATCAGCGTGCCCATCAGCGGTTCCTCGTACGCGTGATCATCACGGCATCTCCCTCGGCCAATCCGCTGGTGATGACAAACCATTCCGGTCCGACCGGCGTACCGATGACCGCGGTCTGCGTCCCGTCAGGCCGGCGCACCTGCCAGGCATCGCCATGACGCAGAACTGCGGCCTGAGGCAGGCGCAGGGCGGCCGTGCTTCGACCCAGTTCGATGTCGACCCGGGCGGCCATGCCCTGACGTAGCGCAACGCCAGTGGTGGCATCCAGGCGGACCCGCGCTTCGAAATCGACCACGTCGGCAAAACCAGACTTGCCAGCATACTCAGGCCGCGAAAATTTATCACGACCGACGCCGGCGACCTGCATCAGCTCACCATGCATTTCCTTGTCCTGCATGGCTGGAATGAGCACGCGGGCCGGCATGCCGATGCGCAGGCGGCTGATGTCGACCTCGTTGACGCGCAGCAGCACGTCCATGTTCTCGGGCGGGAAAATCTCGACCATGGGGTCCATGTCCCAGCATTGGTCTCCGGCCTGACGGGCCCGGTCACCATGGCGCTGCACTCGTACCAGACCGGCTATCGGCGCTTTAATGACATTCGGCGGAGAACCTGCGGCTTGTTTGTGCTGCTCGCGTAGCTTGGCCAACTGCGCCTCAACCACTGCCCGCTCTTTGGCCTCATCCTCACCAAGCAGGGCGATTTCACGCTCGGCAAAGCGGATGCCGGCCTCCAGCACGGTCGGGAAACCGGCCGAGCGCACCTTAATCTGCGCAGTCGTCCGTTCCACCTGGGCATCCCTCAAGGCCAATTCCTGCTGGAGCAGGGCGATGGAGCGCCCGAACGCAGCGCGGGCATCTTCCGCCACGATCCGAGCCTGGATCAACTGAGCATCGGCCTCCGCCAGGGTTTTGACGTCCGGCGGGCGCGAGGCGATGGCGATACGTGTGCGCACCACTTCCATGGCGTTCTCTTGCTTGGCCAACTGGTCGGTCAGGCGTTCCAGTTCGCTGCGCGCGACCGACCCTGCCTCGACCGCCACCTTGGTCTGGGCCAAGGTTCGACGGGTCTCCTCAAGATCGATGACGGTTTGCCGCTCATCAATCTGCAATCGGGTCAACGGCAGGCCCTGTTTCTCGACCTCGGCACGGAATCGCAGATCGGATTCAGCCTGCTCGGCTATGGCCAGCGCCTTGGCAGCCTCGTCACGGGGCACTTGGTCGCGGTCCCGCACCGTACGCGCATCCGAAAGAACCGCAGACAATGGCGGGGAATTGGCCTTCTCGCTCTCCATAGACGCCTTGGTCTCAACCATGGTGGCTTCCCGCTCGCTTTTGGCCTTGGCAGGATCTGCCGCACCGGCGTCTCCACCCGCATCGAGTTCATCCTGTTTGGCCTGCAACCGCAGGATGCGGTCTCGATTGCCCTGCCAACCGTCCAGGGCTGCCAGATATCGATCCAGGGAGGTCTGATAGACATCCTGGGTCCGCTCCGCCTCCCGACGCGCCGCGGTGCTGATGACGTCCAGTGGACGCAATGCCTCGGCAATGCGGACCAGTTCCATCCCGCCCACCGGCTTCACTTCAACCAAGCGTCGGCGCAGTTCGGCCAGCGCGAGGGCACGTTCGGCAGCGGCCAGCTTCGGACGCTCCAACATTTCCCCGTGATCCAGCTTGAGCTTAGCCAGCCGCAGTTCGGCCTGGCCCTGAACCAGTTGGGTGCGCAGATCAGCCACCCGCTTCACTTCATCCTCGTCACTGAGAATGAACAGTTCTGCGCCAGCTTCGACCCAAGTGCCATCTTCGACCACCCATTGCAGACGGGCCGTGAATGGCGCCTTGGCGATCACTGGATCACGCGGGGCCAGTACGCCCAGCTCGCGAACCAGTTGCGTGACATCACCTCGATCGACCTTGACCGTTTCGGTCCAGATGCGCACCTGATCACTGTGGGGGCGCAAGGCGAGCGCAGCGACGGCAATCAGCAGAATGGTACCGGCGATGGCCAGATTGCGGAACACATGAGGTTTCATGGCAGTCTGATCCATCCCTTGGCGCCGGTTGGCAGGTTTCGGCGAAGCGCCTCCGGGGGCGTAAATGCGGCGACCACGGTAAAGGCACGTCGGCTGGTCACTGTCTCCTTGGCGTCATCGGCGAAGATCCGGTCACGCGGCAGGGTGAACGCCCGTCCAAGATCAATCAGGGTCGCTGTGACGGGCTGTCCTGGGGCCGATTCGAATTCAATCTCGCAGGTGCTGCCGATGCGCAGGCTGGGGAAGCGTTCCTCGGGCAGTTCGGCGATGAAACGCAGCGCGCTTTCATCGACGATCTCCGCAACCGTCATGCCGCCCCACACCGGGAACTCCTTAGCTATCTTCTCGCTGCGCTGGACCTGATCATTCCAGCCGGTCTGGAAGAGAATGCGTCCGGCCACCGGGGCCTTGAGTACACGCCGGGTGGCAAAGTTGCGCTGCCACCAATCGCCCTCGGCGACGTTCTCCATGGCGATGCGGTCAGACAAGGTGTTGATGCGTTCCTGGACGGCCGCCTCTGCCAGCTCGGCATCCCGCCTGGACAATGCTACAACCTGGTCAACCCAGGTTCCCGACAGGTTCTGAGACTCCAGCCAATCAATACGCAGTTCATAGGCTGCCGCTCCTAGTTGCGCCCGAGCGAGATCAAGAACCGCGCGATCATGCGCCACGGTGGCAGCCGCAAGGTCCTGGGAATCCGGTACACTCAGGCGCGCAAGTCGCGCGATCTGTTCGTTGGCTACCGTTTGGCCTGATATGGCTCGACGTACCGCTTCAGAGGCATCCCGTTCGCCAATGACATCCGCGTCCCGCAGTCGTCGCAGCCGGAGCCGCGCCTGACTTTCAGCAATGATACGCGCCTCATGCTCGGCCTGAGCGCGGACATGATCCTGCTTGCGGCGTTCCGCCCCGGCAAGGATCCGTTGGACAGCAGCTCGCCGTTCCCGTTCCAAGCGGGGCTTATTGGCATCCATCTGAGGATTGTACACCGTCAGTACGGTGTCCCCGACGGCGACAATGCGGCCGTCCTCGATCATGCTCTCTACTTTGCCCCAGATCCAACTCAGGCTGACGCGGGTACGAGCACCTGGCGCGACCTCGCCACGGAATCGGCCTGCCGCATCGGCAAGCGGCCCGGTCTTGCGTGGCGGCGGCGGGACTAGCTGGGCAGCGTCAAGACGGGCATCCACCACGACCTCCCCGCCGAGACGAACCGCCTGCACCGTCTCGTCAACCGTGCTATTACGCCGGCGGATGACAGCTCCGTCGCGATCCATGCGCACCAGATGCGGTGGCAGGACGGTCGTTCCGTCAGGCCGGGTGAAGCGGAGTTCGACCACCATGCTTTCGCCCTGGGCGAGCGGCATGGTCGAAACAGTGATCGGACACACGCGCAGTTCGCGTGCGGTATTGTCTGCTGGATTTCCGCCGCCCCATTCGCGATCCCCGCGCAAATAGCGAACGCTCTGGGCACCGACCGAGACCACCTTGCCAGGGATGCGATGGCCATTGTGACCAACCAGATCAACCCCAGCCAGCATGATGCGGTCAGCCAGCGGCGTGTCCGGCGCACCCTGCACCCGTTGTGGCGCCAATAATGGTGCCAGTTCTTGCGCCACCAACGCATCGACCATGAAGGCTTCGGGTGATGCCAGAAAACCCAGGGTCCAGCTCGGGTCGTTGATCTTCAGCCCTGCTTTGGCGTGTTGTTGTAGCACCACGATGCCGGCGGCAGGCGCACGAAGGGTTTTGATCTCGCGGTCGGCCACAGCGACATCCAGCCGGCCATCAGCGACCGCTACCGTCACCCGTTGTTCATGGAGACCCGGCCCAACCCGGCCAGGAAAGGCCAATGGCTGACCTTCGACACGCACCATCGGGCCATCCCATTCGCGATCATCGCCCAGGTTGACGATGACGGTGTACTTTCCATTGGGAAGGCGCATCGACCAGATCGCCGGCGAGGCCAGCAGTACGACTCCGCCGGTGAACATGCCACTTGGCGGTCCTCCGCCTGGCTTTCGTCCGCCCTTGCCGCCACCGCCACCCTTCCCTGCCGGCCTTTGACCTCCGCTCTTCCCTTCACCTGACGATGCACCAGCGACAGGCGCTCTCCACGCTAGTTCGCTGGCCTGCAACGCGCGGTCCCAACCTTGACCATCGGTGACCAAGCGGCCCTGGTCGGTAACCCAGCCCTCGGCGGCATTGCGACCGGTCGGGGCGAAGCGCAGGCGCAGCATGGGGATTTCGGACCCGTCAGCCCGCACCTCAATCGACACCAACGGCGTATGGTCTTGGATATCACGGCGGGATTGCTGGAGCTCCGCCTCGCTGCGTTCCAGGTCGCTCCGCCGGGCTGCGAGATCGGCCTCGATCTGAGCCTTGGCAGCGACGATGCGCGCACCGATACCGATCGCCGGATCCTCGAGATCCTGCTCATTAAGACCGAGCCGCACGGCCAGCTCACGGGCGCGCAAGCGCAGGCCAGCCAGGTCGACCGGCACCTCGCGTGGCTGTTCAGCCAGGTCCAGGCGTAAGGCTGGACCGGCAACGGCGAGTCGGGCTTCCTCCTGCTGGCGGATCGCCGCAGTGGCGGCGGACTGGCTGATCCGGCCCTGATCACGCTCGACTTGGCTGCGCTCGGCCTCGCGTCTGGCGACATCCGCCGCCAATTCGGCAGCGACGACATCGGCTCGCAACACTGCCAGGACCTGGGGATCGGCGGCCTCGGCAAGGGCTAGACTCGCGCGGACCACGGCAAGATCGGCCCGCAGGATCCGACGCTCGCTTTCCATGCCCTCGGTCTCCGCTTGGCGTTGCGCCACCAGACGGTCCTGTTCCATCTGGGCGATGGCTGCGGCACGCAGCCGGTCCTCAAGCTGTGGGAGGATCAGGGCCGGATCGAAACGGAAGATGGCATCACCCGCCTGCACCACGCAACCATCGGCAACCGCCCACGACAGCATCAGATCTTTGGCTGGGGCATTGAGCGGCTTGGTCGCCCCGCTGTCGACGACAACCGAGCCGGTGGCCTGCACCACGACTAGGTCTGCGGCGACGATCGGCGCGCTCAGGGCCAATAATAGGAGGCTACTGGAGATCCACATGCACACTGGATCCGAGTGGAAGCTGACCCGGCGCGGCCGGAGTGAAGGTGACAGTGACCTGAAAGATACGGTTCTCGACCCCGATGGTGCGGCCGAGTGCCACCTCATCGGCGAAACCGGTTGGCGGCAGAAACGCGCTGCCGATCGCGCTGATGGTCGCGTCCATACCAGCCTCGACCCCAGGTCCAGCGATGCGTAGGCTGCTGCCGATGGACAGCCGGCCGAACCAACGGATCGGGACTTCGAACATGGCCCGACGGACGGAACCGTCGGCGATGCGGAAGGGCTCCCACGTCTCGAGTTTGCGACCGACTCGTGGCGGTCCATCCCACGAATTGCCATGCACCAGGATGCCGTCGGCAGGCGAGAACATTTCCTCGTCGGCAAGGTTACGCAGCTCGCTGTCAACCCAACGTCGGGTGCCCTCAAAGCGGGCTGCGGCGCCGGCTATGCGGGCGCGGTAGCTTTCGCTAGCCAGCACACTGAGAGTCCGCTTGGCCTCTTCCGATTCGACTGCTGCGAGTGAGGTATCGTCGCGTTCGCGCTGGCTGGGCAGCGACAACCCTAGCTCGAGTGAGGCCGCCGTGAGTCGCGCGCGCTCAAGAGCCAGCTCGGATTTGGCCAGGGTGGCTCGTGCAGCGGCCAATGCGCCGTCCGAAATGCCACCAGCCGCTCGTTCCTCGATAGCAGCCGCCAGTTCGCGAGCGGCACGATCACGACCAACCTGGATGGCAGCGAGATCGGCTTCGCTGCGTGCTTGACCGACCGCGTCATAGGCGTTCCTACCGACCCACGCCGCGAGCCGGGCACGGGACTGGTCGAGCCGCGCCCGGACCCAGGCGACCTGCGCCGCTGCCCGGCCATCCGCAGCAGAGAGCTGCTCGACACTGAGATCCAATCGCGACTGGGCGAGGTTCTGCTCGGCATCGGACCGGACCTGCTCGCTATCGCGCCACCAATCAACCTTGGTCAGGCGGGCAAGCCGATCGCCGCGGTGGACTTGGCTCCCCTCCGGCAGGAGTTCCTGCACTTCCCACTCCCAGGAACGGAGATTCACCGGGACGAACGATGCCGGCTCGACCAAGGCGCTCAGTCGGATCTTTTTCGTTGGCGTCGCCTGATCGGGCAGACGGACCTGTTCGCCCGGATTCAGGCCGGCGGTCGCCACGAACCAGCTACCAACGATGAACCCCTGGACGCTACGAGAAGCCCCATCCATCAGCATGACCGTGGGTGTGGCTGGATCGGCTATGCAAAAGGACGGCACCAGGGCACTGCCCGGCCCAGCATCCACCGCAAGTCGGACATCCATGGTCATGCCCGGCTTCAAGGAGGTCGGTGGATTGTCGAGCACGACGACCGCGGCAAACATGCGCTGACCGTCAGAGCGTGCCTGTGGGGTCGTGGCGATGTTCGATACCGCCCCCTGGATGACCGTGCCAGCCAAAGCCGGCGCCGACAGCGCGACCCGGGAACCGGTTGTCACGAACGACCGCTGCCGTTCAGGGATCGCGATGCTGGCGGCCAGTCCATGGGCACCGTAGACGAAAATACAGGCCATGCCTGGAGGCAGCTTGGAACCACTGCGCAAGTTCGGATCGCGTAGCACCGCAGTGCCGCTGTCCTTGGCCAGGATCTCGGGTTGGGCGATCGCGGCGGTGCGCTTCTCGACCATGCGGCGGCGACGATCACCCTGTCCACGATCGATCATCCTGCGAGAACGGCGTTCTTCGGCCGTGCGCAACTCCGCAGCCAGGCCATCCGCTGGAGTAGCGCCAAGTTGGGCATCAAGGTCCTCGATCGTCAGCTGAAGTCGACGGACCGTCGATCGAGCAGCAGGCAGCGTGGCCAGCTCCAAGGTGACCTGTGGTGCGGCGAGGGCGGCACGCGAACGCAGTTCCTCTTCGCGAGCCCGCGCCAGGTCCGAGCCGCTAACCGGCGCACCTGCCGCAGCAATGTGTTGCAGACGCTCCAGGCGTAGGACGGTGGCCGCGTGCTCGCGACGAGCGTCATCCAGCTGCAACTGAGCGATGCGCACCTCATCGCTGTCGATGCGGCTGACATCCGCCAGCTCGGCGGCGACCGAAGCGCGACGGGCCTGGAGTTGACGCAACCGGCTCTGCAACTGCTCGATCTCGCCGTCGGCGCGCAATAGATCCAGGCGTCGACGCTGATCCTCCCGCTGCAGGTCGTACGATTCACGATCGTTCCATATCTGCATTGAAGCCACGTCGAGCCGCGCCAGCGGATCGCCCGCTTCGACATGCGCACCCTCGCTGATGACCCAAGTGGCCGGTGACCAGGCGATCGGCGTGACATGCCCGACCGGCGCCAGGTGTTCGGTCGAGGCGTGCAGCTCTAACCACAGGCCGGCCGCAGGCGGGGCCTCGGCAGCGATGCTGCGAGGCGGCTGGACGAGGGACTGTTCGGTCTGACAGCCGGCCAGGGCGAGGAGCCCGGCGGCCAGCAGCTGTAGCCTCATCGCGGCGGCTCTGGCGGCAGCAGTGACTCGCGTTCGGCCAGGGCGAGGACCAGTTCGATGCGCGTGTCGATCACATCGACCTCGGCGCGGTCGGCCGTCTCGCGGGCGCGAGTGAGTTCAAGATTGTCGACTTTTCCGGTGCGATAGCTGGCCTCGGTGGCGGCGAACTTGGCCTGTTCGGCGACCAGGCGCTGCTGAGCGAGATCGACCGAACGAACCTGTACGTCGATGCGCCGGCGCAGTTCGCGCACCTGTCGTTCCAGCTCGCTGGAGCTGGCGCGCATGCGCAACCGTAGATCACGCGCATTACGCTGCTTCTGATGCAGCGCAGCCCGTTCGCCGGTCCAGCCATCAAGCGGCATGTCGACAGTGACGCCAAGGGAGATCACATCAGCCTCTGATTCGGTGCCGGCAAAGCGCTCTGAATTCCAGGTCCGGCCCGCAGTCGCCGTGGCGGTGACCTGCGGAGCAAGCCGGTCACGCGCAACATGCTGGTCATCGTTCGACTGATCGAGGTCGATGCGCAGGTTGACCAGGTCCTCATGGCTGGCCAGGACACGAGCAATGTCATCCTCCAAGGAGGGCAGATCCGGCTTCACATCCGTGACATCCTTCGCCGTGATCATGACGAGGGAACCCAGCGGCTGATCGAGCAGACTCAGCAGCCGGTCACGCGCGTTGGCCACCGATTGCTGATCCGAAAGTAGGTTTGCCTCGGACTGATTGAGATCGATCGAGGCGTTGGTCTCCTCGATCGGCGCCTTCAGACCTGCGGCGACCGACTCCTTGACCCCGGTCAGGAATGAACGGGCCTGTTTGAGACGGCTCTCGCGCTGCTTGATGCGAGTCTGCGCACGCTGCAGGTCAAAGAAGGCCCGGGCCGCGTCCAAGGCGATCCGTCGCGTCCGTAGAGTCAGGGCATTAACGCTCTTGGCGTAGCTACGATCGGCGGTGGTCAGCGGGGCGGACAGCCGGGTGTCCTCGGCCAGGGCGAAGATCCGCCGGCTAACGGCGATGCCGACCGCAGAGCCGTACGGCCGATCGTTGACCACCCCATCCTGGTCACCCCACGAACCGAGGGCATACGGGGCGACGGTGAAGCCCAGCAGGTTGGTATTGAGGGCGACCCTGCCCACCGACTCGTTGTCAGCCAGCGTGCCGCTGCTCGTGGTGGATAGGGTGCGCGTGCCGGTGGCGGTCAGCCGAGGAGCGTAGACCGTGCTGCGTGCGATCGTGATATCGAGGCGGGCCCGCTCGGCGGCATTGATCTGGGAGCGCAGGTCGCGGTTGTTGGCCACCGCCCACGAGATCGTCCCATCAATGGTCAGCGGCTGCGGCAATCCGGTCACGGGCTGGCTGGTGGTCGTACCGATCGCGACCGACTCGGCCTGGCGAGCCTCCCCGACCGGTCCCTCGGACGGCATGGCCCGGTCGGCCTGTTCGCGCAGTTCCCCGGTTCTGGAGCATCCAGCCAGAACGACGCCAACGACCAGTACTCGGAACACACTTCTCTGCATCACAAGGTTACAATGTACGGGCACAGGGGTTGTGACGTTGGCCACCGGCCCGGAAGGGCAATCGGGCGGAGGAGGGCGATTGGACGATGCGTTTCCTGACGTATCCTGCTAGCCCATGCCCGCACATCTGCTTGATGGCAAGGCGCTCGCCGAGCGCCGGCGCACCGCACTGATCGACCGGGTACGGGCGTTGGCGGACCGCGGCACCTCGCCATGCCTGGCCGCCGTCACCGTGCGCCCAGACGGTGGCTGGAAGACCTACCTCAAGGGCCAGGCGACCGCCTGCGCTACCGTCGGCATCCGGCACCGCGTCATGGAACTGTCATCCGGGGGTGACCAGGCTGCACTCATCGAAGCGGTCGAAGGGCTAAATCTCGATCCCGCCGTCCACGGCATCATCGTCCAAAGTCCCCTGCCGGCCGGATTCGACCAGACCGCCATCCAATCCCTGATCAGTCCGGACAAGGACGTCGAGGGCGTCGGCCCGGCCAATCTCGGCCTCGTCCTTGCTGGCCGCCCGGCCCTCGCCCCGTGCACCGCCCTGGCAGCTTTCGCCCTAGCTCTGGAAGCCCACCCCGATCTCAAGGGCATTGAGGCCACCGTGGTGGGCGCCAGCACCATCGTCGGCAAGCCCTTGGCCCAGTTGCTGAGCAACGCCGGGGCCACCGTGACGCTCTGTCAGATCACCACCCGTGACACTCCGGCGCATTGCCGTCGGGCAGATCTACTGTGCGTCGCGGTGGGCAAGGCCGGACTGGTGAAACCTGACTGGATCAAACCCGGTGCGACGGTGATCGATATCGGCATCAACCGCATCGCCGGCAGCGACGGCAAAACCCAGGTCGTTGGCGACATCGATCCGGCAGCGGCAGCCATCGCCGGGGCGTATACCCCGGTGCCAGGCGGAGTTGGCGCCCTGACCACCACGATCCTGCTGGAAAGCACCGTCACTGCTGCCGAGCGCCTAGGCATGGCGCGGCCAGCCGTTGATCCGGCGGCGGTGTCACGCCTGCTCGGCATCGACCTGCCGCCAGCGGTGGCCGAACGGGTCGCGCTGCTGATCGGCCGGACCACCGGCGACGGCATCCCGACGGGACCGGTCGAACGCCTGCTCGCCAGCGGCATCGTCGTCCTTGATGGTGCCATGGGCTCGGAACTGATCGCTGCCGGCGTGGCCCCGGCAGCGACCGCACGGGCCTGCCTCGACCATCCGGACATGGTGCTGGCGGTGCACCGCTCCTACCTCGCTGCTGGCGCCCAGGCTCTAACGACCAACACCTTCCTCGCCAACCGCTACCGCTGCGCCGGCGATCGCGAGACGGCATGCCGGCAGATGACGGCAGGAGTCCGGTTGGCCCGCCAGGCCGCCGCGGGATCGGTGCCGGTGCTGGCCTCGGTCGGTCCGTTGGGACTGGCGGTCGGCAGTGAACTGACGCTCAGCGAAGCGGACTCGGCCTACAGCGAGATCGCCCAGGCGGCGAGGGACGCCGGAGCCGACGGCTTCGCGCTTGAGACGATGCCAAGCACGGCCGAGGCGGCGTGCGCACTTGCCGCTTTGCGCCGTACCCGTCTGCCAGTGCTGGTGACGCGCGCGTATGATCGCGACGATCCCAGTGAACTGGCCGAATTCGCTCGCGCCTGTGAAACCGGCGGGGCTGTTGCTGTGGGCCTCAACTGCGCGGCTGGACCGCGCGCCCTGGCTGCCCCGGCCGCCCGGCTTGCCCGCCTGACCCGCCTGCCGGTGGTCGTCCGACCCAACGCCGGCTTCCCGACCCGCAACCAAGGTCGAGTCGTCTATCACCTCAAGCCGGACTACCTGGTCGAACAGGCTCGCGCCTATGTCGCCGCAGGTGTCCGGGTGGTCGGTGGCTGCTGCGGCGTGGGCCCGACCCACATCGCCGCCTTGGCCTCGGCGCTGGCAGGCAGCAAGCCGATTATCGTCCCTCCCGAACCTGCCCCGCCTGCAGCTACCGCCAGGACGCTGGAAATGCATCCCCTGCTGGCCGCTGCCCGCTCTGGCCGCTGCCCGGTGATCGCAGCCGTGCCAGCACGCCTGCCGCCAGAAGCAGGTTCGGCAGCATTGAGCCGCCTGGCACGAGCCGGTGCAGACGCCATAGGGTACCTTGCCGGCTGGCCCGGTGCGACCCGTGGCACCCGCCTGGCTGCAAAACTGCGCCATGCCGCCGACGTGGCGGGCAAGCCGGGCGTGCTTGAGATTGTCGCCACCGATCAGTCGCTGCCCGCTGTCCAGGAGTTGCTGTTGTCGGCGCATCTGCTCGGCATCCGACTGATCATCATCGACGCTGGCGTCTTTGCGTCCAACAGCGCTGCCGAGCAGGCTCATGATTGCGATGTCTTGGCGATCCTGGGACTGGTCAACCGGCTCAACTCCGGGCGTGATCTCAGTGGTGGCCGCATCGCCGATCCGACCACCTTCACGATCGGTGTGCGGGTGCGCGAAAGCGACCAGCGACTAGCTGCCTACGCTGCCGCCGGGGCATCATTCATCTGCCTGCAGCCAATTTACGAACCAGCCCGATTCCGCACCTTCCTCGACGCCTATGATGCCGGACTTCCGCTGTTCGCCGACCTCCTGCTGCTCCCCGATCTGGCGACGGCCGAAGAGCTGGACAACGAACTCCCCGGCATGGCCGTGCCGCAGTCGTTGAAGTTGCGCCTAGCCGCCGACCCGGCCAGCGACGTCCGTGGTGCCGCACGCTTCCTCGCCCACTGGCGCAGCCGGATCAGCGGCGTGTGCGTCCTGTTGCCGGACGACCGTACCCAGCAGGCGGAAGGCCTGCTTCAGGCGAACAGGCAGACGTCGCCATAGCTGAAGAAGCGATAACGCTCACGCACCGCTTCGGCGTAGACCTCATGCAGACGCGGCAGGCCGATCAGGCAGGTTACCAGCATCAGCAGGGTCGAACGCGGCAGGTGGAAATTGGTCATCAACCCGTCAACCACCTGGAAGCGCTCAGGCGGATGCAGGAAAATCGAGGTCCAGCCGCTCCATGGACCGAAGCCACCTGGCTGGCGCGCAGCCGTCTCCAACGTACGCACGACCGTGGTACCGACCGCGATGACTCGACCGCCGGCCGCCTTGGTCGCCTGGATCTCGATCGCCGTCTCAGCTGAACATTGCGCCCATTCGGCATGGATACGGAAATCTTCGATCCGCTCGGTATCGACCGGCTTGAAGGTGCCGGGACCGACGCGCAGCTCGACAAAGGCAGTCTTGATGCCGGCTGCACGCAGACGATCAAGCAGCTCGGAGGTAAAATGTAGGGCTGCGGTCGGTGCCGCCACCGATCCGGGTCTATCGGCAAAGACAGTCTGATACCGCTCGCGATCATGCGCATCGGCCTGACGGCGGATGTACGGCGGCAGCGGAATGGAACCGTGCGCCTCGGCGAGGGCGAGGACGTCACATCCGGCGGGGAAGCGCAGAGTGCGATCACCATCCTCGTGCGTCGCCTCAACCGTCACCACCTCGCCGGACAGCTGCAGTTCCTGGCCGACATGCACGCGTCCACGGATCATCACCCGCCAGCAATCGGGACGGCCATCCTCGGGATGGCTCAGCAGTACCTCGCGTTCACCGCCATGCGCAGTTCGGGCCGACAGGCGCGCGGGAATGACCTTGCTGCGATTGAACACCAACAGATCGCCCGGACGCAGTAGACCGGGGAGGTCGCGCACAATGTGGTGGGCAATGGAACCGCCATCCAATGCCGCTCGCAGCAGTCGCGCGCTGTCGCGAGGCTCGGCTGCCTGTTGGGCGATCAAGTCTTCGGGGAGAACGTAATCGTAATCCGCCAGTTCCATCAGCGTGCCCCCTGACGGACCGCCCCGGGGATGAGCACTGCCTGCAATGCCAGGGTCAACGCCGCAATGCCCAGCATCCACGAGCCCAGCGCGGCCAAGGCGCCGTCAGCCGCGACACTCATGAACATCCCGCACAGCAACGGACCAGCGGTAGATCCCAGACCCAAGGCAGTCTCATGCAAGGCAGCGCCACGTGCCGCACCTTCTGGCAGGCGCATGCTGTAATAGATCGAACCGGTGTAGACGGCGCCAAAGCCGATCCCCAGGAGCAGGCCGGCTGCACACAACGCCGCCATCGGCGGGATGCCGCCGATGCCCAGGACGAGCACGACGACAGCGGCGACCGCGATCGGCATCTGCACTGCCAGCAGCCGCCAGGGACGCATCACCCAACCGCTCCAAGCGCCCAGGACGCAAAACGTCGCGAAGTAGCCGATCGCGTAGGCGAACAGGGCAGCGGTCGAAGCGCTTTGGGCTTGGACATCATTCATTCCTTCGCCCTTGAGGGCGCGGGTCAGCAGACTGATGAAGGCCATCCCCAGCATACAATAGCAAAGGAGAGCAGCGCGACCCATCCAGATCAGGCGCGGCAGAGCAGCGTGTGGGCTGCGGTCACCCTCGGCCTGAGGTGGCCGAGCCGGCAGATCACGCCAGCGCCACAGCACCGCCACCGTTATCGCGGTGAACAATCCGACCAGGGCCCAGCCGACCCCGGCGGGCAGGCTGGACAGCAGCCAGGCTAGGCCGAAACCAATGATGTTGCCACCCGACCAGCCGAGATTGTATCGGCTGACTTTGACGTGGAGCGGCAGGTCGGCGGCACCGGCGTCTCCCTTGGCGTCACTGAACAGGCCGACATTGCCCGGGAAGAAGAACGCAGATCCAGCGCAACCCAGGATGGCACCGACCAGCGCAGCCCACGGTGTGGCCACCACCAAAGCGAACAGCGCACCGCATACGCAGATCGACCCGCCGAGCACGGCAGTCCGCGCACGCCCCCAGCGATCGGACAGGTTCCCTCCTTGGGAGACCAGAGTGCCATAGGCCAGGTTGGCCGCCGTCATCGACAGGCCGATCTGCCACGGTGTCCAACCACCCGAGGACCACATCCCAGTGGCGGTGGCGAAGCCAAGGTACTGGCCAGCCCCGATACACACGTTGAGCAGTTGCAGCGTCAGGATCTTGGGCGGGGCGGGGTTCACGGGGGAAGGAGGTTTGCGCATCTCTACGCCGCGCAACCGGCGAGAAGCGGGACGGAAACGCCAATCCCAAGACGGGGAATAGCATGTAGTATGGTGTCTTGGGCGTGACCCCACGCGAAGCGTTTAAGCGGCTGTACGACGAGCAGAACCAGGCTGCTGTGCTGCGCGCCGGTAAACAGCATCTGCAGGGGCATCTTGGCCTTCGGGCGCGACGCCACAGCCGACGATTCTGGATCGTCTTCGGGGTCGGCCTGGTCCTGGTTGTCTGGCTGGCGATCGTGGCGGTCATCTACCTGCTGGAGCGCACCCAGGCCTCGGCAAGCGCATTCGAACACCGCCGTCAGGAGCGGATCGACGCGCTCAGCGACTAACCGGACGGCATTCCCATTGCTCATCACACCGCTGGGGATGAACTGCATGCATGGGCACCATCCTCGCCGTCGATGACGAAGCGGGCATCCGCGAGATGCTGCGCATCGTCCTGAGTCGAGATGGCCATACCGTACTGACCGCCGGTTCGGCCGACGAGGCCCTGCAACTGGCGCAAGACCATAGCATCGAGCTGGTCCTCACGGATCTGCGCATGGCTCCGATGGACGGGCTGGAGCTGCTCAGCCGCCTACGCAAGGCCAAGCCCGACTGCTTCGTGGTGGTGATGACCGCGTTCGCTGAATGGGACACCGCGGTCCGGGCAATGCGCGCCGGCGCCTTCACGTTCGTGCGCAAGCCATTTGAGAATACCCAACTCAAGGCGACGGTAAACCGCGCCCTGGCGGCACGCGATCGCTACCTGGCAGCCAAAAGCGACGGACATCAGGATCCATCGGTCCATCTGGTCGGATCCAGCCCATCGATTCATGCCATTCACCAATTGATCGACCAGGTGGCGACCACCGATTCGACCGTGCTGGTCACCGGGGAAAGCGGCACCGGCAAGGAACTGGTCGCCCGCGCGGTCCACTACGCCAGCCTGCGTGCGGATGGCGCCCTGATGCGGGTCAACTCCGGAGCCCTAGCACCGTCGTTGCTGGAATCCGAATTGTTCGGCCATCTCAAGGGTTCCTTCACCGGCGCAGTCGAGGATCGCTTAGGCCTCTTCGCCCTGGCCGACCGTGGCACCATGTTCCTCGACGAGGTCGGGGACCTTGCCCCCGAGACCCAGGTCAAACTACTGCGCATCCTGGAAAGCGGCGAGTACATGCCGGTGGGCGGGCGTGAAATCCGTACCTGCAATGTCCGTCTGGTGGCAGCCACCAACCGGGATCTGAAGGCGATGGTCGCCGCCGGTACCTTCCGCGAGGATCTCTACTACCGCTTGGCGGTGATCACCGTGCATCTGCCGCCGCTGCGCGAACGTCGCGAGGACATCCCGCTGCTGGCCGGACATCTACTCGCAAGACATGCGGTGAAGTTGCGGCGTGGTGTCGCCGGCTTCACTCCGACCGCACTGGCCGCTCTCACCCGTCACGACTGGCCGGGCAACGTGCGGGAGTTGGACAACCGTATTCAACGCGGCGCCGCGCTGACCAGCCAGGGAGATATCGACGAACCAGCCCTGTTCGGTGACCTCGGCGGCGACCCTGTGCCAACGCCAAGTGGGACTCGAGCGCTGCGAGACGAGGCGGTCAAGCGCATCCGCAGCGGCGAACCCATCGATCTCGAACACGAGGTCACCAATCTTGAGCGACGTCTCGTCGAAGCAGCCCTAGAACAGACCAAAGACAATTTGACCGATGCCGCAAAGTTGCTGGGAGTCAGCTTCCGTCAGATCCGCTACAAAGTAAGGCAGCTGGGACTGAGATGAGCCGGCAGGTGACCGCAGGGCTCAACAGGATCATGCGTACGTGAACGAGGCCTCGATCTGAACGTCTGGACTGGTCGACAACGCCACCGGGCAGGTGTGGGCTGCGGCCTCCAGCTTGAGTCGGTCAGCGGCAACCAGCGCGACAGGCATAACGAACCGCAGGACCAGCTTGGCGATGCGACGCGGAGGCGCAGTCGTCATGTGCTTTTCAACCGCCACCGTGAATCGACCCAGGGCGATTCCATCACGTTTGGCGACGATGCCCATGATCGTGCTCATGCAGGCTCCGTACGACGTCGCCATCAGGTCGGTCGGGCTGAACGACTCGCCCTTGCCGTGGTTGTCGGTCGGCGCATCGGTGACCACCTTCACCCCGCTGGGGCCATGCACCGCCTCGCAGCGGAGATCACCAAGATAAGTCAGGGAGATGGGTACCATGTGTCCTCCGTGCGAGATAGGTCAGACGGCCAGCGCGATGGAGAGCCAGGCGACGGCTTCAGCGACCAAGAGATAATTGAGCCAACGCCAGCCGCTGTCGGTACCGAGGCAGGCGACCGCGGAACCCCAGATGGCGGCAGGCCACCAGGCCCACGGAGATGGCGAGGCCAGCAGCAGTCCAATGGCCGGCAGCTGCAACGCATGGGCCATGGCCAGACGGCGGAGCGGTGAGCGGGCCGTGGCCAACCGGGCGTCGGCGCTCATGGCGTCTCATCCGGCATCAGAATGGTGAGCAGTTCGGCGGCCGCACGTTCCGGATCAACGGCACGGCAAACCGAGCCGGCGACCGCGGCGCCATGGGGCAAACGCGTCCGCAGACTGGACAGGCGGTTCGCGTCGAGACCGCCAATGGCGTAGCTTGGCAGGCGCAGCGCCGGCCGCACAGCATCGAGTAGCTCGGGACCACGGCAGGGTTCGTGCGGCTTGGTCGTGGTGGCGAACATCGGGCCTAGACCCAGATAATCTGCGTGCAACTGACCAGCGACCGCTTGCTCGACGGTATGGGCTGAGACGCCGATAGCACAGCGGGGGCCGACCACGCTGCGCACGTCCGCGGGCGACAGGTCGTCCTGTCCGACATGAATGCCATCCGCATCGATGGCGCGAGCGATCGCAACGTGGTCGTTGACGACGAACATCCCACTCGCGCCGCGCACCGCGTCCTGAACGCGCACGGCCAGTTCACGATAGGCCCTGGGTGGCATCCCCTTGGCTCGCAACTGCACCACACCTGCCCCCCCACGCACCACTGCAGCAGCAACAGCCACCGGATCATCGCAGAGTGCGGTATCAACGAGGACATAGAGGCGAATCTGCCAAAGCCGCCAAGACGGCAGGCAGCTGAGCAGGTCACTCTCCAGCCGGTAGACGCGATAGCGGACGGCTTCAGCAGCACGCCAACTCCCTCCTGAGAGCTTCAGGCCTTCTTCGAGAGCCCGTAGAGCCTCCTGAGCCCTGGCCGCATTGGCCCGGATCACCGCAACCGGACTCGATCGCAGTCCCTCGTCACCAGCTTTGATGCTTTCGCCAACATCGCCGCCGGCATCTCGCCAGGACACGGCCTGCGGCGGCAATACGGCCCGGACAGCATGACGCAGATCTTTGGCGCAGGTCGCGGCAGCCACATCGTCGAGCAGAAAACGCGCCACGTCTTCCAGAGCACGCAGTCCTTCGGCGGCCCGATTGGCGTTGGCGTCGAGCAGGCGCTCGACCGGATGGCTGCTCAAGCCGAGTTGTCCTGAGGAGGCTGAACGGCGTCGACCCCCTTGGCCGCCCAGGCCCGGAGTCGTGGCCACAAGTACTCTCGACCCAGGATGCGCACCGTGGCAGCGATCGGAACAGCAAGGATCAAGCCAAGGACGCCGAGAATCTTTCCGCACAACAACAGGGCGATGATCAGCCAGACAGGGTGAATCTCGACCTCACGTCCAAGAATCAGCGGGATCAGGACAGCCTCGGTCGCCTGGACCAGACCATAGATGAGAAACACCAAAGCTCCATCGATCGGGGTCGAGCCAGGCTGAATCATGGTCAGGGCGATGGCCGGCACCGCCAAGAGGATACCGGCCAATGGGATTGGCGTGGCCAGACCCAGCATCACGCCGAACAGGATACCGTATGGCACTTTGACGCCAAACAGCTGGAGAGCGACGAAACCGACGACCCCGACGATCGAACAGATCAGACAGATGATCAGACGACCGCGGAAGAATGCCGACACGGCGCGTTCGATCTCGCGGATGATGCGCAGCGTCCCGTCCTTGTGCTTCTGTGGGATCACGTCCTTGATGCCCGTGCGGACTGCCGGCATCGCGATGACCAGAAAGAAAGCATAGATTGGAACCAACAGGGTATCGAGGAGAAACCCACCGATGGCGCCAAAATTGTCGAGCGAGCGTTCGGCCCAGGTGCCGATGCGGGCCGGAGTCTTGTCGAGGTTGCCTCTGACCGCCTCTTCGACCTTCGCCATCATCCGGGCGACTGCCTGGCCACCCACCGCGCTCTCCCCGCCACGCAATTCGACCAAAAGCTCGGAAGCGGCGCTGCTACCGGTCCGCTCCGCCGCTTCAAGCCGGCGCAACGCAGCTAGGGCGTTGGCTTGCTGTTCCGACGGCAGCCGTGCGGAACCAACCCGGCGCAGGCTGTCCACCAAGGTGGACAGCTCTGGATCCTCCGCCCCGCCACGCAGCGTGCGGATGGCGATGACGACCCGGCCGTGCGCCTCCGCCCAGGTCCGTCCCAGGCTGTTGAGGAAGGGTGCCAATTGGGGTCGTCGGGCGATCGCCGCTTCGATGTCGCTGGCCAATGGTCCTGGCCATTGTGGGTTCCAGGCGGTCGGCGCATCCGCCGGGGGCGATCCGCTGGGATCACCCCCACCTAGCAGACGCTCGATCTCAAGGCGTGGAACGCGCGTCTCGTTCTGGTAGACCAGCAGCAAGGCCAGACCGGCGTCATCGACGGCCAGATTGGCCATGCGCTTCAGGCTCTGCTGGCGTTCCTGAGCCCATCCCGTCACCGAACTGATCACCGATGGGTTGTAGACACCGTTGCCGTTGGCATCGGTGAACGGTTCTCCGGGATTCCACATTCCGCTACCATCACGGTCGACATAGGCCTCGCCGCGCACCACCTGATTGGCCAATTCTGCACTCTGCTTGACCAGGACGGGGACGATCAGGGCCAGCGAGCCCAGCAACACCGCCGCCGTCAGCCCGAACAGTGCCGCCGTGGTAATCCACCTGCCGAAACCGACCCGACGCGAGATCAGATCAACTAGCGGGGTCAGTACGTAGGCAACAACGAAACCGATGGCGACCGGCACCGCCACATCGAGGACCGCGTTGACCAATGGCAAGGTGACCGATGCCGTTTCGCGCAATGCGAACGAACACATCGCCACGGTCGTGGCAACCAGCAGGACCTTCAGCCACGGATGGTCGAGCAGTTCCTTCAATTGACGCTCAGGCCGAGCCGTTTGCGCACGCAGCCGCGCAACGATTCGGACAATTGCTCGTGCCCGCCGAAATCCTCAAGCCGATCTTCGGGTTGCTTGGTGAAGAGACCGTGCTCGATCAGCGAGAACGTGATTTCGCCGATATCTTCGTTGCGCTTTATCCCCCAACTGGAAAGGACCAAGTCGCCAAGCAGGCCGTAACGGCTCGCCGCGAGATCAACCGCACCCTGGATCAGTTCGCCGGCGGTCAGGTGACGGGCCGGACCGCTGACCTCCTCTGGCCGGAACAGTTTGACCGCGTGAGTCAGCGACTGTCCGACGAAGTGGAAACCCTCGACGTGATAGCGTCCGTCGACTTGGGCGACGGTGCCGAGATCGGGCTTCTTCCTGGGCATGCTGTTATGATCTGAGTCCTGGTCCGGAGGCAAGCCGGTCAGTGACCGCCGCCAAGCCGGGCAAGCACGGCTGGCTCGGGATCGACCGCGATGATGACGCGCTGAGGACCAGGGCCAAGCAGCACGCTCGACGGGATCACGGCCAGCTTCCATCGTTCCAGGGCCGGATCGCCCTGGCGCAGCCAGCGCACATCGACGCCCCAGGCGCTGGCCACCGTCGCCGCGGCTAGCAGATCGCCGGCCGTGGTAACAGCCACCAGATGGACCTTGCCGCTGACGCAGGCCTGCTTCAACGGCTGCAGCCAAGCCTCCGCAGCACGGTCAGGCAAACCAAGGAACGCGACCAGGACCGATGAGCCCTCGGGTACGGTTCCACCTGACACCGAGGTGCCGGGCAATGGCGGACCAGCATTGCCAACCGTTTCATAGAATTCTAGCAGCCCCAAGGCGTTGAACTGGGGTATCTCAGCATTGAGCTGGATGGCGATCGGGCGTACCTCGGCAACCCGGCCAAGTCGAAGCAGAGCCTTGACCCGCAGGAGCCGAGCCGAACTGCGATAGGCCGGAGAGGGCAGGCGATCCAAACGCTCGGACATGCGCAGTGCCGCGTCAGGTCCTTCAGGTCCACCATGGACCAGCGTCCACTGGGCGAGCAGGTAGAGGGGTTTGTTCTCGTAGCGGGTGCCTTTGCAGACGTCCAGGTCCCGGCGCAGACGCGGCCCGAAGTCGAGTTCGGCGGCGACCTTGTCGGCCCCGCTGAGCTGGGCGAATTGCGCCATGTCGGCATCGAGATTGCGGGCGACCTCGGCCGCAGCAGGCAGATCGGCCATCGACGGCGCTGGATCGGCTCGTTCGCCGCACCCGCTCAAGACAAGGATCGCCGCCAGGGCGATAGACACGACAGCAGCAGTCCAGGGCATGCCAGGATCCTGGGGCTATACGGCAGGGCATCAAGGAACTCGACCGCTGACGCCGACCTAACCTGGTATCCGTCCGGTGGCGCGCAGATGCCTGACCAGTTCCTGGTCGGCATCAGAGATATGCGACAGCATCCAGCCTTCGAGGAACAACAGGACCCCGGATACCTCGACCTTGCGCCCTTCAAGGTAATCGTTGCGGAACCCCATCAGGATCGATCGAGCCCGGTGATGTTCCTGTCGGTGGTCTTCCAACCCAGGATGGCGGCTAGCCACCATCAGAGCCTCTTCACGGGCGAAATGCCGCTCGGCATATTCGGCCAGGGTCGAGATGCTGGCCGCATCCATGATCTGACTACCACCACCGACCGCTGCACGAAGTCCACCGATCAGGGCGAACACCTCGGCATGATCGTCGTCCAGTTCGCGAATGCCGGTCGCCGGTGGCGCCAACACCGGCTTCGGGGACCAACCGGCTGCGCTCAGCGGATAGACTTCCCCCTCTTCGCGTGCAACCAAGCGGAACAAGGCGGCTCGCAGTACCCCCCAGCCAGAGGCGAACCCCCGCGGATCCTCCTCGATGCGACCGATCCGGGTCCAGGTCACGGAGAAGGTGCGACAGGCCTCTGCCAGGGTTTCGGCCTCGCGACGGCGGGTTTCACCGGCAAGTCGCACCACTGTCCCCTGCGGCGCAGCACATAGCTGCGACAGCGTCTGATCTTCTGCTGCAAAATGCTCGGCCAATCGGGTGGCAAAGAGAGCAAGCGAACGTCGCAATCGTTCGGCCATCGGAGGATCCAGCAGATCGCACACGTCGATGGACGAAGCCAGGGTCGCCAAAGCGACATGTTGGCTATGTAAGGCTGCGAGGCTGGTCATGGGATCTCTTCCGGGGCAGGCAGTCGGGTACGAACGATGCGAACGCCTTGAGCTGTCCGCATCAGGGTGTCGAGCCACATCGCGTCCTGCCAACGATAGCGGATCTGCATGCCACGGGCCCCGGCAAGCAGCGCGCGTCGACCTGACTCCACATCGCAGTCGCCCGCATGGTCGGTGCCACCGCCCTTGACCATGACCTGCAGGATCTCGGTCAGGCTGGTGAGATCGATGAACAACTGTTCAAGGGTCGCCTCGTCCAGATCGGCGGTGGTCAATGGTGCGAGATCGGTCATGGGCGATCCAGGGGCATCACCAGCACCGCGTTGCGCGGAGCCGGACAAACATATTGGCAGATACCGCAGCCGGTGCAGGCCTCCGCCACCACCTGAGGTCGGCCACGCGTCAGTTTGATGGCGCCCTCTACTGGGCAGCGCTCGCTGCATGAACTGCACGTCGTGCCCTGGTGGGCCAGGCAGTCGACGGTTGAGATGCGCGCCACACCGATGCGCGGAACGGTTGCGCTCGCAGGGCGCTTGAGCACGCCCGGGGAGCAGGCGGTAATGCATGGGGTATCGACGCACATCAGGCAGGGCTGCTCGGCTGGATCGATGATCGGGGTGCCGGCAGCTACGCGCAGGCGCTCTGGGGCCAGTCGAATGGCCTGATGTGGACACACGCGGATGCAGTCACCGCAACGGGTGCAGCCAGCAAGGAAGGTCGCCTCGGCAATCGCGCCGGGTGGACGTAGGACGGGAAATGCCTGTCGTCGGGATTGCGACTCGGGCGTGGACGGCGATGCCGAGGGCCGCTTGAGAAAGCCACCGCTCAACAGGGCACGTCGGCTGAGCACCGCGGCATCGCTGGGTGGCGGAGCAGTGACCGTACGGAGGAGCGCTGTCATCCACCTCATGTCAATTTTTCGCCTGTAGACGGGTCCACGACGCGACGTGCCACACGCCACCGCTCCACCACGGTGCAGCGGCACAACTCATCTACTTCGCCAGTCCTTCACCAGCCCACGGTGGGGGGCTGGGGTCGTCAAAACGGATCTGATCCAGAGCAGCGCTTGGAGCGTGGCACTGCAAGCAGTTGACTCGCCAGGGGTGCGAGGAGCGCAGACCGGTAAGTCCAAGGGTACCGTGGCAGCTGGTGCAGTTCTCCCGCATGCTGGTGGCATGCGGGACGGTCGGTGGAGCACCAGCATAGGCGCGGACGCCCCGGCCAGGAGACGGCAGGCCAGTGAAGGTGTTGTCGACGATCAACTCGTCAGCCGTGCCAGGAGTTCCGACTGCCACCGGAGCATGGCACTGGGTGCAATTGGTGTAGCGCTGGTGGCTGATCTTCGGAGCGATCATGTCGCCGATGACCTTACCCTCGCCATGGCACTGGTAGCAACTGGTGACGTCGTTGGCATCGACCGGATGTGGGATAATCGGCGGAGCGCCGCTGTAGGCCCGGCGAGAGGTGCGCCGCGCCACTGCTTCAGCCCGGGCCTTGGCATCGAAGGCGACCGGTAGCATCAGGTCCGGTCCATGCCCGACCAGGGTTGCCAGATTGCTGGTATACGACCTGTTGGGACCGCGCGCCTTGCCGTTCATCTCCCGATAGATCACCGCCGGCAGCGCAGCGGTGAGGTTGTCGACCGGGACCTCCACGGTCGGCGTCCACGCGGGTGCTGGATGACCGAAACCAACCAGCATCCCGACCAGGGCGACCGCGACCACGCAACTGGCGCCGATTGCCAGGAGCTTCGACGGGACAACCATGACTCAGGCTTTCCGCAGTCGGACGGCGCACTTCTTGAAGTCCGGCTGCTTCGAGAACGGGTCGTGGTACTCCTTGGTCACCAGGTTGATCTGCAGGCGTTCGTCGAAGAACGGCACGAACACGCTGCCTCTGGGCGGCTGGCCACGTCCCTTGAGCCACGCCGGAAGGGTCAGCGAACCGCGCCGCGACTCGACCGTCACCTGGTCACCACTCGCGACATTCATGGCTGCCGCATCGTCGGGATGAATCTCGATATAGGCATGCGGCATCGAGCGGCGCAACGGCGGCACTCGCATGGTCATGGTGCCAGAGTGCCAGTGCTCCAGCACGCGACCGGTGCATAGCCAGAATGGGAATTCGGCGTCTGGTTCCTCAGGCGCTGCCTCGTACGGATGCCACCAGATGAACGCCTTGTCGTCCTTGGTGTTTGAATGGTAGAATTGCATGCCTGTACCCGGCTTGACGTAGGGATCCTTGCCTTCGACGAAGCGCCACAGGGTCTCCTCCCAGACGCCTGGCTTGGTCTCAATGACCGGCCAACGCAGGCCGTGAGCCTTGACATAGGCGCTGTACGGCGCCAGGTCCTTGTGCTTCACCTTGGTGAAGGGCCGATACTCCTCGAACAGCCGCTCGTCGACATTGACGTCGTAATAATGCGCGAAATCCCAAACCGGCGGCACGCTTCCATCAGGGTTCTTCAGCGCCTTGGCGAACAACCATTCGCCATCCTTGTCCTTCATCCCTGGGAAGCCGGCATCGAACATCTGTTTGGACACGGCAAGGATCTGCCAGGCGTCGGGGCGGGCCTGGCCCGGTGGGTCGACCATCTTGAACCACTGCTGCTGCTTCCGTTCCGCGTTGCCGTACATGCCGTCCTTCTCGACATACATCGCCGAGGGCAGCACCAGGTCGGCCAATGCGGTGGTCGCTGTAGGATAGACATCGCTGACGATGAGGAACTTGCCCGGCCGATCCTTCTTGGCGAGAAACAGCTTGTTCTGGTTGGGCAGGGTTTGGCCGGGGTTGGTCACCTGCACCCAGATGGTGTCGACGGCGCCGCCCTCCGTGCAGAATTCGTCCCACATCTTGACGGTGTGGAAGCCGATCTTGCCAGAGATGCGACCCTTAGGCAGGTGCCACAACTCCTCGGTCAGCTCTCGGTAGTGCTCACTGAGCACCGGCAGGTGACCGGGCAGCAAATGAGAAAAGGTGCCGACTTCGCGAGCTGTTCCGCAGGCGCTGGGTTGACCGGTCAGCGAGAATGCACTGGCTCCCGGCTTGCCCCATTGGCCGGACAGGTGATGGATCGAGTGGAGCAGCGAGTTCATCGCCGTGCCGCGGGTGTGCTGGTTCGGGCCCATGCACCACCACGACAGCACGCGCTCGTTGGGATCGGCCATCTTGTCAGCGATCAGACGGATCAGCGTGGCTGGGACCCCGCTGATCTCTTCGACCTTCTCCGGCGTGTAGAACGCAAGGTTGTTTACGTATTCCTCGCGCGTGATGTCCTTGCCGGCGAGGTTCTTCGGATGTATCGCCTCGGCGTCGTAGACGTCACGCTTGGTCGGATCCGGAGCATACTCGGCGACCCGCTGGCGCAGTCGGAAGTACTTCTCGACCCAAGGCTTGTCGAGGAAGCCTGCCTTGACCAGCAGATGGGCGATGCCGTTGGCGATCGCCAGGTCGGTGTTGGGCTTGAAGAAGGCGACGTGATCCGCCTGCTCGCTGGAACGGGTCCGCCGCGTAGTCAGGTCGATGTAGAGGACCTTGTCGCCGCGCAGCCGGCGGTCCATCACGCGCGAGAACAGCACCGGATGCATCTCGGCGGGATTGTTGCCCCAGTCGATCAGTACGGTGCAGTGATCAAGGTCGTCATAGCATCCGGCCGGTTCGTCAACGCCATAGGTGGCGTTGAAGCCGGCAGCGGCGCTGGCCATGCACAGGCGCGCGTTTGGGTCGATGTGGTTGTGGCCGAGCCCGCCCTTCACGAACTTGTTGGAGGCGTAGCCCTCTGGAATAGTTTGCTGGCCGGAACCGTAGAACGCGAACTTGCCAGGATTGGCGGTGATGCGATCGCGGATGATAGTGATGGCCTCATCCCACGAGATCGGTACCAGCTTGCCATCGACCCGTTTCTGCGGCGTGGTCAGGCGATCCTGCCCATAGAGGATCAGGCCGACGTGGTAGCCTTTGACGCAGCACAGACCATTGTTCACAGTTGCGAGCTTGTCGGCCTGCATGGCTACGATCTTACCGTCCTTGGCACCCAGCAGTACACCGCAGCCGGTTCCGCAGAACCGGCACGGAGCCTTGGCCCAGGTCAGCCCATCGCCCAGAGGCGGCGCCTCGCCTTCGGCAGCGCTGCCGAGGCTTGGCAGGATCATCGCGGCGGCAGCGGCCATCGCCGAGGATTTGAGGAAGGCGCGACGGTCGAGTTCGATCATGGGAGGTCCTAGAGGTATGCGGCGGCGCCGGCGGGCAGCGCCTCGTCGTCGATGTAGGCACGTACCAGGGTGACAAGTCGCACGCCGGCGTGGTCGCGCAGCCACTCGAACGCTGCGGTGTCGTCGAGCACCGAAGGCGTGTCGAGCACGATGGCGTGGCGGTTGCCGTTGACCGGGCCAAGCGTGAAGCGGGCATTAGCTCGCAGCGCGTCGAGGAGTTCGGCCCCGTCCACGTTGTCTGCGACATCGATGACCATGCTGCTGATCGACATGAGTGATCCTCGCAACTGACAGGATCCACCTGCGGCCAGAGAATGCCTTGATCTGGATCAATCCCGCCGGTGAGGGAATCCCCGATCCGCCGAATTGATCCAGGTCAAGGTGACGGCAGAGCCCGATCACATTATGGCGGCGTCGGAGTCCTCATGTCCCCACGCCTCAGCGCCCTCGGCGTCGTCCTTGCTGTCCTGATGGCCGCCGCGATCGCCGCCGAGGTCGCCGATCGCCCCGTGGTCACCACCACCGAGACTCTACCGGCCCAGCACCCGGTGGTCAGAAACAGCCATCCGGCTCCTCGGGTCCAGGCCGGCGTAACCGACCACGCCGGCAGGCCGGCAACGATCGCCTGCTCGACCTGCCACGCCGTCCGCACACCCAATCCAGCCAATCACGCCGGAACTGATCTCGACCAGTTCCACCAGGGCCTGCAATTCCAGCACGGAGGTAGCACCTGTCTGTCCTGCCATGACCCGGGGAACTACGATAATCTGCGCCTGGCTGACGGCCGCAAAGTCGCCTTCGAGAACTCAATCGAGCTGTGCAGCCAATGCCATGGCCCGCAGCGCCGCGACTACGATCACGGCGCCCATGGTGGCATGAACGGCTACTGGGACCTGACCCGCGGTGGCCGCCACCGCAACACCTGCATCGACTGCCACGATCCGCATGTGCCCAAGTACCAGTCCGCTTTCCCCATGCCGCACCCGCGCGACCGCTTCCAGATCCCCACCGGAGCCACCCATGAGTGACCTGACCCGGCGCACCGTACTGAAGGCGGCCGGGGCAACACTCGGGGCCACCGCTTTCGCCGCAGCTATCGCCCCGTTGACCCAGTGGAAGCCAGCCGAGTCGGTCGACGAGTTCCTGCGCAAGCACTACAAGGAACTGGCCCCGGACGAGTTGGACGCCATTTGCCGTCGGGTCGAAGCAGAGGCGAAGACGAGCCGCGGTATCGACGTCCACGTCGCCGCCCCGCAGCCCATCCCCGGCGTGCAGTACGGCTATGCGCTCAACCTGTCGATCTGCGTCGGCTGCCGCCGCTGCGCCGAAGCCTGCCACACAGAGAACAACCACGACCGGCCATCGCACAACAGCTACATCCGGGTGTTCGAGCTCGATAACGGCTCGATCGACCTAGCCACCGGCGATGCCACCTACGAGCATCCGGTGCCGGCCAAGGGCAAGTACTACATGCCGGTGCAGTGTCACCACTGCGCTAACGCGCCCTGCACCAAGGTCTGCCCAGTCGAGGCAACCTGGAAAGAGCAGGACGGCATCGTCGTGGTCGACTACAACTGGTGCATTGGTTGCCGCTATTGCGAAGCGGCCTGCCCGTACCACGCCCGTCGCTTCAACTGGAAGAAGCCGGAAATTCCCAATGACGAGATTAATCCGGACCAGGGCTATCTCTCCAACCGCGTCCGCCCCCAGGGGGTGATGGAGAAGTGCACCTTCTGCCTGCATCGTACCCGCGAAGGCAAGTTGCCGGCCTGCTTGGAAGCCTGCCCGACTGGCGCCCGCGTCTTCGGCAATCTCGCCGATCCGGACAGTGAACTCCGCTGGGTCTTGGCCAACAAGCGTGTCTTTATCCTTAAGGAAGACCTCGGCACCAAGCCGACGTTCTTCTACTTCTTTGACAAGTAGGCCTCTGATGACGACCAATACGCTCCATCGTCCAAGCCTGATCGCGTTTCTGCGCCAGGCATTCAGCCATGCGACCAACGGTGGGCCGCTGTTCTACGCCTGGATGACCTTGCTGACCTGCGTTGCCCTGGTCGGGGTCAATGCCTGGGCCTGTCTCTTATACACATCTGACGCTGCCGACGAATAGAGAGGTGTAGATCTCGGTGGTCGCCGTATCAT
>ENA-ORBV01003886-ORBV01003886.1-microbial-mat-metagenome-genome-assembly--contig:-NODE-3886-length-29354-cov-6.029682_pt1 | contig 29354 bp, 25 predicted proteins | sample MGYA00237777_ERZ505514 | MGnify/ENA primary metagenome ERZ505514 (study PRJEB26160, sample SAMN06269048) | microbial mat metagenome | isolation source: Oligotrophic lake microbial mat | place... | reverse complement strand
GTCCGGACCCCAGCCCCAACCGTAATTCGACCCCCACCACCAGCCCGGGCCCCAGCTCATGCTGACGTAAGGCGACACGACTGGTCGGTAGTACACCACCTGGGTCTGCGTATCCTGACCGCGCTGAAACACAGTCTGTTGTTCCGCCAGCACCTGCCCGGACCGCGTCACGCGCCAGCCAAACGTTGCCTGACCCGGATCCGCGCCCTTCGGCAGAGGAAACCAGAGATCCAAATTCGCCTTTTGCCCAGGCTGCACCAGGAACGGCGACGTGGGACCCGAGCCCTGCGCGAATTGTGCCCCGACCGGCTGGGCCATGCCCGCAAACGAAAGCCCCAGCTCGCGCGGCTCGATCGACCAGGGCACGGTGCCACGTTCATTCGACGCTGCAAGGCGCAGGTGGATATACGGCGCCTGCCCATCAACCTGCAGCTGTTCCACCCCGAGCGACATGACGTAAAGCGTGCCCTCGGGCGCGATCGCCGGGATCTGGTACATCGGCGCGCCCGGACCTTGATCCGAGGTTTGCGAAACCGCAGCGGCGTGGTGGTACATGCAGCCCGCTGGCAACGCCACGGCCAGCAACAACCCAAGTGCTTGCGAAGCTTTGACGATTTGGCGCATCGGTATGTCCCTCCGTTTCGTTGAAAATCTAGTCCGCAACACCGAGGTGTGCCACAGATTTCACTGAACAGGTGTCAGCCCAACCTGCTACCTTGGAAGGATGCGCGGCTTTCTCCCCGGTGCACGCCTGTGACCGACGATCCATTGGCACCCGGACTCCTGTTGGCGTCGCCCAATCTGGACGATCCGAACTTCGAGCAAACCGTGATTTTGCTGGGACATCACGATGCCGATGGCGCACTCGGCTGGGTCATCAATGGCACCGCGCTCATGCAGGTCGAAGAACTCTTGCGCTCGTCCGGTTTGATCTCGGCCGCGGCTGCGACCACCCTCGGGCCAGGTTTTTTTCAGCCCGCCCGCGTGGGCGGCCCGGTGGATCCGGCGACCGGTTGGATTGTCTACCGACACAAAGATTTTCGTCCGGAAAACTTTATCGAACTCGGTGCCGGTCTTGGTGTGACGGGTGATTCCGACGCGCTCGATCGCGTGATGAAGGGCAAGGGGCCGCAGGACTTCCGCATGCTCATCGGCTATTCCGGCTGGGGACCCGGACAGCTGGAAAGCGAGCTGCAGCAGGGCGCGTGGTTGCCCGCCGCCGTCGATCCGGTGCTGGTCTTTGATACGCCGTCGGAAAAAGTCTGGGAAGAAGCCTATCGACGCTCGGTGGGCCTGAGCCCCGTGGCATTTCGTTCGGGTCGGCGCGGCCAGGCCTAAACCCACACGATCACTTGTCGGCGGGCTTTTCGCCGCGCGCCTGCGCCGGATCGATGATGGGCGGTGCAGGTGGCGCGACTGGCACGGGTACGGCCGCAGGAGCGGGCACAGCAGCGACGGCTGCCGGATCGCCGGCTGCGGGACCTGCAATTTCCCCCTCGGGCAACACGATCGCCTCGTCGCCTAGATAGTTGAGCCCCGGTTTGCGCACGAACGCTGCGATGGGCTTTTTGACCCTGCCCTTGATGTTGCCTTCGAGCACCTCGACCCGGATGGGCTTTTGGAGCTTGTAGTAGTAGCCGCGATTGCCAAGCGAAAACTCGTGCGTCTGCCCTTCATCGACGAGCTTCTTGCGAAAACCGAGAATGCTGCTGCCGCTGCGCTCGAAAGGCGTGTGGTGTAGGACGAATCCGAACAACCGCACGGCATTCATGTTCACCAAACGATGACAGCCGTGCGAATAGCGGCGCGCAATCGAGGTGTAATCCACCGAGCCATGCGTGCGGATCTGGTTGTCAAAGAGATTCCCGTTGGAACGTCCTTCATGGTGGATCGCCATGACGAGGCCATAGGCCGAACCGAAGCCCGGCCCCATGATCTCGGTATTCACCACCACCTCGGGCTCCGCGTGCGCCTCGAACTTCTTGCGCGTCAACAGATCGTGCGCGGGCGTGCCATCGGGCGGAATCCAAACGGGAGCCGCCACGATGTGCTTCCAGATGCGTGAGCCGACATCTGAGTTCTTGTACTTGTAATACACTTTACCGTCGGGATGTTTTTCACTGCGCCAACTGCCGATCGTCGTGCGCCAGCGCGCAAGCGGTATCTTTTGCCCGTTCCAAGCTGCCAACACCACCAACCGCGGATATTTCTGCCGCAACTGGGGGGCCGCCTTGCCCTCGTCGTCGAGCGGGAAATCGTACCACACATCACCCCGATCGATGACGATCTCGATGGCCATGTCCTTCATGTAATCGGGCTCTTTCGGGGGCAAAATCGCCACCCGAAAGCCACGGACGCCTTCGTCCCCCAGCGTATCCAGCAACGCCTGCATCGACGCCGCGTCCCGCACACCGAGGGACGACATCAGGGCCTCGCGGTATTCTTCCACACGGTTGCGCACCTGCTGCGTTTCGCCGGCCGCATCCTTGTACTTCGGCGCATCGGCACCCTTGCCGGTGGTGCCGTCCTCGATGATGCCGGCCGCGTCCACGATCCGTTCGGTCAGGATGCGGGTGAAGGTTTCGTATTGCAGTTCGAGCGGCGGACGTTGCAACGCTGCCAGCGTGTCACCGCCCAGGATCCCCCAGGAAAAAATGTTGTTCTTGCGTTCCCACAACGCCAGCGCCTCGTGGGTCGTCAGATCAAAGGTGCCGTCTTCCAGCCTCGTCGTCGGATCGATGAACCCCTCGCAGCGCAGGCGTGCCTGGGCCGCCGAAATGGCCGCCAACCGCAACGTCCCCAACTGCAACCGCTCGATGCGCTCCTTGGCCCGCGGCTCAACCGACAGCGCCGCCTTTTCCGCATCGGTCCCCGTGCCCCCCTGCCAGGCCCCGGCAGCTTCGAGAACAGCCTGCTTGCTGCGCAGGGTGGTCAGCAACCAGCGCGCATCGTCATCGACTTGCGAACGTTCACTGCGCGACTGCTTGATATCGATGTAACTGACCGAGCCCGGAAAGGCGGCCAGATCCGCCACGCGCACCAATTCGTAGCACGCGGTGCGTTTATTGTCTTCGAATAGCCGCCGCGCCAGCACCGACAGGGTCGGCGGAATGCCAAAGGCCTCGAGGTAGTTGCGGACCGGCTGCCGCATCATGTGTTCGATGCGCTTTTTCTGTTTCTCGTCGCGCTCTCTCTCGAAATCCTTCAGTGCGCGCCCGGCAAGACCCTGTGGTACGCTTGGCACCACCTTGGTCGGGCCGTCGCCCCGCAAATACAACAGTTCGGGCGAGACCTCGTCGTTGGCGAGCGCCACAAAGGTTTTGCGGTAGGGGTTCTCGAGCACCTTGGGTTCGACAGCCGTGGGCAAGCGCGGATCGGCGTCGGTTTCGGAAAAAATCAGCGGGAACCAGGCATCGCCAAGGTCGACGACCAGTAGCCCGGCTTCCCTGGCGGCCTTTTCGTCCTGCACCATCGGGCGGCCAGGCGAAAGCGCAAACACCTGTCCGGGTTTGAGCACGGGCTGGGCTTTCCACGGCACTGGCATCTCCGCCGGCAGCCCGGAACGCGGGGGTTTCGACTGCCGCGAGGTGGTTTCGGGCTGTTTTTTGGGCTCGCAGGCAAAGGTGGCGAGCAATGCCAGGGCTAAAAGCGGGGAAACCCGAAAGCGGGAGCGCTTTGGGAGTACGGGCACAAGCAAACAAGCCATGCCCCGATCATACGCGGCTCATACGCGGCGGTCTGCTGTGGGGTCCAAATTCCTAGTCGCGGAAGTTCTCGAACTGCAGGTCGACCTTGTAGTCCTGCCGCCTCAAAAACGCGATGGCGGTCTGCAAATCGTCCCGGTTTTTGCCCGTGATCCGCAGCTCGTCGCCCTGGATCTGGGTCTGAACCTTTAGTTTGCTCTCTTTCAGATCTTTCACCATTAGCTTGGCGGCTTCTTTTTCAATCCCTTGCTTGATCTTGAGGTTCTGACGCAGGGACTGTCCGGAGGCCTGTTCGACGGGCTCTTCTTCGAGGCAACGTGCCGGAAGGCCGCGTTTGGCGAAGCGTTCGCGCAACACCTGAAGGGCGGATTTCAAGTGCATCTCGTCCGAGGTGCGCACGATGATCGCCTCCTTGGTTTGCTCGAAGGTGGTGTTCGTGCCGCGGAAATCGTAGCGGGTGGTGACCTCTTTTTGGGCCACGTTCACGGCGTTTTCGACCTCCATCAGATCGACCTTGGAAACCACATCAAACGAGGGCATGCAGGGGTTCTACCTTTCCCGCGTCGGGCCGCAAAGCCCCGGCATCAAAATTCTGTGCGGCCCAGGGAATCGGGCATACTTGAGAAAGACACCGCGAAAGCCGAGGTGGAAAATCATGGAAACTGCCGTCAAACGCCCGTTGCCCAAAGTGGTTGCCAAGTTCGACCGGAACAAGTTCATCCAGTACTTTTCTCCGAGCAAACACATCGCCACATCGTTGTCGATTGCAATCCCGTTGTTACTGGGCGCCGTTGCACTGTCGACGCTGGCGCAGCCCCTTGACTGGCTGTTCGTGATCCCGTTTTGCCTGGTGGCCAACTTCGTCGAGTGGACCTTCCACAAAAACCCGATGCACCACCCGAAGGATTTCCCGCCCGGTGCGCGCGTCCTGTACGTCAACCACACGCTGGTGCACCACCGGGCTTTTCTGCCCAACACGATGCCCATTCGCAACACAAAAGATCTGGGGCTGATTCTGATGCCCTGGTTCACGATGCTGATCCTTCTGTGCTTGGGCTTGCCAGCGGCGTTGCTCGGCTGGGCACTGCGCGGTCCGGGCGTGGTGGGGATCTTCTACGTGACGGCCCTTTTGTACTACATGTCCTATGAAGTGCTGCACGGCATGTATCACACCGACGAGGCCACGCAACGGCGCTTTGGTCTGCGGAACAACCGCGTGTTCCAGTTTCTGCTGGCGCATCACACCCATCACCACCGCCTGGATCGCATGTCGAAGGTGAACTTCAACGTGACGTTGCCGCTGGCGGACTACTTGATGGGGACCCGGGAGACGCCGGAGCTTGCCACGGACGATGCCGAGTCGGCGGAGGCCTGGGAACGCGGGCTAGACGACAAGGAACGGGAGACGGTGGCCTCGGCGAAGCTGTGAGGAGCCCGCGGCTGCGCGGGCGAAGCTGTGAGGAGCCCGCGGCGGCGCGGGCGAAGCTGTGAGGAGCCCGCGGCGGCGTCGGCGAGCCGTAATTTGGGGCGTCTGTGGTCTTGACGGGTATGGGGGGCGGGCGTATAGATCACGCCCCGGTCGGCGGTCCGTTTGGACAATCGGCTGGCTCTGAAAACTGAATATTTGGGGTGGTAGTTAAGTTGGTTATAACGCCGGCCTGTCACGCCGGAGGCCGCGGGTTCAAGTCCCGTCCACCCCGCAAGACAACGTGTCGCAAGTTCCTTAATGGATTCGCGACGTTCAGAAGTCCCGAACGACGTGGCACAGAAATACGCTCAGCACGCGTCGTGTTATCAAGGGACGAAGGAATGACCAATCCGCTCGGCCCACACTACAAGAATCCCCCGATCGAGGAAGCCCTCGTCGAGATTCACTTTGAACCTGGCAATGGCGACCCCCCTCTGTGTCAATAACGGATGAGCCACGGACCGCACGAAGATCAATGTGCCATTGAGGCGGAGTGGTTGGCGACGCAGCCCCAGGAGGTACGATCGAAAGGCGAGCGCGCCATCCGCGCCGATGTACTCGCTAACGAAAAGGGGCAGAACGTATAACAGGCGATCCTCATCACCGAACTGGGACAAGGTCCGGCCGACCCGACGCGCCGCTACCGGTGGGTCGGTCCGTAGTTGTGACAAGCTGTGACACCGAGCTGTGACAAGATCACCGGCGCCGCCGTGGTCACGTATGCCTGAGCGGCGATCTCAAGCGCCTTGGCAACGACGAGCGATGACCAGACCCTCGCTGACAGCCGCTGCGATCTCGTCGTGCGACGCGAGGCCGACCGGCGGCGAGGGGGTTCTTGTGCGGTATGCACCTCGACCCGGCCGCCTATTCGGGCACGGGTAGATACACACGCTTAAGTGGCACCAACGATCGAACCTCTGCGTCCAGATTCTCGTAGTGTTCGAGGAGAAGCGTTCGCAGGTCCTCGAGTACAAGCAGGGTCAACGGAATCGACGACCGTTCCGCCTCGTAGCGCGCGTCCTTGCTGAAACCCCCAGTGCTGACATAAAGGCAACGGTCACCGGGCTTGCGGCCACCAAGAAACGACCGAATTTCCGGGGACCCCATCTGGGCCTGCCGGTGCTTCACTTCGACGAAAATACGGGGTTCCTCAAAGCCGAGACCGTCCGGAGAAGCGAAGATGTCGAAGCCCCGATCCGGACCTGCTTCGGCCACCCGTGTCTTGTAACCCATCGCCCGCAGGATGGCTGCGACCACGATCTGCATTTGCTTCCAGTCGAGCCGGGCGAGACGATCTTCAAGCAAACCGAGAGCTTTCCGTTCGGTATCACCGAGGATCAGATCCTCCTTCTCTTCGTCGGCATCCAGCGTTGGCGGTGAGACGGGTTGTTCCTCGCCAAGGGGCACAGACCTTTCCATCATCTCGCCGGCACCACCCTCCACGTTGAAGAGCGTCAAGATCGAGCCAAGGGTGTTCCGAAGCGTTGCAGAAAGCACGTCGCGTGACACCGCGCGCGTCCACTTCACCGGACGAACGCGCGCCAACTCGTGTTCGCGCCAGCCGACCTCCCCGGCAATCGTACCGAGCAGGTATATCCGACGATCGGGGGCATACGTCGCGACGAGATCCCCGACCTTGAGTTCTCGAACGAACCGCTTGACTTGCCCAGCCCCCGAGCGCCGGTTACCTGGCTTGGCCGTAGGATAAGCCTTGATGAAACAAGCCTCGACCTCGGGGTCCGACATCGCCGCTGCGATCGGGCCCGCCTTTGACCAGCCAATTGCCACGACGCCCTGCTCCTCGAACTCGTCGGCGAACGCACCGCCCTCACCCGCCCGCACCAGCCAAATATTATTCGACGCCACGGGCCGCATTGTAGCGCGGGTTCGAGAACATCGCAGCCGATTTTCGTTTTCGTGGGTATCGTATCACCCAAATATCTGCACGCCGTATTCCGCGAAACGCCACCTCCCTCGCTGCCGCGCGAATTGAAATAAACGCCAATGACACCGTTGAGGAACTGAGCTGGCGCGACCGAAGAGCATCGAGCGGCGGGAACTTGCCATTGCACGGCAGAGGATGCCCATGTTCACCCGACGACCAAGCGCCGCGGGAAGGTTTGCTCGCGGGAGCCGGTCTCTGCGCCGCAGTAGACGCAGTCGGCTCGCCTCGTTCGGCTCGTCTCGTCTCGGCCATCACTCCACCAGCGCTTTAAAAACCGCATCCGACGCGTCCTTATAGAACTCGATCTTGATCTTGGTCCACAGGTCGTCGGGCAGGTCGTTGAGCTGCCGGCGCGCGGCCACGGGCATCAGCAAGGTCTGCGCCTGCTTATCGACGGCTAACTCGGCGAGTGCGACGGCGTTAGGAATCATCTCGATGGATCCGCCGAGGTTAAGCGCACCGACGACGACGGTACCTCCCCGTGTGTTGCGCCCGAGGAGGCCGCCGCAGAGGGCGACCAGCACGGGAACGCCAAGCCCGGCCCCACCTTTGTCGGCGTCCATCGAGCGCATTTGAATCGAGAACTCGTGCTCGCGCGGGTTCCTGTCTCCGACCAGTTCCTTCGCTCGCGTGTAGAGGTTCTGCTCGCCAACCTTGACGCTCTCACGGAAGGCGGGCGGCGTCGGCTGGTTGAGCACCTTCACGCCCGAGCCCGGGCCACTGGCGACCTCGATGCGATAAAGCCCGGGGCCGGCCTCTGCGCCACCCGGGCTGATTGCCCAGATCTGTCCTGGAGGGAGGGGATCGCCTTCGATGGCCTCGTCGCTGTGTAGCTCCGGCGTCGATACAAAAGATCGTGGGCGACTCCGATGCCGATGGACCGTTTCAGAACGCCCGTGAGTTGTCAGCGAAGTTGGGGGAAAGTCAGCAGGTTCGGCCCTGCATGGGCACGCAATGGTTCCGCTTTGCGTATGGACGTGAGCCGACCGACGAGGATGCGTGCACCGTCGACTCGTTCGCGATGGCGCTCGGCAAGGGCGATGGCGATCTGCCGTCCTCGTTGCTGACGTTCGTGGTGACCGACGCATTTCGCTTTCGTGGAGGAGTACAATGAAAAAGCCTGCATCGTCCCGAAGAAGGTTCATTCAATCCATCGTCGGTGGCGCTGCCGCCAGCAAGCTAATGACGCTGCTGCCACACGCCGCCTTCGCGCAGGGCGCTACACCGAAACGCTTGCTGTGCGTGTTTCACCCGATGGGGTACCTGGAGAATTCGTTCTGGCCCACGGGAGAAGGGGCAAGTTTCACGCTGGGGGAGACGCAGCAGGCTCTGAATCCGCACAAATCCAAGTTGCTCTACGTCGACGGCCTCATGGCCTCGTCAAGCTCTTGGTGGGACGCTCGCTGGAAAGCGCATGAGTCCGACAATGAGCACGGGAACGGCATCAACGGATGCTTCACCGGGTCATGGAAAAACGGGGAATATGCGGCGACGCCCTCGATCGATCAAGTGGTGGCGAGCGCGCTATATGCGCAGTCCCCGACAACCTACAAATCAATTTCTTTGCGATTGAACGCCGGGGCCGGTGGCCACGGAAACGCATTTTTCATTTCGGGCGGCAACCCGGTAAAGCCACTGAACTCGGCGAGCCAGGCCTTCGACACGTGGTTCGCGAATCTCAAGGTGGAATCTGGAGCGGCAACCCCCGACAATTCGTTGTTTCTGAAGCAGAGGATGCTCAAACAACGGCTCATCGACAACTCCCGCCGTGAGCTCAAAGCGGTGTGTGACCGTATCGGCGCCGCGGAAAAACAAATGTGCGAGGCCCACCTCGAAGGGATCAACCAGTTGGAGACCCGCCTCAAAGCTTCCGCGGCACCGGTGGCCGCTGGGTGCAGTAAGCCGGCCACAGCGGCGGATTCCAGCGACCCCCAAACGGGCGTTCGCAGGCGAATGGATCTCATCCGCTCGGCCTTTGCGTGTGATCTCGCGCGCGTGGCCACGCTGCAGATTGGCGGTGCCGATAGCGCCTTTGATGTCGCTGGGCTTCCTGGTCAACACGACACCACGCACGCGTCCGGTGACAACGGATCCCCCACGGTGCTAGCGGATCACAAGCGATGGGACACGTGGTGGGCGAGCCAATGGGCTTATCTGCTGCAGCAGTTGGACAGCGTGCAGGAGGGCAACGGCACAATGCTCGACAACACCCTGATCCTGTTTGGTTCGGACACGACCACAGGACAGCATCCCCAGATCGGGGTGGGTGCCCACGCATCGTATCGATTTCCAATCTGGATAGCGGGGGGAAAGAGCTTTGCGTTCCGGACCGGTCGATCGGTGAAACTTGCCTACCCGAAAACCCGGCCATCAGAGGGATCCTGGGGTCCGTCATGGACGTATCACAACGCGCTCCTGCTCGCGGTCGCGCGCTCGTTCGGTCTGAACATCAACGCCTTTGGCACGATGGATCAAGGCAAAGGGCCTTTGGTACTAAGCTAAGCGGACGCGCTGGAACCACATCTCGATGAGTAAGAGCAGACGCTCTTTCCGGCGCTCACCGCCGAGCAGCCCGACCTGACAAAGATCACGGGGCTCCTGCAATCCATTTTCGACGAACACCTTGCCGTCGCAAAGCTCCTCGAAATGATCCGTGTGGCAAGCGATGACTTCGCGCTGCCGGACTGGGCGTGCAACAGCTACCGAACGCTGTTCTCCGAGTTACAACAAATGGAGAGCGATGTGTTCACGCACGTCCACCTCGAGAACCACGTGCTGCAACCTCGGTTCAGCTAGCCGACTGGCAGATGCGCTCTGACACGCCGCACGTTAGCGCAAGCCAACGGAACGCGTCGTCCCCTTGGCCATCCAGTCAGAACCTTCGCGTTTTATCCAAGCGACCAGAGCGATTGCGACCAACGCCAATCCAATCGCCAATCCCCACCACAAACCGCGCAGACCCGCGGTGGTGTGAAAAGCCATCCAATACGCCATCGGCAGGGCGAAGAGATAGTACCCAACGAAATTGAAGATGGCCGATGGACGGGTACGCCCCATGCCACGAAGGACGCCGCTCCCCACGACCTGCAATCCGTCAAACAACTGAAAGGCGGCTGCGATCGGAACGATGGAAATGGCCAGTTCGGCCACCCTGGGTTCAGCCCCAAACAAAACTGGCAGTTGATGGCGAAAAATCAAAAACGCCGAAGCTGAAAGGCCCATGACGCCGGCACCCAGCACCAAACTCAGACGCGCGTTGCGAATGGCTCCGGCGATATCACCAGCTCCGATCAAATTTCCGATCCGCGCGGACGCACCCATCGAAAGCCCAAGTGGCATCATGAACGCAAGCGCCGCAAGGTTTAACACGATCGTATGGGCACCCAGTTCGTTTGCACCCAACATCCCGGCCATGAGTGTTGCGATTTGAAATGCCCACGCCTCGAAACCGAATTGCAAACCGATGGGCAAGCCAAGCAACAACAGTGCTCCGATGGCACGCATCTCAAACACTTTGCGCGTCCATGGGATCCACGCATCGCGATGCAGACCGGTACCAAACGTCAAACCCAACAGCGATCCCGCCAGCACCAATCGCGTCGCAGCGCCTGCAATTCCCGCACCTTCGAGGCCCATCGCGGGAAATCCAAGGTTTCCAAAAACAAGAATCCAATTGAACAAGACGTTCAGAATATTCGCAAACAGAACTGCCCAAACGTACGGCGCTGATATGCCTCTGCCCGCAAGGTACAATCGATTCACGTTGAACAAGAAGAAGGCCCAAAGGGTTGGCACCTGCACGGACACATATCGCCCTGCCAAACGCGCGAGTTCCGGATCTTGTCGAAACAAAAGCAAGGCGGGTTCGGTGAGCAACCAAAGGATCGAAGCGGGAATCGAAAGCAAGAACGAGATAAAAATGCCGCGCTGAAATGCGATCGCAACCGCGCCTGAATCGCCCGCCCCGTGAGATTGGCTGATGATGGGATCGACCCCCATCGCGACCCCCAGGATCATGAACAAGATCGCGTGACTCCATGCGTGCCCAAGGGACGCTGCCGCCAATGCCGTGTTGTTGATGTGGCCGACCATCATCGTGTCCACAACCCCGATGGTCATCTGACCCACCTGAGAAACCACAAGGGGCAGTGAAAGCTTAATCAGTCGTCGAAGGTCTTGTCGCACGTACTATCAAAGCCTATACCATGGCGATGCCACGTCGCCGCGTCTGGATGCCTAGGAGAATGGGCACCGGCGCTGTTGCTCACAACGCCGCGAACAAGCCGCTGCGAATTGACATTCTACATACAGGTCGCGCGCGTGAAAAATAGAACTTGGAGAATCGCTGGCATCAACTTCCGTTCTAACGCGCAAGTAACCTCGGCCGCATCGAATCGTCGACGTGAATCGTGATCTGCGACTCGACGGCATAGGGACGTTGCGGGTTCGAAGGAAACTTGCGCCGTGTGAGATGTTGATTGGGCGTGGCGTATCCAACCGTGTGGGCTAAACTGACCACGTGATTCGGATCGTAGGCACGTTGGCTGTCGTTATTTCTGTGTGCATGCCGACGTCGTTCGAACCCTGTACTCAGGCTGGCGGATGTCCGTCCACGCTGGTTGAATGTGACGAACCCTGTTGCCCGGGACAGACCGAAGATGGCGCTCCGGCGCCGGTGTGCGTCGATTGTTCATGCTGTGTTCATTCGACAGTTTTCGGCTTTCCATCTTCGGTAACGCTGTTGCGACCACCCGCCCGAACGCACGAGTTCCCGTTGCCGGTTGACCTTGAACTGTACGCCCACCCGCACGAGATCATGCACGTCCCCATGGTACGCGTTCGTTCCTTCTTTGTCTCGTAAACCTGATCGCGGGTTTCATTCACCTCCGTGCCGTTGCCGATTCGATCGCATGGCGCGCGTTGCGGCCTGATGGTCGCGTGCATGTATAAATCGTATTACTCATTCCGGAGATTTCTTATGAGCCCGTTTTCAATGGTCTCGGCGCCGTGGACACTTGCCGTTTGCTTTGCTTTTGCACCTTCAGGATGCGCCACCGCGCCCGGCAGTCACGATGAGGGGATGGGCACTGTCACCACACTTGGTGCGGCAAAAAGCGCCAATTACACGGCATGTGCGCACAAAGTCCCGCAAGAGGTATGCACCCAATGCCATCCCGAGTTGGTCCCGAAATTCAAGGCGGCTCACGATTGGTGCGGAATTCACGACGTGGCCGAATCGCAGTGCTTCGCGTGTCATCCCGATCTCAACTTCGACCCACTGCCCACGTTACCCGAGGGCGCTGATCTGTAGGAGATCTCGAAGCAAGGAAAGGACGTGGTGTCCCTCGAAGCACATCTGGCAAAAGGCAAAGTGACGATTTTCGATTTCTATGCCGTTTGGTGCGGACCGTGTCGAATGATTGATGCACACATCTTTCCGAAGCTGGGACGCGACAAGGATATCGCAGTACGAAATCTGAACGTGGTCGACTGGGAAAGTCCAATCACTGCCCACTTCTTGAAAGATGAATCGAACCTGCCCTTTCTGGTGATTTTCGGCCGAAAGGACCGAAAGGTGGCCACGATTTCTGGCTTTGACGTGGCAGGCATTGATGAAGCGATCGCCAAGGGTCAGCAACAATGAAACCCTCGCAGCTTTTACTGCTGTCGCTGGCCGTTTGTTTCCTGCTGACACCCAGGCAAGCGCACGCCTGTGCTGGATGTAGGAACCCCAACATCCCAGTGGCGCGGCTGAACTCGTTTACGTCGGTTGCCGGCGACGTGCGGGCCACCGTATCGTTGACCGGAACGACCGTTAAAACGGTGCATCGTGCCGGATGCACCGATATCAATGATTGCGGAGAAGTACCGACGCAGCCAGAGTTTCGCCACAATCAGGACCTGTATCCGAGCGAGTTGCGCACCATGATCGAAGTGGGCCTTACCCGTGCGATTGGTGCGGAAATGCACATTCCGTTGCGCCTCGTGAGAACGACCATTCGTTACACAGACCCCACTGGTCAGCCTTATGTTCCCCTCGACGCGGATGTTCACCACCGCAATGAAACGTTGTACGGCGTGGGCGACCCATGGTTATTGGGTCGGATAGGCGGAACCTTGCGTGGTTGGTGGTTGTTGGCGCGCGGTGGATTGTCGGTAACACTCGGGGGCATCCAACCGGACCCCTTTGCGCTCGGCGAGCGCGACTTGCGACATCAGCATATTTAGTTCGGCAATGGCACTTTTGATCCGGTGCTGGCAATCGACATTGGCCGGACGGTGCGAAGGGTACAGCTGAGCGCCTAAGCGCAAACGCAGCTCACCCTTTATGAGAACAAACGCGGCTTTCGCGCGGGCAATCGCCTTCTGGGAGGGATACAAGCCGGGGGTCTTGTCTACGATCGACTGATGGTTTTGGCGGGTCTGGATCTCATCCACGATCGTCCAGAACGCTGGAACGACATCATTCGGCAAGACGGTTTTTTGGGGCGTACCGAGTTGCTTGGAGGGTTAACGTTGGTGCATCCGTTCGGGATGAATACCGTCTCTCTGACGATGCGTGTACCGCTGTACCGCCACATCATCGCTGGCGACGAGGAACCGGGAACCTTGTCATCGCCGCTGGTGGTAAGCATCGCGGTGAGCCGCGCGCTCGGCAATTGGCAATAGTCGCTGTCGGCAAAAGTGTCCGAAAGGCGCTGCTACCCTGAGATCGGCTACACACATCGGCAACTGCCCGTAAAAATAAGCAGTTTCACGCTTATTTTTCAAATAGTTACGGACTCATCCCAGATCGGCTATTTTTATACAAAAGACCGGCAGAAAGCTAGCGATCGGCCTAAAGCAACACGATGAGTCAAATTGAGTCCCCCAGCAGAATCGAGCCTTGCGGTATTGAGCCCGTTTCGTCAGCCGTCAGCAATCTGGTCGCAGAGTTGATCTCGGAGAGTGCGGCGCTGGGAAACCGTTTGCACCCGCGTTCTGCTTCAAGTCTTTCGCATTTGATAGGCCTGATGAACTGCTACTACAGCAACCTGATGGAGGGGCACCATACTCGCCCCAAAGACATCGAACGGGCGCTCAACAACGAGCTAGACGTGGACCCGAGGCGACGCGATTTGCAAATTGAAGCACGCGCGCACGTCCGGATACAACAGGCCATCGAAGGCGCTTTTTTTCAAGGCACGCTGCAAGATCCGACCTCTCCAGAATTTGTGAAGGGGACGCACCGCAGTTTCTACGAAGAGGTTCCGGCCTCTTTTCTGGATGTGCCGCGCAACGATGGCTCACACATCCGTATGACACCTGGCGCGTTCCGATTGTTACCCGCACACGATATCCAGGTAGGCCGCCATCAGCCCCCGTCGAGCGAACACGTGGCCGCGTTCATGGATTACTTTCATCAACGATTCGCGATCGGTCGCTTGGGAAAGTTTGAGAAAATTGTCGCGATAGCCATCGCGCACCACCGTTTCAACTACATTCACCCCTTCATGGATGGAAACGGCAGAGTCAGCAGGCTCATGTCGCATGCAATGGTTCTCGACGCTGGCATTGGGGCACACGGTCTATGGTCGATCTCTCGGGGGCTTGCCCGAGGCATCGAGGATCGTTCGGACTACCGACGCATGATGGATCGTGCGGACGCCCCGAGAGAGCATGATACGGATGGACGAGGCAATCTGTCGCAACGCGCGCTCACCGAATTTGTAGAGTGGTTCCTGCGTGTGGCACTTGATCAAGTGGCGATCATGAGGCGTCTTTTTGACCTGGGCGTTCTCAGCGAACGGCTACGGAACTATGTGGACGATGAACTGAGGATCCCTGGAGGCGGCGGCCACGTCGTCGCCGAGGTTTTCAGGATGGGAACCGTATCACGTGGCGAAGCAACGAGAAAATTCGGAAAGTCCGAGCGCGCAGGACGAGACGCGCTGAGGCAACTCTTGAATCACGGCATTCTGGGTTCGGACACCCCCAAAGGTGACGTTCATGTGGTTTTCTCGGCAGCCTCGGCGGAACACCTCTTTCCTCAACTTTTCCCCGCCGACGCAGGGTGACGGGCTCGCCCCCGTCGGGCGTGGCGGCGTGGATGCGCATCCTCCGGCGCACGGAACACGCCGCTTCTATGGTGGAGGGGCGTGTCCTTCGCCCGCATAGTTGCGACCCTGGCGGTCGTTGTCGGTTTGCTCATCGAAACGGAACAGGCTGTGTCTGCGCAACCCGACACCGTTGCCTTCGGACCGGCGAAGGTGGACGCGCGGCAAATGGGTATCAAGTCGTTGGCGCGAGACGGGGACGGATTTCTTTGGGCCACAACCGAGAACGGCCTGTGCCGCTTTGATGGTAGGTCCTGGGATTGCCCGATAAAGGAATGTCGGGGCGATTTGTTTGCCGATGCAAACGGCTCGGTTTGGGGGTGTGCAAGCCAGCGATCCATCGTGCAGGCGAGTGGGACCGCCGTGGTGCACTCGACCGATCTCGACGCAACAACGTCGCTTCAAATTGTTGGCGTTGTCGAGGACCGAATCTACCTGGCTGGCACCGAAGGAACGTTCCGCTGGAAAACCAACGGTATTCGTGACACGCCAGAGCGATTCAGCACGGAGGCCGCAAACGCTGTGGTCGGCCGGGGGGAAACGACGTGGCTGAGTAGCAAGAATGGATTGTTTCGAGCAGTCGGTGGTCATGTCGCGGTGAAAGTGGATCTCCATCCATACGGGCGACTCGCCATTGCGAGGGATGGTCGCGTGTTTGCCGCGGCTACACGCGGGGGTATCGATGCCTTCGATGCAGATGGAAAATTGTTACCAACGATTTTCGGATATCGATCTGCGCAGCTGACCTCGATGGCCGTGGATCCGAAGCACAATCAACTTTGGATCGGTTTTTATGGCGGCGTCGCTGCTTTGCCATTCGACGGTGGAGAACCCGTCGCGCGTCGAGATATGAGCAACGGTATCCCATACCCGCTCGTCAGTACCGTGTTATCCGATGTCGAAGGACTCTGGATCGGAACCGAACAAGGCTTGTGTCGGATTGCGATTGATCCCGGCATTCTGCACATCGGCCGACCTGAAGGCATGTTGGCGGATTCCGGATATTCCGTCGCGACGGGACCCGATGGATCGATCTGGCTCACACAGGGAACGGGCCTCACCCGCTGGGATGGCACACCGACTGGAAACTATCCAGCGCAGGATGGATTGCGGCACGTCGATCTGCGCGCTGTTGCCGTGATGAATGATGGCGCCGTGTGGACAGCCGGAATGACCACGTCGCTTGCGCGACTGGATTTGGATGCCCATCGATATTTTCCCGTCACACTGGCCAACGTGCCCGCCAACGATCGGATCCACACGCTGCGGAACCTCGACGGTGAGCTTTGGATGGGCCTTGCAAGCGGCGGCGTCGCGAAGATGGTGCAAGGACAATGGGTACCGGTTTGGACGCCCCCACCGAAGCAGGCTTCCACGGTCCACGATCTTGCGCTCGATGGACAAAGCGGACTGTGGATGGCAATGGGTGATGGGTCGGCCGCTCACCTGTTGCATGGTTCGCTCAAACGTTACACACTGAGTCCGGCCGGGGTACAAGCCGCGACCTTGGCGGTGTTTGTGGATGCAGAACGCGCCGCCTGGTTTGCCACCGCAGGGGCAGGACTCCATCGCATCAAGGACGGGCGTATTCATCGCTTCACCCATCGTGATGGATTGTGGGACGATCGCGTTTACAGCATCATCGAGGATGACGGCGGGTGGTTGTGGATGAGTTCGGCACGAGGCCTGTCTCGCATAGAACGATCGGCTCTCGATGCGTGGTTCGACGGGACGGGGAAGGCGGTCGCGGCGATTCCTTACCTTGTGGAGGACGGACTCCGAACCAACGAGGCTGCACGTGGGTTTTCGCCCTCGGTCGTCAAGGATCGGGTGGGCCGACTCTGGTTTCCGACGGTCCAGGGTGCGGTCGGCATCTATCCGTACAGGCTCAAAAAGCCTTCCGTCGCCCGCGAGGTCCGCATCACCAGGCTTCAAGTTGACGGTGTTTCCATCGTGAAGGAAGGCACGCGTGTGACTCGCGGCCACGGGACGGTTGTGGTCGAGGCACTCTCGCCGCAGTTGTGGTCTCCTTCGAGGCTTCGGTATCGAATGCGCGTACAACCGGAAGGTACAATCGGATCAAACTGGACCGAAACCGGCAGCTCGGGCCGAGCTGAATTCACAAACGTGGCAGCAGGGCCCCATACGATCAGCGTTCAAGCCTACACGCTCGACAATCCCGAACGCGTGGCGTTTGCAACCTGGAACATCACCTTGCTCCCGCCATTTTACCATCGCGCCTGGTTCAGAGTATCCGTATCACTTGTTATCACATTGGCGGTGTTGATGGGCTGGCGCGCGCGGTTGAATCGGCGGGCCGAGCTGCGCGCATCACTGGTTGCCGATCGAACGCGCATCGCGCACGATATTCACGACAGCCTTGAGCAAGATCTCACTGGAATGAAGATGCACGCCGATGCCGCGGGATTGTGGATGGACCGCGATCCGGAACGCGCGCGAACGCACCTGAAACGGGTCGTCGAGTTGGTCGGCGACGGCATGGTGGACGTGAGAAACGCGGTGTGGGGATTGCGGTCGGTGTCGGTTCCGGGCAAGGAGCTCGTGCGCGCAATCGAGCTCCGCATCCAACGGATCGCCGACGCCGCAGGGATGCACTTGCGCTTCTCTGCAACCGGCAACGCGCCGTTTGTGCAATCTCTGGTTGCGACGCAGCTGGTGTACATCGCGCGCGAGGCGGCAACCAATGCGGCGAAACACGCGCAGGCGCGCACGTTGAACGTGGAACTAAATTTTGTTCCCGAGTCCGGACAGGCCGTCATACTTCTTGTTGCGGACGATGGTATGGGGCTCGGCAACAGTCTCGTCGACGAATCGCGGTTCGCAGGCGGGATGGGCCTCGCCGGGATGCGGCAGCGCGTTGAACTGATTGGAGGCGTCTTGACGATTCGCTCGCCGTCGGCGGGAGGAACCGTCGTGGAAGTCCGGGCACCCTTGCAAAACGATGAAAGGAAAACGTAATGGAACCGATTCGCATCATCCTGATTGATGATCATGCCGTTGTCCGCGACGGTCTGTCCGCCATTTTGTCGTCGCAACCGGATATTGAGATCGTCGCAAGTGCGGCGACGGCACGCGATGGTTTGGAATGCATCAAGGCGCTTCAACCGAACGTCGTGCTGATGGATCTCCGTCTACCGCAGATGGACGGCTTGAGTGCGGTTCTAATCGTTACACAACGGTTCCCGATGGTTCGCGTGCTCATGCTGTCGAGTCACGACGGCGATGGCGCCATCACACGCGCCCTGGCGGCAGGCGCGGGCGGATATGTCTTGAAGTCGGCACCGGTGGCGGAATTGTTGGAGGCGATTCGAGCCGTGCATTCGGGCAAGACCTATTTATCGAGCGGAGCCGCGGACAGCCTCGCTGTAAGCAAGGGACTTTTTGACCTGACCCTACGTGAGATTGAGATCCTTGAATGCGTGGCCGATGGCATGGGCAACAAGTCGATCTCGACTGCGCTTCAGGTGGCAGAAAAAACCGTAAAAAACCATCTTTCCAGCATCTTCGAGAAGCTCGGTGCGGCGGATCGAACCCATGCTGTGACCATTGCGACTGCGCGCGGAATCATTGAGATGCCAAACATCATTCGGCCAAGACGTTAGTCCCTGCAGACGCCTGCACCATCCAGATCGCCCCACCGAGTGTCACCACCCCATCGCGCGCATGCGGCGCCAGGGCCTCTTTCAAGCGCTCGGCAGCCACGGCGTTCACCTCCTTGCTCATCTCACCCAGCGCAGCACCGGTCGGTCCCACCTGCATCGCAAAGGAAACGGCGGCCTCGACACCACCCTCGCGCGCGAAGTAAACCGGCAAATCGAGGGGCTCGATGGTGACGTCCGAGAAACCGGCCCGCTGCAAAATGCCTTCAAGCCGCGGTCGATCACACAATCCGAAGGGGCCTGGCGCGTGGGGCACAGGGGGCGGCGCAACCGGGAGCAGATCGGATACGGCGTGAAGCGGCACACTGACCCATGCATTTTCAATCGCAGCACGCCAACAGGCAAATACCAGCCGACCGCCCGGACGAAGATTGGAGGCTATCGTCGTGAACGCCGCCACTGGATCGGAAAAGAACATCACGCCGAAACGCGACACGGCGAGATCAAAAAGCGCCTCGCCCTTCCAAATCGACGCGTCCGCATGAATCAGCGTGGCCTTTCCGCCAGTCAGACTTGCGGCAACGGCGAGCATCGGTGTGGAGACATCTACGCCCGTGACCTCCGCGCCGCCCTCGAGCCAGATCGCACAGGTCTCACCGTTGCCACACCCGATGTCGAGCACCCGTTCGCCCGCAACGGGGCCCACCTTTACCTTCAGTGCAACCGTGGCTGCCGAGAGCATCTCGTCAAGGCGGACGTGAAGCTTGGCCCACTTTTCGCCGACGCGGCCGTTCCACGCATCAATCTGGGTGCTGTTCGCATTATTCATGAGGGGTATGATACTCGGGCCGCTACGACTCGATGCTGAGCAGCTCTACTTCAAAAACCAACACCGCGTCGGCCGGGATCTGGGGCGGGCTGCCCCGTTTGCCGTAGGCCGTTTGGGAGGGACAAATCAGGCGCGCCTTTTCGCCGACCTTCATCACGGCAACACCTTTAGTCCAGCATGGAATGACGGCATTGAGCGGAAAGGACGTGGGTTCGCCGCGCTTGTAGCTGCTGTCGAATTCGGTTCCATCGAGAAGCGTACCACGGTAGTGAACCGTCACCGTATCTTTTGAACTCGGCGAGCGCCCGTGCGCAACCTTGCGAAGGGTCGTGAAGATGACACCCGACATCAATTTTCGGGAGCCCTTTTCCTTCAGCGCTTGTTTCATGAACACCTCGGCACTGGGCTGCTCGGCCGGTGGTGGTGGCGGGGTTTTATCTTCGCCCGTCGCTTCCGACGCCGGTGGCGCTGCCGACTGGCGTGCTTGCGCAAGACCCAGTGCATAAAACAGCGCCAAGCTGGCGATCGAAGAGAAAACCACCAGGGTGAGCCTTGGATGCAAATGCATTCGTCGCACCATAGTGCGTCACGGCCCGAAACGCCAGACCCCCAACCCAGAAACGCGCGGCGGGTATTCACACGGCGTTGGACACGCGGCGATTCGCCCAGATGACGCCGCCCATCGCAAACAGGCCCCCCACCATCTGAATGTTCGTCGGTCGTTCACCAAGAAATACCGACGAAAGCGCCAGCGTAAACACCGGCACGAGATACACCAACACCGAGCTGCGTGCAGGTCCGATCTTTTGCACGCCGGTTTGCCACATGAAGAACGCCACCAGCGTGTGCAAGATCGCCATGTAGCCCACCTTCAGATACAGGCCGGCCGTCATCACGGGCATGCCATTGACGATGGGATCGTAAAGGCCAAAGGGCAATAACATTGCGGCACCAATCCATGTCACCCACGCCGAGATATCCCGCGCCCTCCACTGCCGTTGTGCTCGCCGCGACAGCACCGTGTAGGTCGACCAGCCAACCCCCGCGCAGAAAAACAACAACAGACCCACGGTGTGTGACGATTGTAGCGACAGCTTGAAGGGTGTACCCGCAAAGATCAGCACCACACCGAAGGTGCCGAACATCAGACCGGGTAAACGGTTGCGATCAAATTTCTCAATTTTCAACAGCGATGCGATGAGTGGCGTTGCGATTGGAATCACCGTATTGGAGATCAGCGCCCCCTCAAACGCGGTACTCAGCTTCAAACCAAAGAACATGAACAGGTTGTGACAAAACACACCCAGCAGCGCCAGCACGGACAGATGAAACCATGCAATGCCCCGGGGCAAGGCGGGCAACGATTTGCGCAGCCACAACCACGGCAAAAGCAACACGCCTGCCACCAGAAACCGCCAGCTCGCCAACACCTCCGGCCGGGCGCCCACGAGGGCCAACTTCGCCACCACCGAAAAACCGGCCCAGATCACCGTGCAGGTGACGATCTCGGCGTACCCCTTCCACGTTTCACTGGCGGCGGTTTTTTCGAGAGGGACCACCGCCAGTTCGTAGCATGACGAGGCAACGACATGCAGCAGCTGGGTCTTCTTCCGATCAACATCGGTTGCCGGAGCCACGTCCAAAGGGCAATATCGGCGCAGATGAATCGTTCGGTTGGCAAGCTCGTACGCACCATCCTCGGCCCGCGCCTTTTTGCACCGCTCGGCCGGATCTATCGCGGATTTTTTGTCGATCTCGAACAGGTTGTCGACTGCTTGCCACCCCTTGCGCCCAATGCAACCGTGCTGGAGATAGGTGGCGGCGACGGCCAGCTCATGAACGCGTTGCTCGGCAGATATCCGGGGCTACACGCCACGATGATCGACATCAGTGCAACCGTGGGGCAGGCACTGCGTCCCGAGCTCCGGCAACGCGTCGTCTGTTTGCCCAATACGCACCTGGCAGACTACGTCCCGTCCTCTCCGCCCCACCTCATCATCCTCTCCGACGTGGTTCACCACATCGCCCCCGAACAACGACCGCAGTTCTTTTCCGAACTGGCGCCGTTTTTGGCCAATCCCAGCACCCTGCTTGCGATCAAAGAGGTTCGACCAGGCTCTTTCAAGGCCCGGCTCGCGCTGGGGGCCGATCACCACATCAGCGGTGAACGGCAGGTTCGTTTTCTAAACGAGGCAGAGCTAGAGACCCTGGTGCGAAAGGCGATGCCCGGCATCGCCCACCGTGCTACGAATCTAGTTAAGCGCGATCCGCCCAACTACTGCACGCTGTTCGGCCATCAAGGTTTGACAAGCTGAACTTCGATCGAGACGGTGGCCGTCACATCGACCGTGCCAGCCTCGACCGGCGTGACGTCGGCCGCTACCGCCATCCGCGAGAACTTCTCCATTGGAACCGGAACCGCGCCGGAACTTCCCGCCACGGCCACCATTCGAACACTCCCGACCTGCAATCCGAGACCTTTCGCAGCAGCGGTCGCGTCACGCAGGGCCGCTTGGGCTGCTGCTGCGATCGCCTGCTGGCGCAGTGCGGTTCCGTTGCGCAAGCCGAAGGAGATCGAATTCACCGAGCTGGCGCCGGCCTTGACGGTGGCATCAATCACGGGACCCACCGACTTCGTATTCCAAAGCTCGATCGTGATGGCGTTGCTCACCTGGTAGCCACGCAACGTTTGTTTGTTGTCCGTGAAGTCGTAGACCGGATTCAAACTGTAGGACGTTGTCTTGACGGAACCCTCGGTTCCCACGATGGCCTTGGCTGCATCCACGATCTGCGTTTGAACCGCAGCACTTTGGGCGGCGGCTGTTTCGGCATCCTTGGCCTCCGAAATCGCCGCCACCGTGATGGTGGCCTGATCCGGTGTTCCCGAAACCCTGCCCTCGCCCGACGCCGTCACGGTCGGCGTACCTCCGTGATGCCCGCGCATGTGTCCACAGGCCGAAACCAAAAGAGCCAGACCAATCCACAGTGTTTTTCGCATGAGTCGTTCCTTAATCGCGTTTTCGTTCGAGCTGATCGAGATCCCGTACCGCCCCTTGCGAGGCGCTCGTCGTCATCATGGCGTAGGCCTGCAGGGCCTGCGAAACGTAACGCTCGCGCTTCGGTTTGAAGGCATCCTTCCCCTTGGCCAGCATCTTCGTTCGACGTTCGGCGAGTACACCGTCATCCACCAGCACGTCGATTTTTCGTCCGGGAATGTCGATCTTGATGAGATCGCCTTCTTCGATGAGTCCGATGTTGCCACCCTCGCCCGCTTCGGGCGAAACGTGGCCAATGCTCAGGCCACTTGTGCCACCGCTGAAACGACCGTCGGTCACAAGTGCACACGCCTTGCCGAGACCCTTGCCCTTCAGGAACGAGGTCGGGTAGAGCATCTCCTGCATACCCGGTCCGCCCTTCGGGCCTTCGTACACGATGAGCACCACGTCACCCGCGTTGATCTTATCGCCCACGATGGCTTCCACCGCGTCGTCCTGCGAATGGAAGACGCGCGCAGGACCCTGGAAATTCCAGATGGACTCGTCAACGCCCGCCGTCTTCACGATGCAGCCTTCTTGTGCGAAGTTTCCGAACAAGACGGCAAGCCCTCCTTCTTTGCTGAACGCGTGCTCGGCATCGCGAATGCAACCCTTGGCCAGATCGGTATCGGCTGTGGCGAAGTATTTGTCCTGCGAGAATGCGACCTTGGTCGGTATACCGCCGGGAGCAGCCAGCGCGCGTGCCTTGGCAGCGTCGGTAGCCGTTGAACGGTGAATGTCGTTCAGATCAACTGCTGCACCCATCGTCTTGCTATGAACGGTCCCGACGTCGCGGTGCAAAAGGCCCGCCTTGTCGAGTTGTCCAAGCAGGGTAAAGATCCCACCCGCGCGGTGAACGTCCTCGACGTGATACGAACTCGAAGGCGCCACCTTGCACAGGTTGGGAACCCGACGGCTCATGCGATCCATGTCGGCCATCGTGAAATTCACACCGGCCTCGTGCGCGATCGCAAGGATATGCAACACGGTATTGGTCGAACCACCCATCGCGATGTCGAGTGCCATCGCATTCTCGAAGGCGTCGAAGGTGGCGATGCTGCGCGGTAAAACGCTGTCGTCACCGCCCACATAGTGTTCCTTCGCCATCTCGACAATGCGCTGACCCGCCCGCTCAAACAGCTCCCAGCGTCGCGCGTGCGTGGCGAGCAGCGTGCCGTTGCCCGGCAGCGCAAGTCCCAGTGCCTCATTCAAGCAGTTCATACTGTTGGCCGTGAACATGCCCGAACACGAACCGCAAGTCGGGCAGGACGAGCGTTCAAGATCGAGAAGTTCGGCATCGCTCACGCTGGCATCGGTTGCAGCAATCATCGAATCGACGAGATCCAACTTGCGCACCGTGGCTTTGCCATTGCGGTCGTGGGTTCCAACAATCTTCCCGGCCTCCATTGGACCGCCTGAGACGAAGATCGTGGGGATGTTCAAACGCATGGCGGCCATCAACATGCCTGGCGTAATCTTGTCGCAATTGGAGATGCACACAATCGCGTCGGCGCAATGGGCATTCACCATGTACTCGACCGAGTCCGCAATGAGATCCCGGCTGGGCAACGAATAAAGCATGCCACCGTGCCCCATCGCGATGCCGTCATCGACCGCGATCGTGTTGAACTCGACACCCCAGCCGCCCGCATCATCGATCACCTTCTTGACCCGCTGGCCTACGTCCCAAAGATGCACGTGTCCGGGCACGAACTGGGTGAAGCTGTTGGCGATCGCAATGATCGGCTTCTCAAAATCGGCGTCCTTCATCCCGGTCGCACGCCAGAGGGAACGCGCACCGGCCATGTTGCGACCCGCGGTGGTCGTTCGGCTTCGGAAACCCTTCATCGATGACATGGGGCGAATCCTAACGCACACGGGCCGTTGCGCAATCCAGCCAAACCTCGGAATCCTGCCGTGGGACGGGTCCTCAGGCGTTCTGCGAGGGGCTCTCGCCGAATCGGTACCCGATCCCGCGCACGGTTTCAATCAAATCTCCTGCGCGGCCCAGCTTGTCACGCAGCCGCTTGATGTGGGTGTCGACGGTGCGCGTTGAAACGCCCGGCTTGTAACCCCAGACTTCCGACAGCAACTGCTCGCGAGTCCGAACGTGGCCCTGTGCTTCCATAAGGAACAACACCAGACGCATCTCAAGGCTGCTGACGTGAACTTCTTGTTCCTCAACAAACAGATGATGTCCGTCCATGTCGATTCGTAGCGGTCCCAGACTGAGCTGACGACGCTCGGGGCGCTTGGATTTTTCGGCAGGTACGTCCGAACCCGCGCGTCGCGAACGAAACATCCCTGAAACCCTCAGCATGAGCTCTCGCATGGAGAAGGGCTTGGTAACGTAGTCGTCTGCGCCAAGCTCAAAGCCAACCACGCGATCGATCTCGTCACCCCGTGCTGTCAACATGATAACCGAGGGCTGCTGTGAGTCGGTTTGTGCTCGGATACGGCGGCAAACCTCGGTGCCACTTAAACCGGGCAACATCACGTCGAGTAGCACAATATGTGGCTGAAACTGTTGGTACTGCGTCCATCCGTCAAGGCCATCCGATGCGGACATCACCTCATAGCCCTGGTCGTTCAGGTTGTAGGTCAACAGCTCGCGGAGATCGGTTTCGTCCTCGACGACCAAAACGCGCCGTGTCGGAAAATTTGTCGCAGTTGCCATGATTTCGATACGCAGATTGTGCTGGGTCTCGGTGACAGCCAGGTGACGCGGTCGCTACAAATTGCTGCTATTTTCCCCGCTTGTTCGCCGCAAAAACGAAAAAGCCGGGCGATAGCGCCCGGCCTTTTCAGGTTAATGTGTAACGGTTAGTTCATCGGGAAGGCTGTCCAGCCCGACCACCAGGCAGCGCCCACGGCCGTTCCGGGAGCCACTGCACCGGCGTAGGTTGCCGTGATATCGAGCGGAGCAACCGGAGTTGCCTTGCCACCGAGGGTGCCAGCCGGAGGAATCAGGTTGGCTCCCGTGATCATCGGGTTCTCGGTCGTGCTGTTCTTGCGGTCCGCCAACTGAAGCTGGGCGATTTCGTCAAAACCCATGTCGTTGTTCTTGGTCGGGTCGGTGGTCTCGTCCTTGCCAAGTGCCGTGTTGCCGAAGAACACGCTGTTCTCAATGCTGAGGAACGTCGGCCATTCGGTGTTCGGATTCACCTGCGCTGCGTCCTCGTCAAGCACGGAGCCGTAGCCCGTGACGATGAAGTTGCGCAACTTGCTGCGGAACCCTTCGCGCAGGTGCATTGCAACGCGGGTGCTGGTTGCGCCTTCGCCGATGATGGTGAAGTTCCAGAGCTCGGCGTCCGTGCGGGGTGCGGTGGTTTCTGCACCGCCGAGGTTGTCGGCCTCGATGCCCTTGTCACCGATGCCGAAGGACTGCTGAATGACCACGAACTGGGCTTTTCCGCGCCAACCGTTGTCCACGTCGAATCCGTCGTCGGTTGAACCGCTCAGGACGACGTGATCCACGCTGACCGTACCTCCGAAGATCTCGAGGCCGTCGTCGAATCCACGGTGAACCTGAACGTGGTTGACCTTGGTTTTGTTGCCACAGCCGCCAAGGGTGATCCCGTTGAGCTCATTGCCAGCGCCGATGACGAAGCCAGCGAACTCCACGCGAACGTACGACAGCTCGCCGCAGTCGTGGGTATCATCCGTACCACCGTATTTCCCCTTGGGATCGGTCGGGTCGATGCCCTCGATGACGTTCTCGAAGAAGCCAGGCGCATCACACGCACCACCAGCCACCGCATCCATTGCGCAGGTGCCGTTGTTGATAGCAGCCTTGCCCAACAACACGACGCCGGCAAGTGCATCTCCCGGCGCACGCTGTCCGGCGGTCACGATCGACGTGAAAACGATCGGACTGGTGGCAGTGCCCTTGGCAATCAGCTTGCCGTCGCGGGTCGCGATGAGGGCTGCAGGATTGGAAGCGTCTCCGTCACCATAGATCGTCGAACCAGCCGCGATGGTCAGTGTCGCGCCGTTCGTGATGTGAATCTTCTTTTTCATGACGTAGCTATTGCAAGCCCAGGTCGTGCTCGTCGTGATGTCGGCATTCACGGCAATCTTTTCGTTCTTGCAAGTGGGGGGAGTGATAACAACGCCGCCTTCGCCTCCGTCGACGATGACACCCGTTCCGCCTGTCAACGGTGCGCCACCGGAGCCGCCCACAGCGGCATCACCTGACACACCGCCAGATCCACCGAGACCGCTGTCGGTGCCGGGATTCGTGGTGCTGTCGTCGTCACAGGCGATCGTCGTCAAACCGAAGAGGAGAGCGAGGCTCGCTCCGCCCAACAGCATGGGAACGATTCGTGTCACCTTTTTCACTTGCATTTGATTGATCATTTCGTCGTTTTCCTTGTTTTTAGGTTGTTCTATTTGGAGACCAGCGGGGCCTCAGTATTCCCAGGCCAGGCCCAGGGAGATCGTGAAACCCGGGTTCAACTGCTGCGCCACAATCGGCCCTTGTTTGAGGGTCGGTTTCTGAAGCAGCAGATTTCGTGCTTTGAACTTGAGTTTGAGGTTCTTGGAAATTCCCCAGCTACCGATGTAGTCGAGGGAGTGAATGGGTTGTTGTTCAACCTCCGGCAAGATTATGGAACCCAGTCGGACGCCCACGTCTGTGATGAATGGACCGACGACGTTGTACACGAGCGACGATGACAATCTCGTGTCAGGATCCGAATAACGAAGTGACAGATTGACAACATAAGGTGCCTGCCCGGCCAACCGACGGTTGGCACGGACCGCGCCCGTATTGTTCAGCTCGATCTTCGAATCGATAAGGGTGAGATTGGCCGAGGTGCTGAACCGCTTCAGCGCCGGTGAAAACGCACCGAGTTCGCTTCGGAACTCGAACTCCCCGCCGTAGTTCGTCGCACCCTTGGCATTCTGGTACTCCGAGTCCTGCGTTTCGGGAATGATGATTTGCAACTCGATCGGATTCTCGAACTTCTTATAGAATCCCGACACGGCGACGATCTGTCCCTCGCCGAAGAACCACTCCCAGCGCAGATCCAGGTTCTGTATCGACGCCGATTTCAGCTCTGGATTGCCTTTGACCTGTCGATCACGAAGGAAGTCGTAATACGCATAAGGCGCCAGCTCACGAACCTGAGGTCGCGAGAGCGTTTGACCGTATCCCGCTCGCAACAACATGGTGTCGCTGATGGTGTATTTCAGAGCCGCCCCGGGCAGAATATTGAAGGTGTCGTTCTCCGCCCGAAACATCGCCAGATTCTCGGGCGTGTTGTCCTCAGGGAACGGACTGAAGGACTGAACTTCTTGTTTAAAGATTTCCATGCGCGCACCACCGGCAGCCGAAAGCGGGCCCCAAAGCGGTGTTTCGAGCAATGCAAAAGCGTCGTACGCTCGAACCTTCGCCCTGTAGCTGTCGTTCAGGCGCGTGTTCTCTCGGATCAGCGTCAACGTGCCTAGGTTTTGAGTATTGAACAAGAACTCCGGGTCATTCATCAACACACTTGCATCGTCACCGAGCTGCAAAGGAATCATGTCAAAGCGACGGTTCCCGAAGTCACGATCCGAACGATTGAGGCGTCCTCCCAGGGTCATCGTAGCCTGGTCCCAAAGCGGAATGCGCAGACTTGTCGCGGCGCCCGCATCCGTCTGCGACAGCGCGCTGAAAAATCGATCACCTGCCCTGAACCCAATCACGCCGTTCGAGTCACCATAGGTCATGTTGCGCTGATCGGGCTCGTCTCGCTTGCCAAGTGAATAGAAGGTGCTCCAGCGCAGGCGCATCCGCGTACCCAGAAGATTGCGGTGATCGCCCAGTAACTGATTGACCCAAACCTCGCGTGCCAAAAAGCTGAGCTGCCATTTTTCCACCGGAACGTTTTGATTGATGCTGAAGTCAAATCCATTTCGAACACGGGTCTTGTCTTCCATGCTCCGGTTGAACATGGTGAGCGCCGTTATCGAGTGATCGGGGCCGAGATCAAGACTGGCCGTGCCGATGGCCGCTATCTGAACGTTTTCGGATGCTGACTCGACTCGATAGTTGCTCTGGACTTGCAGCTCGCCGGTGGTCTCGTTGAAACCCGGTCGCGGGTTGATAATGCCCGTCTTGCGCTCGACTTCGTAGTCGTAAACCAGCGAGGCGAGGTATCCGAAACGCTTTCGGTTTCCAAATTTGATCGAATCGCCAATCGTGAAATCGCCACCCATCTTTGGCAAACCCAATGTGCTGTTGCTGTAATTCCAGCGATTCGGGAATTGTTCTGCGGCCGCCGCTTGCTCGTCGATGGTCGGAAATCCTTTTCGGCTCAGCGGCTTGCCGTCAAGAACCGAGGGCAACGATCGTGAACCGTCGTCGTATCCGAGGAAGTCGTAGCGACCGCCCTTGTGATCGAGCCGATCCCGAAATGTTGTCTGTGAGTTGAAGGCGGTCCCGACGGACGCCTCCAGAATGAACTGTCGCGGAAAACTCACCGTGGTGAGATCCAGTGTGCCGCCGGCAAACTCTGCGGGAATATCCGGCAAAAACACCTTCTGCACGTTCAAGCTATCAATGACGTTGGTCGGAAATAGATCGAGATCGACGCTCGGGAAGTCCGGATCGGTATTGGGGATTGGCAAGCCGTTGAGATACACCTTGACGTATCGGCCACCGAGACCCCGAAC
>ENA-ORBV01003885-ORBV01003885.1-microbial-mat-metagenome-genome-assembly--contig:-NODE-3885-length-29357-cov-8.886749_pt1 | contig 29357 bp, 23 predicted proteins | sample MGYA00237777_ERZ505514 | MGnify/ENA primary metagenome ERZ505514 (study PRJEB26160, sample SAMN06269048) | microbial mat metagenome | isolation source: Oligotrophic lake microbial mat | place... | reverse complement strand
ATCGATCTGCTCGGTCGATGGGTAGAATTGGTTTCCTTGGTCGGCAACGATCCTGTTCTGAATCAGCTACCCGCCCGATATGTCCACTAAAACAAAAAAATCCCACTTAGGTCTCAAAGTCATTGTCGCTCTTCTGTTGGTGGGCGGGGCGGTCGCGTTAGTGGCGCTGAAATCGCGCTCGGTCGCCACCGTTGCGGTGGTGACGAAAGGCCGAGCCGTCAATTCGGTGCCCGGAACCGTGGTAATTCGGGCCGAATACGAGCAGCCGCTCCTGAGTGAGACTGGCGGGCGCGTCATCGAGAGAGACTTCAATCTGGATCTGGGAAAGTCGGTGAAAAAGGGCGACATCCTCTGCCGAATTGAAACCGCCGATCTGGAGATCGAAATTGAGCACATCGAGAGCGAACAAGCCGCCACCAAGCGGCGCGTTGACGCAGGGTCGCTGATCGAACTGGAGCGCCAGACGGCCCGCGAGGCGCTCGATCAGATGGAGCGCATGTTCAAATTGGGGGGCGTTTCCGAGTCCGCCATCGCCAAACAGCGACGGGCTTACAACGCGATCGAGATTCAGGTGGAAAACGAGAAAATCTCGAACCAAGCCATGCTGGACGGCTTCACAAACAGCCTGAAGGTAAAACGGCTCACCGTTTCGAGGATGACGATCACTGCCCAGTTCGACGGTGTCGTTTCGGCTGTCTTCGTCCATCCCGGCGCTTTGATCGGGGCCAACACCGCGCTCGCGACGCTGATCACGATCAACCGCGCGGTCGAAGCGAAGATCAGCCAGGAAAATTTTGCAGGGATCAAACTCGGCCAGAAGGCGATCGTCCGTTTCCTCGGGCACGAGGAAGATATTTACGACGCCACGATCGTCAAAATTTTGCCGACCGCAGAAGCCGAGACGCAGCGCTACATTGTGCATCTCGACGTAAATGTTAAGGGACGTTCGGACCTGCTCGTGCCCGGCCTGACCGGAGAGGTGAGCATCGTGGTCGGCGAGCGGGACGCGCAAGCCCTCGTGCCGCGGCGGGCGGTCTTCGGCAACGGAGTCTATGTAGTCGAGGACGGCAGGGTGAAGCGTCGCAGAGTGGAGCTCGGCTACGTCAGCCTCAACATCGTCGAAGTCACCAAGGGCCTGCAGACCGGTGAATTGGTGATCGTCGAGGATATCGACAAATATCGGGAAGGCGATCGGGTCTCGACCGAAGCGGTGAAGTGAATCCACCCGAATCCGCCGGCTGAAATCCCACGTAGTGATGTCTCCCAATCTCCGCATCGCCCTTCGCTTCCTCACCGCAAAGAAGCGCGCCATGCTGATGAGCCTGTCATGCACGGTGCTGGGTGTCGGCCTTTTCGTGCTGACGCAGGCCACGACCAGCGGGTTTGAGGATTTCTTCATCAAGACCATTTTGGGGACTGACGGAGCGATGCGGGTCGAGGACAAGATCCAAGACACCCTGAGGCAAATGACTGCGGGCGGCGGCTCGGACTTTCAGATCAGCCAGCGCGAAGGGCTCAAATACATAGAGGGTGTCGAGGAGCCCAAGCTCGTTATCAACGCCCTCAAAGACTTCTCGAATGTTTCGGGCGCCTCTCCGGTCTTGCGTGGAGGCGTGTTGGTTCGCGCGGATTTCAAAAACGAAACGGCTCAGATATTTGGCATTGTCCTCGACGAGCATCTGAAAGTTTCGGATATCGGCCGGCAAATCGTCCAAGGAGATATCGCGACTTTCCGCGAACAACCGACCGGTGCGTTGATCGGCCGAGTGCTGGCCGATCGCCTGCAGCTTTCGGTCGGCAGTTCGTTCATTCTCGATGCGCAGGGCCAACGCTCCCGCTACACGGTGAGCGCCGTTTACGAGACAGGTGTCGCGGACATCGACAAGGTCCGCGTTTACGTTCACTTGAGCGAGGCTCGTTCGCTCCTGAAAAAGCCCAGCGGGGTGTCGTTTGTGCAGGTGAATCTTTTCGACAAAGACCGCGCGCCGCAGAACGCGATCCAGATACAAGAAGTCTTGAAGCACAGCGCCAAGCCCTGGCAGGAACGTGAAAAATCGTGGTTGTCCACGTTCCGCGCCCTACGGATATCTTCGGCGATCACCGTTTCGGTTTTCACCCTGATTGCCGGTCTCGCCATGTTCAACACGCTCGCGATGATCGTGCTGGAGAAGACCAAGGACATCGCGATTTTGCGTTCGATGGGCTACGAGCGGCGCGATATCACGCAGATTTTCCTTTGGCAGGCCGTGATCGTGTTGGCCATCGGTGCATTCTTGGGTTGCTTGGTCGGAGCTCTTTCAACGCTCGGAGTTTCCCACATGCCGCTGCCGATCAGCGGGATCTTCAAGACCGAGACCTTTGTCGTCTCCTGGAATCCTTGGCACTATGTCCAAGCGATCACTACGGCCACGGTAATGGTCATGATCGCCAGTTTGATTCCTGCTCGCCGGGCGGCCCGTCTGGAGCCGGGTGACATAGTCCGCGGCACGGCTCAATAATTGTTCCGACCGACCATGGCTGTTTCCAACAACGATCTCGCGCTGCGGTGCGACAACTTACACCGCTATCTCGGCCAAGATGATGCCCGGGTGCACGTTTTACGCGGAGTATCCTTTGAAGCTCGTCGCGGTCAGGTCTACGCGATCGTCGGCCCCTCGGGCTGCGGAAAATCTACGCTGCTCTACTTGCTGGGTCTGCTCGATCAGCCGGACGGCGGCGAGATCGAGATCAATGGCCGAATCATGTCGAACACCGACGACGTGTCGCGCACGGCAGCCCGTGGCGAGCATATCGGTTTCGTTTTTCAGTTCCACTTTCTGATGTTGGAGTTCTCCGCGCTGGAAAACGTGATGATGCCGATGCGCAAACTCGGCCGCCTGAACCCGCCACAGATGACCGAGCGCGCGCATCAGCTCCTGTCTTCGGTCGGGCTCGGGGAGAAAACCCATAGGTTGGGCACCCAACTTTCGGGCGGCGAGCAGCAGCGGGTGGCGGTGGCACGGGCCTTGGCGAACCAGCCCTCGATCATCTTGGCGGATGAGCCGACGGGGAATCTCGACGTCAAAAACTCGGCGATGGTTTTCGACCTGCTTACCCGTTTGGCGAAGGAGAATGGACAAGCGGTGATTTTGGTCACCCATAACCCCGAAATCGCAGCGCGTTGTGATCTCACCCGCCCGATGCGCGACGGACTTTTCATCTAGGGCAGGGGGCTTGCGCCGTCTTCGCTTTTTGGCGCTCGCTCCAGATTGATCGGAGGGCGGCTTCGCGGCACCGCCGGGATCGTCGGCCGGAATTTGCGCGACGCGGAGATAGTGTGAATGGCGGTATTCCGGACGGGAAGCACGAGCACTCTCCGGGTTCTTCGGATGGCGAATTAGACTTAATCGCGGGGTCGACCGGTTCGGCTACTTCTGAAGCGATAATCGAAGGTTTGGGAAATTATGGTTTACAATAGAAAGTGCCCCGACTTTTTCTTTTGAGGTCATTGCTCGAAATCTTCCCTTCGTGATCAAAAATCTCTCACAACACCTTAGGCGGCGCTCCGCGTGCTGGTCCCCTGATCGCGACCATCGGGCGATCAAGACTGTTTTGATCGGCTTCGGGATCGTGAATGGTGCGGATATTGCGTTTTTTTGCCTCGGTCATCGTGTTGTGGCTTTGAGCTGACAATTTTAAGCTTCAGAAACCGGTGATCACCCAATCAATTAAGTAAGACCTCGGGTTCATGTCGAAAATCTTTCCGAAATCAGCAAACAGGCTTCCGCTGCAGATCATCATCTACTTGGTGGTTTTGGCCGGAATTGCGACGGCTGGCGTGACGTATTACATGACCCCGAAATACACCCGGGTCGGCTACGCTCCGGTCCAGCCCGTGCCGTTTAGTCATGCACAACATGTGACAGAACTCGGGATCGATTGCAGGTATTGTCACAGTAACGTCGATAAGTCCGGCCATTCCAACGTGCCGACCTCGCAGACCTGCATGAATTGCCATAATCAGATCAAGACCAACAGTCCGCTGTTGGCCCCGATCCGCGATAGCTACGCCAGCGGAGACTCGGTGCCCTGGGTTTGGATTCACAAGACGCCCGACTACGCCTACTTCAACCATGCCGCCCATGTGAATCGGGGAGTCAGTTGCGTCGAGTGCCACGGCAAGATCAACGAAATGGAAGTCGTCCATCATCACCAATCCCTCAGCATGGGCTTTTGCCTCGAATGTCACCGCAACCCTGAGACCCGCGTGCGCGACCCGAAGGACGTCTTCAATCTCAATTCGCCCACAATTGCCGAGAAATCGGGCGTCGAGGCCGGTTTGAAATTTGTGCAGGATTGGAAGATCAAGCCGCCCCAAAGCTGCTCCGGCTGTCACCGATGAAACGTAAAATCGAACATCCCGCCCCGTCGCAGCGCGCACTGACCGGTCCGCAGTATTGGCGCAGCTTGGACGACCTTGCCGCCACTCCCGGCTTTAAGCAGCAACTTGCCCGGGAGTTCCCCGAAGGCGCGTCGACCGCGGACGGTGTGGACCGTCGCCATTTCATGAAGATCATGGCCGCCTCGTTCGCCCTTGGCGGACTTGGGTTGGCCGGCTGTCGGCGTCCCGAGAAGAATATCCTCCCTTTTGGAAAATCCGTGGAAGGGATCATCCCCGGTCTCCCCCAATATTACGCGACGGCGATGCCGATCCGAAAATCCGCCATTCCGTTGCTGGCCGAGACCCATCAGGGGCGTCCCACGAAACTCGAAGGTAATCCCTCCTATGCGCCGCACGGTGGTGCGAGTTCGCTCATCGCGCAGGCGTCCGTGCTCGATCTCTACGATCCGGAGCGCGCGACCGCGCATACTCAGGGCGGTGCCGTGCTGTCCTCCGCTGCGGTCTTCGATCTGCTTGCTTCCATCGGCAAAGATTTTGCCGCCACGAACGGCACGGGCCTCGCTTTCCTCGCGGAAGCGTCGGCTTCACCGACCCGCGCTCGCCTAGTCAAACAGCTGCGCCTTAAATTTCCGAATGCGGTTTGGGCTGAATATGAGCCGGTGAGCGACGAACCTCCGTTGGCCGCCGCCGAAGCCGTTTTCAGCCAATCGGTCAAACCGATCTATCGCTTCGCGAAGGCCGAACGCATCGTATCCCTCGACGCGGACTTTTTAAGCACGGAGGCGGGGAGCATCTACTACGCCCGGGAATTCTCCAAGGGACGCCGGGTGACGAAGAAGGACGACCCGATGAATCGTCTTTATGTCGCGGAGAGCGCGCTGACGTTGACCGGTTCGATGGCGGACCATCGCCTGCGTCTCGCCAGCAGCCATATCCTGGCCTTTGCCGCCGCCTTGGCTCAAAAAATTACCGGCGATACGGCCTATGGGAGATTTGCCCAAGGACTTGACGTCAAGCCCGAGTGGCTCGCGGAGTGCGCCGCCGATCTTGCGGAGCACAAGGGTTCGAGCCTCGTGGTGGCGGGCTCGCATCAGCCTGCGGCGGTTCATGCGATCGCCTATGGCATCAATGCGGCCTTGGGTAATATCGGGCGCACCGTTGATTTCGTCGAAGTCGCCCCCGAGTCGGCCTCGAGCATCGTAGATTTGGCCGTAGCGGTAAAAAGCGGTTCGGTGAAGACTCTTTTGGTCCTCGGCGGCAATCCCGCCTATAACGCTCCGGCCGACCTCGGCTGGGCAGGCCTGCAAGCATCGGTCGGTAAAGTCATCCGTCTGGGCTATTATGCGGACGAGACCTCTGCGGCGGCCGGGACACATCTTTCATTGGCCCACTACTTGGAATCTTGGGGCGATGCGCGCACCGCGGACGGGACGATCGTCCCTGTGCAACCGATGATCCTTCCGCTTTTTGGCAGCATCACCGAAATCGAGGTCCTCGCCCGCATTATCGGCGAAGCCAAGGCCGATGGTTATTCGCTTGTATTTGAGACGATCGCGGGCGCGGCCGGGGGCGATGCCGAGAAGACCTTCCGGCGTTTCCTTCATGATGGCCTGCTGGCGAACTCCGCTTATCCGGCCGTTTCGACGAACTTCAATGTCTCGGCGATCTCCAAGCTCATGCAGGGCGCCGAAGCGGCCCCCGGCGTGCTCTCGAAGAGCAATCTCGAAGTCAGGTTTACCACCGACTACAAGGTGGATGACGGACGTTTTGCCAACAACGGTTGGCTCCAGGAATGCCCGGATCCCATTACCAAAATTTCTTGGGACAACGTCATTCTGGTGAGCCCGCGTCTAGGCAAGGAACTCGGGATTGATCCGCAGGGTTCGCTCATCCAAATCACGCGCAAGGAGGCGGCCGATTTTATTCAGGGCGCCGAAAATGCCCACGTCTTTTCACTGAACGTAGGCGGCCGCACCTTGACCGGGCCCGTGCATATCCAGCCGGGACTTTCCAATTACTCCGTGGTGGTCGCCCTCGGCTATGGGCGCACCAAGAGCGGTCATGTCGGCACGGGCGCGGGTTTCAGCGCCTACGCCATCCGCACGTCCGCTGCCCCCGGCTTCGTGACCGGCGCGACGCTGACTTCCTTGGGCCAGCGCATGAAGTTGGCCAATACCCAAGAGCATTGGTCGATGGAAGGCCGCGACCTGATTCGCGAGGCCAACCATTCCGAGTATCAGGAAAATCCCTCTTACGTGCGGGAGATGGGTATTGAGTCGCACAGTCCGTTGATTCTCGGCGAGGTTGGGGAGAAGATGACGCCTGCGCAACGGGCCGCCGAGATCCCGCGCGGCGGATCGCTTCACGAGACGCCCAAATTCGACGGCTACCACCAATGGGGCATGTCCATCGACCTAAACACATGTATCGGCTGCAATGCCTGCGTTGTCGCGTGCCAGGCGGAAAATAACATCCCGATTGTCGGCAAGGAACAAGTCATGCGAGGTCGCGAAATGCACTGGATCCGACTGGATCGCTATTACTCCGATGGCGCGATCGACGCGGCGGCCTTTGGCGGTGAAGGGAACAACTTATTGCCCGAAGATCCCCAAGTTTCCCTTCAACCCGTAGCCTGCGCCCACTGCGAGTTGGCGCCTTGCGAACTCGTCTGCCCGGTGAACGCGACGGTGCACGACGACGAAGGGTTGAACACCATGGCCTACAACCGGTGCATCGGCACCCGTTATTGTGCGAATAATTGTCCTTACAAAGTCCGTCGGTTCAACTTCTTCGATTACAACCTTCGTGAACTCGACAGTCTCTATTTGGGTCAATTGGGTCCGAAGGGTATGCCTGAGCTCGTGAAGATGGTGAAGAACCCCGAGGTTACGGTGCGGATGCGTGGCGTCATGGAAAAATGCACGTATTGCGTGCAGCGCATCCAGAACGGAAAAATTCAACACAAGGTGAAGTCGGCTCAGAGGGGCAATCCTTCGGACGTGGTGGTCCCGGACGGTGTTATCAAGACCGCCTGCCAACAAGTGTGCCCCGCCGAATCGATCGTCTTCGGCAATATCCTTGACGAGAAAAGCGCGGTTTCGGTCGCCAAGGCCCGGCAGCAAGATTACGCCCTGCTCGGTTATCTCAACGTCCGCCCCCGCACCACCTATCTCGGCAAGTTGCGGAATCCAAATCCCAAGATGCCCGACTACGCGAAGCTTCCCCTCAGCCGCACCGAATACAAAAAGAAAAACTATCCCGGCGGCCATGAGGGCGGATCCGGTAAGCACGGAGTTCCGCCCGACCACGGTCACGGGGAAAAGCCGACAAAGAAAGCTCCCGGACACAGCTCGTTTCCTGCCTTCAGTGACAAAGGAGGGTTGAGCTAATGGTTCACAGCGCTGACAGTTCTGCGGGCACGCCGGCGATTCTCAACGAAGTCCGGCCGGCTTCGTTGCCCCGGGCAATATTGGTAGAGAACGGCCGCAGCTTCTCTTGGATCACTGAGAAGATTTGCGGTATTATCGAGGGCAAGACCCCGACATGGTGGTGGGTGTGCTTCGTCTTGGCGTGCTTCGTCGCTTCTTTCACGGTCGCCGGTATCACCTACTTGGTTTCAACCGGTGTCGGTGTGTGGGGGCACAACAACCCGGTTAACTGGGCTTGGGACATCGTTAACTTCGTCTTCTGGATCGGTATCGGTCACGCTGGCACGCTGATCTCGGCCATCCTCTGTTTGCTTCGCCAAAAATGGCGCACCTCGATCAACCGTGCGGCCGAAGCGATGACCATCTTCGCGGTGGTCTGCGCCGGTATTTTCCCGGTTTTCCATGTCGGTCGCGTTTGGAATGCCTGGTATCTTTTCCCGATCCCGAATTCCAACGTGATCTGGCAAAATTTTCGCTCGCCCCTTGAGTGGGACGTTTTTGCGGTTTCAACCTACGGCACGGTTTCGGTGCTCTTTTGGTATGTCGGCCTGATTCCCGATTTGGCCGTGTTGCGTGATCGTTTCGAGGCTTCCGGCAAAAAGCTGCGTTCTTTTCTCTACGGACTCTTTGCGTTGGGCTGGCGAGGTTCGAACCGTCACTGGAGCAATTACGAGATGGCCTATCTGGTGCTCGCGGGCATTTCCACTCCGCTGGTGCTCTCGGTGCATACCATCGTCTCGTTCGACTTTGCGGTATCGCTGCTTCCGGGATGGCACACCACGATCTTCCCGCCATACTTTGTCGCCGGCGCGATCTTCTCCGGCTTCGGCATGGTTTTGACTCTTATGCTGCCGCTCCGGGCGATTTACGGCCTCGAAGACCTGATCACACAGTATCACATCGACTGCATGTGTAAGATCACTTTGGCCACCGGCACGATCGTCGGCTACGCCTACGGAATGGAGTTTTTTATCGCTTGGTATGGGGCCAATCCGAACGAGGGCTTCGCCTTTGTGAACCGCGCTTTCGGCCACTACGCCTGGGCTTATTGGATCATGATTTCGTGCAATGTGCTCACTCCCCAGTTTTTTTGGTTCAAGGGTGTCCGCAATAACACGGCCTTTGTTTGGATCCTGTCGATTTTTGTGAACGTCGGAATGTGGTTTGAGCGGTTCGTCATCATCGTGACATCCCTTGCCCGTGACTTCCTGCCCTCAAGCTGGGGCTACTACTCTCCCAGCATCGTCGAAATCTTCACCTTTTTCGGCACGTTCGGTGTCTTCTCGGTTCTGTTCCTGCTCTTCATCCGTTTTCTGCCGATCATGCCGATGGCGGAACTCAAGGCGGTCACTCCACAGGCCGATGTTCACTCCGGTGATCGTCATTAACCCGTCACGACCATGGCTTCCTCTTCCTACGGCCTGATCGCCACCTTCGAAACCGCTTCGGAAATTTACCATGCGGCCCAGAAAGTGCGTGACGCGGGTTACAAACATTGGGACTGCATCACGCCTTTTCCCGTCCACGGTCTCGACGGGGCCATGGGAATCGGTCGCTCGCTGGTCCCGAGAATTTCGCTCGTGGGCGGTCTCGTTGGTTTTTGCACGGGTATGTCGATGATCTATTGGACGAGCGCGGTCGATTATCCGCTCATCGTGGGCGGGAAACCTTTTTTCAGTCCGATGTTCGCCTTCCCGATAGCCTATGAATTGACGATTTTGTTCACGGCGTTTGCGACGATTGGCGGCATGTTTTTTCTGAACGGTCTGCCGATGCACCACCACCCCGTGTTAAAATACGATCAGATTAAACGGGGAATGGACGATACGTTTTTCATTGTGATCGAATCCCGGGATCCCCGGTTTAACCTCGTCAACACCCAAGCCCTGCTTGAACAGGCCGGCGGCAAGGCGATCAAGGAGCTGGAAGCCTGAGTCATGCGCCACGTTTATTTGGTCACTTTTTTTGCGGTCGCGCTGGTGCTCTCGATCTTTGGACTCCGGGGAACCAAGTTCACGTCTCCGCCGATGGATGTTTTCCCCGAGTGGGCCTTTCCCGGAATGAAATACCAGCCCAAGCCCTACGCTCAGGGTGCCAGTAAGTTCTTCGCCGATGGCCGCGCCGACCGGCTGCCGGTAGCCGGCACCGTCCAACGCGGGATGCTTCGCGAGGACGATCACCTGAACCGCGGGAAGGGGTCCGACGGCGCCTTCGTCCGCGGCTATCCCGCCGAGACCCCCGTCGACTTCAAATTATTGGAACGCGGACGTGACCGTTACACCATTTACTGCGCTGTATGCCACGGAGCTTTGGGTGACGGAAACGGGATCACTAAAAAATACGGGATGGGCGCCACGCCGACGTTTCATGACGATCGCCTCCGCCAAATAGCCGAGGGCGATATCTTCAACACGATTACCAACGGTAAAAACACCATGCTCTCCTATGCGGACAAGGTGGATCCGTCCGATCGTTGGGCGGTTGTCGCCTACGTGCGCGCCCTCCAACGCGCGCAGGGCGGTTCGGTCGCCGATGTTCCGGCCGCGCACAAATCGGAACTTGGCCTAAAATGAGCACCCCCGCCTCTACTTCCGTCTTCCCGGCAACACCGGCCGCAACCGGTAAATTCCTGATAGTCGGCGTGGCCGGCCTCGCGGTAACTGCCGCAGGGATCTTCGTGTCAGGCGCACAAAAGGTAGCCTATTCTTATCTGGTCGGCTTTTCGTTTTGGGCCGCCATCGCTATCGGTATGCTGATGCTGATCCTTATCCATCACGTATTCGATGCCTCGTGGTCGGTCCTCATCCGCCGTCAATTCGAGCACGGGCTCGCCTCTTTCAAATGGTTGGCTCTGCTGTTCATCCCTCTGCTGGCGACCGCTTGGATCGAACCTCGGACACTCGTCTGGCCGTGGATGAACCCCGACCACGTCATGCACGGCGGAGCCACCGTCGCGCAGGATGTGCTTTACGCCAAGAAAGCGAGTTTTCTAAACGTCGATATGTTCACCGGTATGACGGTGGCATTTTTTATGATTTGGATCTGGCTCGCGGTGCGGCTGCGCAAAGCTTCTTTCTCCCAAGACAGCGACGGCGATCTAAAGTGGACCTACATGAGCCGTAAGACGGCCGCCTTTGGCATACCGCTGCTGGCTTTCTCCCTCACCTTTGCTGCGATCTACTGGATCAAGAGTCTCGAGTATCACTGGTATTCGACGATGTATGGCGTGTGGTTCTTCGCCAACTGTGTGCGCGGGGCGCTTTCCTTCGGTATTCTTATTATGCTGTGGTTGGTCGCGCGCGGCGACTACCAAGGCATCGTAAACAAGAACCATTTTTACAGTATCGGTCTGCTCGCTTTCGCTTTTACGGTCTTCTGGGCTTACGTCACATTTTCCCAGTATTTCCTGATCTGGAATGCAAACATCCCCGAGGAAACCTTCTGGTATAATCTGCGGGAAGTTCACGCCGATGGGGAGGCCAGCCAGTGGAAATGGGTCGGTATGGGTATCCTCTTCGGGCACTTTGTCGTCCCCTTCCTTTATCTGCTTTCCTACAAGCATAAGGTGACGCCGTCGAAGATCAGGCCGGTCGCAATCTGGATTCTCGCGGTGATCTTGATCGATCTCTGCTACAACATCATGCCTGCGTTGAAAGATGAGCATGAGAATCCGCTGCCCTTTCTTTCACTCAACCTCCTCTGGATTTTCAGTTCCGTGATTGGAGTAGGTGGTGTTTGCATCTGGTCCTACTTGAAGAGTTTTCCTACGGCTAAACTTATCCCTATCCGTGACCCGCGAATCACCGAGTGTCTCACCTATCATGAGTGATTCCACCATCTTTCCGCCGCGTCCTGTCCCGCTCGTGACGATCTTGGCCATCCTCGGCTGTTTTTCGATCTTCTTGCTGGTCGTGTTCTACGGCTATGCGCGTGATCCCCTGCCGTCGCCGCACTCGGTTGCGCCCGAGAAACTCGCCGAGGATCAGGCCTGGCGGGCTACGTCCGCCACCAAAGCTGCAGTTTTGGCCGAACTTCGGGCCAACGAACAAAAGAAAGCCACCGCCTACGGTTGGATCGACCAAAAGGCCGGATCCGTGCAGATACCCATCACTCGCGCGATGGAACTAGTCGTGCAGGAGAACGCTGCACGGAAATAAAACGCCTCTGCATACCAACACCCAAGAACGAGATGTCCACCGCCACGACCGAAGTTTCAGCCATCGATACTCACGCTCGCGTTCCCGTGCTGCTGCTCTTGGGTTTTGGCCTAGTTTGGCTCTTAGTTAGCGGCGTTCTTGCCTTGATGGCTTCGGTGCAACTGCACACCCCGGGCTTTATGGCCGGTTACGCCTGGCTGACCTACGGTCGAACCCAGGCCCTTCAGGAAACGGCCTTCGTCTATGGTTGGCTCGGAAACGCCGGGCTGGGGCTCGGCCTGTGGATTTTGGCCAGACTCGCGGGATCATCCCTTCGCGCGGGGAATTGGATCATTGTCGGCGGAATTTTTTGGAATGCGGGTGTTGCCCTTTCTTTGGCGGGAATCATGGCCGGCGATATGACCGGGCATGCACTGTTTCAATTACCGTCTTACGCCCAACCCCTTCTCTTTTTGGCCGTTGGCGCCATGAGTGTCTCCGGGGTCTTGGCTTGGTCCGACCGGCGTAGTGAAGGGACGTATGCGGCGCAGTGGTATGTTTTCGCCGCCCTCTTTTTCTTTCCGTGGATTCTCTCCGTCGCTTACGTAAGTCTGCTGGCGTCGCCGCTCCGCGGAGTCCTGCAGTCGATAGCCGCAGGGTGGTATGCGCAAAATCTCCTGACGCTCTGGCTGGCACCGTTGGCCTTGGGGGCGGCTTATTATGTGGTGCCCAAGATCACGGGCCGTGTTCTGCCGGTTTATCAATTTGCCGGACTGGGTTTTTGGACTCTGATCTTGGTCGGCTCTTGGACCGGCGGTCGCCATCTCATCGGCGGCCCGGTGCCGGCTTGGGTTCCTTCGCTGGCAATAGCCTCCGCATCGCTGTTGGTGCTCCACTATCTGTTGGTTTTGCTCAATCTACGCGGGGTCTTTGGGGGCGGTGGCACGTCGATGAAATTGTTGGCTTTCGGCCTGATCGCTTATGTCGGCGGAGGACTCGCCGACGCCGTGCTCTCAATTCGGTCCATCTCCGTGATCACCCACTTCACCTACTTCGCGCAAGCCCAGCAACAGCTCGCGCTTTACGGGGCTTTCTCCGTGATGATTTTTGGCGCCCTTTATTACGCAGTTCCCCGGTTGGCCGGCCGCGCTCTGACGTCTGCGACGCTCGCAGGCGGTCATGCGATTTTGATTATGGCCGGCGTGGTGCTTCTGGTGGTGAGCTTGGGTGCCGCCGGTTGGTCCCAAGGTCACGCCCTGCTTGATCCGAAGATCTCTTATCCCGAGATCGCGGCGGCTACGCGGCCTTGGCTGCTCGGTGCCTCCGCCGCCCAAGCTTTGTTGCTTTTGGGGAATTTGATGCTCGGGGTTAACTTCGCCCTTACCCTCTCGTCCAGCCTGCTCGCCTCAACGGCTCCGGTCTACGCGCCCCCTGCCAAATTGGCCGCTTCGGTCTCATGAAAAACGGTCCCCTTTTCTTCCTCGGACTCTTCGCTTCGCTCACGTTCTCGTTCGCCGGCGTGGTCTTATTTGCCAACGCACAGTTGGGAGGACTTACTCCCTATTATGATGATGCCGAGGGAAAGTCCTTCCCCGAGCGCATGCCGGGAGTCGCCGAGCGTGGACAACTCGTTTATCGGGATCTTGGCTGCGTCTCATGCCATACCCAGCAAGTCCGCCGTCCTGGGTTCGGTGCGGATCAAGCCCGGGGTTGGGGTGAGCGTCAGAGCGTCGCCCGGGATTTTATTCACCAGCCCAATCCTCAAGTTGGCGCGATGCGAATTGGTCCTGACCTGACGAATCTTGCCGGTCGCAAACCCAGCGCGCTGGACGCCGAAGATTTGATGAAACTGCTTTACGCAGGACAAGGGGCCATGCCGGCGCACGCCTTTCTTTTTGAAACGGTAAAAGTTTCCGGCCAAGTCCCGGCCAAGGCGCTTAAGCTGACCGGGAACCTCGCGCCGGCCTCCGGTATGGCGGTTGTGCCCAGTGAACGGGCGCAGGTGTTGGTCGCTTACCTCCTGAGTTTGAATACTGTCTATGACTATCCCGAATCGCGACCCTTCGTGAAGGCTGCGAAAAAAACCGAGGGAGGCATCAAATGAGTAACCTGAACGATTCAGAGCCGCCGCAAAAGCCTCTCGCGCCTGGTCTCAGTGACGCCGATCTCATCGCGTCGCATGAAAAGGCCTCCGGTAAACAACCCGATGAGCAAGGCAGATTCAATCTTGTCCCTTTGGCGCTTCTTTTCAGTTTCAGCGCGCTCATTATGTGGTCCGGATCCTATATGGGGCGGTTTTCCGGTCATTTTGATCCCAAGATTTTCGATGAGAATGCCCTTCCCTCGAAGGGCGTTGAGGTGGTAGCTGCGATTGACCCGCTCGTTCTGGGCAAGAAGCAGTATATTGCGGCCTGTGTAGCGTGCCACCTCCCCGACGGTAAAGGGATCGCGGGCGTCAACCCCCCGCTTGCCGGTGCCGAATGGGTTCTCGGGTCTGAAGAACGTCTGGTGCGGATCGTTGTCCATGGCCTCAAAGGACCTATCCAAGTCTTGGGTAACAATTACAACGGGGCCATGCCGGTTTTCGGAAGAGTCGCCGGCTCCGGATATAATTGGAGCGACGACAAAATCGCCGCAGTGCTGACTTATATCCGTCAAGAATGGGGCAATGCAGCGGCGCCGATCTCTACCGAACTCGTGGCCGCCATCCGTGCCAAGGAAGGGAATCGCAAGGAATGGACGGCGGAAGAATTGCTGGCCCTCCCTTGATCGGGTGCTTGGGTCGGTCTCGTGTAAGCTTCTGTCCTAAAAGTGAGACTTTAGGTAGCATCTCGTAAGTTTGTTCTACCAACGATTCCCGACTGGATAAGCTAGACGCACGAACAACCCGAATCACCGAAGGTAATGACCGGGCCATTGCATCGGCGGCGGTCGACGCCGCGCCGTTTCAGATCGTCGCGAGAATCGCGTTGAAGATTTTGCTGGGACGAAGGGCGGCAACCGCCTTGGCCTCGTCGGGTTTGTAATACCCTCCTATGTCCACGGGCCGGCCTTGGACCGCGATGAATTCTGAAACGATCTGCGTTTCGCAGCGTGCGAACTCAGCGGCAACCGGGGTAAACACCTTCTTCAAATCGGCGTCCTTGGTTTGCGCGGCGAGCGCCTGCGCCCAATAAAAAGCCAGATAGAAGTGGCTGCCGCGATTGCCGAACCCGGCCCCGACCTTTCTCGCCGGCGATTTGTCGTTCTCAAGGAACTTGCCGTTGGCCTCGTCCAGCGTTTCAGCGAGGATTTTTGCTTTGGCGTGGTTCTGGGTGATTCCCAGATGCTCGAACGATGCGGCCAAGGCGAAGAACTCGCCAAGGCTGTCCCAGCGCAAAAAGTTCTCCTCAAGGAACTGCTGGACGTGCTTCGGGGCAGAACCTCCGGCACCGGTTTCGAAGAGGCCTCCGCCGTTCATCAACGGAACGATGGAAAGCATCTTAGCGCTCGTGCCCACTTCCAAGATGGGGAAGAGATCCGTAAGATAGTCCCGGAGGACGTTGCCGGTAACCGAGATCGTATCTAAGCCGGCCTTGAGACGAACCAGAGTGGCGTGGCAGGCGGCGGCCGGCGGGAGCATCTGGATTTCGAGCCCGCGGGTGTCGTGCTGGGCCAGACAATGATGCACCTTGGCGAGGATTTGGCGGTCGTGCGCGCGTTTGGCATCGAGCCAAAAGATAGCCGGAGTGTTGCTCAATCGGGCGCGATTCACGGCGAGTTTGACCCAGTCTTGCACCGGAGCGTCCTTGGTCTGACAGGCGCGCCAGATGTCGCCCTCGTCGACCAAATGCTCGAACAATACCGCTTCCGAAGTATCGGTAACACGCACCAGCCCTTTGGCGGGAATCTCGAACGTTTTGTTGTGTGAACCGTATTCTTCGGCCGCCTGAGCCATAAGCCCGACGTTGGGCACGGAACCCATCGTCTTCGGATCGAAGGCGCCGTGTTCGCGGCAAAAGTCGATCACGGTTTGGTAGACCCCGGCGTAACTGCTGTCCGGAATGACCGCGAGCGTGTCCTGCGGCTCACCGGCCGTGTTCCACATCTGACCGGAGGTGCGAATCATCGCGGGCATGGAAGCGTCGACGATGACATCGCTCGGAACGTGGAGATTGGTGATGCCGCGGTCGGAATTGACCATCGCGAGCGCCGGGCCGGAAAAATAGGCCGCCGCGATGTCAGCTTCGATGGCGGACTTTTGTTGCGCGGGGAGCGAGGTTATCTTGGCGAGCAGGTCCCCCAAGCCATTGTTGAAATCGACACCGAGGCCTTTGAACGTGGCGCCGTGTTCGGCGATGAGGTCCTTGAAAAAGACCCGGACGACATGCCCGAAGATGATGGGGTCTGAGACCTTCATCATGGTGGCTTTAAGATGAACCGAGAACAGGATGTCCTCGGCTTTCGCCCGTGCGATCTGGCGTTCGACAAAGGCGACCAGTCCCGCCCTTTTCATGACGGTCGCGTCGAGAATCTCACCGGCCTGCAACGGGATTTTTTCCTTAAGCACCCGGGTCGAGCCGTCGATACCCTTTAAGATGATCTTTACCTCGGTCGGGGCGGCGACGGTGACGGACTTCTCATTGGCGAAAAAATCGTCGGCTTCCATCGTGGCGACGTTGGTTTTGGACGTGGGCGACCACGCTCCCATGGAGTGGGGATGGGAACGTGCGTAGGCTTTCACGGCTTTCGGGGCGCGGCGATCTGAGTTCCCCTCCCGGAGCACCGGATTGACGGCGGAGCCCAGGACCTTTGAATACCGAGTTTTCGCGGTTTTCTCCGCTTCGGTCCGGGGATTTTCCGGAAAATCCGGAAGCGCGTAACCTTGGCGTTGGAGTTCTGCGACGGCAGCCTTCAACTGGGGAATGGAAGCGGAGATATTGGGCAGCTTGATGATGTTGGCTTCGGGCTTGAGCGTCAGCGCCCCGAGCTCGGCGAGGTCGTCGGCGACTCGCTGATACGCCGGAAGGGTGTCGGAGAAAGCGGCTAAAATACGGGACGCAACCGATATGTCGCGGGTCTCGACGTTGAAGCCCGCGTGCTTGGTGAAGGCTTGGACGATCGGCAACAGCGAGTAGGTCGCCAAAGCGGGAGCTTCGTCGGTTTTGGTGTAGATGATGGTTGGGCGGGCTGACATGGTAATTAAAGCGGGGAGACCGATCCGGAGGTGGGAGGTAACGCGGGGGCGTTTATCCGGTCAAAAGCAATTCGGCCAAGCGGCTCGGATCGGATTTTCCGCCGCAGCCAAAGTGAGTTTCCGTTTAAGCGGTAATGGTTGCGAGGGAACAGCCGTCGGCCCCGTTGGCCGGCGTTTCGCAGTTCGGGCGGGCGATTACTCCGGCATAGGGCTCGGGGGCGAATTCGCGAAAGGGATCCGCAAGCAGGTGCCGGTCACAGACGGTGAAAAGATCGAGTTCGGTCTCGGTGCGCCGCATATCGTGAAGAAAAGTCCCGTTCGGATCGACGCTTTGACCGACGAAATTGAGATACTTTTTCATCTTGTTGACGTGATCGCGCTGCTCGAGGCCGGGACGTTGCGTTGCGCGGTAGAGCCGCTCGACATAATCGCGGACGTCGGCGAGGGAGATCCGGGAAACGGCTTGGCCGGAAAAAATCTCCCGGCATTGACGAAAGATCCAAGGATTCCTGATCGCGTGGCGTCCGATCATCACCCCGGCGGCTTTAGTTTGGGTTTGGACGTTAGCGGCGACGCGAGCCGAGGTGACGTTGCCGTTGGCCAGCACGGGACAGCAGGCGCGCGACACGGCATGGGCGATAAAGTCGTAGTGGACCTCGCTGCGATACATTTCCTTCACCGTGCGCCCGTGCACGCTGAGCAGATCGACGCGGTGAGCGTTGACGAGATCGATGATGCGGTCGAAGTGGCGGGTGTCCTCGAAGCCGATGCGCATCTTGACAGTGAAGAGACCCGGGCACGCCGCACGCAGCGAGCGGAAGATCTCGTCGATTTTATCCGGGTCGCGCAACAGACCTCCGCCGACGTTCTTCTTATAGACCTTGGGCGCGGGACAACCGAGATTGAGGTCGATGCCGGCGATAGGGTGGAGAAGCAATTCCGCTACGGTTCGAGTGAGGTGGTCGACGTCTTCGCCGATCAGTTGGGCGAAAACAGGCCGGCCCGTGGCATTTTCGTCGATCGAACGGAGAATGTGTTTCTCCGGGCGCGACATGGCGTGAACGCGAAGAAACTCCGTGAAGAAATAATCGGGTGCTCCATAGTGTGCGATTACACCCATGAAGGCCAAATCCGTCACGTCCTGCATCGGCGCAAGGGCGGTGAGCGGTTGCCCTTGGACGATGGCAATCGGAAGGCTTGGCGAAGCGGGTGCAGAAAGTGCCGCCGTCACTTGTCGTCGGCTTCGCCTTCCTCGGCTTGCTGTTTGAGCACGCGTTCCAGAACCTCGGACATGTCGTCGACGCCTTCGAACACGGAACGGGCAACATAAAGCGGGCGCTCGTGTTGGAGGGCGAGGACGATGGAATCGCTGGGCCGGGCGTCGATCTCGATAATTTTTTTCCCCAGCTCGTTCTCCATGCGGAGCAGGATACGCGCGAAGAAAGTTCCCTCGCGGGCGTCGTTGACCAAGACGTGCTCGAGCTCGGCACCGAGACCGAGCAGGATACTGCCGATAAGGTCGTGAGTCAGAGGACGCTCTTTCTTTTCACCTTTGAGCGTCATTTGGATGGCATTACCGACCGAGTGATCGACGTAGATGACAAAAGTCTTGTCGTCGTTGCCAATGAACACGGCACAGCCGTTGGCAGTGGGCATGACTCCTTTGATGGAGACGGTGACGACATCGGGTTTCATTTGAGAACCGTGTCCGGGACGGCGACGAAGCGCAAGCCGATGGGCGGCCGGATTACTCGAATCCGACGAGGCTGATCCCGTGCTGCTTCGCGGCAGCGAGGACGGCGGGCTTGTCGAGCATGATGACCCGCCCGGCTTCAAGGGCCGCGGCCTTGATGCCGGCGGCGTGCATGGTCTCGACGGTGCGCTGACCAAAGCACGGCACGTCGAAGCGGAAGTCTTGGCGCAGTTTGACCGTCTTCACAAAAAGGGTGTCGCCGGTCTTGAGCGATCCGGCCCGGGTCAACATGGCGTCGGTGCCTTCATAGGCCTCAACGGCGAGAACCGTGCCTTTGCGGACCACGCAGCTTTGGCCGATATCAAGCCGAGCGCATTCCCGCGCGATTTGAATGCCATGGTCGACGTAGTCTCGCTCGATCGGGAACGAACGGCCAGCCATGGGTCCTAAAGTGGCCAGGTGGTCATCGAGGAAAGCCCGGGCGTCGAGCACGGTGACGCCGACGGCAGAAATCTCAGCGGCTATCGCGCCGAAGATGGTCTCGGCGTTGCGACGTTTGAGCGACGCGAGAATCCGGATCGCCTTGAGGTCGGGATGGAGGCCTTTGAAGAGTTTACGGGGAGAAATTTGCCCGGCCATTATCGCGCTGCCGGCTCCGAAGGTATTTATGGTCGCCAGCATCTTCCCAACCTGTCCGACGAGCAGCGTGCGGCGCTCCGCCGGAGGTATCGTGGCAACCAACTCCGGGGCGGTTTCTTCCTCGAAGGCGATCAGCCTGAGCGGGATGCCCTCCCGGCGGATGGCTTGGGCGACGAGTTGAGGGTAAAGACCTTGGCCCGCGATGAGCGCAATTGGCTTTGTCCGATCAAAATCAGGGGGTAGAAAGGCGGATAGGGCGGAAGCCACGATGCGGAAATTGTGCGTGATACTTGACGGGACTGAAGAGAAATTCGTGCCGATCATTATCCTGATCGCCGATCCAACACAACGAGCTCTTCGGTCAAAAGGCGCCCGAGCTCAGCTTTGGGCCCCGTAATATTTTTTATAGCTCCGATAGTAGCGATAGTTGGAATAATACTCGATTCGGCGCGGCGACATCCCGTTCAGGACTATGCCGAGGACCTCGTTCTTGCCCCGTTGGAGCGCCTTGATATAGAGTTTGATGTGTTTGCGGAACGCGCGGTTGAAGCGGCAAACGTAGATAATCTCGTCGGTCCGTTCGGCAATAAGCAGCGAATCCGTGACGGCTCCCATCGGAGGAGAATCCACGACGATAAGGTCGTAGTGTTTCTTGAGGCGCTCGAGGAGTTGGCCGAAAATCGGATTCTCCAACAACTCGGTGGGGCTCTTGGAACGTCCGCCGGAGGTAAGCAGCGACAAGTTCTCTCCGACCTTGATGATGCCGAGATTCACGTCGCGGGTGAGGTCGCTCTCAAGATTTGCTCCGGACTCAAACCAAGGGATGATTCCGGCGTTGTTCTGCTGCTTGAAGTGCCTGTGCAGCATCGGCCGGCGCAGGTCACAATCGACGAGAAGGGTGCGTTTTCCGTGCCGGGCAAAGCTCCCGGCAAAATTACAAGATATGAGCGTCTTTCCTTCGCCAGGTATGGTGCTCGTGATGAGGACCGACTTCGGGAAATCGAGCTTCGAATGAATCTTGGCTGAACTGTAGACACTGAGAAACGCCTCGACCCCGGGTGCCTGACTTCCGTCCAAAACGAGGGAATAGCGATCCTCCTCCTTTAACGAGTTGAGACTCGGAATAATGCCGAGAAGGTTGACGCCGATAAACGATTCGACGTCCCACGAACTCTTGACGCGGTCGTCGAGAAAACTGAGGGCCAATGCCACACCCACAAACACGAGGACTCCGAGTCCGATACTGCTCCTCGTAATGCGGTCAAGATTGGGCGCGTAGGGTGATCCGGGGACGGTCGCCCGGTCCAAAGGACGGAGGGGAATCGTCTCAAGATACTTCGTGGTCGTGGTCTCATTGAGACGACCGAGGATCGTCAAGTAGTCAGACTTTGAAGCCGTGGCTTTATATTGCAGGGCGTTAAACTCGACTCCGAGTTCGCGAAGTCTCAGCGCTTGGATTTCTTGCTTCGCGTATTCTGTCTCCAGGGTTCTGACGCTTTGGCGGGCTTCGGCCAAGTTGGCCGCGATATCGGCGATGGCGTCGACGACAGCTTGGTCGAAATGCTCTTGGGTGACTGCAATCTTGTTGCCGACATCGATCAGTCTGGGGTGCCGTTCGAGGTAGCGTTCAGCCAGCAACGACTGGCTTTGCTGGAGATCGTTCAGTTGACTGCGGAGGCTCGTGACGGTCGGGCGCAGGGCGATGGCCGAGACCTCAAGGATATTGCGATTCTCGGCCCGATAGGACTCGATCTGTTTGGCCAAATTTTCAAGATTCAGAACGTTGAGTTTGGCGTTCGTCAGGCTGGAGTTGATCGAAAGTAGGCCGGAGGAAACCATGTCGACGCTCTTATCGAGCGACACGAGTTTGTTGTCGCGCATGTAGGCTTGGAGCTTGTCCTCATCGGATTTGAACTCCTTTTCCAATGCGACGGCGCGATCCTTGAGGAACTTGAGGGCATCATCGTTTCTTCCCCCCAAGTTCTCGCGAAGATACTGGGAGAATTGCTCGACGTAGGCGTTGGCGACCAGTGCGGCGGCTTCGGGGTCTTGATGGCGGGCCGTGATGCTGATAAGAAAACTATTTCGTATCGATTCGATGCTGACGCCGCCGAGGAGGCCGTCGGCCCGTTGAGGTGTGGGTATGCTTTGCCCCGGGGCCAATCCCTTCAAGGCAGGGCGGTGGAGGACCTTAATTTTTTCGGGGGAGAACGATTCGGCCACCCGAGTCCGCAACCGCTGGCTGTTGAACACTTGGAGGTAGGTGTTCAAGTCGATATCTGATCTCACCGATTGATCTACGACGCCCTGAGCCGTTACGACCGTTTCGGGCTTCTCGAACTGCATCGTCGCCGTCGACGCATACATCGGGGTTTCTCTAGATTGATAATAGCCGGTGCCGATCGCCACGATCAATGCCAGGGGCAGAGCGATCCAAACTCGCTCGCGCAAGATAATATAGTAGTCTCGCAGCGAGCGCCGTTCAACTGCGTCCACTTCCTCGGTCGGGGACGACGGCGGGTTGTGCTTGGATAGTTCGGCCATGGAGGTTGGTTCAGATTATGCGTTCGGGCACGTAGACGATGTCTCCGGGTTCGAGCACCAAGGAACTGTCCTCAGCGCGGGCGTCTTTCCGCCCCCGCAGTATGCTTTCTACATCGAAAATTTGGGTGAAGGTTGAACCGTCGGGTAGAATTCGTGTCACTCTAACCGCCGTGCCTTTGGCGGTATCGGTAAAGCCCCCGGCCTTCCCGACGAGATCAAGAAGGCTCATGGTTTGGTCGGCGACCAGCGGGTAGCGGGCCGGGACCTTGACCTGCCCGCCGATCGTAACTTCACGCGGGGCGAACTCCTCGACGATGATCGTAACCTGCGGATTACGCAAGAACCGCCCTTCGCGGTAGGTTGTCTCGATCGTGCGCTCCGCTTCGTTGACCGTCAGGCCGTAAATGCGAATTTCTTGGATAAGCGGCAGATTGATGGTTCCCTTGCTATCGACACGAGGTTGGGAACTCAGGTCGTCTTCCTGAAAAACGCGAACGCTTAACCTGTCGCCGGTCCTGATTTTGTAAATGATTCCCTGTTTTAATGGTGCTTTTCCCACTTTGGCGGCTTCGGCGATCAGAGCCGTTGGGTGAAATGAAAAAGCAAGGAAGCAGAGCACTGTTAGGGTGCAGGTGCGGGAAAGGTCATGTTTACTTTTCATGAGGTCGGTTACCAACGTGACGAAGCTCCTGCGCTCCATGTGCTCCGCGCATAATCACCGGCGATAGAATTGGACCAGTTGCGCATTTGGGAGTAACTGAGGTAAACGGCGAGATGTTGGGAATAGGTGTAGGCAACACGCGCTCCCCACTCTAAGCTTGTGTCTTCGCGCCCGATATTGGTGCCAAACAGAAGTCCTCCCTGGCCGAGGAATTCGTTGTGACCGTAAGCGATATTGGCCGAAAAGTTGAGCTTGGCGCTGTAGGCATATTGGAACTCCAGACTTGCGGTCGTAGAATCGAGTGTGGTGTCCAACGCGGTGCTCGAAAAATCCTTGGCCACTTGGCCGTTCAAGGAGGCTTTCTTATTGAAAGCGTAAGAAACGGTCGCAGCGGCGGTCGTGGAACCATAGCTCTTCCGTATTTGATCATCACTGGGCTTGCGCACTTGGTAGCCAACGCTTACCGATCCGTTTACACGAGGAATAATGCGACCGCTCAGGCCAAGATTGACCGCATGATCAATGTCGGAAGTTAGCCGCGAGGTCTTGCTGTAGCGAAAACGATAGCCGCCGAAAAGATCCCGCTCGTTGCTCAATATATAAAAGAGGTTGAGGTTGGCGCTGTAGGTCTTGAGGTCGACAAAAGCAGGATTATCAATGTATTTTATCATTCCATAGCCTACGCCCGCCGCGAAGGTGTAGCGCTCGATTACCGGATACTTCACATTAAGCCCGGCGTTGTAATTCCAAGAGGTGTTGCGGGTATTCACCGCCGCGTCCGCCCTGCTTTGCCGCGCGGCCGTGAGGCTGATCGCTCCGGTTGTCCGACCCGTTTGTTTGCTAAACTCGGCATTGAAGCGCGGATTCTGAAAATCTTCGTCGTTAAATTTATCAAATCGGGAGATGTCCACCCCGACGCCGGCGTTGACCTGAATCCAGCCGGCTTTGCGGAGATACTCGGCACTGAGGCCGCCCGAATAGACGAAATCTCCCGAACCGCCGCTACTTGCGAAGATATTCGAATCCCGACTGACTCCGACCGTGCCCGTAACGAAGATTCGGTCGGTGCCGTCGTTGAGCGAGACCAAGGCTCTAGCCTGCTGCATGAGGAGGGCCCCACCGATGAGGACGATGACAGAAGAGCGAAGGGCGACCGACGGCGACATTGAGGAGCGGCAAATTCGGGCTTATGTGACCGGTGGCAGACGCGAAACACTTACAGGTGTTGCCGGGGGCCTCTCGGGCACGATCTCAATGGGGAAAATCTCGGTGACGGTCGTGATCGGGGGGATGACTGTTGAGGCTCTGGCGGGAGCCAAGGTTATCGGAGCCGTCCGATTGGCGTCGGTTTCGTTCGGGGTGAAAGCGTCGACGGAAGAGAGAGCATCTGGGGTTCCAGCGTTGGAGCCATCTTGGTTGACTACGAGTTCACGAACTTCGAAGTAAACGGTCTGCTTTGCCGCGCAGGCCAACGTAACCTTTTCCTCCAAAGCTTGACGTTCGTTATCGGGAATCTTGCTGATTGTGACCGTGTTTGGTTGGCCTGGAGCACCGCGACGGATAACGGCTTGCTCTCCTTCCTTCAACGTCTGGCCGCCAAGGTCGAGGTCGCCGCCCTTTACGCTGCTTTCTCCTTCGATCATCGAGATTTTGGTCTCATTGTCGTTCGCCGCCACCACAAGTTTTTTGCCGCGGATATTCACACTGCCGTGGGACGTTTCGTAGGTCATGTTGCTGCCCGCGACTTTCTTGCTGGTGCATAGACCAACGGAACCTCGGACCACGAAAGCCCGGGTCTGCGAGATCGAGGGCTCCACTTCCATGTCGTTCCGGTTCGGAGTGAATGGCTCTTGAGTAAATTTCTTTATCTCAACCCGGGTGTCTTCATCGAAAAACGTTCCTGTTCCGTTTGAGAACACCATCGCATTGTTCGATTTTGCTTTGGTTTCAATGACGGTCCCCTCGGCATTATAAACGGATTTCTTTGCAAGGTCGTCGATTTTTTGCCCGGTATCGATTTGAGCTTGGCCGTTTAAATCAGCGACGTAGAGCTTGCTTGTCGGGTTTTTCTTACGTTGCTGCGACCAGCCAAGATTCGTAACAAGCGACAATGCAAAGACAAAAAGGCATCCGAAATAGGCTCTCGCGAAGAAGCTCGAGTTTGGGGTTCGGTTCATGTGGTGACGCGCGGATTGAGGGTTTGGATTGAAACAGTTGAAAGAAGGATTTGGGTATTTAGCCCTACGTTACGCAAGAGGCATAACTACGCACTCAGGTGACAACCAGATTGAGAATTTTGCCCGGAACGTAGACAATACGAATGATCTTTTTTCCGTCAAGATGTGCCACGATTTTGGGATGGCTTCGGGCTACTTCCATGGCTGCTTCCTGAGCCAAGCCGACGGGCACCCATTGGTCGCCGCGATGCTTGCCGTTGATTTGGAAAACAAGCTTCACTTCGGTCACGGTAAGTCTCGTGGAATCGAACAAGGGCCAAGGTGCGCACTGAATGGAGGGCGTGCCGCCGAGGCGGGCCCAGAGTTCTTCGGCGAGATGCGGCGCGAAGGGAGCGAGCAATTGCAGGAAAGTGAGCACGGTGGCCTGGCCGACGTGAGGTGATTTTTGCAGCGCGTTCGAGAAAATCATCATCGAGGAAATCGCGGTGTTGAAACGCATGCCTTCGATGTCGTCGCCGACTTTCTTGATGGTTTCGTGAAGGAGTTTGGTCAGTTCCGGTGCATCGGCGAACGCGGGATCCGTGGAAATCTTCGGGCTGACGGCGCCGTCGGCAGTGAGGCACTCGCGCCAGATTTTATGAAGGAAACGGTGGACGCCTTCGATCTGTTGCATGCTCCACGGCTTCATGGCCTCGAGCGGGCCCAGGAACATCAGGTAGAGGCGGAGCGTGTCGGTTCCGTGCGAGGCGATGATGGTGTCGGGGCTGACGACATTGCCGCGGCTCTTCGACATCTTTTCGCCGTCTTCGCCGAGGATGATGCCTTGGTGAAACAGTTTTGTGAACGGCTCGGCCTGGGGCACGACGCCGAGGTCGAAGAGGACCTTGTGCCAGAAGCGGGCGTAGAGCAGGTGCAGCACGGCGTGTTCGGCGCCGCCGACGTAAAGGTCGGGCACGCCCCAATAGTTCAGCGCCTCGGGTGAGGCGAAGGTGAAGGCGTTGGCCGGGTCGGTAAAGCGCAGGTAATACCAGCACGACCCGGCCCATTGCGGCATGGTGTTGGTCTCGCGGCGGGCGCGAACCCAAGCGACGCCACCGGGGCGTGTTTCGGTCGCGGGAATCGCGGCACCGCTCTCGACGTTGAACCAGAGTTCGAGCCATGGTGTGACGTTGGCGAGCGGGCTCTCGCCGTTGCCGCTGGGGAGATAGCTTTCGACCGAGGGCAACTCGAGGGGCAGCGCGCTTGGTGGAAGGGGCAGCGCATGGTGGGCGATGCCTTCATTCGTGTAGGTGACGGGTGCGGCGGGCATGTCGCCGGGTCTCGCGGTGGCGGCCCGACGGTAGTCGGCCTCGTTGACCCAGACGATGGGGAACGGCTCGCCCCAGTAGCGCTGTCGCGAGAAGAGCCAGTCGCGGAGTTTGTAGTTTACCGTTGCGGAGGCGACCCCGCGGGTGGCGAGATCGGCGGTGATTTTCGTCTTCGCGTCGGCCCAAGGCAGGCCGGTGTAGCTGTCGGAGTGGATGAGGTTCCCGTCGCCGACGTAGGGAAGTTTTGGCGTGCCGTCACCGTTGGCGGAATGGCCGGTAGCCTCGATGACTTGGATGACGGGGAGGGCGTATTTGACGGCGAACTCGTAGTCGCGTTCGTCGTGCGCGGGCACCGCCATGATGGCGCCGGTGCCATAGCCCATCAGCACATAATCGGCGATCCAGACGGGCACGCGGGCGCCGTTGATCGGGTTGATCGCAAATGCGCCGCTGAATACGCCGGACTTGTCCTTGGCGAGGTCGGTGCGCTCTAAATCGCTCTTGCCGGCGGATTTTTTGCGGTAGTCTTCGACCGCGGATTTTTGCGCGGGTGTGGTGAGGGCGTCGACGAGCGGATGCTCGGGCGCGAGGACCATATAGGTGCAGCCGAAGAGCGTGTCGGGGCGCGTCGTGAAGATCTTGAGCGTGCCGAGGGCTTCGTTCTCGAGTTTGAACAAGATCTCCGCGCCTTCGCTGCGACCGATCCACGCTTCTTGCATGCGTTTGGTCGAGTCGGGCCAGTCCACGTCTTTAAGATCGGCGAGCAGTCGCTCGGCGTAGGCCGTAATGCGCAGCACCCATTGGCGCAGATTGCGGCGCTCGACGGGGAAACCGCCGACCTCGCTCTTGCCGTCGACGACCTCTTCGTTGGCGAGCACGGTTCGGAGTTCGGGGCACCACCACACGGGACGTTCGTCGACGTAGGCCAGACCGCGCTTAAAAAGCTGGAGGAAAATCCACTGCGTCCAACGGAAATATTTCGGGTCGGTCGTGTCGATCTCGCGGTCCCAATCGTAGGAGAAGCCGAGGGCTTTGATCTGCCGCTTGAAGTTGATGATATTGTTCTGCGTGTTCGACGCCGGGTGCGTGCCCGTCTTCACGGCGTGCTGTTCGGCGGGCAGGCCGAAAGCGTCCCAGCCGATGGGGTGGAGAACGTTGAAACCCTTCGCGCGTTTGTAGCGGGCGATGATGTCGGTCGCGGTATAACCTTCCGGGTGGCCGATGTGGAGACCGGAGCCGGACGGGTAGGGGAACATGTCGAGCACGTAGTATTTCGGCTTCGACGAATTCTGCTCGGCGCGAGCGGTGTGGTTTTCCTCCCAGAAAGATTGCCAGTGGGGCTCGATCTCTAGGAAGTTGTATTCTTTGCACTGGGTAGCCATCGCGTGAAACCTTCCATAGTTCGTCTTTCAACAACTCGGTCAACCTTCGCGTTCGCGCTGGTTGTTTGCTGCGTTTTAGCCGGGCCGGGCCGGGCCGCGATGAGCCGCGGATTCAACCAGCTGCTCGACGCGGTCGTGCGCATCGATGTGCGCGAAGTCGCCTACGAATCGGGTGCGCGGCGGATCGCCTCAAGCATCGGCTCGGGCGTGATTTTGTCCGCCGATGGGCTGGTCTTGACCAACGCGCATGTGGCCAGTCCGCGGGCGGTCGAGCTTAACATCACCCTGGCCAACCTCGAACGGGTCAGCGCGACGTTGGTCGGGTGGGACCATTGGACCGATCTCGCGCTGTTGCGGATCGATGTCGCCGACGCCAAACGTCGCGGCCTGAAGTTTGCCACCGCCGAGTTCGGTGACAGCGACAAGCTGTATCCCGGGCAAACGGTTTTTGCCGTGGGCACGCCGCACGGCCTCACACGCACCGTAACCCGCGGAATTATCTCCAACAACAACCGCTACTTCGAGGACAGCAACGGGGTGGGGGGCTACGAGACGGGGGCCTTCAACACTTGGCTGCAGACGGATGCCGCGATCAACCCCGGTAATTCGGGCGGGCCGCTCGCGGGCGAAGACGGCCGCATCGTCGGCATCAGCTCCCGCGGTTACCTCGGCGCCAATAACCTCGGTTTCGCGATCCCGGCCAACATCGCCAAGAAAATCGTCGCAGGCCTCGTGAAGGACGGGGCCATCACCCGCAGCACGATCGGCGTGGTGCCGGCGGCGTTGCAGGATCTGGAGAGTTTTTATGCGTTGGCGCTGAATACCGGTGTGCTCGTCAACAGTGTCGCTCCCGGATCGCCGGCGGCGCGAGCCGGCCTGCGCGGCGGGGATATTTTGCTCGCGATCAACGGTGCCAAGGTCGACGGACGTTTTCCCGAGCAGCTACCGCCAATCCAAAACCTCATCGCCAGCCAGCCGGTCGGGGCGAAATTGCAGCTAAGTTATAAACGCGGATCGCAGGTTGCCGAAGCCGTGGTCGTGACCGAGCGGCTAGAAAGCAGGGTGGGCGAGGAGTTGGCCTTGGAAAAATGGGGCCTCAGTGTGCGCAAAGTCTCACGGGCGTTCGCGCGGGAGAATCAACTCGCCAGCGACAACGGCGTCATCGTGATCGGGGTGCAGGCCGGATTTCCGGCCGAGGTCGCGGGTCTGTCGCGCGGTGACATTGTCACCAAAATCAACCAGCAGCCCGTGACGTCGCTCCTGATCCTCAAGGAGGCGCACGCGGCCTTCGCGGCCGAACCCAAGCCCGCGTTGTTCGAGGCCCAACGTGACCGCCGGGTTTCCCTTTACGTCCTCAAACCATGAAACGCCTTTTGCTTCTCTTCCCTTCACTTTTTTGCGCCACGCTGAATGCGGCGGATCTGCCCGCGCTCTGGGCGGAGCGGCTCAAATGCGTTGTGGCAGTCGAATACTTTACCGAAACCGAGACCGAGCGGCGCCCCAACGTGGCCTATGGCATGGTGACGGATGCCGAAGGGACCATCATTTTGCCCGCCGCGGCAGTCGATGTTCGGGCCGCGCCGACGCAGTTGAAAGATTTCAAGGTCTACCGGCCGGGCGATCCGGTGAGCACCCCCGCGATCTACCTCGGGCAGGATGCCTTGACCGGGTGGCACTTCGTGCGCGTTGCCGAGCCGCTGCGCTCGCTGCTCACGCCGATCGCTCGCTTCACGGCAAAAGGGGCGGGAGGCGATGTGGCGTTGGCCGATCCGGTTTGGGGTATCGGTCTGCGGAACAAGGACGAGGATTTCACGCCCTATATCCTGCAAAGCC
>ENA-ORBV01003884-ORBV01003884.1-microbial-mat-metagenome-genome-assembly--contig:-NODE-3884-length-29363-cov-5.391860_pt1 | contig 29363 bp, 17 predicted proteins | sample MGYA00237777_ERZ505514 | MGnify/ENA primary metagenome ERZ505514 (study PRJEB26160, sample SAMN06269048) | microbial mat metagenome | isolation source: Oligotrophic lake microbial mat | place... | reverse complement strand
TACACCTCTCTATTCGTCGGCAGCGTCAGATGTGTATAAGAGACAGCGTTCGTGACGCCAGGAAGGCGGACCGCAGAGTCCATCTCGGCGAGGAGTCGGTCGTACGTCATCTTGGGTCGCCACTCGCGCTCGGGCCGCAGCGTGATGATGGTCTCGAACATGTCGAGACCGGCGGGGTCGGTGGCTGTCGAAGCGCGACCCGCCTTGCCCCAGACGCGCTCCACCTCTGGGAAGGATGCGAGTATCGAATCCTGCGTCTGCAGGATCCGCCGCGCGCCGGCGACGCTCACGCCCGGTAACGTCGTCGGCATGAAGAGGATCGAGCCTTCATCGAGACGCGGCATGAACTCACTGCCGATCCGCGACCACGGAATCCACGCGAGCACGAGCATCGCGAGTGCCGCGGTGATCGCTCCCCACCGGTGCCGCAGTACGAAGGTGATCATCGGGCGATACGCCCGGATCAGCGCACGGTTGACCGGGTTCGCGTGCTCGAGGTAGATGCGGCCACGAATGAAGATGGCCATGGCGACAGGGACGAGCGTAATCGACAGCAGACTGGCCGCCGCCATGGAGAACGTCTTCGTGTACGCGAGCGGAGTGAACAGGCGGCCCTCTTGTCCTTCCAGCGCGAACACGGGGAGGAACGACACGGTGATGATAAGCAGCGAGATGAAGAGTGCCGGTCCCACTTCCTGCGCCGCGATCACGGCCACGTCCCAGCGCTCGCGCGTCGTAAGGACTGACGTGTGAAAATGCGTGGCGCCGGAGCGGAGCGCTCCCCTGGCGATCACCGCACGCTCAAGATGCTTGTGCATGTTCTCGATCATCACGATCGCGGCGTCGATCATCGCGCCGATGGCGATAGCGATCCCGCCGAGCGACATGATGTCGGCGCCCACTGGCACGCCGCGCATGGCGATGAACGCCATCAGGATGCCGATCGGCAGTGTGATGATCGCCACGAGCGCCGATCGGGCATGCAGGAGGAACAGGATGCAAACGAGCGCAACGATAAGGCTCTCTTCGAGGAGCTTGTCGCGAAGCGTCTCGATGGCGCGCTCGATCAGGCTGCTGCGGTCGTAGGTAGGGCGCACGATCACGCCCGGCGGGAGTCCGCTCTGCAGCCCAGCGAGGGCGGCCTTCACCCGCCGGATGGTGGCGAGCGCGTTCTCACCGGAGCGCATCACCACAATACCACCGACCGCATCGCCGCGGCCGTCGAGTTCGGCAATACCGCGACGCACCGCCGGACCCACCGCGACCCGGCCCAACTCGGCCACGCGCACGGGGGTGCCCGCGGCGGTCGTGGTGACCACAACGTTCTCAATATCCGTGAGACTCCGCAGGTACCCGAGCCCCCGCACCATGTACTCACGCTCCGACATCTCCATCACCATCGCGCCGACATCCGCATTCGCGTTCTGAATGGCGGACATCACCTGCGTGATCGGAATCCGATATGCCAACAGCTTGGCCGGATCGAGATCGACCTGATACTGTTTCTCGTAGCCGCCGATCGATGCCACTTCCGACACGCCGGGCACGGCCGTCAGCGCGAAGCGCAGGTACCAGTCCTGAAGGCTGCGGAGGTCGGCGAGGGAACTCCGGCCCGTGGTGTCTTCGAGCGCGTACTGATAGATCCAGCCGAGTCCGGTCGCGTCCGGGCCGAGCGAGGGGGTGACGGTCGCCGGCAGCTTGCCTTGAATACCGTTCAGGTATTCGAGTACGCGGCTGCGCGCCCAGTAGAGGTCGGTACCGTCGTCGAAGATCACGTACACGAACGACACGCCGAAGAACGAGTACCCTCGCACCGTGCGCGACCCCGGCACCTTGAGCATCTCGGCCGCGATCGGATACGTGACTTGATCCTCCACGATGCGCGGGGCCTGCTCGCTGTACTCGGCCTGCACGATCACCTGGACATCACTCAGGTCGGGCAGGGCTTCGAGTGGCGTGCGGGCGAGCGCCCAGATGCCGCCGCCGATCGCGCCGATCGTGAACAGGACGATCAGCAGCGGGTTCCCGACGGACCACGCGATAATGCGCTTCAGCATGGCGAGCTCATGGCTGGTGCTCGGTGTGCGGGGCGGGGGTGGCCTTTGCTGGTGGAGTGCTCATGCCAGGCATGTTGGCCATCGCTGCTACCGCGGCCCCGAGATTAGACTCGGCATCAATGAGGAAGGTGGCGGAGGAGACGACGACATCGCCGGCGATGAGTCCGCTTCGGATTGTCACCCGGTCGCCCGCGACTGCGCCGAGCTCGATCGTTCGCGGGCGCAACATCCCGTCGGCATCGCGCGTGAAGACGAGCGTGCGTTCACCAGTCACGAGGACGGCGGAGCGTGGGACGTGGAGCACGGAGGCCGCATCGCCGACCTGCAACCGGAGGGTCGCGTACATGCCCGGCTTGAGTGCGAGGTCGGCGTTGCGGAGCGCCACGCGGACTTTCGCGGTGCGCGTATCTGGGGAGAGCGTGGGGGCGACGAAGACGATGCGCCCGGTGCGCGTCTGGCCGGGAAGCGCGTCGATATCGATTGACACCGTTTGCCCGGACCGGACTGCGGCCAGGTCTCGCTCGAACACCTCGCCCTCCACCCAGATCTCGCGTAAATCTGCGACCTGGTAGAGCGCGTCCCCGGCCATCACCCGCTGGCCGACTGAGACGTTCTTCTGGACGACGATGCCCTGCACGGGGGCGCGCAGCGTGAGCGTCTTGGTCACCTCGCCGGTGGCTTCGATCCTCGCGATATCGGTGTCGGAGATATCCCAGTACCGCAGGCGGCGACGTGCCGACTCGAGCAGCGAGGCGGCATCGCGGACGGCGGTCGTGCCGCCCTCGGCCACGTCGGCGACCAGCTTCTGCGCGAGCAGGAGCTCCTCTTGCGCGGTGACGAGGGCTGGCGAATAGAGGCGAAGCAGTGGTGCCCCCTCTGCGACCGACTCTCCCGTGAACGCAATGAACAACTCCTCCACATAGCCTTCGACTTTCGGTGCGATGGTGTTGATGCGCGTCTCATCGTAGGTGAGAAGGCCCACGGTACGCACTTCGCGCGACAGCGGCCCCCGCTCGACCGTGGCGTACGTGACCCCGATGCGACGCGCGACGTCGTCGCTCAGCATGATCGGTTGCGCGGAGTCTCCGGCGGGCGAGACGGCGGTGTCCGGCGCTGCTGCCGGCGTCTTGGATGTTGCGTCGCGCGTGAATCGCCAGGCGACGACCGCCGCGCCAACGAGGAGCAGGAGAAGGATCGTACGCGATACCAGCCGCGAGCGATCGGAGTGCGGGGCCTCGAAGGGCGAGTCGGCGCCGTCGCGCGGGGATTCTGTGGTCGGTTCGATCATCGGGGAGTTCCTCCGAATCGGCTTGCAGGGAGCGCGGAGCCAGTGTCTAACAGGCTGCGACCGGTGAGCATCTCAAGTTCTGCCCACGCTTTTCCTTCATCCGCTTCGAGCGTGAAGAGCTCTTGGCGGTAGCGGTTCAGGGTCATCTGTGCTTCGAGCAACGTCATGAAGGGCACGCCCCCCACGCGGTAAGCCGCGCGGGCGGAGGCGACCATGGCCTCAGCCTGCGGCAGGACAGACGCGCGATACAACGCGGCGAGTCGACGCGAGCGCTGGAGCGTGGCGTAAGTGGCAGCGATGGCACCGGATGTTTCGGTGCGCATCGCTGCGAGATCCCCTGCGGCCATGGCGGCCATGGCGCGCGCCTCCGTGCGCATCGGGAGTTGTCGGCTCCCGGCGAACAGTGGGAGCGACGCCCCCACCATGAGGCTGCCCATACGCTCGGTGCCCATAAGGCCACCGCGCTGTCCGTACTGCACGCCAACGACGAGATCGGGCCAGATCTCACGATCAGCGAGTCGTGTCTGGAGGTCGGCCACGTCGACCTCGATCATGCCGGCCCGCAGCATGGGCCGTACCTGATCGGCGAGCGCGACGAAAGAGTCCAGCGGCGCCGGGGTCTCTGGAAAATGAGGCAGTATCGGGCGGCCGACGGGTGAGTCAGCGGGCCGCAGCAGCAGGGCGTTGAGAGCGGCCTGCTCGATCACGCGCATCGTGTGCATGCGCACGATGTCTTCATCCATCCGCGCGACCTCGATCCTGGCGCGCAGCACGTCGGCCTGCTGTGCTTCGCCCACTTGGTACATCCGGTCCGCGACCGTCGCGATGTCCTCGAGCAGGCGTCGCGTCTCGCTCGAGACGCGCAACGCACCCTCGGCGGCGTAGAGGTCAAAGAAGGCCATCGCGGTGCGGGCGCGGAGCGTGAGTCGAACCTCGTCCACGCGCGTCGCCACCGCGTCGGCACGAGCGCCCTCGATCCGTCCCGAGAGACGCAGCTTGCCCGCGACCGGAACCATTTGCATGAGCTGAAGCTGGACCATGCCGATGGCGTCCATCGGGCGCAACGCGGGCAACTCGTAGTTCATCCAGCCGATCTGCAACACGGGATCGGCGGGGCGAGACGCGCCTGCCACTCGGGCGCGGCTGGCGCGTGCCAGTGCGTGCGCCGCGGCGAGTCGCGGGTGTGCACGCTCGACATCCGCGAGTATCGGACCGAGGCGAATCGAGAGGGTGTCTGGCGCACGGAGCGCTTGGGCCGCGCCGCGCGAAGGAGCCACGAGCACGAGGAGGATGACGAGCAGCCGAGCGAGCCTCCGCGACGATCGCGGAGCACTCCCGGGACGTGGAGCGTTCGACATAGGTATTCCTCTGCGGACTGATTCGTCTCATTCCCGCGGATCGGGAGTGAGAGGCCGGTGCATGCGCGGTGCATGCGCGGTGCATGCGCGGTGGACTCACGGCAACGCGGCGCGACCCTCAGGTCGCGCTGGGGCTCAACTCAAGCGCGCGGAGGTGGGACATCCGGCGCGAGATCTCGCGGCAGCGGTGCCCGCAGGACATCCAGCGCGACCCGCATCGGTGGGGGGGCTGCAGTGAGGGTGGTGAGGTGCGGAGCTGGCATGAAGACGAGCACGCCCAAGCACCCCGCCGACATGTCCATGAGGCCGCACGGTGAACGGTGTGGCGAATCAGAAGATCCTGACATCGGCGCGGCCGGCGTATGTTCGACACAATCGGACGGCTCGTCAGACGATGGTATGGCGTGTGTGGCGGTGGCTTCCATCGCGACCATCTGCGAGGGCGAGCAGGCGTAGGCCGCGAGATTCCACGTCTGAAGCGCCAGCGCTCCGACCAGGAGCGTGCTTACGCAACGCCCGACAGAACGCCCGGCGCATAGCCGAGCGCGAAGTCGCGTCAGAGATCGTCCCGCGTCGCGCATGGCACTGCTCCCTGGTCGAGAGATAATGCGAAGGGTACAGAGCGGAGAGCGGACGGTCCATCAGGGTTTCCTGACCGATCAGGTCAGGGTCGTCCGTACTCCACACTCGAAGCGGGGCTCGGCGGTTCGTTTCGCGATACCACACGAGCCCAGCGACGAGATGGAGCCTGGCGACGATCCAAGCGCGGTCGCCATGGCGGCAACCCCATCGCCCTCGCGGTTCAGGCGGCCATAGCGCGGCAGGCCTCGGCACACTTGCGGCACGAGTCGGCGCACTGCTTGCAGTGATCCATGTCGTGCGCGCCGCATTCCTTGGCGCACCAGTCGCAGATCTCGGCGCAGAGCGCGGCGATCTGCTTGGCGAACGGACTGTGGCGGGCGATCGCGTCGGCGCAGAGGCGACAGATGGCGGCGCACTCGATGCAACAGGCCGGACAGGCGTTCTTGGATTCCTTGCCGGTCATGTGGGCGAAGCAGTGGCCGCAGTCGGTGGCGCACTTGTTGCAGGCGTCAATGCAAGCCTTGGCGTGCTGGTCGAAATGTTCAGTCATTGTATTGCTCCCTTCGTGTGAGTGTTCGGGCGAGGATGGCTCGCCCGAGGAGTTGCTCGTCGTGCCGTCGTCCTCGTCCCCTGCGCATGGGCGTGAACGTCCGAAGGACGACGGCGAAGAACAACAGCCAGAAGCCCCACCAGATGAGGTGCATGCCGAAGAAGTGATAGCCGTTGTAGAAGTTCATCATGGGGGGCTCCGCAGGGGTTGAAAGCCGACATCTCGTACGGCCTGGGCGATTGCCCCGGGCGATGCCATGCTTGCGTCACAGGTGAGACACGACGCGATGATACGCGGCGCGCTACACCAGCAATCTCAGGGGCCATCCCATTCCGCGGCTATCGCTCGAACTGATGAGAGCGAGCTCGCTCTTTTGACCTACGCGCTCGGCGGCCACTCGGATCTGCTCCAATACGTCTGACCATGCATCCCTCATTCGTGCCACCGAGTTCAACCGATCAGGCGATGGCGGGGCGGAGCGCGGCAGCGCATCTCTTGAGAGCGGCCTGACGCCGCGTCCCCGAGCCCTGGAGCATCATGCAGCGCTACAGCAGACAGGGCACCTTCGCCCTCGGAGCATCCGTGGTGCGGACATTCGGGTCGCACCGCGACACCGTCCTGCGCGTATGGTTCACCGACGATGCCGGGCGGCTCCCAGTGCAGATTGAGACCGCGGTGCCGATTCTTGGCACCGGAATGTTCTGGGCGGCGGGGGCGGAGCTCACGTGCAGTCAGGCGGTCAGCATCTCAGCGGCCACGCCCCGACCGGCCACTTTCTAGGGGCCCCGCCCGTGCGTGGGGAGCGGTCTGTTCGAGGGTTCACCCTGCTGGATATGGTGCTATGGGGCGAACTCCGACCTCTGTTCGAACCCAGCACCCGATGGGACTACTCGCCGGCGACGCGGCGAACTAGTCCGCTTGTGCGATAGTGCGCTCCGTGCGGAGGGGCCAATCATTATACGAGGTCCTTTCCGCCCCAGACCGTACACACTAGTCCCCCCCCCGCATGCCGCACGTACCGACACCGGTTCCCGCTCGCGCCGACGAGGCGCTCCTGACCGCGCATGCCCTGCAGCGCGCGATCCTCAACAGCGCGAACTTCTCGAGTATCGCGACCGATGCCAAGGGCGTCATCCAGATCTTCAATGTCGGCGCCGAACGCATGTTGGGGTATACGGCGGCCGATGTCACGAATCGCATCACGCCGGCGGATATCTCCGATCCCCAAGAGGTGATCGCCAGAGCGAAGGCGCTGAGCGCAGAGCTCGGCACGGAGATCGCCCCGGGATTCGAAGCGCTCGTGTTCAAGGCGTCGCGTGAGATCGAGGACATCTACGAACTCACGTACATCCGCAAGGACGGCAGCCGCTTTCCGGCGGTGGTCTCGGTGACCGCGCTGCGCGATGCCACGGAGACCATCATCGGGTATCTGCTGATCGGGACGGATAACACGGCCCGCGCGCGAATTGAAGAAGAGCGCAAGAAGCTCGATCAGCGTCTCCGCGACCAGCAGTTCTACACGCGTTCACTGATCGAATCGAATATCGACGCGTTGATCACCACTGACCCGGTAGGCATCATCACCGACGTCAACTCCCAGATGGAAGTGTTGACCGGTTGCACGCGCGACGAGCTGATCGGGGCGCCGTTCAAGCAGTTCTTCACCGACCCCGATAAAGCAAGCGCGGGAATCGCCCTCGTGCTGCGGCAGAAGAAAGTCACGAACTACGAGCTCACCGCCATCGCGCGGGACGGGCGAGAGACCGCGGTGTCGTACAACGCCTCGACGATCTACGACCGCAACCGTTCGTTGCAGGGTGTGTTCGCCAGCGCGCGCGACGTGACGGAGCGGAACCGTCTCGACCAGGCCCTGAAAGAGAAGAACGTGGAGCTGGAGAGCGCGCGCTCGGTGGCCGAGCAGGCCAACCTCGCGAAGTCTGCGTTCCTCTCGAGCATGAGCCATGAGCTCCGCTCTCCGCTGAACGCGATCATCGGCTTCGCCCAGCTGATGGAAACGGAGGTGCCCCCGCCGACGGTGTCACAGAAGGCGAGTATCGACCAAGTGCTGCAGGCCGGCTGGTACCTTCTCGCACTCATCAATGAGATTCTTGATCTTGCAGTGATCGAGTCCGGACGCCTCACGCTCTCGTTGGAGCCAGTGCTTGTCGGGGACGTGCTGCGCGAATGTCAAGCCATGATCACGCCGCTCGCCACCAAGCATTCCGTCACGACGCAGTTCGAATCGGTCGCCACGCCCGTGGCCGTGCACGCCGACCGGACCCGGCTGAAGCAGGTCATCGTCAACCTCCTCTCCAATGCGGTGAAGTACAACAGCCCGCTCGGGACCGTGACAGTGAGCGCGGTGGCGATCGACGATGATCAGGTGCGCATCGCGGTGCGTGACACCGGCGCGGGGCTGGACGCCGGGCGGCTCAAGCAACTGTTCGAGCCATTCAACCGCTTGGGGCAGGAAGGGGGCGGACGCGAGGGGACGGGCATCGGCCTCGTGGTCAGCAAGCGGCTCACCGAACTGATGAATGGGTCGATCGGTGTCGCCAGCACTGTCGGCGAGGGAAGCACTTTCTGGATCGATCTCCGGACTTCCGCCGCTCCAAGCCGTCGCTCGTCGGGCCGTCATGAGGTGCAGGTCACTGAGGAGACGGGGCCATCCACCACCGCCACGGTCCACACCGTGCTCTATGTCGAGGACAATCCGGCGAACCTGACGCTCGTCGAACGCCTCGTCGCGCGACGGTCAGACCTTCGCCTCTTGAGTGCCACCGACGCAATTCGCGGCGTGGCGCTTGCCCGCTCGGCGCTCCCGACCGTCATCCTGATGGACATCAATCTGTCCGGCTTAAGCGGCTTCGATGCGCTGCGCCTGCTGAGAGATCACGAAGAAACGGCGTCCATCCCCGTGATCGCGTTGAGCGCGAATGCGATGCCGCGCGACGTTGCCCGAGGGCTCGAGGCCGGCTTCTTCCGGTACCTGACCAAGCCGGTACGGGCCCCGGACCTGTTCGACGCCATCGCTGAGGGGATCGAAGAGGCCGATAGCCGCAGCGGCGCGGAACGTATCGGTGCCGCGTCATGATCGGCACCGAGGACATCCTGAACGCGGGCATTCTGATCGTGGATGACTCCGCGGTGAACGTGCTCCTGCTGGAGCGGATGCTCGCCGCGGCCGGATACACCACAGTGACCTCGACCACTGATCCGACCGCGGTCCGCGCGCTCCACCTGAGCAATCGGTACGACCTGATCCTGCTCGATGTGATGATGCCGGTGATGGATGGATTCGACGTCCTGGCCGCCGTCTCGGAGATCGAGGCGGGGGGCTACGCGCCGGTGCTCATGTTGACGGCCCAGCCCGAACACAAGCACCGGGCGCTTGCGGGTGGGGCTCGCGACTTCATCAGCAAGCCCTTTGATCAGGCCGAAGTGTTGAGTCGCATTCATAACGCGCTTGAGGTGCGCCTCCTGCTCAAGGAATCGCGTTCCTACAACAAGCTCCTCGAGCAGTTCGACCAATTGACGGGGCTTCCGAATCGGCGGCGGCTCTGCACGATGATCGACGCCGCGCTGGCGCGCGACGAGGCGCCGAACGAGATCATCTCTCTTGTCTTCGTGTCGGTCGACCGCTTCAAGGTCGTGAGTGACGTGCTCGGGCGGTCCATCGGTGGCGCCCTGCTCACCAGTGTGGCCGATCGCCTCGTCGCCTGTCTCGGACCGATGACGACCATTGCGCGTCTGGAGGCCGCCGACTTCGGCGTCCTTCTGGTGCACGAGAAGGGAGATCTTGGCGCGACGGCGGAAGTGGCAGAGCGCATGCACGATGTCCTGCGGCAAGCGGTGGAGATCGAGGGGCACGCGCTGAGCGTCACCGCGAGTATCGGGATCGCCGTGTCACCGACCGATGCGTCGCGGGCTGACGACCTCCTCGCCTGTGCCTCGAGAGCCCTTGACGAGGCGCGCACCGCGGGCGGCAACATGACGCGGTTCTATTCATCGGCAACGAACGATCGCGCGGCGGCTCGACTCGAAAAGGAGATCGCGTTGCGCGGCGCACTCGATCGCAACGAGTATGTCATTGTCTATCAGCCCAAGATGAGCATCGCCACCGGGGAGTGGTCGAGCGCTGAGGCGCTGCTCCGCTGGGTGCGGCCCGCCGTGGGCACGGTGTCGCCGGCAGAGTTCATCCCGATCCTCGAGAGTACGGGGATGATCGTCCCCGTCGGGATGTGGGTCATTGAATCGGTCTGCGAGCAGATCGCGCAGTGGGCGCGCTTGGGCTTGGGCTCCATTCGCGTCGCCGTGAATGTGTCGGGCCGTCAGTTCGCCGACCCGGCGTTCGTAGGGCAGGTGGAGGCCGCCATCGCGCGACATGCCATTCCGCCGGCGACGCTGGATATCGAGATCACGGAGAGCTCGCTGATGTCACGTGACGAAGCGACCGACGCGGTACTCCGGGCGCTCAAGAAATTCGGCGTCTCGATCGCGATCGACGATTTCGGCACGGGCTACTCGAGCCTGTCGTATCTGAAGCGCTACCCGATCGATGCGCTGAAGATCGACATCAGCTTCGTGCGCGAACTCACGACGAGCGAGGATGGCGCGGCGATCGCCCTGACCATCATCAACATGGCCCGTGTACTCAAGATGAAGGTGATCGCCGAAGGGGTCGAGACGCAGGCGCAACTGGACTTCCTGCGGGAGCATGCGTGCGACGAGATTCAAGGCTACTTGTTCTCCAAGCCGCTGCCGGCGCTCGAACTCACGCAGTGGCGTCAGTCGCAGATGGCCGTGCGCATTCTTGCGGAGTCTACGAGTAGTGCGCTGACGGCCCCGGAGTGACGCCGGGGCCGTCAGCGCACTGATGGGCCACGCGAGCCCACTCCGAGCCCACTCCGAGCCCACTCCGAGCCCACTCCGAGCCCACTCCGAGCTACTCCTAAAGATGGCCGCCGTCTCTGGGTGCTGGAGGCGCATCGCCTCCACGAGTTCCGGGCCGGTCATCTGTGGTCTTTGCAATAATCTCAGCGAGCCCAGATGCGTGCGTCGGATCCATCACGCCACCGGATCGATCTGCACCACATGCACTCGGCCATCGCTCACGAGCGGGATCCCCCCGTCGGCGACCACAGACCCATCGAGCGTGACCCGTGCCCCCATCGAGCGCAGCAGCCCGGGCCGCGTGACGGTGATCGCATACGATGCGGTCCCGAACCGATAGTCCACCCGCAGCTCCGGCCAGGACTCGGGTACGCTCGGCTCGATCCGCAGCGTATCGCCCGTCTTCCGAAAGCCGATCAATTCCTCGAGCCCCACTCGGTACATCCAGCTCGCCGAGCCAGTATACCAGGTCCAGCCGCCGCGACCGAGCGCCTCACGCGTGGTGTAGACGTCCGCGGCGATCACGTACGGCTCCACCCGGTAGGTCGCGACACCCTCCGGCGAGTCGGTGTGCGTGAACGGATTCAACAGTGCGAACCACGCGAGGGCCTTCTCGCCGTCCCCCATTCGCGCCGCCGCCATGACCGCCCAGAGTGCCGCGTGGGTGTACTGCGCGCCATTCTCGCGCACGCCAGGCACGTATCCCTTGATGTAGCCGGGGTCCCGCGTTGTGCGGTCGAACGGCGGCGTCAGCAGGCGGATCAGCCGAGCCGACGGGTCCACGAGCCGTTCCTCGAGCGCCCGCATGGCCTGCGCCTGACGCTCGGGGCGTCCGGCGCCGGAGATCACGCTCCAACTCTGCGCAATCGAGTCGATCCGGCACTCGGCGTCGTTGGTGGTACCGAGCGCCGAACCATCGTCGAAGAAGGCGCGGCGATACCACTCGCCATCCCATCCCGCGGTCTCGATCGCGGTGACGTACTGATCTGCCTGTGCACGGAACGCCGCGGCCGCCGCGGGGTCGCCGCACGACTCCGCGAGTGGGGCGTAGGCGCGCAACACGGTGGTGAGGAACCAGCCGAGCCAGACGCTCTCGCCCAGCCCATCCTTGCCGACGCGATTCAGGCCGTCGTTCCAGTCCCCCGTGCCAATGAGCGGGAGGCCGTGGACCCCTGCGGTGGAGGCCTTCCGGAGCGCGCGGCAACAGTGCTCGTGGATACTCGCGCGCTCGCCGCTCACATGCGGGAGGTCATAGACCTCGTGCTCGTGCGGTTCGAGTCGACGCATCGAGAGAAAGGCGACCTCTTCGAGCAGCACCGAACGGTCCCCGGTCACGCGCACGTAGTGCTCCACCACGAATGGCAGCCAAGCGAGATCGTCGGAGAACCGCGTGCGCACGCCGCGGCCGCTCTCCGGATGCCACCAGTGTTGCACATCGCCTTCAATGAACTGCCGCGCCGCGGCCACCAGGATATGTGCGCGCGCGAGTTCCGGCTCGGCATACACGAGCGCCATCACGTCCTGGAGTTGGTCGCGGAACCCAAACGCGCCACTGCTCTGGTAGACCGCGGAGCGCGCCCACAGGCGGCAGGCGAGGGCTTGGTAGAGCGACCAGCGGTTCACGATGGCGTCGAACGCGGGTTCGGGCGTGTGCACGGTGATCGTCGTGAGCCGCTGTTCCCAATCGGTCACGGTCGCCGCGACGGCCGCGGCGGCGCGCGGGACATCCCGATACTGCGTCAGCAGTCGGCGGGCCTCGGCATCGTCGGGGGCGGCGCCGAGCAGCACCGCGATCGTGCACTCTTCGCCCGGGTCGAGCGTGATGGCAGTCCGCAGCGCCGCGCAGGGGTCGACGCCGATCCCGGTGCGTCCGTTGAGGTCGGTCCGGTGCAGCGCGGCGGGCTCCGCGGCGGAGTCATTGCGGCCGATGAACTCGCGGCGATCCGCGGTGTGCGTGGCGATGGGCGCGCTCATCGCGGAGAAGGCGATCCACCGTGCGAAATGCGGATCGAACGGATTGTCGGCCAGCACCGCGCCGAGCGCGGCGTCGAAGCGCGTGCGCACCCGATGTTGCGTCTGCTCGCGCAGCACGCCGAGCGTCCACTCGACATAGGAGGTGAGCGTGAGCCGTCGCCGGCGCGCGCTGGTGTTGGTGAGGCGGAGGAGCGAGACCTTCACCGGATCCTCGCCGGCGATGCCGAGCGTGAGCAGCGACGCGATGCCGGCATGGTGATGCGCGAACTCGGTCACGCCGGCGCCATGCTCCACCGTGTACGCGATGCCGCGTCGCACGGGCGCGGGCGTGGCGCTCCAGTACTCGCCCGTGTCCTCGTCGCGGAGGTAGAGCACTTCGCCCACCGGATCACTCACCGGATCGTTGAACCACGGGGTGAGTCGGTAGAAGTAGCTGCTCGCGGCCCAGGTGAACCCACCACCGGACTCCGTGACGACGAACCCACCGCGCGCGTTGGCAATGACATTCGCCCACGGGGCCGGCGGGAGGTGGTTGTTCTGCACGCGAATGCGATACCGATCGTTCGCCGTGAGACCGCCGGTGCCGTTGTCGAATCGGAGCGGATCCGCGACGCCCGCCACGGAGAGTGCGGCCACCGGGGCGCGTTGCGAGCGCTCGCCCGACGCCGGCATCTCCGGCGCGTCCGAGGCGCGCGTGACATCGGCGACGATGCGGGCGAGCGAGCGTCCGTCGCAGTGGACCGCGAACCGCGCGACGGCGGAGATGGTATCGAAGTCCGCCGCCCCGAGCGCCGAACGATTGCGCAGGTGGATTCCTCCGACCGCGTCGAGGACGGCGGCCCCGCCGGCCGTGACGAGGGTGGCCGTGATCCGCTCACGCAGCGACTGCAGGTAGCCCTGCGCCTCGTTGGTCACGATCAGGAGGTCGACCGTCACACCGCGCAACCGCCAGTACCGGTGCGCGGTCAGGAGCGGTTCGAGCGAGGTGAGTCCTTCGCTCGAATCGACCAGCGCGAGCACCAGCGGCCAGTCGCCGGAGATGCCGTGCGCCCAGAGCGTTTGCTGCCAGCCATCGTTGCGCGCCAGTCCGAGACTCGGCGGTCGCGTGACGCTGTCGGGGAAGAGGATATACCCGGCGAGCTCTTGGCAGGCTGCGGCATCTGTGGGCGTGACGCCGAGTTCTTGCAGCTCGATGCGCGTGGAGGTCCAAGCGAGGTCGAGGGCGCGGCGGGCCGCGTGCGCCCCGTGATAGCGGTCGGTGACCGCGAAGATCTCCTCGCGGGAGTTCGCCACGATCGTCGTGAAGGCTACGCACCCCGACTCCCCGGGCGCGAGCGACAGGCGCACGCGAATCGCGAAGATCGGATCAAGCACCGCACCCGTGGTGCCGGAGAGCTCGGCGCCGGGCTCGAGCGCGGCGGGATCGCGCGGTGAACGCCCGCGCCCGAGGAACTGGCTGCGGTCCGTTTCATAGCTGACCTCGCCCACACGATTCTTTCCCGTATCCACCACGTGCGCGCACCACCGGGTCGGTTCATCGGCCGACCGGGGACGTCGCGTCGCGGTGAGCGCATGGCACCAGGCATGCCACTCCGTCTGCACGAAGAGGTTGCCGAACGCGGGATGCACCCGGTCGGCGGCGCGTGGCGCGAGGACGATCTCTGCATAGGAGGTGAGCTCCACCGTCCGCGTCGTGGGTCCGTTGTTGGTGACCGTCACGCGCCGGATCTCGGCCGCATCCTCAGGCGCGACCACAATTTCGGTACGCGTCTCGAACGCGCCGTCGATGCGCACGAAGGTCACGCGGTCGGTGGCGAGCGAGGCATGATAGCGGTCGGCGAGCGCACCGGTGGGATGGTGCGCGGACGACCACACGCGTCCGCTCGCGAGATCGCGCACGTAGCAGAACTGGCCGGTGTCGTCGCGCGTACCATCTGGGCGCCAGCGCGTCACCGCGAGGGAGTCCCAGCGGCTGTATCCACCGCCGGCGTGCGTGACCATCACGGTGAGGGGCGCGTGGCCGAGGAGGGCGACATGCGGGCGCGGCGTATCGACGGTGAGGTAGTCACGGACCACCGGGCGCGCGCTGGTCGCATACGGCAGTGCCTCCTCGGGGGGCGCCACCTGCGGCGGCTGGAACTCGAGCCGTCGCGGGACGCGCTCGTCGAGAAGCAGCGCGGCCGCGCGCACGCTTGGATCGGCATGAAAGCGATGATGCCAGCGATACCCGTGCAGCGCGTTGCTGAGCGCGACCAGCGTCATCGCCACATGATGCGCCATGTGACAGCGGACGATGGTGAAGGGCGACCCCTGCGGCGGCCCGAGGGGCGGCCCCAGGGGCGGCCCCAGAGGCGGCCGTGTGTAGTCGAGCGCGTCGTAGAACCCGAACTCGCCGAGCGCCCCGAGCTGCTCGAGCGCCTGGAGGTTCTCGAGCGCACGCACTGGGTCGAGCATGAGCGCGAGCGCGGAGGCATAGGGCGCCACGACGAGGTCGCGCCCGAGGCCGCGCTGGAGCGCGAGGTCGGGGACGCCGAACGCCCGATACTGGTACGTGAGGTGCCGGTCGCGCAGGTGATACGCGCTCTCGCTCACGCCCCAGGGCACCCCGCGCTCGACGCCGTAGCGCACCTGGCGCTCAAGGGCCGCGTCGTAGGTGCGGCCGAGGAGCGTGTCGGGGAAGGCGCGCATCACGAGCAGCGGCATGAGGTACTCGAACATCGAGCCGCTCCACGAGACGAGGGCTGCCTCGCCATGCGCACGGGTCAGCGTGCGACCGAGGTGGAACCAGTGCTCGGGATCCACGTCATGCTTGGCGATGGCAACGAAGCTCGCGAGCCGCGCCTCGGATGCGAGGAGGTCGTACGACGACTCGTCGAGCTGATGCGTCGCGGTATTGAACCCAATGCGGAAGAGTTTCGTCGACTCGTCGTAGAGGAAGGTGAAATCCATCTCACGCACCAGCCGTTCGGCGGTCTCCGTGAGCGCGGCGAGTCGCGACGCGAGCAGCGGGTCTCCGCTCGCGACGCCGTGCGCGAAGTCGCGGCAGGCCTGCGACAGGGCGATGAGATGACCGGCGAGGTTTCCGCTGTCGACCGTGGAGACGTAGCCCGGCGTGAGCACGGCGAGGTCGGGAAGCGAATACCAGTTGAGCAGGTGACCGCGATGTCGCGCCATCTGCACGATGGTGCCGAACGCCTTCTCCAAGCGCTCCGTCATTTCGGTGAGCGGGATGAGCCCGAGATCGTGCGCGCTCACGGTCGCGAGCAGTTGCAGTCCGATGTTGGTGGGCGACGTGCGCATGGCGACGACGCGTTCGGGATCCTCTTGCACGTTGTCCGGCGCGAGCCAGGCCGTGGTCGCGTCCGCGAACCGGGCGAAGAAAGCCCAGTGGAGTTCGGCGTACCCGCGCGCGGTCGTGCGCTGCGTTGGCGTGAAGGGCGCGCGGGTGCGGCGGCGCGGACGGCTCATCGCGTGCGCGACCTCCGGCGCGGTCGCCCAGAGCGCGGTCAGGAGTCCCATCGGGATGAGCAACGCCCAGGTCCCGTCCGCCGCTGGGCCAACGGGGCCGAGCGCGCGGCCAGCCGCGTAGGCGAAGACCACCAGCGGCAGGGTGGCGGCGGGCCACATGACGCGCCACTCGCGCGAGCGGGCTCGGGCCTGATTCATCTCCGCGCGCGCCGCCGGCTCCCACTCGAGGAGTCGCCGACGAGAGACCCCGAGGCGCCAGAGCGTTCGGCCGATCGCATCGGCAGCGAGCCAGGCCTGTTGGGGCAGAAAGACGATCGCGAGCGCCACTTGCTGCGCGCTCACCATCGCATCGCGCCAGACCTCACCGTAGTACGCATGCCACGACTTTCGGCGCGGCGCACTCACCAGCGCCACGCTGAGCGACATGATCCACGGCGCGGCGACGGCGAGCAGGCCGAGGACCGTCCACCGGAGTGGAGCCACTGGAAGGTAGAGCCAGCCGACGAGGAGGAACGTCAGTTGGGCGATCTCCAGCACGCTTCGGCGGAGGTTGTCGAGAATCTTCCAGCGCCCGAGCAACGAGAGGCGATTGCGCTCGTATCCGTTGGGTCCCGGCACCTCGCGTACGAGCCATCGCAGCAACTGCCAGTCGCCGCGAATCCAGCGATGCCGCCGACGCCAGAAGGTCAGGTACCGCGCCGGATAGTCGTCAAAGACCGCGACGTCGGTGAGCAGGCCCGCGCGCGCGTAGTTCCCTTCAATGAGGTCGTGCGAGAGGAGTGTGTTCTCGGGGAAGCGACCATGGGTTGCAGTTTCGAACATGTCGACGTCGTAGATCCCCTTCCCGGCATAGCTCCCTTCGCCGTAGAGGTCTTGGTAGACATCGGATACGGCGGTGGTGTAGGGATCGACGCCGGGTTGCCCCGAGTGAATCAGTGCGAAGCGGGAGCGGTGCGCGCTCGCCAACGAGATGCCGACGCGCGGTTGCAGAATCGCATAGCCCTCGACCACGCGGCTCAACGTGGAGTCGAACACGGCGCGATTCAACGGATGCGCGATCGCGCCGATCAGCGCGACGGCCTCGCCGGGCGGCAGCATCGAGTCCGCGTCGAGTGTGATCACGTGCCGGACGTGCTGCAGGACGGCGACGTCGCCGATCACGGTGGAGAACGCCTCGGCCGATCCGCCGCGCAGGAACCGGTTGAACTGGCCGAGCTTGCCGCGCTTCCGTTCCCATCCCATCCAGACGCCTTGCCGTGCGTTCCAGCGCCGGTCGCGATGCAGCAGATAGAATGCGTCGTGCGACTCAGGAGCGTAGCGCGCGTTGAGGGCGCGGATGCCCTGCACGGCGGCCGCGACGATCGCCGCATCGCCGGCAAGCGTCGCGGCGGCGGCATCGGTGAAGTCGCTGAGCAACGCGAAGTGGAGATGTGGGCCGCGGTTGGCGAGGAACTGGACCTCAAGACTCGAGAGCGCCGCTTCGACCTCGCCGACATTCGCGAACAGCGTTGGGACCACGACGGCAGTCCGTTGCTCTGCTGGGATGCCCGTATCGGAGAAATCGAGACGCGGAAGGCGGCGGGGCGACAGCAACCGCGTCACGCCGAGTGTCATGGCCTGCACGCCCATGTCGAAAGCGAGGAGCCCGCCGGTGAGGGCGATCGCAATCGCCAGCGGCGGCGCCACGGGCCCCGCCGCGAGCAGCAGGGCCAGCACCGCCATGAGCGTCGCGGCGATCACTCCGCCGCCATACACCACGTTGGGGTGCCGATGCAGCCAACGGCGCACCCGGAGTCGCGGCGGCACCACATACCCGAGGGACTGCTCGAACGCCTCAACGCCAGCGTCCACCAACCAATACCCGACATGGGCGCGCCGCGGATCGCTCGCGTGAGGCGTCGCGTGCAACGTCGCGTGCGCCACCACACGTCGCGCGACCTCGACCTCCGAGAGCGGCGCATCAAGCGCCATGCGCTCCACCGCATGCCGGTAGGCGTCGCGCGTCGCGAAGGTCATTCGCGGGTAGTCGCCCGAGGGATCGTCACGGAGCGCGCGCTCGACGGCACTCTGATGCTCGACGAATCGGCTCCAGTCGAGCGGGCCAATGCTGCGCAAGCTCATGATGCTGTTCGCCATCACAAGCGAGGTGAGGGCCAGGCGTTCCGCGGCGCGCGTCGCGGCCTCGGTGGGACCAACGCCCTCATCGGCGAACCAGCGTTCGATGCTAAGAAGCGGAGGCACCGCGCCGGTCGCGGCACGCAACTGCTGCAACAAGCGCGAGACGAAGGTCGGCGTGAGGGCCGGTCCTGCCTCAACGGTGGCCGCGAGCGCCTCGCGCATCGAGACCGCTCCCGCGGCGGACGCGCCGATGATCCGCTGCGACCACTGGTCGGCGGCCTCCACCTCGTCGAGGCGTTGCAACGTCCGGAGGGTCATCCGCCGCACGCTCTCGAGGAGTCCGAGTCGCAGCATCGCAGGGATCGCCCACAGTTCGCCGAGCGAGAGCGATACACGCTCTTGCAGCGCCCCGACGAACACCTCGACGTTGTCGAGGTCGATCCGGGCTTCGGAATGCGAGATCACGGTGATGGCGATCTCATAGACCCGCGGGTACTCGGCGAGCGTCCCTTGCGTGAGTATCGGGAGCTCGCGGAAGTAGTCCGCGGGCATGCTCTCGCGCACCTCGTGCGCGTGCTCGACAATGACATGGAAGTTGTCGAGGAGCCAGTCACCGGCGGGCCCGATGTCGACACCGCGATGCGTCGCGGCGGAGAGCCGTTCCTTTGCTTCGTCGAGCAGGGTGCGCGTCTGCGCCAACCGCGTGAGCAGCCGGACGGGGCGATCGTTCCGGCGGCGTTTGCGTCGGTCCTGCATCACCACCTGCTCGCCGGCCAACGCCCGAGCGCGCTCCGCGAGGCGGTCCGTGCCGAGCAACTCGCCACGGATCGGGCCGGCGTACACATCCTCACCGCTGGGCGGTGGGCGCCGTGTGGTCTGAAAGGTTCGGGGGCTCATTGGCACTCTGCGCGAAGCATACGAACGCCGCGGCCACGTCCACACCCGCACGAAGGAGTGTCATCCCAACGAGCGAGGCGGCCCGCTGCGACCGTCGACATCTTCGAAAGATGAACGAACATGAAAAGGAGAATCCGACCCCGTGAGTACAACACTGCCACCCACTGGCCCCGATCTCGCGCTCGGGCTCAAGTTCGCCTCGTTGACCGAGGGCGCTATTCTTGCGGGACACGTGGGCGAGGAGGCGGTGATTCTCGTGCGGCGCGGTGACTCCTGCTTCGCGATCGGGGCGGCCTGTTCACACTACGGCGCGCCGCTGGCAGATGGGATCGTGGTGGGCGACACGGTGCGCTGTCCCTGGCACCACGCCTGCTTCGATATCCGCAGCGGCGAAGCGCTCACCGCCCCGGCAATGAAGCCGGTGGCGCGATGGGAGGTCGAGCAGCGCGATGGCATGGTATACGTCTCTCGTCCGGAAGCTCCGACCCTGATCGGTATTGTGGGGGCTGGCGCTGCGGGCAATGCGGCGGCCGAGATGCTTCGGCGCTTGGGGTACGCGGGGGCGATCACCATGATCGGCGCCGATCCCGAGGTCCCCTACGACCGCCCGAATCTCTCGAAGGACTATCTCACGGGCGAGGCACCAGAGGAATGGATGCCGCTCCGACCGCGTGCCTTCTATGACGACCACCACATCACGCTGCTCACTGGTCGCCGCGTGACGGCGCTCGATCGGGGGACCCGCACGCTCACGCTCGATGACGGGACCACACTCGCGTGCGACCGGGTGCTGCTCGCCACTGGCGCTGACCCGGTGCCGCTCGACGTCCCGGGCGCGAAGCGTGCGCACGTGCGGTACTTGCGTTCCCTCGCGGATTCTCGCGCCATCATCGCCATCGCCGAGACCGCGCATCGGGTCGTGGTGATTGGGGCGAGCTTCATTGGCCTCGAGGTCGCGGCCTCGCTGCGCGCGCGCGGTCTGGCCGTCGAGGTGGTCGCCCCTGAGAGCCGTCCGCTCGCGACGATCCTCGGTCCCGAGCTGGGGGATCTGGTGCGCACCATCCACGAAGCGCATGGGGTGGTGTTCCATCTCGAGCAGACGGTGACTGCGATCGGCGATGACAGCGTGACGCTCCGCGATGGCACGGTGCTCCCGGCCGATCTTGTGGTGATCGGCATCGGCGTGCGCCCCGACCTCGCCCTCGCGGAAGGTGCCGGACTCACCATGGACCGCGGCGTGGCTGTGGACGAGTTCCTCGAGACCAGCGCGCCCGGTGTCTTCGCCGCCGGCGACATCGCCCGCTGGCCGGATCCCCATTCGGGCGAGCGCATCCGTGTGGAGCATTGGGTCGTGGCGCAGCGGCAGGGGCAGGTGGCCGCGCGCAACCTGCTCGACCCCATTGCTGGGCCGCATCGCGCACCCTTCGATGCGGTGCCCTTCTTCTGGAGCCAACACTACGACCTCTCCATTCGCTACGTCGGCCACGCCGCGAAGTGGGACTCGATCGTGATTGATGGGGACGTCGCGCAGAAGGATGCGACTGTTTCGTATCTCAGCAAGACTGGCGCGGTCCTCGCAGTGGCGACGGTCGGTCGTGATCGTGCCAGCCTCAAGGCAGAGGCGAAGATGGAGGGGGCAACAATCGCGCATCAGGTTCCCGCGCTCGCAACCACTGAACGGAGGCACTTGTGAGCCGATTCACGACGAAGGACGGCACTGAGATCTATTTCAAGGATTGGGGCGAGGGGCAGCCGATCGTCTTCAGTCACGGCTGGCCGCTCAGCGCCGATGCGTGGGAGAGCCAGATGCTGGCCCTCGTGCCACACGGGTTCCGTTGCATCGCGCACGATCGTCGCGGGCACGGTCGGTCCAGCCAACCCTGGAGCGGCAACGATATGGACACGTTCGCCGACGATCTGTTGGCACTCGTCGACCACCTCCGCCTCACGGATGTGGTGCATGTGGGTCACTCGATGGGCGGCGGCGAAGTCGCGCGGTATGTGGGCCGCCATGGTACGGAGCGCGTCGCTCGCGTCGTGTTGATCGCGGCCGTCCCGCCGCTGATGCTTCGGACCGCAGCAAACCCCGATGGGTTGCCGATCGAGACGTTCGACGCCATCCGAGCCGGCGTGCTTGCGGACCGCTCGCAGTTCTTCCGAGAGGTGAGCGCATCGTTCTACGGCGCGAATCGCCCTGGGGCAACAGTCTCACAAGGCCTGCGCGACTGGTTCTGGCAACAGGGAATGCAGGCAGGACTCAAGGGTGTGTTCGACTGCATCAAGGCCTTTTCGGAGACGGACTTCACCACCGACCTCGCGCGGTTCGACGTCCCGACCCTGATCATCCACGGCGACGACGATCAGATGGTGCCGATCGGGGTGTCGGCGCTACGTACGGCGCGGCTGGTGAAGCAGGCGACGTTGAAGGTCTACCCTGGCGCGTCGCATGGCCTGTGTGCGACGCACCAAGCGCAGGTGAACGCGGATCTGCTGGCGTTCTGCTCGGGGTGATTGCTGCAGCGGCGGTCATCGCGCCGGTCATCGCGCCGGCGTAAGTGCCCGCGTCAGATCCACCGTCACGATGCCCGAGCGAGGCACGGACCGCGTGGCGATCAGCTCCTTGCCGTCGTACGACAGCCAATAGCCGGACTGTGTCTCCTTCGCGTTCGTGAGCCGCCGCGTGGTGCCGTCGCGCAGATCGAGAATGCCGTAGTCCACCTTCGGCGAGCCGAATTTATAGATCAGCTGCGTGCCCACCGCGATTCCGACGGTGGTGAGACTGTTCCCAGCTTAGGCACTGAGGGCCTTGGCGACGCCGAAGTCCGTGACGGCCGCGTGGCGGCCAGAGAGCATCACGTTGTCGGGCTTGATGTCGCGGTGCACGATGCCGCGCGCGTGCGCATAGGCGAGCGCGTCGGTGATCTCGTGGAGGAGGCGCACCGCCTCGGTGATGGAAAGCGGGCCCGTGCGCGCGAGGCGGGCGCGGAGCGACTCGCCATCGATGAACGGCATCACATAGTAGAGCAGCCCCTCTCTCTCGCCGGAGTCGTAGAGCGGCACGATGTGCGGGTGCTGCAACTGCGCGATGATCTGGATCTCGCGAGGGAAGCGATCGGTGCCCATCGCCGCCGTGAGCTCAGAGCGGAGCACCTTGAGCGCCACTTGGCGACCATGCTTGATGTCGCTGGCCAGGTACACCGTGGCCATGCCGCCCATTCCGATCTCACGCTCGATCTGGTAGGTGCTGCCAAGGGCGGCCTTCAGCCGATCAAGCTGGGTGAGCATGGGGAGAATCTACGGGAGAACGCTGCTCCGCGCGAGGAAGTCGCGCAGTGGCACGAGCGCCTCCGCAGGTGCTTCTTCGAACGGCAGATGTCCGAGCCCCGGCAGCCGGACGAGTTGCACGTTCGGGATCGCCGCGAGGTAGTCCTGCGCGTTGCTGATCGGAATCATGGCGTCCTGCTCGCCCCACAGCAGCAACGTCGGGGCCCTGATGCGGCGAAGGCGCGGCAGCGGATCGGTGAGAAAGGTCTGTCGCATCCGCTCCAACATCGCCTCGCGTGCGCCAGGGGCGCGGAGGAGATCGTGATAGCGCGTCGCGAGGACGTCGGTCATCGCCGCTGGATCGGCGTAGGCCGGCTCGAGACCTTTTCGTAGCATCATCTTGGGCAGCATGACGCGCATCAGCTCGGCCAGTCGAGGTACCTCGGCGGGCTTGTCGTACGCAAAGCCCGGGCTCGCGAAACCGTCGGGCGAGATCAGCACTAATCGCTCAACGCGCTCGGGTGACTCCGCCGCCAAGGACCAGGCGAGGCGTCCCCCCATGGAGTTTCCAACGAGCACCGCGCGGGCGATGCGGAGAGAGTCCAGGACGGCGGTGAGCAGCCGTAGGCTACGGGCGTCGGAGTAGTCGTTCTGCGGATCAGGCGCGCTGAGTCCGCTGCCGGGCAGGTCGACGCGCACCACGCGGAAGGTGGAGTCGAGCGCCCGCGCCCACGGTTCCCAGGTGTGGAGGCTCGCGCCGAGTCCGTGGAGCAGGAGGAGCACCGGCGCATCGCGTGGGCCGGTGTCGCGCAGGTGTAGGGGGACGCCGTCGATCACGCGAAGGTCGCTCGGGCTCGCGAGGTAGCGCGACTCGAGCGTGGCGCGGGTGAGGTCCGGGGTCCAGAGCGCGCCGAGGGTGGCCAGCGTTCCAAGTACGAGAACGGGGAGAGCAATGCGCCTGATGCGCAGTGTGGGGGAAGACATCTTGCGGAGGACTAGAGGGGGCGCGGATGCGTGGTGGAGCGCGGAGGAATCTACCGCGGGTGCGGACGCCACCACCACATACAGCCGAGCGTTTGGGCCTTCGACCTCACGCCGCTACACTGTTCGTTGCGGCGGTGGGAACGTTACCTGCCTACTCTGCGTAGTTGAATGACGCTGGGCCGCTCGTCCTCGCTCCCGCTTCGCCCCTCCCGCCAGACAGATTCGTGACGTTCCGGTCCCGCTTGACACTTGTACGCTCGGTGCGTCTCGCGCGCGTGCTCTCGCTTGCACTCTCGCTTGTGTTCTCACCTGTGCTCTCGTCCACGATGCTGGCACAGGCCTCACCCTCCGGCGTCACGCTCTTTGGCAAAGTGCAGGACGCGCAGACCAGAGCACCGATCCCGTACCTCACGGTGCAACTGCGCGCCGAGCGCGATAGCACGTTCGTGGGCGGCCGCCTGGCCGATTCGTCCGGGACGTTCACCTTCTCCGCGCTCGCGAAGGGGATCTACCTGCTCGACGCGCGCGCGATCGGCTATCAGCCCGTTCGAGAACGCGTCATTATCGGTGAGTTGACGGCGTATCTGGACCTCGGCGCACTGCTGATGACCAAGGTGCCCCAGTCGCTGGGCGCGGTGGCGGTCACGGCGACGTCGGACGGGGTCTCCGACGCGATGGAAAAGCGGGTCTTTCAGGTCTCGGACAACATCAGTCGATCGGGTGGATCGGTGTTGCAGGCAATCGCCACCGTGCCGGGCGTGACGGTCGGGCCCGATGGCAAAGTGCAGGTGCGGGGCAGCGATCAGGTCGTGGTGCTGATTGACGGCAAGCAAACCGCGCTGACCGGCTATGGCTCGGCGATCGGGCTGGACAACCTGCCGGCATCGGCGGTGGAGCGTATCGAGATCATCAACAACCCCTCGGCGCGCTTCGATGCGAACGCGAGCGCCGGCATTATCAACATCGTGTTCAAGAAAGAGGAGCAGCAGGGGTTCAACGGCAGGTTCGGACTGATCGGTGGTGCCGGTGCGCTCTGGATCAAGCGGGACAACCTGCCCACCATTCGGCCGCAGTTTCAGCGCACGCCGAAGTTCAATCCCTCGCTTTCGCTCAACTACCGTCAGGGAGCGACCAACACGTTCCTGCAGGCCGATTGGCTGTACGCGCCGACGCTCCACAAGAATGAGTTCTCGACGCGCACGTACGACGACGGTTCGGTCATCCTGCAGCAGATCAAGCGCAACAGACGCACCGATTACGCCACGCTGAGCGCCGGTGTCGACCACACATTCGCGGGTGGGAACTCCCTGCGCGTGTCGGGGCTGTTCAATCGGGAGAAGATTCTCGACCGCGGCGACAATCCATACTTCGATGGATCGCTCCAGAACCGCTACCGTCTCTGGCAGTTCTTGGAAGACGAAGTCAAGTACACGGCGCTCGGCACCGCGGTGGTCACACATCGGTTCGCGCAACCCGGGCATACACTCGCGTTCACGGGGAACTACTCGTTCCACCGCGAAGACGAACAATACTTCTTCACCAACACGCTGGTCGCCACGGTCGGGACCGATGCGTTCAAGCTGTTGTCTGACGAGCACGTGCTGGATCTGAACGTGGACTACACGAAGCCGCTCAGGCAGGGACGAGTTGAGGCGGGATTCAAGGGACGCTATCGCTCGATCCCCGTGAATATGCGATTCTTCCCAGGGCTCGACTCGCCTCTTGATACCGGGGCGGGAGGTTGGGCGAACTATCGGGAGCTCATTCCGGCGCTGTATGGCAACTACGTGTACGAGAATCAGCGGGTCGAGTTCGAGGGCGGCCTGCGCTTGGAGGGCGTGCGCGTGGACTACGACGTCATTCCCGGTCACAATACGTACGCCAGCGATGGGTACCGGTATGTGCGCCCATTTCCGAGCGTGCGCGTGGCCTACAAGTTCAATGAATCGAACAAGCTCTCGCTGTTCATGAATCGACGCGTGGACCGTCCCAACGAAGTCGATATCCGCATCTTTCCGAAGTACGATGAGCCGGAACTGATCAAGGTCGGCAACCCGGCGTTGCAGCCGCAGTACTCCACCTCGGGAGAACTCGGATTCCGGACGAGATGGTCCAGTGGAAGTCTGTACGCTGCCGCGTATCACCGCATGGTCGACGGTACCATCACGCGGATTGCGACGCAGGCACCGGGAAGTGTGCTGCTGTACAATGTGTTTCAGAACGCGGGGCGCAGCTGGAGCACCGGGTCCGAACTCAGCTGGCAGGAGACGGTATCCCCTCGCCTCTCGCTCACGGCGAGTGCGAACGTGTTCCACCGCACCGTTGCGGCGTTCTCGGTGGTCAATCAATATCCCGTGCCTGTGCTCTTTTCGGCCGCGGAGCAGCAGAGCACGTCGGGCAACGTGAATCTCAATGCCGTCGTCAGAACTCCCGGCGACTGGCAGACACAGGTGACGGCTGTCTACCTCGCCCCGGACCTCTTACCACAGGGGCGCATCGGCAGCCGCTACAGTGTCGATCTTGGCGTCAAGAAGAGCGTGTATCAGGGCAGAGGCGAATTCGTGGTGAACGCCTCTGATCTGTTCAACACGATGCGGGTACGCCGTACCATCACGGGAAACGATTTCCGGATTGTCAGCACCGATTACCTGGAAACGCAGGTGGTCCGTGCGGGCTTCAGCTGGAAGTTCTAGGGTTTCGAGGCCGCAATGGCCGACCGTCAGGATGATCCCGAGGACCGACGCGTGGACCGGCGCGTGGACCGGCGCGTGTACCGCGTCTCGCGCACGCAGACGGCATGAGTCATTGTCCGCCGAGTCACCGCAGCACGGGATACGCCCCGCCAATGCAGCTCCCTTGCTGCGTATGCACCCCCACCTGACTGGTGAGCTGCACGTTGCTCGCCCGCTCGAAGACCATCACAAAATCTGAGCCTCCGAACTGGAAGTAGCCGAGCTCCTCGCCTTTGCGCAGGGTGACACCGACCTCGGCGGTGAGTACCACGGAGGAGACCTGCGACATACCGATCGGCAGGCAGGCGACGAGGCCAATGGGCGAGTCGATCACCACGAGCCCGCGGGTCTGCACGAACTGGTAGCCCGTTCCGTCGCGCGCGAGGATGACGTTCTCGTCCGATCCCGCCACTGGCGAGCGGCCCACCACGACGTCGAGGTACGCCTGCCCCTTCAGCACGCGCGCCTCCACCACTTTCCCGCGCACGGGTGTGTGCCAGCGGTGATAATCAAAGGTGTTGAGGAACGAGTGCGTGAAGATGCCGCCTTTGAAGCGATCCGCATACTCGCTCCCCTCGAGCAACTGATGAATGGACCAGAGCAGTCCTTTCAGGCTTATGCTGGGCTCCTGCACGCGAATGCGTGAGCGCTGGCTCACCTGCCACCATCCCACGAAGGTGGCGTCGCTCGGCGCGACGATCACGCGGTCGTCCTCTGGCGCGGCCACTGGGCGCATCCCCGGCTTGGTGTGCCGCGCGAAGAACTGATTGAAAGTGTGATAGCCACTCGGCGGCGGCATGTACTCGTCCCAATTGAATACCGGATCGGTGCGGAAGCTGTCTACCTCCGACGCCGACGCGGGGGTGTCGAGATACGCGCCCCAACTCTTCGCGAACTCCACGATCCATGCCGAGAGGGGCGAGAGGGGGAGTGCCTGACCGCCGGGGACCACGGGGCTCTGCAGCGACTTGAGCGGTTCTTGGTCCAAGAAGAAGTAGAACTTCACCTGATGGTCGTAGAGCATCTGAGAGTCGCCGCGTTCGCGCGGGGACCAGGTGACGAGTGCGTCCACGAAGGCGAGGTAGTCCTCGAGGTCCTGGATGTCTGCGATGGCCGCGATGCGGTGCTGCTGCGCCCGCTTGATGGCGAGGTCGAAGTCGTGCGCCCAACCATGCGCCTCGATCAGCGCCACGAGCTTTTGGACGATGTCATGCATGGGGCTCCTCTTCGCGCACTGTGGAGGGAATGTGGAGGGAATGTGGAGGGAATGTGGAGAGGCACCCGTGGCGCGGGCCATCCCTCGGGCGTGCGCGACGGGCTAGTCCTTTTAGGCGATATCCGCGATGCGGTAGCGGTACGATTCTTCAGCCATCCCCTTGGCCTGAACCCCGGTGCTGACCGTGTCCGTGAGTCCCATTCGCCACCTCGTCGGCTGGATCGTCGGCGCGGTCGGCCTTGTCGCCCTCGGCGGCCTCATCTCGTTCTCGACCTTCGAGCGGCTGGAGGGCGCCGCTTCCGAGCGCCGGGCCTCGCGGATGCTCCTCTCAAAGGCGTCGGAGATGCTCGGGGAGTTGACGGACGCCGAGACCGCGATGCGAGGGTTCGTGGTTGTCGGCGATGAGCGGTTCCTGGAGCCGTACATGGCGGTGAAGGACGAGCTGGTGCTCGACCTCGACAGCCTCCGGCGGATGGTGACGATTCCGGCGTCGGCCGCACACCTCGCCGCGTTCGGGCCGCTTATGATTGAACGCCTGGCGCACGTCGATCGCGCGATCGCCCTGCGGCGCACGGGCGGGTTCGCGGCGGCGGCAGATGTCGTGCGCGACGGCGAGGGCAACCGCCTTATGAATGCGCTCCGCGGGGAGATGCGCGCGTTCGTCGCGATCGAGGAGTCCAATCAGCTCGAACTCGAGGCGGAGTTTCAGTGGGCGCTCGGCCGCCTCTTCGCGTTCATGGTGTTCATCAGTGGACTCGCCGTGTTCGCAGCGGGCGGCGCGGTGCTCTTCGCCTCACGTGAGGCGGCGCGGCGGGCGCAGGCCCAAAAACATCTGGAGACGCAGCGGCGGTTGGCACTGGAGGAGAAGACGAGTCGGGAGCTGTCAGCGACCAACGGGACGCTGCAGGTCAGCGAGGAGCGGCTCCGCGTGACGCTCGACTCCATCGGTGACGCGGTGGTCGCGACCGACTCGGAGGGTCGCGTCACCCAGATCAATCCGCTCGCCGCGCTCCTCAGCGGCTGGCCGCAAGCCGAGGCGCTGGGTCGCCATGTCGACCAGATCCTGACACTGGTGAACCAAGAGACGCGACAGCCGGCGCTCCTTCCGGTCGCGGAGACGCTCGCCAAGGGGACGCTGATGGGGCTTGCCAACCACACGGTGCTGATCTCGCGCGACGGGAGCGAGTGCCCGATTGCCGACAGTTGTGCACCGATCCGCGACCGCGACGGGCAGGTGGTGGGCGCGGTGCTCGTCTTCCGCGATGTGACGCGGGAGTACGCAGTGCAACAGGAGCTGCGCGACTCGAATGTGGCGCTCGAACTCGCGCGCATAGAGGCCGAACGCGCCAACGTCGCCAAGTCCGACTTCCTCTCCAACATGAGCCACGAGATCCGCACGCCGATGAACGCGATCATCGGCATGTCGTACCTGGCGCTCAAGTCGGACCTTACGCCGCATCAGCGGGAGAACATCCGCACCATTCAGGAATCGGGGCGGCACCTGCTCGGGATCATCAACGACATCCTCGACATCTCAAAGATCGAAGCGGGGAAGCTCACGGTCGAATCGACCCCCTTCGCGGTCGATCAAGTGTTGGAGAACGTCGCCTCGCTGATTGCGGCCAAGGCAGGAGCGAAGGGACTTGAGCTCGTGTTCGATGTGGCCAAGGACGTCCCGCCGATGCTGGTGGGCGACCCGCTGCGGCTGGGCCAGATCCTCATCAACTACGGCAACAACGCGGTGAAGTTCACCGCGCACGGCGAGATCGCGGTGATGATTCGCGTGCAGGAGCGCACGGAGCACGACGTGCTGTTGCGCTATACGGTGCGTGACACGGGGATCGGGCTGAGCCCGGAGCAGATGGGGCGGCTGTTCCAGAGTTTCTCGCAGGCCGATGCCTCGACCACGCGCCGCTTCGGGGGTACGGGGCTCGGCCTCGTGATCTCCAAGAACCTCGCCGAGCTCATGGGCGGGCAGGTGG
>ENA-ORBV01003882-ORBV01003882.1-microbial-mat-metagenome-genome-assembly--contig:-NODE-3882-length-29371-cov-6.311770_pt1 | contig 29371 bp, 19 predicted proteins | sample MGYA00237777_ERZ505514 | MGnify/ENA primary metagenome ERZ505514 (study PRJEB26160, sample SAMN06269048) | microbial mat metagenome | isolation source: Oligotrophic lake microbial mat | place... | reverse complement strand
GCACTTGCGCGTGTGCCGCCGCAGAAAAACGCGCAGCGGCACACGCGCAAGTGCTCCCGCCTCCGTCAAAGCCTCCGCCTCGGAAGCCGCCTCCGGCGCCACCGCACATCAGATTACTTTTGCCTCGTTCCTGAGCTTGTCGACCAAGGTCGCCACATCCGGCACCTTGACTCCGGCGCCCCGCTGCGGTGGCTCCTTGACCTTGAGTGTCTTCAGGTGCGCCTTCACGTCCACCCCCAGATCGGCCGGCTTGACATTGTCGAGTTGCTTCTTCTTGGCCTTCATGATGTTGGGCAAGGTCACATACCGCGGCTCGTTCAGGCGCAGATCGGTCGTGATGATCGCCGGCAAGGTGAGCTCCACGGTCTCCAGCCCGCCATCGACCTCGCGCGTCACCCTCACTTTGCCGTCGGCAACCTCGACCTTGCTGGCGAACGTGCCCTGCGGCAGATCGCACAAGGCCGCCAACATCTGGCCGGTCTGGTTGCAGTCGTCGTCGATCGCCTGCTTGCCCAGAATCACGAGACCGGGCTGCTCTTTGTCGACCAGCGCCTTGAGCAGTTTGGCCACTGCCAGCGGCTGCAACTCTTCGCTGGTCTCGACCAGGATGGCGCGATCGGCGCCAATGGCCATCGCGGTTCGCAGCGTCTCCTGGCACTGCAACACGCCGCAGGACACGGCGATCACCTCGGTGGCCACGCCTTTTTCGCGTAGCCGCACCGCCTCTTCGAGGGCGATCTCGTCGAACGGGTTCATGCTCATCTTGACATTGGCGATGTCAACACCGCTTCCGTCCGACTTGACGCGCACCTTGACGTTGTAGTCCACCACGCGCTTGACGGGTACCAATACCTTCATTTCTGCGACTCCATTGATTTATTGACCGGCCGATTGGGGATTGACCGGATGATTCTATGCGTCCCTCCTGCGGGCGGTCTTCACCTCAGCGACGCGCGCCATCCGTTGAGCGACATCGACTCCACGGAAACGAACGGTCGTGCTTTTCATTCTAGCGCGCCCTTCTTGGGCGGGCGTCAAGTGCGACGTCCGTCCCGGCCTGGTACTGCTTGGGGTAAACAGGGGTTTCTGCCAGCGCAAAATCGATCTACAGTTGGCGATTGCAAAAAGTTTGGAGTCTTGTCCCATGAATCGCTTCGCCATTACCGCTCTCGCGGCCGCCGCCACCCTGTCTATGTCGACCGTCGGCGCGCAGACCGTACTCACCGTGTCGTCCTGGCTGCCTCCCAGCCATGCCCTGAGCGCGACGCAGAAAGACTGGTGCGATCTGCTGGAAAAGAACACCACAGGCAAGATGAAATGCAACATCCTGCCGCGCGGCGTGTCTGCCCCTCCCGGCACTTTTGACGCGATCAAAAACGGTCTGGCCGACGTGTCGTACACCGTACACGGCTACACGCCGGGCCGGTTCGTGTCGTCGCAGATGGCCGAGTTCCCGTTTCTGGGCAACAGCGCGGAATCGATCTCGGTGGCGTTCAACAAGATCGCGGCCAAGTACCCTCAGTTCAACCAGGAGCACCAGGGCGTCAAGGTCCTGACCCTGTTCACGCACGGCCCCGGCATCGTCTTCAACACCAAGCGCCCGATCGCCAAGGTCGACGACCTCAGTGGCTTGAAGTTCCGCGTCGGTGGCGGCATGGTCAACGAAATCTCCAAGACCCTGGGCATGAACGTCACGCTCAAGCCCGCCCCGGAATCGTACGAGTTGTTGTCGGGCGGCGTCATGGACGGCACCCTGTTCCCGGCCGAGTCCACCGAATCGTTCAAGATCGACAAGATCATCCGGCACGCGACGACCTTCCCCGGTGGCCTGTACAACACCAGCTTCGTCGCCATCATGAACCAGGCGCGTTACGACAAGCTCAGCGCCGACGAGAAGAAGGCGATCGACGCCATCTCCGGGGAAAACTATGCGCGCATGTTCGGTCGCGCCTGGGACAAGGTCGATCTGCGTGCGACCGCACTGATGCAGGCCAACGGCGTGCAGATCACCAAGGCCGACGCCAAATTTGTCGCAGACGTCAAAAGCAAGACCTCGGGTCTGGAAGCCAAGTGGGTCAGCGATGCACAGGGCGCCGGATTGAAAGACGCGGCCAAGGTCTTGGCCGAGTTCCGCGCCGAGATCGCCAAACAGGAAAAATAGGCCGGGTTCCGCCGGGTCCCCGGCGCCAGGGCCCCAGCGGCACTCATGCACAATGGGTGCCGCATTTTTTTTGACGGATCGGACCTGACGTGAACAGACTTTTTGAATGGGTATGCGGCACACTGGCAGCCTTGGCGCTGTTTGGCATCATGACATTGACGTTTTTCGACGTCGGTGGCCGCAAACTGGCTTCCGCATCGATACCGGGCTCGCTGGAGCTGACCGAACTGATGATGGTCGTGGTGATTTTTGCCGCATTGCCGCTCGTGTCGATACGGCGTGAACACGTGGTTTTCGATTCGTTCGACCATTTTCTGGGTCCACGCGTGCGACTGCTGCAGTCCATGCTGGTGAACCTGCTGTGTGGCGGCCTGCTGTTGGCCTTGTCCTACCTGATGTGGCGCACCGGGGGCGAATTTGCCGAGACCGGCGAAACCACGGCGCAACTCAAGCTGCTCAAGGCGCCCTTCATCTACGGCATGTCGGTGTTGTGCGCGCTGACCGGCATGGTGCATCTGGGCCGGTTCCTTGCACGGCGCTCGGACCTGGCACAAACCCAAGGCGGCAAGGCATGACCGAAGCGCTGCTGGGTTTCGCCGCCATCTTCGTGCTAGCGTTCATGCGTGTGCCGCTGGCTTTTGCGATGGGCATCGTCGGCGTCGTCGGCATGGGCCTGACGCGCAGTTGGCCGGCCGCTTTCTACAGCACGTCGCAGGTGGTGCAGGAAACCGGGTTCGCCTATACCTTGTCGGTGATTCCGCTGTTCATCCTGATGGGCAATTTCGTCGCCCGCGCCGGGTTGGCACATGAGTTGTTCCGCGCCGCTTACGTATTCATCGGCCATCTGCGCGGAGGCCTGGCGCACGCCACGATCGCCGCCTGCGCCGGCTTCGGCGCCATCTGCGGCTCGTCGATCGCCACTGCGGCGACCATGAGCAAGGTCGCCTACCCGTCCATGAAACGCCTGGGCTACAGCGAATCTCTGTCCACCGGCGTCATGGCTGCCGGCGGCACGCTGGGCATCATGATCCCGCCCTCGACCATCATGGTGATCTACGGCATCGTGACGGAAACCAACATCGGCAAGCTGTTCGCTGCCGGCGTGTTGCCCGGCCTGCTGACCGCACTGGCCATGATGGGCGCCGTGGTGCTGGTCACCTCGCGTGACCCGGAACACGCGCCAGCGGGCGATCGCTCGACCTGGGGCGAACGTTTGGCCGCCTTGCGCGGCATCTGGGGCGTGTTGCTGCTGGTGATCGTGGTGCTCGGTGGCATCTATGGCGGCGTATTTACTGCCACCGAAGGCGCCGGCATCGGAGCCTCGGGCGCCTTCCTGTTCGCCGTGGCGCGTCGCTCGATCGGCTGGAAGGACCTGCTCTCGATCCTGGTCGAATCGGCTCGCACCACCGCGATGTTGTTCACGCTGCTGATCGCAGCCACCATCTTCGCGAACTTCGTCAACTTCACCTCGATGCCCGGCGACCTGAAGGAATGGATCACGCACCAGGGGCTTTCACCGCCAATGATCGTCGGCGCAATGATGGTGATCTACGTATTGCTCGGCACAGTCATGGAAGAACTCAGCATGGTGCTGTTGACCATCCCGCTGTTTTTCCCGATCGTCGTGGGGCTCGGGTTCGACCCGGTCTGGTTCGGCGTGCTGATCGTCATGGTGATCCAGATCGGTCTGATATCGCCGCCGGTGGGCATGAACCTGTTCGTGCTCAACACCTTGCTGCCTGAAGTACGCCTGGGCACCATCTACAAGGGTGTATGGCCATTCGTGCTGGTGCAGATCCTGATGCTGTGTGTTCTGGTGGCGTTCCCGATCCTGAGCCTGTGGCTGCCGTCGTTCATGCAGTAGTCAGATACGCGGGATCCAAGCGGGGTGCTTCGCCGGCCCAGCAGGGTGGTATATATCGGTAGCGAGCGCCAGGCGCACATCCGGATCAGGCTGGCGGGTGCTCTGCGCAGCGACATAAATCGGCATAGGGGGCTGAAGGCCGGGGGACATTCGCGCACCAGAATACCCGCCAGCCTGATCTCGCCAAAGACTCCAGCGTGACGGCGACCCCCATAGCGCCCGAACAGGCCGGATCACACGTCAGACGTCGGCCAGAACTCGCAGATGCGCCTCCACGCTGCGCCCCAGCGCGTTGAGGTTGTATCCACCTTCCAGGCAGGACACGATGCGTCCGCCGGCATGGCGCCGTGCGACATCCTTGATGCGCTGCGTGATCCAGGCGTAGTCCTGCTCGACCAGTCCCATCTGACCCATGTCGTCCTCACGATGGGCGTCGAAACCAGCACTGATGAAGATCATCTCGGGCCGGTGCTCCTCGAGCCTGGGTATCCAGCCGTGCTCGACGAGTTCCCGCACCGCAGGGCCCTTGGTATAGGCCGGCACCGGCAGGTTCACCAGGTTTCCCGCGTTCGACGTGGAGCCGCCATACGGATAAAACGGGTGCTGGTAGAAGCTGACCATCAGGATACGGGGGTCGCCCGCGACGATGTCTTCGGTGCCGTTGCCGTGGTGCACATCGAAATCGACGATCGCCACGCGCTTCAGGCCATGGCGCTGCAAGGCGTACTTGGCCGCCACCGCCACGTTGTTGAAGAAACAAAAACCCATGGCCTGGTCGCGACAGGCATGGTGGCCGGGGGGGCGCACCGCGCAAAACGCGTTTTCCAGTTCACCCGCGATCACGGCGTCCGTCGCGGCCAACGCGGCCCCGGCGGCACACAGGGCAGCATCCCAGGTATGGATGTTGATCGACGTGTCGGGATCGACCTGGGCATGCGTTGGTCCGCCGGCGTCGATCTCCTCGCGCAGTCCGTCGGACAGGCCGCGCAACGAGGCGATGAACATGCGCCCATGGGCCAGTTCGATATCGACCAGCGGTGCGGGCGGTGCCTCACGCCGATCAAGCGCATCGCCGACGCCCGAGATCAGCAGCCGGTCTTCGATCGCGTCGAGGCGCTGCGGACATTCGGGATGGCCTTCTCCCATCTCGTGGGTGCGGCACCGGGCATGTGTGAAGTAGCCGGTCTTGTTCATGCTTGCCGGGCCGGGTGTAATTTTTCGGGTAACGTCATGCCATGCATCCACAAGAAAAGATACCGTCTCTGTTGCGCCAGCTTAACACGGTGATCGTCGGGAAATCGGCCCAGATCCAGGACTGCGTGGCTTGTCTGCTGGCCGGTGGCCACCTGCTGATCGAGGACGTGCCGGGCGTCGGCAAGACGACGCTGGCCCATGCGCTGGCACGCAGTTTCGGCCTGCATTTCTCGCGCGTGCAGTTCACCTCCGACCTGATGCCGAGCGACCTGTCCGGCGTGGCCATCTACGAGCGGGCCAGCGAGTCGTTCGTATTTCACCCCGGGCCGATCTTCGCGCAGGTACTGCTGGCCGACGAGATCAACCGCGCCAGCCCCAAGACCCAGAGCGCCCTGCTCGAGGCGATGGAGGAAAAGCAGGTCACGGCCGAAGGCGAAACCCGGGCCCTGCCGACCCCGTTTTTCGTCATCGCCACCCAGAATCCGCACGACCAGCTGGGTACCTACGCACTGCCTGAATCTCAGCTCGACCGGTTCCTGATGCGCATCTCGCTCGGCTACCCGGACCGCGCCGCCGAACGCGGCTTGTTGACCGGACACGATCGGCGCGATCTGGTCGAGTCGATGGACACGTTGATGTCGCCGGCCGACCTGCAGGAGTTGCAGCAGGCCGTGCTGTCGGTGCACGCCGCCGATCCGCTGCTCGACTATGTGCAGGATCTGATCGCGGCCACCCGCGCCGGGCAATGGTTCCTGCAGGGACTGAGCCCGCGTGCCGGTATCGCCGTGATACGCGCCGCGAAAGCCCAAGCGCTGCTCAGTGGCCGTGACTACGTCGCGCCCGACGACGTGCAGGCCATCTTGCCCCAGACCATCGCGCACCGGCTGCTGCCGGTGGGCAACGCGGGACGTGGTGCGATGGAACAGGTGCGCGCCATGGTGCAGGCGGTGCCGCTGGCCTGAGAGCGATGGATCTGGCCCAGCCACTACCGCATCCGGTGCTCCGACCGCTGGCCCATGTCCGGGCCCGGTTTCGGCGCTGGTGGCGCTCGCGCCTGCAGCACCGTGACGCCATGCTGCTGACACAGCGCAATGTCTACATCCTGCCGACGCGCCCTGGCTTCATGCTCGCAGCGACCCTGCTAGTGCTGCTGGTGGGGTCGATCAACTACCAGCTCAACCTGGGCTATCTGCTGACCTTTCTGCTATCTGGCAGCGCGCTGATCGGCATGCATCTGTGCCATGGCACCTTGCGCGGACTGACGCTGCAGCTGCTGCCGCCGCAGGCGTGCTTCGCGGGCCGCAGCACCACCATCGGCGTCGACCTTGTCAGCACGCGCACGACGGTGCGCCACGGCATCGCCCTCAGTGTGCTGGGGGCGCACCAATGGGTCTGGACCGACGTGCCGCCCCAAGGACGCGCGACGGTACAGGTTGCATTCAAACCCGAACGCCGCGGCCAGCGTCCGATACCGGCCCTGACCGCCGAAACCCGGTTCCCCTTGGGGACCTTTCGTGTCTGGACCGTCTGGCAGCCAGCCTCGCGGGTGCTGGTCTATCCCGCGCCCGAACTCCATGCGCCTCCCTTGCCCGAGGGCGAGCCCCGCGGCGGCGGCGCCGTGGCGCGCTCGCAGCGCTCCAGCGGCGAATTCGATGGCGTGCGTGCGTACCGGCGTGGCGACCCTCTCAAACTGGTGGTCTGGAAGAAATTCGCCAAGGCCGAGGAGCTGGTCAGCCGCGATACCTACCACGCACAACGCTTCGAGTTGTGGCTAGACCTGGCGCTGGCTGCTCCAGGCCACAATCCGCCGTCAGGAGCCCCGCTCGAACACGCGTTGTCGCGCCTGTGTGCCTGGATACTGGAGGCGGAACGCCAGGGCCTGGACTACGGGCTGCGGCTGGGGCCGCAGCAAATCAGCCCTGCCAATGGCGAAGCGCACAAGCGGCAGTGCCTGGAAGCACTCGCCCGCTACGGCGCGCAAGGCTGAACCGGCGATGCTCGACAAACTGCGCCACCTGCCGCGCGACGCCCGCGACACGCTGTTTTTGTTGCTGGTCATCGCGTGGGTCTTGCTGCCCCAGCTTGGCCGCCTGCCGCTGTGGTGTTCGGCACTGGCCCTGCTGGTGCTGGGCTGGCGCGCACAGCTGGCCTGGACCGCGCGCGCGCTGCCGTCGCGCTGGTGGTTGCTTGCGCTGCTGGCGCTGACCATCGGCGCCACCTGGCTGACCCATCGAACACTGCTGGGGCGCGACGCCGGCGTGACGCTGATCGTCGTATTGCTCACGCTCAAGACCCTGGAACTGCGTGCCCGGCGGGACGCATTCGTGGTGTTCTTCCTGAGTTTCTTCGCGATGCTGACCAACTTCTTCTTTTCCCAGTCGTTGCTGACCGCTGCTGCGATGCTGGTGGCAACGATGGGCCTGCTGACGGCGCTGGTGAACACCCATATGCCGGTGGGCAAACCACCCCTGCGGGAGGCAGCGCGCACGGCCGCCAAGATGGCGCTGCTGGGCGCCCCGCTGATGCTGGTGCTGTTCATGTTGTTCCCGCGCCTGGCGCCGCTGTGGGGCATGCCGGGCGACGCGATGGCCGGCCGCAGCGGTCTGTCGGCCACCATGGAGGTCGGCACCATTGCCGAGCTGGCACTGGACGACAGCATTGCGATGCGCGTGCGTTTCGAAGGACTGCCGCCGCGCCAGTCCGATCTGTATTTCCGTGGCCCGGTGTTGTCGACCTTGCAAGGCCGCCAATGGCTGGCGCTGCGCTCGGGTTTTCCGACCCGCATGCAGGAGCCGGCCAATCTGAACGTCGAAGGGCCCGCCATCCGTTACCAGGTGACGCTGGAGCCGAACAACCGGCCCTGGATCTTCGTGCTCGACGCGGCCCTGGAAAAGCCTGCAGCTCCCGGCATGGAACTGCGCATGACGCCAGAGCTGCAATGGCTGGCCGACCGACCGGTAGCCGACCTGCTGCGATATTCCGCGCAAAGCCAGATTCGGTTCAGCCACGGCCCCGCCAGACGCACGGCCGCCCTGCAGGACTACCTCGAACTGCCACCGGGCTTCAATCCCCTCACCATGCAGTGGGCAGCCGAATTGAGGCGCAATCCCGAGATCGGCCGCGACCCGGCCCGGCTGGTCGAATTTGCGCTGCAGCATCTGCGCAGCGGCGGTTACTCCTACACGCTCGAGCCCGGTATCTACGGTCCCGATACGGCGGACGAATTCTGGTTCAACCTGCGCACCGGCTTTTGTGAACACATCGCATCGGCTTTCGTCGTTTTGATGCGTTCCCTGGACATTCCGGCGCGCATCGTCACGGGTTACCAGGGCGGTGAAGCGAACGCGGTGGACGGCTACTGGGTCGTGCGCCAGAGCGACGCCCATGCCTGGACCGAGGTCTGGCTGGCGGGCCGCGGTTGGGTCCGGGTCGACCCGACCTCGGCCGTCGCGCCCGGACGCACCGGTTCGGCGCAACGCCTGCAGCAGCGCCGTGGCGTCATCGCCACTGCCATGGATGCGGTCAATCCGCAAGTCTGGTTCAACCTGCGCGCCACCTGGGAGGCTGTCAACAACAGCTGGAACCAATGGGTGCTGAACTACAGCGGGGGCACGCAGCTCGACCTGCTCAGGAACATCGGGTTTACCTCGCCCAGCTGGGAAGACCTGGGCCTGGTGCTGATCGCACTGATCGTGGCCACCAGTGTGCTCGGTGCCGGCTGGACCTTGTGGGAGCGCCATCGGCACGACCCCTGGCTGCGGCTGCTCGAGCGTGCCGCCCGCGCGCTCAGCGCAGCCGGCTGGCCCGTTGCGCCGAACAGCCCGCCGCGCAGCCTTGCCGATCTGGTGCAACAGCGGATGGGCCCGACCGATCCGCGCACGCCGGCAATTACCGCCTGGTTGCTGCGCCTGGAGGCCTTGCGTTACGCACGCGCCGGCGGCGCCTTGGGCACGCTGTCAGAACTGCAACACGAATTCACCCGACTCCCATGGCCCAGAAGACCACCATCGCCCCGCGCCTGATCGCCCTGTTGTGCTTCCTATGCCTGGCATTCGCTGATGCCGGCGCAGCCAAACCCACCGGCAAGACCCGTATTGCCGGCAAGGACCGCACCAGCGCAGCGGCACAGAACCCGCTGTACGCATCGCGCGCGGACGCGATGCAGATCGCCGACGATATCGCCGAGCGCCGTGGTCTTGACCGCGACTGGGTGCGCGGCGCGATCGGACAGGCCCGCCATCTGCCGCAGATTGCGCGCTGGGTGCTGCCGGCGCCGGCAGGTACGGCCAAGAACTGGCGTGTGTACCGCAGCCGTTTCATCGACCCGGTCCGTATCCAGGCCGGCGTGGCGTTCTGGCGCGCCCATGCGGCCGAACTGGAGCGCGCCCAACAGATGTTCGGCGTTCCGGCCGAGATCATCGTCGGCATCATCGGCGTGGAGACGATCTACGGGCGCAATACCGGCAGTTTCCGCGTCATGGACGCGCTGGCGACACTGAGTTTCGATTTTCCGGCGGCGCATCCGAGAGCCCAGGAGCGCCGGGCCTTCTTTCTGGGTGAGCTCGAACAGCTGCTGTCGCTGGCGCAGCGTTCGCAGACCGATCCGCTGTCGTACAAAGGCAGCTACGCGGGCGCCATGGGCTTGCCGCAATTCATGCCGTCGAGCTGGGTCAAATACGCCATCGACTTCGATGCCGATGGGCGCGTCGACCTCTTCGACAGCCCGTCGGACGCGATCGGCTCCGTCGCCAACTATTTCGTGGCGTTCGGTTGGACCAAAGGCATGCCGACCCACTATCCGGTGCATTTCAACCGCGCCGTGCTCAACCTGGACGCATTGCTCGCCCCCGACATACTGCCCACGTTCAGTGTTGCCAGTTTCACCGCCAAAGGTGCCGTGCTCGATGCACAGGGTATGGGCCACAACGGTCCACTGGCCCTGGTGGAGCTGCAAAACGGCGCAGGCGAGCCTAGTTATGTCGCCGGCACGGAAAATTTCTACACCATCACCCGCTACAACTGGAGCAGTTATTACGCGATGGCGGTGATCGAACTGGGCCAGGAAGTGGCGGCCGCGCGCGGGCGCTGAAGACCTTCGGCCTGTTCGCGGTCACAGGCGGCGTTGGCGCAGCCAGTCCACCAGTTCGCCGCACGGCATCGGCCTTGCGATCAGGTGCCCCTGTACGTCGTCAAAGCCCAACTCGCGCATCAGGTCCAGTTCGGCCTGGGTCTCGACCCCTTCGGCCACGGTGGTCAGCTCCAGTTTGCCGGCCATGGCCAGACTGCTTTCCAGGATGGCGCGCGCGGCGGCGTCACGCCCCGCACGCTGGACAAAACTGCGGTCGAGCTTCATCTCGGTAAACGGAATCCGGCCCAGTTGCTCGAATGACGAATATCCAATGCCGAAGTCGTCGATCGACAGGCCGAAGCCCTTGAGTCGCAAACGCGTCAACACGTCCAGCGCGATCGCAATGTCCTTGGTCACGCCGGTTTCGGTGACCTCCAGCTTGATGTCGGCTGGCGTCAGGCCTTCCGCCTGGGCCGAATGCAGCAGCAGGTCGGGCAGGCTCAGATCGTCGAGCCAGGCGGCCGATAGATTGAGCGATATCGTCAGCGGGAACCCGGCCGCATGCAGGCGCGCACCCTCACGCAAGGCGGTGCCGAGCAAGACGCCGGACAACTCGCCGATGATGCCGGCGCGCTCCGCCACGACGATGAAAAGATCGGGCGAAACAACGGTTCCGTCGGCCTGGCGCCAGCGCGCCAACGCCTCGACACCGGTGGCCACCAGTGAATCGGCCCGCACCTTGGGCTGGAACCAGATCGAGAACTCGCCGGCACGTATGCCGGCCAGAATGGCCTGGGGCGACAGCACCGATTCGCGGCCCGCCACCTTCAGGTTCGACGGAGGGGCCGCGGAGCCCTCCAAAATGCCGCGCATCAGCTCCGGCGTCGCCGGCTTATGGATCCGTCCGAGCACACGCAGGCCCTGCAATTGCGCCAGATTGCTGACGGTCGCCAGCAGTTGTTCGTCGGCCCCGCTCATCAGGATCAGACCACCACTAAAGCCACTCTGGCCAAACCGCCGGATCATCTCCACGCCGTCCATCTCGGGCATGTTGAGATCGCACACCACCACGTCGACCGGCGTTGTCCGGTCCGCCAGCCGGATTATCGCGTCGATGCCGTTGCGCGCGGTCAGGACCTCCTTGACACCGATACCCGCCAGCATCTGCTGCATCTGCAGCAGCACGACCGGGTCGTCGTCCACCACCAGCACCGAATGGCAGTCGATATCCGGCGCGCTCTCGCCGACCAAGGGCGCCGGCAGGGACGTGGGCTCCATCGTGTCGAGGGCGGCCGCCTCGTGCTGCAGGTCCTGCAGCGCTGCCTGCAGCAGGTGCAGCTCCGGCACCAGCGCCGTCGACCCGTCGGCTTGGGCGCGCTGTTCCAGGGCCTGCGCCATGGCCGCGTAACGCAGTGCGCCAACGGTCCGGGCCGACGACTGCTGCCGGTGCATCTCGCGAACCAGCAGCGCGGGATCTTGGCCGACGATGGCCATCTCGCGCAAGCCGTCGCGTGCGGCCACCAGAAAGGTTGCCAGCAACTCACGCGCGTGTGCGGTACTGACACGGCCCAGCACGCTGTACAGGCGATTCAGGTCGAGTACCGGCGCTTCGGTATCGTCCGCGTTTGCCAGCGTCTGCGACCGATCCTCCTGCGGCTCGCCCGCGGCGTCACCCAACCAGCGCCGCAACATCGCCGCGAGCTCTTCGAGGGCAATCGGCTTGGTCAACATGTCGTCCATGCCGGCCTCGATACAGCGCGCGCGCTCGCCGGCCAGGACCGCCGCACTGATCGCGACGATGGGCACCCTGGTGCCACGCCTTGCTTCCTGACGCCGGACCGCGCGCGCCAATTCGTGCCCCCCCATGTTGGGCATGTCCAGATCGCTGAGGATCAACTGGTAATCGCCCCGATTCCAGCTGGTCAAGGCGGCAGCACCATCGGACACGACGTCGACTTCGCATCCGAGCGACAACAGCTGCAGCCGCAGCACCGTCTGGTTCGGCCCGTAGTCTTCTGCCACCAGCACACGCACGCGGCGTTTGAGCAGCAGCGGCTGCACGGCGTACGTGCCGGAGGGCGCCGCCGGATCCCGCGCCGCCGGATCCCGCGTCAATGACCGCGCCGAGGCCACGGGCGCCAGGTCGATCCAGAACGTGCTGCCCTGCTGGAGCCGGCTCTCGTAGCCGATCGAGCCACCCATGGCGCTGACCAGCCGGCGCGAAATCGCCAGGCCAATGCCGGTGCCCTCGATCTGTCCGCGCTCCGCGCCGAGCCGATCGAACGCAGAGAACACACGACGCGCCTGATCGGGCGCGATGCCGATGCCGGTGTCGGTGACCGCGATCCTGATCCGCGCATCGCCCATGTCGCCCAGGCTGCGCTGGCGGTTGCAGGACACCCGCACCGAACCGTCGGGGCGGTTGTATTTGATTGCGTTGGACAAGAGGTTGATGATGACCTGGCGCAGACGCATCGCATCGGCCTGCACCACGGCATTGCGTGCGTCGCCGCCATCGAAGACGATGCGGATCCCCTGGTTGGCCGCCAGCGGCGCAACCATCGACAGGCTCTCGTTGATGACGGTCTCGACCACCACGCGTGCCATGGTCAACTCCAGATGGCCGGCCTCCACGCCGCCCAGGTCGATCAGGTCGTCGACCAGGGACAGCAGATGGCGCCCGGCGCGCTCGATCTCGCCAGCGTTGTCGCTGGCCGATTGCGACACCTGCGCCTCGGCGCGCAGCAGTTGGGAGAATCCCAGGATGGCGTTGAGCGGTGTACGCAGCTCGTGACTGACGCTGGCCAGAAAAGCGCTTTTCGACCGGTCGGCACGCTCGGCATCCTCCTTGGCGGCGCGCAACGCCTCCTGCGCCCGCTTGAGATCGGTGATATCGACACCGAACGAGTAATAACGCTGCAGACGGCCGCGGCCTTTGGCACCACGCACGTGGGTCAGTTGCAGAAAGATGCGCCCATGGCCGGCGGTCGCGGGAAATTCCCGCTCGGCAATGGCCGGACCACCATCCTGGATGCGCTTCACCTCGTCCCGGTTCTGCAGATAGCGCTCCTCGCCCAGTACATCGCGCACATGGTGCCCGACGATGGCGCTGGCCGGCCGCTCCAGCAGTCTGGCCACCCGCGCGTTGACGTGGGTGTAGACGTAATCCTGATCGATCACGCTGACGTAACCGGGAAACGCATCGAGCAGTGCGCGCTGCTGGCCGTCGCTGGCACGCAGGGCCTCCATCGCCTGCTCCTGCAAGGTGATGTCGCGAAACGTCCAGACGCGGCTGTGACCGGTCGTATCCTTCATCGGAACGCTGCGCCGCTCCATGATCCGACCATCACGCAACTCGACCCGGTCAACATGCGACTCGTCCAGGCGCAGGATCTCGTCGACACGGCGCTTTTGATGGTCCGGATTCAGATACTGCCGCTGCACCACCTGCATGACGGCACGCGGCGCCAGCGTCTTCGCCTGCTCCTTCGATATGCCCCACATCTCGTAGAACCGGTCGTTGGCGAACAGCAGTGCGCCATCGGTGGCGGTGGCGTCGTAGGCAATCATGCCGTCGGTAGTCGCATTGAACGTGCGGCGCAGGTTTTCCAGGCTCGTTGCCAATGCCGCGTGTATGTCCTGCTGTTCGGTGATGTCGCGCGTCACGGACACCACGCCCTGGACGGCGGCGTCGCGTGTGAGGTACGGCGTCATCGTGGTCTCCATGGCCCGCTCGCCCAGGGACGCCAACGCCACCTTGGCGCGTACGACCCGCAACTCCTTGCTGCTCACGCACTGCTCGAGCGCCGCCGCCCGCTCCGGCGTCAGTATCGATGGTATGACTTCGCGGATCGACCGACCCAGTACCTGCTTCGACGACATGCCCCAATTGCGGCACCAGGCGTCGTTGACAAATCGGTACACCCCCTGCAGGTCCGTCACGCTGACCATCTCATTGACCGAATTGACGACGAACTGCGTGACCGCCAGCAACTGCTGCTTTTCTTCCAGACGGGCCTCGATGAGGGTGCGTTCGGTCACGTCCTGCAGCGTACCCATCATTGCGGCCAGGCTGCCATCGGCGTGGGTCAGGACGTCGCTGCGCGCCAGCATATGGTGCTCGCTGCCATCGGGCCAGAGCACACGGTACCGGCATTCGATACCCATGCATTTCTCGCGCGCTGTGCCAAATGCCGCAATGACACGCTCCTTGTCGTCCGGATGCAGACCCTGGCGAAACACCGCCCGGCTGGGAACGACGCTGCCCGGCTCCAACCCCCACAGCCGATAGTGGCCGTCGGACCATTCCAGCTTGTCGTGCTCGGGCTCCCACAGGAAGCTGCCCTGGCCGGCAAGTTGTTCTGCGCGCTTGAGTTGATCGTGGCTGCGCCTCAACGCGGCAACCTGATCGGCCTGCGCCGCCCGTAGCGCGACCGTCTCACGCATGCTGCGGTGCGCGCGCAGGCTGATGGCCAGCACATAGGCAATGAACAAGGCCACGGTTGCAGCCATCGCGGCGCCACTTTCATCGCCCTTGGACAGCAGTTGCACCCACAAGGTACCCAGGACCGGGATGCAAAAAGCCAGTGCAGCGCGCAGATCGAAGGCATACCCGCTCAAGGTGCTGACGCAGATTCCTGCCAGGACGAACACCAGCAACAACTGGTGTGCCAGGTTGGCGTCGGGATACAGCAGGTAGCTCGCCAGGGCCCAGGCAACGCCGTGCACCAATGACAACAGCCTGTAGCGCCGGACCCACACCGCCGACTGGCGCAACTCCGGTGGCGCAACACCGTGCTGCCAATACAGACCGACGCGCAGCAACAGGGCGATAACCAGACTGGCGAACCACATCAGCAGCACAGGCTGCGCGATGACCGGCGACTGGACCACGGCCAGCATCAACCCCAGAACGGCGCTGCTGGCCACGGATGCGGGCACGGTCTGGCGATGCAGCCGCACCTGCTCCTGGCGCACCAGTTGGTCCAGGGGCCGGTCGCGCTGGGTCAGGAATTCAAGGTTCATGCCGAAGAACGCTCTCGGCGCGGTTTGCAACTGTCATGCCTGCGGGACTGTAGCCCATCGGAGCCAGGCGTGCGCCGCAACTTGTGTCCGCTACGGGCTGGCGCCGCACCGCAGCTCCTACTGGGCGGCTGGCATCAGGAAGTCGCGGCTGATGTGGGCGCCCAGGTCATTGACACGGTCCAGGAACTGCGTCAGAAAGGCATGCAGACCGGTTGCAAGGATCTCATCCATATGCCCGTACTTGAGTTCGGCGCACAACTTTCCGGCACGTCGCAAGGTATCGCTGGACGGGTCGTTGGCCAGTAGCGCGAGGTTGCTCACCACTTCGTTCAGGCTCGCATGCAGGGAGCGCGGCATGTCCGGGCGCAGGATCAGCAACTCGGCCACCCGTTCGGGCCGGATCACGTCGCGGTAGACCTTGCGGTAGTTCTCAAAGCCGGACACGCTGCGCAAGATGGCGCTCCAATGGTAGAAATCGTATTCCTGCTTGGAGTCTTGTGCCGTGCCGTAGAAGTCGCTGTGCACGCCATGGAATTTCACATCCATCAGACGAGCTGTGTTGTCGGCGCGCTCCAGAAACGTCCCCAGGCGCATGAAATACAGGGCTTCGTCCATCAGCATGGTGCCCACGGTCACGCCCCGCGACAGATGGGAGTGGAACTTCACCCACTCGAAAAATTGACCCGGGTCGCGCTCGAATGCACCGGCCTTGAGATTGCGTCGCACCTCGAGCCAGGTCTGGTTCTGGGTTTCCCATACCTCGGTCGTCAATGTTCCACGCACGGCGCGCGCGTTTTCGCGCGCAGCGCCCAGACAGGACACGATGCTCGACGGGTTGTCTTCGTCCTTGACCATGAATTCCATGACGTCGCGCGCCCGGACATCGCCGTATTTCTCGGTATAGGCCGGCATCAGTTCGCTGATGCCGATCAGGCCCTGCCAGCCCACCAGGGCCACATCATCGGACTGGGGCAAAAGCGAGGTCTGGTAGTTGACATCGAGCAGCCGGGCAGTGTTTTCTGCACGCTCGGTATAGCGGGACATCCAGAACAAGTGGTCGGCGGTACGGCTCAACATGGCAATCCTTTCACTTTTTTTGGGCTGTGATGTGCTGTCAGACTTCCAGTACCCAGGTGTCCTTGGTACCGCCGCCTTGCGATGAATTGACGACCAGCGAACCCTCCTTGAGTGCCACCCGAGTCAGCCCGCCCGGTGCCATCTGCACCTTCTTGCCGCTGAGCACATAGGGCCGCAGATCGATGTGGCGCGGCGCGATGCCGCTTTCCACGAAGGTCGGGCAACTCGACAGGCTCAGCGTCGGCTGCGCAATGTAACGGTCCGGATGGGCGCGCAGCATCTGGGCAAACGTGTCGATCTCGGCCTTGGTCGCCGCCGGCCCGACCAACATGCCGTATCCGCCAGCGCCATGGACCTCCTTGACCACGAGGTCTTTCAAGTTGTCCAGCGTGTACAACAGATCGTCCGCATTGCGGCACATCAGCGTCGGCACATTGCTGAGCAGCGGCTTTTCGCCCAGATAGAACTCGATCATCTTGGGCACGTAGGGGTAGATCGACTTGTCGTCGGCCACGCCGGTCCCGACGGCGTTGCAAATCGTCACGTGCCCGGCGCGGTAGACATCCATCAGGCCCGCGCATCCGAGTGTCGAGTCCTTGCGGAACACTTTGGGGTCGAGAAAGTCGTCGTCCACGCGGCGGTAGATCACGTCGACCCGCTGCGGTCCGCGGGTCGTTCGCATGTACAGGAAGTTGTCCTTGGTGAACAGGTCCTGACCCTCGACCAGTTCCACCCCCATCTGCTGGGCCAGAAAGGCATGTTCGAAATACGCGCTGTTGTACATGCCCGGCGTCAGCACGACGACGGTCGGCTCCGCGGTTGTTGCCGGGCTGGACTCGCGCAGCGTCTCCAGCAGCATGTCGGGGTAATGGTCCACCGGTGCGACCTTGTGTGCGCTGAACAGCTCCGGGAACAGGCGCATCGTCATCTTGCGGTTTTCCAGCATGTAGCTGACACCACTGGGAACCCGCAGATTGTCCTCCAGCACGAAATACTCGGGCTCACCCTTGGCGTTGAGGGCGCGCACGATATCGACACCCGAGATGTGGGAGTAGATACCGCCAGCAACCGCAACTCCGACCATCTGCGGTCGGAACTGTGTATTGCCGATCAGTTGTTCGGCCGGCACCAGCCCGGCCTTGATGATTTCCTGGTCGTGGTAGCAGTCGTGGATGAACCGGTTCAGCGCCGTGACCCTTTGCACCAGCCCCCGCTCGAGCTCGGCCCATTCCTGCGCCGCGATGATGCGCGGAATGAGGTCGAACGGAATCAGGCGTTCGGTGCCTGCGCCCTGCTCGTCCTTGTCGCCATACACGGCAAAGGTGATGCCGACCCGGCGAAAGATCATTTCCGCCTCTTCACGCCGATTCGCCATCATGTCGCCGGGTTGGCGCGCCAGCCATTCGTCGTAGATCTTGTAGTGGTCCCGTATCTTGCTACCGCCCGAGAAAAACTCGTAAGGCAGAGTCGTATACATCTCGTCGAATTTCTGCATGATCGGTTGGTCTCCTGACCACAGCTTAGCAAGTTTCAGGCCGACCGTAAGAGCCCGCAGCCACTTTGGGCGCCACCATGCGCTCAATCAGGGCGCAACGTGGTGCCAATACCGCAGCGCCTGCACACGCTGGCAGGTCAAGGCCTGCGGCTCGGTCGAGCGCCATACCATCGCTCCGCAATGGGGCGAGTCGAACAGCGTGATGCGCCGCTCTCGGTAGCGCGCCAGCGGTGCAGCGGCCGGATGTCCAAAGCGGTTGCGATAGCCGCTTTGGACCAGCGCCAGTTGCGGTGCGACTGCATCCAGAAATTCGGCGCTGCTCGACGTCTTGCTGCCATGGTGGGGAACCAGCAATACATCGGCGCGCAGCGCGCCGTCGGCCAGTGCCACCAGCCGGGACTCCTGCGCGGCCTCGATGTCACCGGTCAACAAGGCAGCGACCGGCGCGCTACCGCCGCGCGCAGCGGCCTCGATCCGCAACACGCAAGACATGGCGTTGGGTTTGGCCGCCGCGGCGTAGTCCGATGCGCGCGGATGCAGGACAGTGAACACCACGCCGTCCCAGGTCCAGCGCTGTCCCGCTGCGCAGCGTGTCACCGGCCGCAGGTCGTGCAAAGGGTGCTCAGGCTCGATCGAACTCCATACGTCGGCCCGTGCGTGCATGCCAAGCACCGCCGGCGCGCCGCCCACGTGGTCACTGTCGCGGTGGCTCAGAACCAGGCGGTCCAGGCGCACCGCAAAGGTCCGCAGCAACGGCACCAGAACCCGGTCGCCGGCATCGCTGTCACGCGAATAGCGCGGACCGGCGTCGTACAACAGGGCGTGGTTGGAGGTCTGCACCAGAACCGCCGTGCCTTGACCGACGTCGGCCACCAGCAAACCGAATTGCCCCATGGCCGGACGCGGCGCCTGCCACAACAGACTTGGCAACAACAAGGCCGGTGCCGCCAGCCGCAGCGACAGGGGCAGGCGCGCCACCAGCAGCAGGCCGCCCGCGACGCCGGCAAGGCCGATCCACGCGGGCGCCACGGCCAACGCAAGGACGGCGAAGGGCCAGGCGGCCAGCCATTGCAGGTACCAGTTCAGCAAGGCAACAGCCCCGGCGGCCAGGTCCCACAACGGTGCCAGCACCACGCCCGCCAGCGCCAGTGGCGTCACCACCAGCGTGACCCAGGGAATGGCCAGCAGATTGGCCAGCAAGCCGACCGTGGAGACCTGCCCGAACAACAGCAGCACCAGCGGGGTCAGCGCCAGCGAAATCACCCACTGCTCGCGCACCATGCTCCAGATCCGCCGCCGCAACCTGCCTGAACCGACCTCCCCCACAGTTCCACCAGATGCGAACAACACCCCCACCGCCACGAAACTGAGCCAGAAACCGGCCTGCAGCCAGGCCCACGGGTCCACCAGCAGCACCACGCCACCGGCCAACAACCAGACCACGGGCCACGGCCATACCCGGCCCGACAGGCGCAACAGTCCAATGGCGCACAACATCCAGATCGTGCGTTGCGCAGGAACACCCCAGCCACTGAACAAGGCATAGGCCCAGGCCAGCAGAAGGCCACCTATCAGAGCCGCGTGGGGCGCGGCAAAACGCAAACTGAGCGCAGTGCTGCGCCGCCATGCCGCGCCGACCAGGGTCGCTGCGAGCCAGGCGAACATCGTCACGTGCAGCCCCGATATTGCCATCAGGTGCGCAACCCCTGTGGCACGAAACACGTTCCAGTCAGCCCGTTCGATGGCATTCTGGTCCCCCGTGACGAGCGCCGTGATCCAGCCCGCCTGGCCACCCTCCCCCAGGCGCGCCGTGATGCGCGTGCGCACATGCTGGCGCGCCAGTTCGACCGGGTGGTGGCCGCTCTGACCCAGACGGCGCGGCGGCGGATCGCCGGCGGACAGACGGACATAACCGTTGGCCTGCAGCCCCTGCTCCCACATCCACAACTCGTAGTCGAAACCCGACGGGTTGCTGCTTCCGTGGGGGGCCTTCAGGCGCACCGCCATCTGCCAGCGTTCGCCGGCCCACAATACGGGCAGATCGGCACCACCCAGCAGCTCGGCCTCGTCCGCCTCGCGACCGGCGCCGCCATACCAACCCAGCAGGACGAGCGGCGGCAGACGCACCGGCTGACCCCGGTCGGTGGCGCGCTCGACCCGGAACCGGAACCGCAGGCCAGCGTCGGTCCGCTGCGGCATGGCCTGCACCACGCCCTGGATCAGCAGGTCGCGACCCTCGAGTCGCGGTGCCAGCGCCTGACTCTGGAACACCACGGCCCGCCACCCAGTCAGCCCGAACGCCAATACGGCAAACGCCAGCACATGTGCGATCCACGACCACGGCAGCGGCATCCACCCGCGCAGCCGCTGCAGCACCGCCGCAGCGCCCAGCCCCAGCACCAAACTGGTGCCATAGGCCGGCACGCCGAACAAGGCTGCCTGCTGCAACTGGGCCGCGGTGCCCGCGACCAGGCCCAGCAGGGCTGGCACCAGCGCAGCAGCCATGCCGTGCCGGCTTCGGATCGTGCTTGGTGTCGCAGCCATGCGATCCAGTGGACCGCCGCCGCGCTGCCACCGCATCCACCGCCAGGGGGACGGCCGATCGGAACGAACGCATCAGGAACCCGTGCGTTTGACCGTGAAGCCGCGTTCGCGCAGCGCCGGCATGACACGTTCGACATGCGCACCCCAGATCTTCAGCACGCCCTCGGAAACCGCTACGCCACTGCCGCACTGCATTGCGCCGTTGGCAGGTCCGCAACGCGCGTGGAACGCTGCTTGCATGGTCCACTTCCTGAATAAAAGCAGGCACCGTGGTGCAAGTCCGGCCATGGCATCGTTCCTGCTTTGCGCCACTGCAGGCTGCTAGTATCAAGCTGCTGGCAGGCGAATAACCTGGCCATCGTCCTCCGGCTCGATCCGGAACCAACCGAGATTCCCGCATGTCCATTCACGCCGCTTTGCACCACGTCACGCACTATAAATACGACCGACCGGTGACGCTGGGGCCGCAGGTGATCCGGTTGCGGCCGGCGCCGCATTGCCGCAGCAGGATCATTTCCTATTCGCTCAAGGTGGAGCCGGCGGGGCATTTCATCAACTGGCAGCAGGATCCGTTCGCGAACTACCAGGCCAGACTGGTATTCCCGGACAAGTGCCGTGAATTCAAGATCACCGTGGACGTCGTCGCCGAGATGGCGGTCTATAACCCGTTCGACTTCTTCCTCGAACCCACGGCAGAGACTTTTCCGTTCGAATACGACCCGCTGCTCAAGCAGGAACTGGCGCCGTACCTGGCAACCGAGCCCGCGACCGATCGGGTCAAGGCTTTTCTGGCCAAGATTGATCGGCGTGAACGCCGCAGCATCGACTTCCTGGTCGATGTCAACCAGTTGGTGGCCAACAACATCCGGTACCTGATCCGGATGGAGCCGGGCGTGCAATCGCCCGACGAGACGCTGGCGCTGGCTGCCGGTTCGTGCCGCGATTCGGGCTGGCTGTTGGTGCAGTTGCTGCGCCACTGCGGTCTGGCCGCCCGTTTTGCCTCTGGATACCTGATCCAGCTCACGCCCGACGTCAAGGCACTCGATGGTCCGAGCGGCACCGACGTCGATTTCACCGACCTGCATGCCTGGTGCGAGGTTTACCTGCCGGGTGCCGGCTGGATTGGCCTGGACGCCACCTCGGGTCTGCTCGCCGGTGAAGGCCATATCCCGCTGGCGTGTACACCACAGCCCTCGGGTGCGGCGCCGATCGAAGGGGGCGTGGACAAGGCCGAGGTCGAATTCGCGCATGAAATGAAGGTGACGCGCCTGTACGAGGCGCCACGGGTCACCAAACCCTATACCGAGGAGCAGTGGGCCGAGGTCATGCGCCTGGGCGAGGCGGTGGACGAGGAACTGGTCGCCGGCGATGTGCGACTGACCATGGGTGGCGAACCCACCTTTGTGGCGGTGACTGACCGCGATGCCGGCGAATGGAATACCGACGCATTGGGCCCGACCAAACGCGGCTTTGCGACCCAGCTGATGCACAAGCTGCGCGACCGCTACGGCAAGGGTGGATTCCTTCATTTCGGTCAGGGCAAGTGGTACCCGGGCGAACAGCTGCCGCGCTGGGCACTCAATATCTACTGGCGTGCCGACGGCCAGCCGGTATGGGCCAAGCCGGAGCTTTTCGTCGATGAGCGCCATCCCACCCACTACACCAGCGAAGTCGCCGAGAAATTCACCCGCGCGCTGGCCGCGCGCCTGGGCCTGAGCGACCAGCATGTCCTGCCCGGTTACGAGGACGCCTGGTATTACCTTTGGCGTGAACGCCGCCTGCCCGTGAATGTCGATCCTTTCGAGTCGCGCCTGGGCGACGAAATGGAGCGCGCGCGACTGAGCCGGGTCTTCACACAGAATCTCGACACAGCAGTCGGCTACGTCCTGCCAATCAAGGTTGCCGAGAAAGCTGCTCCCGATGGCTCACGTTGGGTGACCGGGCCCTGGTTCTTGCGCGACGAACGCATGTACCTGATGCCGGGCGACTCACCGATGGGCCTGCGACTGCCGCTCGACTCGTTGCCATGGGTCAACGAAGCCGACTACCCCTACCACACGCCACAGGATCCCTACGACGCCAGACCCGAACTGCCGCCCCATGCGGAGCTGGCAGGTCGATATGGTCGGCCGTCGGGAGTGACACCCGATCCGGCCAGTTCGGGACTGCAGGCCGAGGCACCCCGTGTGCTGCAGGTCCCCGGTGTACCTGCGGGCTCGGCCACCGGCACGGCGCAGCCGTACCGCCAGGCTGAGCCATTGGCAGTTGCCATACCCAAGCGTCAGGAATCGGCGCACTGGGTCAGCCGCACGGCCCTGTGTGTCGAGGTCCGCGACCCGCGCCGCGCCAGCGGACCCAAGGCCGAGGCACAGGGCAAGGCGTCCGGTGTCCTGTATGTATTCATGCCCCCACTGGAGAAGCTGGACGACTACCTCGACCTGCTCGCCGCCGTCGAGTCCACGGCGACCGGCCAGGGCGTGCGACTGGTGCTTGAGGGTTACCCGCCGCCGCGCGACCCGCGCCTGAAGCTGCTGCAGGTCACGCCCGACCCGGGCGTCATCGAGGTCAACGTGCACCCGGTCTCGAACTGGCGCGAGCTGGTCGAGAACACCGAATTCCTGTACCGCACGGCATGGGAGTCGCGCCTGTCGGCAGAGAAATTCATGACCGATGGGCGCCACACCGGCACCGGCGGCGGCAACCACTTCGTGATGGGCGGAGCGACACCGTCGGACAGCCCGTTCCTGCGCAAACCCGAGCTATTGGCCAGCCTGCTGCTGTATTGGCACAACCATCCCAGCCTGAGTTATCTGTTCAGCGGCATGTTTGTCGGCCCGACCAGCCAGGCTCCGCGGGTTGACGAGGCGCGCAATGACCAGCTGTATGAACTCGAGATCGCGCTGCAGGAAATTCACCGGCACCGACAGACGCACGGCGAGCACATGCCGCCCTGGCTGGTGGATCGCAGCCTGCGCAACATCCTGATCGATGTCACCGGCAACACCCATCGCAGCGAGTTCTCGATCGACAAGATGTATTCGCCCGACTCAGCCACTGGTCGACTCGGACTGCTCGAGCTGCGCGCATTCGAGATGCCGCCGCATGCGCGCATGAGCATCGCCCAGCAGTTGCTGCTGCGGGCGCTGGTGGTGCGGTTCTGGAAACAACCGTACAGCGGTAATCTGACACGCTGGGGCACCACGTTGCATGACCGCTTCATGTTGCCCACCTTCATCCAGATGGACTTCCAGGACATCATCGCGGAAATGCAGCAGGCTGGTTACGCGTTCGATGCCGCCTGGTTCGCGCCACACCTGCAGTTCCGCTTCCCGCTGGTTGGCTCGGTACAGACCGGCGGCATGGAGCTCACGCTGCGCAACGCCCTGGAGCCATGGCATGTGATGGGCGAGGAAGGAACTACCGGCGGCACCGCGCGTTATGTCGACTCCTCGCTCGAGCGTATAGAAGTGCGGGTGACCGGCTTCAACGAAAGCAGATATTGCGTCACCTGCAATGGGCGCCCGATGCCGATGCAACCGACCGGAACCGAAGGTGAGTTCGTCGCCGGTGTGCGCTACAAGGCCTGGAGTCCGCCATCGGCGCTGCACCCGTCGATCAACATCCACTCGCCGCTGACATTGGACATCGTCGACACCTGGATGCAGCGCTCGATTGGCGGCTGCCAGTACCATGTCTCCCACCCGGGCGGCCTGAGTTACGAGAGTTTCCCGGTCAATGCCAACGAGGCCGAAAGCCGGCGCCTGTCGCGTTTTGTCGCGATGGGCCACACACCGGGCGCGATGGCCGGGGTGCCGGCCAGCATCGACGTACAGTCGAGCCGGGAATTCCCTTTCACGCTGGATTTGCGCCTCCAGGAGCGCCATGCCTGAGGCCATGCAGCAATTGATCGCGCCCGACGGGTCGATGCGCCAGTCGATGGCGAGCGCATCGGCAGGGCACTTCGACGAGCTGCGCGGCCAACGCGCCCAGGCGCCGGACGCCGGATCGGGCGCGCGGGACGCTAGCGCGGAGATGGCCAGCCACTGGCGCCAGTTCTTCAGCCACCTGGGTCCGGACGGACAGCGCGAACTCAACCACAAGGCACGCCGACTGGAGCGGCAACTGCGCGACAACGGCGTCACCTACAACGTCTATTCAGACGCCAGCGGTCCGCAGCGGCCCTGGTCGCTGGACCTGCTCCCGCTGATCGTGACGCCTGAGAGCTGGCAGCAGATCGAGGCCGGCGTGTTGCAACGGGTCAGGCTGCTCGAACAGGTCATGGCCGATGTCTACGGCCCGCAACGCCTGCTGCGCGATGGCCTGTTGCCACCAGCCTTGGTGCATGGGCACCCGGGTTACCTGCGTGCGATGCATGGCACCGATCCGGTGGGTGGAACCCGGTTGCACATCGTCGCCTTCGACCTGGCGCATGGCCCCGACGGCAACTGGTGGTTGGTATCCCAGCGCACCCAGGCGCCTTCGGGGCTCGGTTATTTACTCGAAAACCGCCTGGCGGTGTCGCGCCAGTTTCCGCAGGCGTTCGAGACCATGCCGGTGCAGCGCCTGGCGCGCGCCTACCGTTCGCTGCTCGACAACCTCAAGGCCAGCAGCCCGGGCGGGCAGGAGTCGCATATCGCGCTGCTGACGCCGGGACCCTATAACGAAACCTATTTCGAACACGCCTACCTGGCGCGTTACCTCGGTGTGACCCTGGTCCAGGGCAACGACATGGTTGTGCGCGAGGAACGCCTGTACCTCAAGACGCTCAAGGGACTGGTGCCGATCCACGGCCTGCTCAAGCGGCTGGACGACCCGTTTCTGGATCCTCTGGAGTTGCGCTCGGACTCGACGCTGGGCGTGCCCGGACTGCTGCAGGCGATCCGGGCCGGCAATGTGCTGGTCGCCAATGCGCCGGGGTCCGAATTCCTCGAGTCCCCGGCGATGCTCGGCTTCCTGCCGGCGCTGGCCCGAAAGCTGCTGGGACAGGAGTTGCTGCTGCCGGCGCTGCCTACCTGGTGGTGCGGCGAGCGCAGCGCGATGGACGCCGCATTGCCCCAACTGGCCGTCTGCGCGATCAAGCCCACTTATCTGGGATCGCAGAACCACGAACATTTCCCGTCCGTGCTGGGCCAGGACCTGTCGCAGCGGGAGATCGATGAATGGGCGGGCCGCATCGCACGCAATGGCGACGACCACACGGTGCAGGCCTATATGCCCTTGTCGCAGGTCCCGACCTGGCACACCGAGCCCACAACCGACACCGGGCACATCGTCGCGCGTTCGGCCATGTTGCGGGTGTTCGCCGTCTGCGACGGTCTCCAGTCCTGGCGCATCATGCCCGGTGGACTGGCTCGCGTGGCACGGGCAAACGCCGAGATCGCCGCGATGCACCGTGGCGGCAGCAGCGCCGACGTCTGGGTGCTGACCCGTGGCGCGGTGGACCGCACCAGTCTGCTGGCCCCGGCGATGACGCCGGACATGGTGACGCAGCGTAAATGGCTGGTCACCAGCCGCGCAGCCGAGCAGCTTTTCTGGCTGGGTCGTTATTCCGAACGTACCGACAACGCCGTCGCACTGGCGCGGTTGTGCCTGGCCAGTCTGAACGGGGAAGAACAGGCGAGTGGCACTCTTTTGCTGTGGCTTGACCGGATGGCGCGCGCCAACGCCCTGGTGCTCAGTGACGTACCCTCGGCTTCCCAATCGCGCCGGGTATTCGAACGCTCGCTGATCGCCGCCCTGGGCGACAACGACACGACGACCAGCGTGGCATTTAACCTGCGCGCTGTGCGCAACACCGCGTCCTTGGTGCGCGAGCGGCTCTCGTTCGAACACTGGAACCTGATCGTGCGTGCGCAGGAGGAACATGCGCAGGCCTTCGCCGCATTGAACGATCAAGGCGACTTCGGCGCCGTGGATGCACTTGACATCCTGAAGATGACCGGCCAGCACCTGGCCGCCATCACCGGTTCACAGACCGACCGCATGACGCGTGACGATGGCTGGCGGCTGCTGAGCATCGGACGCCATATCGAGCGGCTTGGTTTCCTGTCCAATGCGCTGGCACTCGGGCTGGAAAGCGGTTCCATACACAGCGACGCCGGCTTCGAAGCCATGATTGCGCTGTTCGACAGCACCATCTCGTTTCGCGCCCAGTTCCAGCAAAACCGGGAGGTCGTGGCGCTGGTGGCTCTGCTGGTGCTCAATCGCGACAACCCGCGCTCGCTGGCATGGGTTGCGCACACCTTGCGCGGGCGCCTGGCCAAGCTGGCCGGCAGTGAGCCCAACGAACTGAGTCCGATGTCGCTGCAGGTGCCCAATCCGGCAGACTGGACGTTGGCCGAGCTTTGTCTGGTGGTTCCAGCCGACGCCGAAGGCACCGATGCGAAGGGCACGCCACACGAGCAGATCGCGATGCCGGCTCTGATGGCCGTGCTGGAGCAATGCGCCCAATCGGCCTACGACATCTGTGAACTGGTCAGTGCGACCTACTTCACCCACTCGGGCGAAGCCGAACGCAGTGTAGGTATGTGATGCGACTGCAGATCACTCACGAGACCTTGTACGACTACGCGCCGCCCGTGGACGTGGCGCAGCACATCGCCTGCCTGCAACCCATGCAATCGGCCTGCCAGGATTTGTTGTCGCACCATCTCGAAGTCACGCCGGTGCCATCGCAGCACAAGACAACGCGCGATGTCTTCGGCAACCTGCGCACCTTCATCTCGCTGCAGATTCCGCACAACCAGCTCAAGGTGATCGCCATCAGCACGGTCGACACGCGGTCCCGGGCAGCGCCGCCCGCCGACCTGCCGTGGGAGCAGGTGCGGGAACATTACCGTTACCGCGCGGGGGCGAGTTTCGATGCCAATGCGCAGTTCGTGTTCCCATCGCCCTACGTGCCGCGCCACGCGCAGTTCGCCGACTATGCCCGCCCCAGCTTCACGCCTGCCACGGGCTTGCTCGCCGCCTGCGCGGACCTGATGCACCGCATGCATGCCGACTTCACCTACGACAACGAGAGCACCGAAATCCATACCCCGGCGCTGCAGGCCCTGGAGCAGCGCAAGGGTGTGTGCCAGGACTTTGCGCACATCATGCTCGCCTGCCTGCGCTCGCTGGGCCTGGCCTCGCGCTACGTCAGCGGTTACCTGTTGACGCACCCTGCGCCGGGCACGCCGCGTCTGATCGGCCAGGACGCGTCGCATGCGTGGGTCTCGGTCGCATTGCCGGGCCTCGATGAAGAAAATTGCTGGTTCGACTTCGACCCGACCAACGACCGCCGGGGCTGGGGCACACCGGGCGAAGACTATGTGCTGCTGGCAGTCGGACGCGACTTCGCCGACGTGTCGCCCATCCGTGGTGTGCTACACGGCGGCGCCAACCACGAGCTTGCGGTAGCCGTCACCGTGGCACCGCTGGACGAATCGAACGCACCACTTTGCGCCAGCCATCTGGCGCCCATCCCCGCTGATTAGGAACAAACATGAACGTCTACGACAAACTGACCGAACTCGACATCACGCTGCCACCGGTGTCCATTCCTGCGGCGGCCTATCTGCCATTCGTGCAGACCGGCAAGCTGGTGTTTCTCAGCGGCCATATCGCCAAGAAGGACGGCAAGCCCTGGGTCGGCCAGTTCGGCAAGAACATGACGACCGACGACGGCAAGGCAGCCGCCCGCGCCGTGGCAATCGACCTGATGGGCACCCTGCATGTCGCCGTCGGCGGTGACCTGAACCGCGTCAAACGCATTGTCAAGCTGATGTCACTGGTCAACTCCACCGGCGATTTCACCGAACAGCACCTGGTGACCAATGGCGCCAGCGAACTGATCGGCCAGGTATTCGGTGACAACGGCGCCCATGCACGCAGCGCCTTCGGTGTGGCCCAGATCCCGATGGGGGCCTGCGTCGAAATCGAGATGATTGCCGAGATCGACTGACAAGCGCCGCGCCCAAGCGCTGCGCTCAGCGGATCGGCTCGCAGGCCTGATCGGCCACCTGCTGCAGTTGCCCGTCACTGACAAGCTCCGGGGCGATCTGTGCCAGCGGCACCAGCACGAATGCCCGCTGCCACATGCGCGGGTGCGGCAACTGCAGCGCGGCGCTGTCGATCCGGGCGCCGCCATACAACAACAGATCCAGATCGAGCGTGCGTGGCGCATTGCGGTATGGCCGTTCGCGCAGCGCTGCCTGTTCGATCTGCTGCAATGCGGCCATCAGATCGGGCGCGGTGCGGCACGTGGACAGCATCACCACGGCGTTGATGTAAGCCGGCCCGCTGGAGTCGACCGGTGCGGTGCGGTACAGCGACGAGCTGCGCAGCAGTTGCACTCCCGCCAAGGCGCCGATATCGGCCATGCTGCGCCGGACCGTGGCCAACGCGTCACCCAGATTGGCTCCCAGCGCCACGTAGGCTGTCACCGGATCGCGCCCGGCAGCCCCGCCCGCCCGGGCGCGCTCAATCGCCGCTGTTGCCATCCACGTCGCCGGGCGGCCTTGCAGCAGCGCTGGGGCGGCGCCGGCGCCGGCGCTTCTTCGGGCCCTCATCCGACGTGGCCGCAACACCAGCGTGCGGTGCATGCTCCGCGCTTGGTGGGGTCTGCGTGTCAGCGGCGCTGGGCTCCACACGCGCCGCAGCCGCTTTGGCCGGCCTGGGCGCGCGCGCTACGCGGCGCCCCTGCTCGGCACGCACCTCCTCCACCATGTCGGTACGCAGGCTGTCGGTTGCCATGCTAAATTCCTGCCACCAGTCGGCCAATACCTCTTCCACCTCGCCGATATCGGCGCGCAGGCGCATGAAGTCGAAGGCGGCCCGGAAGCGCGCCTGGTCCACCAGGCCAAAAGCTGCGCTGCCGACACGTTTTTCGAAACGCGGCTGCATCATCCAGATCTCGCGCATGTCGGAGGCCAGCTTGCCGCCACCCGAGACGTCGCCAATACG
>ENA-ORBV01003881-ORBV01003881.1-microbial-mat-metagenome-genome-assembly--contig:-NODE-3881-length-29371-cov-31.283130_pt1 | contig 29371 bp, 24 predicted proteins | sample MGYA00237777_ERZ505514 | MGnify/ENA primary metagenome ERZ505514 (study PRJEB26160, sample SAMN06269048) | microbial mat metagenome | isolation source: Oligotrophic lake microbial mat | place... | reverse complement strand
CCGATTCTGATCTTGTCATCCCGACAACATGCCACGCCCAATGCGCAGCGCGAAGATGCGGATGGCGTAACGCTTACCGTCTATCCATTGAAGGCGCGGCATCCGACATCAGTATCCCCATTTAACTTCCGGATTGGGTCGATTGCAGAGCGTGCCGGTGGCGAGGGCGCAGGCAATGCGCGAACGAACGTAAAGCTAGACGAGAGCATGTGCGAGGTCATACTCCTTCAGCAATGGCATGAGAGTACGCACGGCATCTACCGAGTTCCGAGCGAGTCGAGCAAACTCGGCAACACGAGCCAATTCTGCCGCCGCGAGCCTGCGCTCGAAAGGGCTCTGCTGAATCGCAGCCGATGGCAATCTGACGACGAAGTCGTGAACAGTAGCATATTCCTTTCCTGGCGACTTCCGCAAGATTCGACCTCGCCGCTGGATGAATTGCTTTGGATTTCGCGCGCTGGCAAGCAAGTACGCCGTACGACAAGCGGGAACGTCAATTCCTTCGTCCAAGCATCGAATCGCAACGAGTGCATCGACTGCGGCCACGCGAAATGCCGAAAGCAGTTGTTCGCGATCCTCCCGAGTCTCTCGTGCGGTGAAGCGAGCACACTTCCAGCCCAGATCGTAAAGCAACGCGGTGACACGGTCGATATCCCTTGTGCTCTCGTCGTCCTCATCACCTTCAGTACTTCCGTCGCCGCAATAGAACAAAGACAGCGGGCATGGCTTGCCGGGATGCAAGATCTTCTGAAGTAAGGAGAACTTGTCTTCTACGCTGCCAAGAAGCCTTGCCCGGCGCATGAGCAGTGCCTTGAGCTGATCGTTGCCGTCGGGATCCTCGTTGCCGTCGGCGCGTCGGGCCGTTAGCACTGCAATCTTCTCGCTCAACTCCGTGTAGCTCTTCGATTCTCCGGCGTTCATTGAGACTAGGTGGACATAGTAGTCATATGGTGTGACGACGCCGGCCGCCAACGCATCCGCCAAGGAGAACTCCGATGCGATGTCTCCGTAAAACGATTTCAGCCGCTCCGTGGCTTCAGTGTTGATATAATGCTCCGGGGTAGCCGAGAGTCCGAGACGCATTCGAGCAGTACTCGGGAGCGCAGCGGACAGACCAGCAGACGCATGATGGTGGCACTCGTCTCCGATCCACAAGATTTTGTCTCCAGGGAGCCGCGATATCGTGCTTCGGAACTCATCCGACTGCATCGTGCGATTGACAACCACAATGCAGATGAATGGCGTTGCACCAGCTGCGAACAACCCAACTTGCTCGGTCAGCTGCTTACTCCATGCGTCGCGGCTGCCATAGCACCGGATCGCTGACATTTGAAACTGCGACAACACCGCCACCCACTGGTCGGCGAGATTTTGGTATGGCACCGCAACGATCAGAGCTAACTGCTTTGTTGCCTCGAACAGCTTGGTGGCACCGTAGACGGCGGTGATCGTTTTTCCCGATCCTGTGGAATGCGCGAGAATGCCCTGTAGATTCCGGGCTTTCCAAGCGTTCAATGCAGCGAGCTGGTGGGGAAGCATTACGAATTCTGCGCCATTGAAGTACTTCGGTACAGCCGGGCATAGGTCGCCCACGGACGCACCAACCTGTATACCCCTGGCAAGCGTCATCTCCAGCTCAAGGCTCGGCACGTGGCACTTCTGGGCAATCTTGATGAGACGCTTTTTAGCAGCTTCGGGGAAATCCATGACCCACGTGTTCTTAGCTTTGTTGGACCACAACCTCTCAAAGCCGCGGACGTACGGCGTGAAATGAGGGCTTAGGTCGTCCCGCCAGCACGGGAACACATTGATCGACTCGAAGTTGAAATCGGGAAGGAGTGCATTTGCAGTCTCGTTCGCCGAGCCTTGAAAGACGACTGCGTCACCGCTTGCATCTTGAAGGATGCCGATTTTCTCGTGGTACATGCCCCGTTGCCGGAAGGCGACCTTTATCTCAAGCCGACCAGTTGCGACAAGCCAAGCGAGCGCTTCAAGCCGTCTGAAACATAGCGCGTCGGACACGGAGTCAATAGTTTCTGCCATCCGCAGGCCGAGCCTAGTCGTGATCTCACGAGCATCGTATCCCCGCTCGATCGCGTGCGCATCGTCGGCATCGATCTCACCACCGAAGATGAGCTGCATCTTGCCGTTATTTCCAACAAATGCCGACAACCCCTGTGCCGCGCAGGACAGCATCGCAGCAGAGAAGTAGCCAACCGCCCGCTGATACGACACCGCGACCGAGAGCGCGGGGATGTAGAAATCCTCCAGGATGCTATCTTCGTCCGAGCGATACACTGCCTTGAAATTCAGGTCTCTGAGCATCGCGTACCTTAGAAGGTAACGTCGTGGATTGCTTCGTCGACGTTTCGCCCTTGGCCAAGATAGCCTCGTTTTCGAAGTGCATCGAGTATCGCCACATCTCCGTTCGGGTCCTCAGGTCGTTCCTTCAGCCAGCTTGCGATCTCCTCCAGCCCGCCTTCGGCGTACTGCTCAAAGATGCTGATGCAGCGGTCGTCATTCTCTTCACGCAATACTTCCGCGTCCTTCGAGTGCGCGAGGGCGATCAGGTAGATGATGTCTCTCGACTGGTCATGGTTCTCAAATGTGCGTCCATCGATCTCCATCGTAGAGGCATCCAGCTCGCGTATTTTTTCGCGCTCAAAGCCGAGAACTGCTGCGAAGCAAAGTAGCTCCCGCATTGTCGGAAAGATTGGTCGCGAGGCAGTTGGGTGATTAGTTTCCGCGAGCTGCCGGACAATATTTTCGTGCCGCTTGCTTCGGCATATGGCTCGCATGTTTAACCCAACCTTTCGATGTGCGTCATTGTTTGCTTACGGCCAAACAAAATGAGATCTCGTTCCTGACCCCGAATCACGCGCTTTAACTCCTGTTTCTTTCCGCGCGGCCCCTTGTTTTCCTGTATCAGCAGATACTCAGCACCCACATGTGGCTCAAGTGCCTTGAGCACTTGGGTGCCTCCTTGGGATCCTGAAACCAGAAGGACGACTTGCTGTGCAAGCTTCGGAAGGAACTGTGCGACACTCTTTTGGTACGAGGGGTCCAACTGACCGAGAGGAGCATCCAACACAAGAGGCGCGACGATGCCCGGCTTTAGTATCAGATCGGTGGCGTCGACCCTATCCGCCGCAAACCGGACGAGCGCGGCAATGAAAGCTAGGCTGAGGAGTTGATTCTCGCCTGCACTCTTCGGGGTTGCTTTGTCGTTCAAGATAAGCTCGATGCCAAAATTCTCATTGAAGCGGCACCGGTAGTCCTTATGTGCAACCTCCTCAAGGATCTTGTTCACTTCAGCTTCTATCGTTCGCCGCGCTTCACTCTCGTAGGACTCAAGCAGTCCGTGAAGCATTTCCATCGCCTTGAGAACCAATCGACGCTTGGCGTACAGGCGCGCAGTGCGCTTGTTCTTACGAGCAAGTTCTTCGAGCTCTTTGTCGACGCCCTCCTTCTGCTGTTCGAGCTTGATGAGGTGTGCCTTCACGGCTCCTAAGTCCTGCTGCGCGCGGTCGAGCTTCCCTTCGATCTGGCGCCGCGCCCGTTCTCGATCGGCTAACTCCTGCAAGGGCAAGCCTTCGATCTTTTTTCCAAGCTCTTCGATTTCTTGTTCGAGCTGGGCAAGCTGCGCGGACAGATGTGCCAGGCGCGATTGGGCATCTGCCAGCACGGTTGGCGCATCCGATGCATCGGCATGCAGCATTTGGGAACGCGCACGCGCACGCACAACGCGGTTCATTACCTCAACATTTGACGCAGTTTTTAGAAGTTCCGCAACAGCCGCCCATTCTGCGGTTCCTGCTTTGAGCGGGCGATGGCAGACGCAAGTTTCAGCTTGTAGTATGCCCTTTACGAAGTCCTCGTTATAAGGGCTTGGAATACGACCGCGGAGGCCAGCTTCGTCGACGAAATCGATCGCGACCTGCGACAACCGTCGAGATACGACAAAAATCGAACGTTGCCCGATCCACTTTAGGATGTCTATCCGCGCACTCGCGAGAGCCGTTTCCGTTTGCCGCTTCTGTTCCAACTTCGAGTCGCGTTGCTTCTGAATCTCCTGCGCGCCCGCAGCGTCACGAAGGCTGCGGACAATTTCCTCATGCTGTTCCTTGAGCGTTGTGATATCGCCGATCTTTTGCTCCCGAAGGCTAGCAGCGGTCTCGAGCTCGCTTCGAAGCCGCGCGATCTCGTTCTCCAAGTGCTGGATTCGATCGTCGCCGGATGTGTCGCCAATCTCTCGGTCAACGTGTTTGCAGAGGTCCTTGAGGTCAGAGGTGGCCGTATCTGCCAAGGAGCAACCGAGAATGCTCCGAATTGAATTGCCGATTTCCTTGTAGTTCCGTGCCGCCGCAAACGATTCTGCGGCTTCACCATCGAAGAAGAAATACTTCGCCATCTCTGGCGGGATGACAGTCCCGACGAATGTTTCCGCCGCTGGCAACGGTTTTAGCCCGCCGCTATCGAATCGGAAAGCTGCGAGCTGTGTCTTCTCGCGCCCATCCCGATCCGCGTTAAACGACCGCTGGATAAGGTAGTGCTGGGCTTTGAACTCGATTTCTACCTCGACGCGCGCAGTTTTGGTCCCCGCTTCGCGCGCGTCGTAGTTTACGATGTCGTCGGGGCGCTCGAACTTTGGCGTGACCTGCCGAAAGAGACACCAAAGGACTGCGTTCAAGATCGACGTCTTGCCGAATCCGTTCTCTGCATGAATGAGCGTAACGTTCTTCTTTCCGTCGGGGAATGCGAGTTCCTGCTCACCATAGAATTGCCGAAAGTTACTGAGTCTCACCTTGCTAATCCGCATCGGCGACCTCCTTCGCGACGCATTTGTCGAGGAGTTCTCGCACTTCCTCTTGACGATTTGTCTTAGCGTTCTTCAGCTCATTTCCGTACTTCCTCTGGATCTCCATAAGTTCCTTAAGAAAGGTAAGGACTCGTTTCTCTTGTGCATCGGGCATGACGGCGACCTCTTGCTGAATCTAAGCTGACATACGTGCCCCTACTGACGGATTTGAGACGGCTATCCGTCCGACGGAATGGTGGAGTGGCACCGTACCATCCGGGGCACCAGCTTAGCTGGTGGAGCCCCCTTTCTCAAACGCGCTGCGGTCTTGACAACAGCGGGGCTTATCCAAATTCACTTCTCGCTGACAACACCGTGTCAGTGGAGAGCATTGGCGAATAGTGGTCTCTGGGGTCGGTTGAGTTTCACCGGGTGCGCACAATTACGCAGCACAATCCTGAGCATGAGCCTAGTAACGGTCATGCGTCTTCACCTACAGCGTCCCCGCGCGCATAATGGAGCGATGCACTCGCCTCTCGTCGGTGCGAAACGTAAGAGTAACACTTCAGCCCTGCAATGTTCGGCGCGTGTTCGGTAGCGCTGGGCGTTGATTGAGTGTACATGATGGGGGTTGGCTACTGCGAATGAACAAGATGAACTGATCGGGCTGGTGGATGCGTTGTGTCGCGGCGCGTTGACCGATGCGCAGATGGATCGGTTGGCGGCGCGTGGACCGGAGGCGATGCGGCTGGTGATTCTTGCCGCCAACGCGCGGCTGGCGGCGGCGCGGGGTGCGGGCATTTCGGTTTCCACGCCGTCGGGGATGATTCCGATTTATCACAAGCCGTCGGTGGCGAAGCGGAACAAGAAGCCCGGCGCGCGGAAGGGTCACACCGGGACGCGGCGCGACAAGCCGGCCAAGATCGACGCGCACCAGGAGCATCGCCTGGCGGTCTGTCCCTGCTGCAGCGGGGAACTGCAGCGTTGCAATCGCACCCGCAAGCGTGTGATTGAAGACATTCCCGCCCACATCACGCCGGTGGTCACCGAGCACACGGTTCACCGCGACTACTGCCCCCACTGCAAGAAGCACGTCGAGCCGGTGGTTCCCGATGCCATGCCCAAGGCATCGCTGGGTCACAACCTGATGGCGTTTAGCGCCTGGTGTCACTACGGGCTGAGCGTGACGCTTTCACAGGTGCGCGACATTCTGGGCTCTCATCTGCACACGCATGTCAGCGGCGGCGGATTGATCGATGGGTGGAAGCGGCTGGCCGATGCGCTGTTGCCCTGGTACCAGCAGATCGCGCGCGAAGCGAAAGACTCGGCGGTGCTGCACGCCGATGAAACCGGCTGGAGAGTCGATGGCCAGACGCATTGGCTGTGGTGTTTTGTCAATCATCGCAACTGCTACTATATGATCGACAAACGCCGCGGCGGGACGGCGCTGCAGAGGTTCTTCACCGAAGCGTTCGGCGGCACGCTGGTGCATGACTTCTGGGCTGCGTATGAGCAGGTCAGCGCCGAGGATCGCCAGTATTGCCTGGTGCATCTGCTGCGCGAGTTGGAAAAAGTCGATGAGCACAACGACGCGCCCGAGTGGCTGGGCTTCGCCAAACAACTGCGAAGATTGATCCGCGACGGCATCCGCCTGCGTAAACGCAAAGACTTCACGCCGCAAAAATATGACCGCCGCATCAAGCTGATCCACCGAAGGTTGTGCGCTTTGGCCGACGAGCCGCGCCTCGAAAGCGACTCCCGCCGACTGACCGAACGCTTGAGCCGCCACCGCGATCACCTGTTCACGTTTCTGGACCGGGTCGAAGTCCCGTTCGAGAACAACACCGCCGAACGCGCGATCCGTCCGGCCGTCATCATTCGCAAAAACAGTTTATGCAACCGAAGTGAGCGTGGAGCGTTGACGCAGGCGGTGCTGATGAGCGTCTTCCGCACCCTGCGATTACGCGGCCACGACCCGACCAGCGCCATCGCCAACGCACTGCGATCAATGCTTCAAAACAGAACACTCCCCAACATGCCGGCGGAAATCGTTGCTGGCGGGTGAAGCCTTACACGTAAGAAACGGGTTTGGGGCACGACGTCCGCGGCGACCAATCGGCTCGGCCGTTCGGCTCGGCAACTCGCCCGCACGTCGGTGCTCCGACTCCAGGGGCCGGCGGTAGCGACGCGGCTCAGCCAATTCGTGCAGCTGGCGTCCTTGGAAAACGCGTGCAAGCTCATGCGCGCTGATCTCCTCGTGCAACTTGTGGACGATGATGGCCTGCGCGCGATCGACGTCGCTCGCGCGACAGGGCTGCGGCAGGCGGATTTGTGTCAGATGCTGGCGACGGCGCGGACATTTCCGCCGGAGGCTCGGCCGGCGGGGGTGCCGTACAACATCCTCCTCTTGGCAACGCGGATGTTGCGGAAGTTTCCAGAGTTGGGGATGCCGGCCGCGAACGCCCTCGCCGAGATTCAGTGGGCGGGGTACAGCCAGCACCGAGACGTGACTCGGCATTTCTCACAGTTGGCGCGGGCGGCGGAATTGCGACGTGCATTGCCTGAGCCGCAGCCGCGCGACGATGGGATCATCAACACCTGCCATCATGCGCGCTTCCAAGACTTGCTGCATCGCTTCCACGATGGTGCGGCGAAGATCATTCACGTCGATCCGCCTTATGTGTATCGGGGAACAGCTCACGGCGGGTACGCATCGACCAGTGCCTGCAGTCGGCATTGCGACAACGAGTCCAAAATCAGGTCGTCTTAATACGGTATTGGGTTTCTTAATACGGTATTTTCGACCATCCGCAAAACGAAAAACCGCTGTAACTCTTGCGAGCTACAGCGGTTATGTTCAGTAGCGGGGGGAGGATTCGAACCTCCGACCTCCGGGTTATGAGCCCGACGAGCTACCAGGCTGCTCTACCCCGCGATTAGGGAGGATCGACAATATCCGGTTGCTCGGCAATGTCAAGCTACGCGTGCCCGATGTCGCACGCGGGTCAGGGGTCAGGGCCACCGGATATGATCCGAATAACGAGCCGCAAGCGTCAGCGACCGGTGGTTTTGCTGCTGAGATCGGGTCGCTGATGCTCGCCGCTCGTCATATGCGGCGGCCTGCATCGGTGGGGGGTTGTGTTGACAGGGCGCGGCTCTGCCCTGAAAACGGTTCACATGTCTCGAATGCCTGTTATCGCGATTGTCGGTCGGCCGAATGTCGGCAAAAGTTCTTTGCTCAATGCGCTCATCGGCAAGCGCATCAGCATCGTTCAGGATATGCCCGGCGTAACTCGCGATCGGGTTTCGCTGCCGTGGCAGATTGCCGGCAAGTGGGTTGAATTGGTCGATACGGGGGGCTACGGCTTTATCGACGAACAGGGATTGACGGAACACATCAAGCATCAGATCGAAATCGCCATGGCGCGGGCCGATCTGATTTTGTTTCTCGTCGATTGCACCGCCGGGCGAACGGCGGGGGATGAGCAGATTGCGCAGCTGCTTCGCAAGATGTCAGCGAAGGTGATTCTCGTCGCCAACAAAGCCGACAACGCCAAGCTCGAAACCGTCACCACCGATTTCGCCCGCATGGGCTTCGGCACCCCGATCGGCGTCAGCGCCATCAGCCGGCGGCAGATTGATCCGTTGATTGAACAGATTGTCCAGGCCGTCGATTTGAGCAATGCGCCGACCGACATCCCCACGCCGCAGATGTATGTTGCGATTGTCGGCAAGCGCAACGCCGGGAAAAGCACGCTGGTCAATGCCATCGCCAAGCTGTTTGAAGGCGACGGGGCCGAGCGAGTGATCGTCAGCGAAGTGCCCGGCACCACGCGCGACAGCGTTGACGTGCGCTTCGAAAAGGACGGCAAAACGCTCGTCGTGATTGACACGGCCGGCGTGCGCAAAAAGCGGCACATGGTGACCAACGATATCGAGTTTTATAGTTTTCATCGCGCCGAGCGCTCCATCCGCCGGGCCGATGTGGTGTTGCAGTTGATCGACGCTACGGAAGACGTGAGCGAGCCGGATAAGAAACTCGCCTCGTACATCGTGGAGCAACACAAGCCGGTGCTGCTGGTGGTCAACAAGTGGGATGCGGCCAAGGCGATCAAGAATCAGCAGCCGGGCGTGCCGATGCGCGATGAAGACCTGATGGAAAAATTCGGCGACTATCTCAACAAAGCGCTTCGCCATCTTGATTACGCGCCCATCGCGTTCATCACCGCCAAAGAGGGCAAGAATGTGCAGGCGGTGGTGGATATGGCGCAGCATTTGTTTAAGCAGGCCAACCTGCGCGTCACCACCAGTAAACTGAACGAAGCCCTCAAGCAGGCGCTCAACGAACGTGCGCCGGCAACAAGGAAGGGCCAGCGGCCGAAGGTTTATTACGCGACGCAGATTGATGTTTCTCCGCCGACGATTGTGTTGAAGGTGAATCACGTGGAGAATTTTCCGACGATGTATCAGCGGTATCTCATCAACCGCCTGCGTGAGTTGCTGCCCTACGCGGAAGTGCCCATTCGCCTGCACGTGCGTGGCAAAGACGCCCGCGGCGGCCCGGGCAAGCCTGCGCCGGATGCGAAACGGGATGAGTTTAAGGTTGAGCCGGAGCGGCCGGTGAAGCGAAAGCTGTCGCGCAATGCAGCCAGGAGCAAAGTGATGAAATCGCGAACGAGACGTAAGTGATGATTCAATATAATTTTACATCGCGTGGCTTTGGCGGAATAAATTGCATCAATGCGCGTTTTAGTTTGTGAAGGTCGGATCGATCGTATGGCCATTAGTCTGGTCCGCACAACCGAACCGGCCACGCAGCAGCCGACCGACGAAGCCCTCGCCCGTCGGCTGCGCGAAGGCGACGTTCGCGCCGGCGAAGTGCTGGCCCGGCGATACGCGCAGCCGTTGGTGCGATACCTGCACCGACTGGTGCGCAGCGATCAGTTGGCCGAGGAATTGCATCAGCAGACTTGGCTGAGCGTGCTGGAACATCTCGACCGCTTCGATGTCGGCGGGGGGCCGGGTGGGTTTAAGGCCTGGCTGTTTCGTATCGCGACCAACAAAGCGAACGACCTGTGGCGGTCAAAGGGTCGAGAGAAGAATGCCAAAGACGGTTTGAAGCGGGTGACCGAGGAAACCGTCCCGAGCGCCAGCGAAAAGCCGCAGACGGCCGAGCAGGTTGATAAGCTTCGCTGGGCGATCGACCAGTTGCCCGAGCCGCAACGTCAGGTGTTGTTGCTGCGGTATTACAGCGAGATGAAGTTCGTCGAAATCGCCGACATGCTCGGCTGCCCGCTCAACACCGCGCTGGGCCGCATGCACAAGGCGATGACGCGATTGAAGGAGTTGCTCGAAGCACCGAGACTGTCATGAACGAAGCCCCCATCCATCCCGATCATGCACAGCTTTTGCTGTATCTTGCGGGCGAACTTTCGCCCGGGGAGCGCCATGCAATCGAGTCGAAGCTGGCCGGCGACGGCGCGCTTCGTCAGGAACTGGACGCGCTGCGCACCGCCGAATCGGCGATCAATCAGGGGTTGTCTTCGCTCGATGCACAAGAACCGATTGATGCCCGTATGCGTTCGGTTGATCGACAGGTGTCGCGGTTGTTGTCGCAGTGGCAGGTTGATCGGCTTACGCAAACCGCGCAGCCGGCAACATCGCGGCGCATCCGTCGAGTGCCCGTGTGGCTTTACCCGCTCAGCGCTGCGGCGCTGGTGATGGTTTGCCTGGGCGTTTGGTATCTATCGTTCGATCGCAATGCCGACGGCACGCTGGTGATGTCGAATGACGACCTCGACTTGCCGTCGTCGGTCGATGGCCGCACGGATGCCCGCCCGGACGGCCGCCGCTGGGATGAGCCTGGCGAAGAAGATCTGACGCCCGATGTGGCGCTGGGCAGCACCGGCGTGGACAGCTTTGGTGCGCTCGAGCAGGAGATGGCGAGATACATGGCGATTTCTGAGGCACTGCAATGAAACACCCGTTCGTGCGATACATCGCCGTTTGTGCAATGGTGGCGTCGGCCGCGTGGCTTTATACGCCTGCGCCGCTGGGCGCGCAGCCTGCGTCGGCGGACAGCGCCGGCGAGTCGGCGCCGGGGTTCGAGCCCCACGCGCCATCGGGCGACCGCCGCGACGCCGATCTTCCATTTCTTAAGCCGCTCAATGAGGAGGAGATGGAGCAGTCTCTCACGTTCGCCAGGGAAAAGATGCCGTTCTTTTATGACCTGTGGACGCGCATGCCCCCGGCGCGCCAACGACGCCTGCCGCCGCGCATGCAAATGGGCTTCCGCCTGATGCTGGATGCAAAAAACAACGACGACCCGCGGCTGTATGACGTGCTCGCCGAGCAGATGATGCTCCGCGACGAGTTCATCGGCCTGCGTCGGGAGCACCGACAAAGCGGTTTTGCCGAAGAGACGAAACAGGCCCTGAAAGCCAACGTGCGGCAGATGATTGATCTGGGGATCAAACAGCGTGAACTGCGCATCGAAAAAATGGAGCGCATGATCGAGGCGGAGAAAACCAAGCTGGCGCACGATCGCAGCAACCCCGAAAGCCTGATCGAAAGCCAGTTCCGCCGGCTCGAAGAAGAAACATCGCGTTTTGTGGGTTTTGCTCGCCGCTTTCAGCCCCCCGCCAGCATGCCGACCCAGCCCGCAACCCAGCCGGCGGATTCCAGGAACTAATACGAGTCGGAAAGACACTCCACGAATCGCCATATCGTGCGAGTAGGGTCTCGCTACGCCTGACGCCCGCCAACTTCGCACGACTTGGCCTGAGAGCCTGAGAGCCAAGTCGTGCCGCCGGAGGTACCCTTTAAGTCTGTTTTTATTTAGCCGTTATGACGCCGACGGAATGATCCAGCGATGACCAAACCGATAAGCACCGCCGCCGTCGCGGGTTCGGGAATGGCGCTGCTTGTCGTCGGCGTAGCAATCGTACTGAGAATGAACGGCAGACTTCCGGCGACGGAAGAGGAGTAGGCTCCCGTCGATATATTCAGGTGAGTGTCCGGGATGAGCATGGGCGGCTCGTTGACATACAACCCGCCGGCGTCGAAGACCGACGCCGAGAATGCTTCGCCTGTTTCGGTGAGTCGGAACGGTCCATCCACACCTAGATTGATGCCGGCGAGTTTCCATTGGCCGGTTGGCGATTGAATAAAAACGCCGCCGCCGCTATCGCCGCCTGAAAGCGCCGCCTCGTTTGGCCCGCCGGGGTTGTCGAATGAGAAGTACAGAAGCTCGCCAAAGCTTTCGTCGGCGATCACTTCTTCCACGCGGTTCTGCCCCCAGCTTGTGATTGAATCCACGGCGCCCCACTTCCAGCCTTTGAGCTGCAGGCGCACCGGCGGGCTTGCGCCTATTTCGGACGGTACGCGCGGCGAGGTGACGTAGATCGGTTCGCCGCGCTGTGTGCCGCGGCCGAAGACGACGAGGTCTTTTCCGGCTTCCGGCCCGTCGATCGATCGGTCGTAAAGGGGCGCCCAATTGTTGAAAGTTTCGGCGATGCGCCAGATGCGCAAATCCGTTCCAGGAACGTCCACCGCCGACGTGGTTTGGTAGACGGTTCCGTCGTAGAAAAAAGGCGTGAGCAGGCCATTGGCGATGCTTCCAATGTGCTGCGCCGTGACGAAGTATTTTGAGGAGATTGGAGTGCCCAGGAAGGCATTGAACTGCCCTTGCCACTGCCAGCCTGACCCGGCCAACGCTCCGGCGGGCGCGGTGGTGTTCCGAGTTTCGCTTTGCAGCAGGATGACCGCGTGAGCGGGGGCCGCTCCAGCCGTTACGCCCGCTACGATCGTTGCAATGGCCAATGGGTACTTCACGTGTTGATTATACACGGTGGCGGGGGCGATGGTTCGTTGGATTCTGACTCGGGGGTTGGGAAAATCAGGTTTGGAACTCATGCACGCCCGCCCGAAGCAGTCGCGATTGCCCGGCGGGGCTGATAAATTCGGCCTCGACGCCCGGCGGCAGCTCAATCCGCACCGCCAATTGATCGCCGCCCACCGCTTCCCAATCCACCTTCACGACGCCCATCGGCGTGGGCACGGTGCCCCGCGCAAAATCGAGCTTCATGGGCAGCGGCGCGATCCTTAACTTGCGAAAGCCCGCTTCGGTGGCGCGAACGCCCAGAACTTCCTGCATCAATAAATATAACGGCGATGCCGACCAGGCATGGCACTGGCTTAGGGGAATCGGCTTCCACGTTTCGGCGCAGGTCACGTAGCCTTCATCCACCCATCGCCCCCATTTGTCATCGATCAACTTGATCGCTTCGGCGCGCAGCCCCGTGCGGATCATCGCTTCCAACACGTAGGCGTAAAAAAAGGGGGTGGCGGTGACCACCGAAGGCTTCGACTGCTTGGCGGGTTTAAGGAGCGTCTCTTTGGCAAGCTTCGCGTGATGCTCCGGCTGCAGGTTGAGCAGTATCGCCAGCGCATTCGCCTGCTGCGAAACCAGCGGCACCGGCTTGCCGACGTTGGCATCCAGCCCGTCTCGAAATAGCTGCTGCTTGTCATCCCAGAAGCAAGTGACGATGGCCTCGCGCAAGTGCTCGGCCCGCGCCCGGTAACGCTGGGCCGCGGGGGGATCGCCGGCAATTTGGCACAATTGTGCGGCGTGCTCGACGGCCTGCAGATAGATGAGGTTCAGCACGGCACTGAAGTCGGTCTTGTGAAGCTCGGCCCAGTCGAGGAAGACCCACCATCCATCAAACGCGCCGATGAGTCCATCGGGCCGTGCATGGCGCGTCAAAAAATCGAACAGACGATGCACCACCGGCAGGCATTCGCGGATCAGGTCGATTCGGCCGGTGAGCCAATAGTGATCCCAGATCGTGCTCACCCAGGTACACATGAAATCGGGCAGACGATGCGCCGGCCAATCGCTTGGCGGGTGGGCATGAATCGAACCGTCCGGGGCTTGCGCCTGCGAAAGAAGTCGAATGCCGTATTCAAGGATGGAGCTGTCGCCAAACGCATGCACGGTGACGGCCGCCTGCACGCGCGCGTCGCCCCACCACATGGCCTGCTCGCGCCAGGGGCAATCGACAAATGTATCGAGCAGACACGCCAACTGCGTTTCGCGGCACATTCGCCAGATGGCGTTGAGTTTTTTATCGCTGCATTCAAACGCGCCGGCAGACTCGACGTTTGCATGAACACGCCGCGTGCCGATGAACCGAACCTTCAACGGTTTTTCCACATTGCGAAAGATCACCGCCACATAACGCATGCCGTTGAAGTGAAACGTCTCCCATCGTTGCGCGCCCGGGCGGCAGCGGTACCGGCTCGCCGTTTGCGCGCCGCCGCCGATGACGCTGTTGAATTGCAGCCAGTCGTTTTTGGCCACCGCTTCGTTGTAAACGACATCGACGATTTCCCCGCCGCCGGCTTCGGCAATATCGAGGATGAAATGCCCCGTGCAGTACCCCTGCGTTTCAAGCACGACGGCGGTGAATGTGCCCACATCCGGTGGCTCAATCGTGGTGCAGAGGTCGTCATCCACGAGCATGGCCGAAGGCGCGTCGATGCCGTCGTCGGTCTTTTTCACCTTCTCGTTCTCTACCAGCTTATAAATATCGGTCGCGACCTTGTGCCCGCGCGTGTTACCGCCGCGGAAGATGCCTACGGCCTTCGCAAACTGCGTCTGCTTCGACGCCAGCAACGGAACCTGCCGCGGCACGAGATTGATCCACGGGTGCTGCCCGGCGGGACCGCAATCCTGCGGCGCGCGCCAGCCGGCATCCTCGGTGGCTGCAAACCCCGGCATCATCCAGCCGGCGGGCTCTTCGTTGCCGTCAAAGTGTTCCTGAAAGCCCATCTGGATCGCCGAACGGGCGACGTCGCGCTTCCACGCGGTCGCTGTTTTGCAAACCCAATCTTTGAGGGTGTGTACCGCTACGGATTCGTCGCCACAATCGATGCTGCAATCAAATAGAAATCCCGATGCCTCGCGCCACACCGATTGGAACGTTCCGATGCCGAACTGGTGCGCGATAACGGCGATGACGTTGTCGCCCTCGATCAGATGCGATGCCAGATCGATCTCATCGACGCATTGGTTTTGTGGAAACGAACGCGCCGGCCCGAAGTGAAGGCTCACGCCGTTGACAAACAAGCGATATCGCGCGTCTGCCGACACGCGCGCCATCGCGCGGCGCGGCCGGCCGGCCAGCTTCACCGCTCGGCGGAAGTAGACGTACTGATTCCTCGGAAGCAGCACCAGTCGGTCCGGCCAGGCCCACCGGCCGACGATGGCGGGAAGCATATTTGCGGTTGAATTTTGTTTGACCGCATCCACAATAATCCCTCGTGGTACCACTCTGCTCGTCATTCGGGGCCGGTCATCCCGCCCTCACTTCGCCGCAGGGCCGAAGCGGTCGCCGCGCAGCTTGCGGCGCAACGCTGCCAGTTCGCCTTGATCGGGCGTAAGAAACTGCTTGGCCCCACCGGCCCGATCGGCCGCGAGCAGCACCTGTGTAAACGACTCGAGCATCTCCAGCTTGAAATACGCCTGCTGTAGATCCGCGCCGACGCAAACCACGCCGTGGTTGGCAAGAAGTAGCACGTCACTGTTTTTGACGACGGGCCGGACGGCATTGGCCAGTCGTTCGTCGCCGGGCGTGACATACGGCACCAGCGCGATCGGATGCAGCAGCACATCTGCCTCGGCGTAGACCCACGTCGCCGGCAATCGATGCGCCAACGCGAAGCCCGTCGCCGTCGGCGGGTGGCTGTGAATGACGGCGTGGACATCCGGCCGTTCTTCGTAAACCGCCAAATGCAGCCGAAGCTCGCTCGACGGCTTGCCTTCAGTGCCGACGGGTTGCCCGGCGACTGGATTGCCGCCGCCATCGATCAGGCACATTGATTCAGGTGTGAGAAATCCCTTGCTGTGTCCGGCGGGGGTGCAAAGAAACGCGTCGGCGCTGACGCGCACGGTAATGTTACCGTCGCTTCCGGCGCACAGGCCGCGCGTCCAAAGGCGTCGACCGATATCGCAGATGCTCTCCCGAAGCCGTTCAGTGGATGAATCGCTCACGGCGCATGGTGTACCACGAAACCTGCCCGGGCGCAAACCGGACGGTACACTGGCGACGGCCCATGAACGATGTCCCCGATCAACCTCAGCCGATTTCTGCCGACTCCGACGCGTTGCTGGAAAAGGTTTACGACCAGCTTCGGGGCATCGCCCGGCATCGACTTTCCAGCGAAAACGTCGGCCACACGCTGCAGGCTACGGCACTCGTGAACGAGGCGTACCTGAAATTGAGCCAAAACCCGTCGGTGTTCCAGCTCGACCGCACACGCTTCGTCATGGCGGCCGCCGAGGCGATGCGGCGGATTCTGATCGACCACGCCCGTACCAAGCGCCGCCACAAGCGCGGCGGGGGCGCTAAGCGGGCGATTATCGACGTGGCCGATCTGGCTGCCGATTTTGATCCCGAACAAACCCTGGCCCTTGATGAGGCGATTCGTCGCTTAGAAGACTCAGACGCCCAGGCCGCCGCCGTGGTGAAACTGCGCTTTTTTGCGGGATTGAGCGTCGAAGAAACCGCCGTGGCGCTGGGAATATCCGACCGCACGGTGAAGCGAGAATGGCAATTCGCCCGAGCGTGGCTGTTTCAGGCACTGCAATAGGGCGACAAGGAAACCGATGGCCTCCGGACCGCCGCCCGAACAGCCAATTGCCTCGCCGCAGCGCATGAAGGAAATCTTCAGCCAGGCGGTCGAATTACCGGCGCCACAGCGTTCCGCATTTGTGCAGCAGGCGTGCGGTGACGATCAAGAACCACCACGTCGCCGGCAGGTGCTGGCCCGTAAAGTGCGTCGTTGTCGCTTAGAAACATCGGCGTGGTGACGGCCGACGGTGCGTTGTTTTGGGGCAAGAGTGAAGTTGGGTCGAGGCGTAAGGAGCCGGAGCTGAATGGCGGAACGTGATCCCAATGTGCCCCTGGCACGCGTGAAGACAATCTTCGGTGCCGCGGTTGATCTGCCCGCCGGCGAGCGGGGGGCGTTTGTGGCGGCCGAGTGCGTCGGTGATCACGAACTGCATTCGGCGGTCGTATCGCTGCTGGAGTCGCACGACCGCGCCGCCGATTTTCTGGATCGCCTGAGTGCTCGATGCCGGCACCACCGATGGCGGGCGGCCGTATTTCGTGATGGAACTGGTCGACGGTTCACCCGTCACCCAATTTTGTGATGAGCACCGATTGTCGACGCGCGACAGGCTGAACTTGTTCGCACAAATTTGTCAGGCGGTTCACCACGCGCACCAAAAGGGGATCATCCACCGCGACATCAAACCGTCCAACGTGCTCGTCACACTGCAAGCCGGCAAGCCGGTTCCAAAGGTAATCGACTTCGGGGTGGCAAAAGCCGTGCAGCAAAGCGGCGCGGGGACGATGATGACCGACGCTCGCCAGTTCATCGGCACGCCGGAATACATGTCGCCGGAGCAGGCCGGAACCGATGGAACGGATGTCGATACGCGCAACGACGTCTACAGCCTGGGTGTACTGCTCTATGAGTTGCTGACCGGCACCACGCCGTTCGACTCCCGACAACTTCGGTCGGCCGCGATGATGGAGATGCAGCGCCTGATCCGCACGGTCGATCCGCCCAAACCCAGCACGCGGGTGTCACTGGTTGAATCGGCCATCCTTGCTTTGACAGTTGGGGCAGAAATGCGTCGATCGCTGCGCGACGACGATGCGCTGGATCGGCGTCCTGCAAACCCGACAAGGTTGACCGGTGCGATCGTAGACCTTGTGCATCGTTTGGAACGATCCGCGTGCGCCGTTGGCATCGACGTAATCCTGCAATGAGCTTCCACGATGGCGAATGGCTTTGTTCAGGATGCGCTTGATCGCGCTGTTGAGCCGTCGACCCTGCTCGATGTTGACCTGATTTGCGAGCGTCAACGGGTGAATGCCGGATGCAAACAACGCCTCGTCTGCATAAATATTTCCGATTCCCGCAATGAATCGCTGATCGAGCAAGGTCGTTTTAACTGCACGGCGGGTGGTGTGTAGGCGGCGGAGTAGTTGGGCGGGCCGCAGGTCGAACGGCTCGGGGCCGATCGCCTCATCGCCGCGGCTCTGGCCGAGCCAGAAGATTCCGCCGAAGCGGCGCGGGTCGACGAAACGCAACTGCCGGCCGTTATCGCAGTCGAGGATCAAGTGGCTGTGGGGGCGAATGATCGCGGCAGCCGATTCGATCGTGAGTCTGCCAGTCATGCCCAGATGAATGAAAAATCGGTTGCCGTCATCCAGCAGAATGACGATGCGTTTGCCGCGGCGCGTGACGGATTGGACGAATCTTTGTGTGACGAGTAAACGCAGATCAACTTCCACCGGGCACACGATGTCGGCGCGGAGGTGGACGATCCGCTCGATCCGCCGCCCGACCAGCAGCGGAGCCAGCGTATTGACGACGGTTTGCACTTCCGGCAGTTCTGGCATGGAACTTTTCCGACGTTGATGAATCTTAACGTTGGTGCATCTTAAATCTGGTGAATCATAATTTCGTGGTTGAGCCGACTCACGCAACTGGTACGATGCAGAAAAGGATCAGCCCGCTCGTCATGGATCGACGACCACGCATGTGCCGTTATCCGACGCAGGGGCCAACCGCAGGAGCAATAGTATGCCTCAAGAGACCGGACTCGCCGCGCCGCAGGCCGATTTGGCCGCCGCCGACCTAGCGGCGGTGCAGAAGCTGCAGCAGGCTTACACCAATATGAAGGTGGAGTTGAGCAAGGTCATCGTCGGACAGGATCGGGTGATCGAAGAGTTATTGATCGCACTTTTCTGCAAAGGGCATGCGTTGCTGGTGGGTGTGCCGGGTCTCGCCAAGACGCTGCTGATTTCAACGCTGGCGCGCACGCTGGGCCTGAGCTTCAACCGCATCCAATTCACGCCCGACTTGATGCCTTCGGACATTACCGGCACTGATGTCATCGAAGAAGACAAAACCACCGGCGGCCGTGCCATGCGCTTTGTACGAGGGCCGGTGTTTGCCAACGTCATCCTCGCCGATGAAATCAACCGCACGCCGCCCAAAACACAGGCGGCGTTGCTCGAAGCGATGCAGGAACACCAGGTGACCGCCGGCGGCAAGCAGCATCGGCTGCCGCAGCCGTTTTTCGTGCTGGCGACGCAGAACCCGATCGAGCAGGAAGGCACCTATCCGCTGCCCGAAGCCCAGCTCGATCGGTTTATGTTCAATATTCAGGTGGGTTATCCGACCGAAGACGAAGAATTCCGCATCGTTCGCATGACGACCGAGAATCGCAAGCCCGAACTTTCGCACGTTCTTTCCGGCGAAGAAGTGATTGCGCTTCAGGAAATCGTCCGCAAAGTTCCGGTGGCCGATCATGTAATTCGTTATGCACTGCAATTCAGCCGCCTCACGCGCCGTTCCGAAGGCGGCGTTCCTGATTTTGTGAACGATTTCGTCAACTGGGGCGCCGGCCCGCGGGCGTCGCAGTATCTCATTCTGGCAGGTAAGGCGCGGGCGCTGCTGAAAGGGAGATATCACGTCAGCACAGATGATATCCGCCACGTGGCGCTTCCGGTGTTGCGGCATCGGATCGTCACCAACTTCAACGCCGAGGCCGAAGGGATCAAGAGCGATACGATCGTGGCGCGTTTGATGGAACACATCCCGCGGCAGCAATACGAATCGCTGGATGCGTCGGCGGCGCGGGGGATGCGGTAGTGGACTGCGTTCGATGGAGACCCGTTGCAGAAGAATCAGCTCATTCAAGTCGCGGAGCGCAGATATCGCGATGCATTGGCATTGACCCAAACCGGTAAGAATGAGCGTGCCATGGGAGCCAAGTACCTTGGTGGATTTGTGATTGAGATTCTGCTTAAGGCCAATCTGGTTGAACGATTTCCAGAAGCAAGCCGGAAAACGCTGCACGCGGATGCGACGCGCGCGGAGAGGGCGGTATGGACGCTCGTTTGGCGTCTTCATGCCTTGGGCGCGATGATTGATAATCTCCCGGAATTAGAAGCAGCGTTGCTTGTTCGCGGGGATCGGGACGGACGGCGATACGTCGAAGATCTTAAGGCAATCGCCACCGCATGGCATGTGCAGTTGAGATACTCCACCGAATCAAGCACCATTCGCCAAGCGACCGATTTTCTGGAAAAGGTGCGAATCCTTAAGGAGGTCCTGAAATGACAAAGCTGTTAGCGGTCCCAGTGCCTCTGATGAAGCTCAAGAGGCGGTTGATGCAAGAGTTGAAACCGGCCAAGGTTACATTTGAGAAGGTGCCCGGCCTCCGGAGATACCGCGTCACAATTGTGTCCGGGCGATTCACAAGGAAACCTCATCTCAAGCGCCAAGATGTCGTTTGGGAAATCATTGATCGCCATCTTCCGCGTGAAGCACTCGGCAAGATTTCTCTCGTGTTCCCGTATAGTCCGGAAGAGCGGCAGACATCGACGGCCAAGCGTCGTCGGGTCGCATGAGTGAATCCGTCGCCGATTATCGCCAATACCTCGATCCGCGGACGCTCGCGCGGATCAGTGGGCTAGACTTGCGCGCCCGGCTCGTCGTCGAAGGGTTGATGACTGGTATGCACCGCTCGCCGTACCAGGGCGCCAGCGTCGAGTTTGCGCAGCACCGGCCTTATGTCGCGGGGGATGATATTCGGCACGTTGATTGGAAGGTTTTTGGCAAGACCGACAAGATCTATCTCAAGCAGTATCAGGAAGAGACCAACCTGCACCTGATCTTGGTGGTCGACGCCAGTGAATCGATGGGGTTCGGCAGCGTGACCAGCGGCAAGTATTCCTGGACCAAGTACGACCACGCCACCGCCATCGCCGCGTCGTTGGCGCATATTGCGATTCAGCAGCAGGATTCGGTGGGCCTGGCCATCTTTGATCAGACGCTTGCCCGCTATTTCAAACCGAGCAACTCGCCGGGGCAATGGAAGATTGTGATCAACGAACTGCAGGTTATTCCGCGGTGGAACAAGACGGGCACGGGGAAGGTGCTCGACCAGATCGCGGAGAAGCTTCGGCATCGCAGCCTTATCGTCATCGTCAGCGATTTTTTTGACGACCTTGAAAGCATTCAGCAGGGCCTTCGGCACCTGCGTTATAAAAAGCATGAGATCATGGCGTTCCAGATTCTCGATCCGCAGGAGATCGAATTTCCATTCGAGGACGTCACGCTGTTCAAGGGCATGGAAGAGGCTGGCGAACTGCTCACCGAACCGCGATCGCTGCGCGACGGCTATCTGGAACAACTGAAGTTATTCACCGACGAAATGAAACGACTCTGCCGCGGAATGCGTATCGATTTTCAGCGTTTCAGCAGCGGCGATTCGCTGGATGTGGCGTTAAGCCAGTTCCTCGCCACGCGATCTGCGTCGATTAAATGAACGCAAGTGAACCACCAAGGCACGAAGGCTCCGAGGAAGGCAGGAGGAGATGAAGTGTTTTTGCAGGATTGGTGCAGCAGTGCGAGGAGGGCCATCCAGTCATTCGTCTTGGAGCCTTGGAGCCTTGGTGGTTGATCGGAATTAACGATCGTGTCGAACGAACCACAACACATTCTCGCAGCCGGATTTGTAACGCCCGCGTTCGCGCTCGCGGGCGTCGCGCTTGCTTTGATTCCCATCATCATTCATCTGCTCAACCGCCGGCGGTATAGGACAATTCAATGGGCGGCGATGGATTTCCTGCTGTCGGCCATGAAGAAAAACCGCCGTCGCGTGAAATTTGAACAGTGGCTGCTGCTGGCAACGCGCTGCGCGATGTTGCTGTTGCTGGGCTTGGCGCTGGCCAGGCCCGTGGCATGTGAACAATCGGGGCTTGCCGCGGGGTCGATGCGGTCGGGGCTGCACGTGCTGGTGATTGATAACAGCTACTCGATGGGCTATCAGGCCAACCGCCCCAGCGCGCTGACACAACTCGATCAGGCCAAATTGGTCGCAAAAAAAATCATTGAAGGTCTGTCTGCCGGCGGGGAGTCGGTGGCGATCATCACCGCGGGCAAGCCGGCGATGGTCGCACTTCAGCCGACATACGATCTTGCCACCGCCGTGCGGGCCGTCGAACGCATCGAGCAGTCGGCCGGTGGGACGGATTTAATTGGCGCGATGTCGAGGGCCGTCGAAATCGGCAATCAATCCACCCGGCAACCTGTTCGTCGGCTGGAGATCATTACCGACGGCACGCGCTCGGCGTGGGAAACGGTCGATCGGGACCGCATGGCGACTGTCGGCAAAGAAGTTGCGGGCCTCTACCGCGTGCGGCATTTCAACCTGGCTCAGGCCGATCAGTGGAACGCCACCGTGGCCGATGTTGCGCCGGCGGCGTCGATCATCCGCGTGGGCTTCAACACCGACCTGTCGGCGCGCGTGCGCGCGTTCGGGCGATCAACGAATGCCACGCTGCGGTGGTCGATGGACAACCAGCCCATGCCCGGCGCCGCCGCCGTCGAAGCAACCAGTGATACGCCGCCGGTAATGCAATCGCAGGCCCGCTTCCAGGGCGGCGGGGCGCACATGGTGGCCGCTTCGTTCACTTCGGGTGATCGGTTGAAACTGGACGACACGCGCTATCGCGTGGTTGAAGTGGCCAGCGCCATGAAAGTGTTAATTGTTGAAGGTGAACGAGGCGTGGGGGCGTTAGCCGGCTCCGGTGCATTTCTTGAGCTTGCTCTTGCACCGCCTGCTGATGCCGGCGGGCCGCCGATGGGTAGGAAGAGCACCAGCTACGTTGTGCCCGAAGTGGTGAGCGATATTGAGCTGGGCAACAAAGTGCTGGGCGACTACCGCGCGATCATTCTCGCGGGTGTAGGGCAGATCAGCACAGGGCAGGCCGATTTGCTAAAGCGATTTGTCGAGGACGGCGGCACGCTTCTCGTGTTCATGGGCGAACCGGTCACCAGCGACAACTACAACCAAAACCTATTGCCGCGCGGGTTGCTGCCCGGGCCGCTCACCCGGCGCATGAATGTTGCCGCCGATCAACGCGGGTTTTTGTTTGATTTCAAACCGCTGGGCGCGTTGCACCCGATTCTCAAAGTCTTCGCCGGCGAGCAGAATACCGGCCTTGATACCGCACAGGTGTTTACGTACTGGCAAATGGAACTCCCCACCGACACCAAAGCCGAGCGCGTGCTCGACTTCGCCGCACGCGACGGCCGGACTGATCCGGCCATCACGCTGCATCGTCTGGGCGGCGGGAACATCGTGTTCATCAGCACCACCGCCAACGCAGAATGGACCAGCTTTCCCGCCAAGCCGGCATATGTGGCGCTCATGCACGAAGTGCTCAGCGGCAGCGTCGTCAGCGGCGATTCATGGATGAACCGCGCCGTCGGCGAAACGCTCGATCTCCCGCCCGCGCTGGCGTTCAAAGCCGCTCCTGTGTTGAAAGATGCATCATCACAGGAAATCGCGCTCCGTCAGGTCCCGCTGCCCGACGGCCGAACCGGTTACCGCAGCGAACGGTTGACGAAGCCGGGCGTTTACACGCTCAACACCGGCGCAGGTACCATTCCCATCGCGGTAAACTGTCCCGCCGATGAGGCCGACATTCGTCCCGTGGGCGACGCCGCCATTCGCGCCGCGTTGGGAAGTGTTGAAATAGACCTTGCCGGCGACGATCTGCCCGCCGTTGCCGAGTCACGAAACAGTGGGAATGATTTTGGATGGATCGTCATGGTCGCGGTGCTCGGACTTGTGGGCGCCGAGAGTTTGATGGCGATGCGGTTTGGACATCATAAGAGGTAAGGATGATGTAGTGTCGGCCGTCCCGGCCGATGTGAAGGATCGAAGAGCGGCCGGGACGGCCGTCGCAACAGAGAACGATGCAACGTCTGCTCGAAATTCTCTTCGGCCTTGAACGCGGGTTTCTCTCTCGCGAGGGGGAGTTCTCGCTCGGGTTTAACCCCGCCTGGCCGTGGCAGCCCTATTTTCCGGCGGCGGCGTGGAATGTGATGTTGATCGCCGCCGGGCTTGGCTTGGTGGTTTGGGTTTATCGTCGCGAGGGGCGGGCGCGGCCGGTGCGGATCTTGCTGGGTGTCGTCCGCGCGATGCTGCTTCTCTTGGTGATCGGTCTGCTGAATCGGCCGGTGGTCACGCTCGGACAGAGTCGCACCGAAGCGTCAATCCTTCCCATCTTAATTGACGACAGCGTGTCGATGCGCGTCAAAGACGTCGGCGACGAACAATCGCCCCAGACGCGGCTCGATGCCGCGATCGCGCTGCTCTCGGCCAACGATCAGAGGCTCATCAACGACCTGAAGAAGACGCACGAACCGCGCGTCTACAAGTTCGATTCCACCGCTGAAGCGATCAGTCTGCCGCTTGATATCAAACCCGTCGGGCAGGAGACGCAGGTCACCGCCGCCGTGCGACAGGTGTTGCAGGATTTGCAGGGCCAGCGTGTCGCCGGCGTGGTAGTGTTGACCGACGGCCGCGACTCACCCGTGCGCAACAACGCCGAGGCGCTGCAGCAGTTGGCTACGTTTGGAGTGAAGGTGTATCCGGTGGTGGTCGGGTCCGATCGCCCGCCGCAGAATCTTTCCGTGCAGAGTGTTGCGGTGCAGGATGCGGCCTTTGTGGGCGACATTGTCAACGTGCGCGCCACCCTGCGCGGCAGCGGTTACCCGCAAGGTCATCAGGCGACGGTTCGCCTCGTTGACAAAACCACCAGTCAAGTCCTGCAAACGGTGGACGGCAAGCCCGCGGAAGAGCGCATCACCCTTGACGGCGATGCGCCGATCGAAGCCGAATTGCAGTTTCGCCCGACCACCGTTGGAACGCTCGACGTTGGTGTTGAAATCGTTGCCCAGCCGGCTGAGATTGATGAAGACGACAACAGCCGCATCACACAACTTGCCGTGCTTGATGCCAAGATCAACGTGCTCTACGTCGATGGCTATCCGCGGTGGGAGTATCGATATCTCAAGCAGGAAATGATTCGCGACAAAACGGTCGACATCTCCTGTCTGCTGACAAGCGCCGATCCTACGTTTCGTCAGGAAGGCGATCGGCCCATCACGCGATTCCCCGAAAGCCTGAACGAGATGATGGAGTACGACGTGATCGTGCTCGGCGATGTTGATCCGCGGCAGTTCAGCGATTTTCAGTTGCAGCTTGTCAGCGAATTTGTGAGCAAAATGGGCGGCGGGTTCGCCATGGTGGCCGGCCCGCAATTTTCACCGCAGGCGTTTCGTGGAACGGCACTTGAGGCGATTCTGCCGGTGAATATCGAACGCGTAACGGTCGATCGTGGCGGGGCGGCGATCACGCAGGGATTTCGCCCGGCGCTAACCAAGCTCGGCGGCAACTCATCGATCTTCCGCTTCTTCGGCAATCGGGCCGAGAACGAGAAATTTATCAGCGAACAGATTCAGCCCCTGTTCTGGTATTGCCGGGGAGTGTGGGCCAAGCCGGGCATCGGCGAAACTTATGCCGAGCATCCTATCGAAACCGGACCCGATGGCCGCAAGGCGCCGCTGCTGGTGCTCGGCCGGTTCGGCGCCGGGCGGACGGCGTTCGGCGCGATCGATGACACCTGGCGATGGCGCTACTATACCGGCGAAACCATCTTCGATACCTATTGGATTCAGCAACTCCGCTACCTCGCCCGCGGGCGAAAGCTGGGCCAGCGGCAGGTGAGTTTAAGTTCGCTGCGCGCCGTGTATGAACTGGGGGAACAATCGCGGTTGAACCTGCGAATCTTGAATCCGCAGCTTTTGCCGCAACTTCCGGAGCAGATTCGCGTCGATATTATTGAGGAGCCGTCGCAGGCCGTCGTCGCGCAGCAGATGCTCATTCGTCAGGAAGGCCAGCCGGAACTGTACACCGCGGCGTTCGCAGCCGATCGGATCGGCGCATTTTCGGCAAAGGTGGCTTCGATCGCGGGGGGCGTGGATGACCTGGCGGTGCCGTATCAGGTGCGCGTGCCCCGGGTCGAACTCGCTTCGCCGCAAGTGGATCGCGCCGCGATGCAGCGGTTGGCGACACAAACCGGCGGCGAGCTGATCAACTTCGCCGACGCCGCCACCCGACTGCCCACGCTCGTTCTATCGGCGGCGCGGGTGATACCGATCGAGACGGCCCGGCCGCTGTGGGATGCGCCCCTCGCCATGGCACTATTTGTTTTGTTGGTCACGATCGAGTGGGCGCTGCGTAAGATGTTTGGAATGGTTTGAAATGGATACCACCGCAATCCTGCAATCCCTGGATGCCGTCCGCCGCCGCGTGAAGCTGCTGGCGGTGGGGTACGGCATCGGCTTGGTGCTGGCGGGCGCGGTGGGGGCGATCGTTTCGGTCGTCATCCTTGATTACCTTTTCAACCTTGCCGCATGGCCGCGGTTGGTGGCGTCGGGTCTCGGGGCGGTTGCGATTGTGATTTTGCTATCGCGCCACGTTCTACGACCAATAAGCGCCAAGATTGGCCTCGCCGACGTCGCGGGGAAGCTTGAAACTTTTTTTCCATCGCTCGATGACCGCCTGCGCAGCGTGGTCGAATACGCCGACCGCGATATTCCCGGCAGCCCGGCGATGAAGCAGCAGGTGGTGTTGCAGGCGAATGCGCTGGCGGGAACGATCGATTTCAACCAGATCGTGCAGACGCGCCCGGCGACAATCTCTCTGGCGGGCGGGCTTGGCGCTCTGCTCATCGTGTGGCTCATCGCGGCGCTGGCTGCGCCGAACCACGCCAAGATTGCCGCCGCGCGGTTGTTTTCGCCGTTCGCCGATAATCCGTGGCCCAAGAAGCAGCGGATTGATTTACTGACCGAATCGCCCACTCGTCTGCCCGCGGGGCAGCGGTTAGCTGTGCGGATGAAGCTTGGGCAGGGCGATCGAAGCGGCTTGCGGGCCACGCTTTATTCGCAAATCGGCAGTGGAGCGGTGCAGCAACAGTTGATGATTCGCAACGCCGACGGGTCGTACTCGGCGGTTGTTGATACGCAGACGTCGAATGATCTTTCGACGGCCGACCTGAAAGTGTGGATTCGTAGTGGCGATGACGACAAACAGCTTGCGCCGATCACACTCGTCCAGCGACTATCGATCACCGGCATCGAGGCGCGTGTAGCGCCGCCGGCGTACGTGTCTAAAGCTGCGCCGGCGACGGTGAACCTTGCTGCTGCGCCGGCGGTGGCGGCGATTGGGTCGAGTGTGCAAATCGCGGTGACGTTTAACAAGCCGGTGGATGGTTCGCTAACCCTTGAGCCGGTTTCTTCTGCGAAGCCGCAAGCGGCGCCTCAATACGAAAACATTGCATCGGATCGTGAGAACGTACGTATTGCGGGGATGCGGGCGACGGAGTCGATGCGGTTTCGTGTACGTGCCACCGACCGCGACGGTTTCCAAAATGGCGCGATTGAAGAATACGAGCTGATCGTCCGCCCCGATCAATCGCCGACCATTCAGATCGAGCAACCGCGACGCAATGAAGAGCGCACTGTTGAGTCGGTCGTGCCTCTTATTGCCGTTGCGGAGGATGATTACGGCATCACGCAGGTGGCGTTGCACGTCGAGCGACTGGCCGATCATAAGAAGTGGGAACTGCCGCTGATCGTCGGCGCCGCGCCCGCCGAGCAGGTGGTGTGGGAGCGCGACAGCAACTCCGCCGAGCGGCAGCGCTACCGGCTGGGTTACGCGTGGGAATTGTCCAAGCTTGTCGATGCGAATTTGAAGAGCGGGGATGTGCTAGAGTTTTTCCTGCAAGCCACCGACAACTACAGCCTCGGCCGCCAGACGCACGAAGCCGCATCGTCCGGCCGGGTGCGTATCACGATTATCAGTCAGGACGAACTCACCAGCCGAGTGACCGATGAGATGCGGCTGACGCGCGCCCAGATCGGCGAGGTGGCGAAATCGCAAACGCGCGTTCGCACCGAGACGACCGAGCTTGCCGATGAAACCAAAGACAAGCCGTCGTTCGACACCGCCGATCGCACCGCCGCCGAGCGGATGACCAATCAGCAATCAACCTCCGCTTCGCAGAGCAGGCAGTTGGCGCAGCGGCTGGATGCCGTTCGCGATCGTCTGGAACAGAATCGCTCGCCGAGAACCGATTTGGCTGAACTGAGCAAGCAGGTCGCCGCATCGCTCGATCGCACCGCCGAAGGCCCGATGAAAGCCGCGGCGCAGCAGTTGGCATCGGCATCGTCGCCGCAGCAAAAGCAGGAGCCGCGCAACGCGGCGATGGACAACGCGCAGCAGAGTCAGGCGCAAGCGTCGGAGCAGTTGCAAGGCGCGATGGACAAACTCGGCGATCTCGGAAGCCTGCAGCAGGCGATTGATAACGTCCGCCGGCTGCTGGAAGAGCAGGAACAAATCACCAAAGAGCTGGCCAAACTGGGAAAGCAGAATCTCGGCAAGAAGCCCGAGCAGATGACGCCCGGCGATCGACAAAAGCTCAACGAACTCGCCGACAAACAGAACAAGCTCGCCGAGCGAAGTGCCGCTGCCATCAGCGAAATGCAGAAGCAGGCCGAGCAGTTACAGAAGACCGATCCGACCGCCGCCGAGGCAATGAAGCAGGCCGCGGGAACCGGTCAGCAGCAGCAGGTAAGCCCGAACCAGCAGAAGGCCGCGCAGGAAGCGAAGCAAAACAAACAATCCAGTGCCGCCGCCGCTCAGAAGCAGGCGGAGATTGGTCTGCAGCGGATGCTGCAGGATTTGAAAGAAGCCGAGAGCCGTAAGTTAGCCGAACTGCAGAAGCAGCTTGCTGATTTGCAGAAGCAGATCGCCAACCTGGTGCGGCGTCAGGCGGGGCACAACGTTGATAACCTGATGCTGCAGGGCGATTCAAAGTTAAAGGAAGTCCGCGTCGAGCCGCTGGCGGCCTTGCTCTTGAAGGCGCAACGAAAGCCGGATGCGCTCAAGTCGGCGCTTCCACAGTTATCGCAGAGTCAGGAGCAAACCGAGCGCAACGCGCGCGATATCGCCAAACAGGCCGATGCCATCCCCGACTCCGCCGAAGCGGTCGCCAAGCTCACCCGCGCGGCCGGTCGGATGGAGCGGGCCAACGTGCAGTTGCGTCAGAATGATTTGCGCGGCGCCTACGACCCGCCGCAGGTTGAAGCGCTGGCCGCATTGGAAGAGGCGAAGAAACTTATCGACGCGCAGAAGCAGAAGGTTGACGAAAAGGTCGAAGAAAAGAAACGCGAGGCTATTCGGGCGGTTTACACGAAAGTGCGCGACGAGCAGGCGAAGCTCAACGCAGAGACCGCCCGCATCAACGCCGCGCCGCGAAAGGAAGACGGCGCGCTCAAACGTGATGAGTTGATTAAACTTGGCCAGTTGCCAACCGATCAGGGCAAGCTTTCGGAGGCGATCCGCGGGCTTGACGAGCGCATCGTCGGGCTTGGCGGGGTCGTCTACAAATTCGCCAATGACGACATCGCCTGCGCGATGGACGAAGTGAAACAGAACCTGGCCGACAAGAAGACCGATTCGCCCACCCAAACCGAGCAGGCTCGCATCGTCCGCCAGCTCGATACCATGATCGAAAGCCTGCAGGATAACCCCGTCGAGAGCAAATTCGCCCAGGACGGCGGCGGGGG
>ENA-ORBV01003876-ORBV01003876.1-microbial-mat-metagenome-genome-assembly--contig:-NODE-3876-length-29393-cov-13.367479_pt1 | contig 29393 bp, 22 predicted proteins | sample MGYA00237777_ERZ505514 | MGnify/ENA primary metagenome ERZ505514 (study PRJEB26160, sample SAMN06269048) | microbial mat metagenome | isolation source: Oligotrophic lake microbial mat | place... | reverse complement strand
TGGGTAGATCGAATAATCCAATTGTGCATCTGGTACACCTAATGAACCACTCACAACCTGTACTTCCTGTACAAACGACCCTACGTTCGTGTTGTCCGGGCAATCCAGAACTGGTGCCGTCTTGTCTTCTGCCGTCAACGTACCCCAGCACTGCGTGAAGTCGCCTGGTGTTATGTTAGTAGTCGGCGTGAACAGGAAGTTTGTGATTGTTGCTGTTCCTGAACCGAAGATGCAATCTACAGAACGGGCAGCAATCAACAATACATCACCGGCAAGTACCGGACGGTTCACAACACCTGCACCACCAGCGCTGATGTTAACCACGTTGGTAATAACGCCGCTTGATGATACCTGAATAATGAAGAATTCAAAACCAGGGTCAGCAGTAGCATAACTCCAGTTGAAAGATACGTTACCATTGTTTGGCGCTGCAATAGCTGCAGATACCTGCAAGCCACCGCCGCAGAATGCACCATCAGGGCTTACCAAAGTCAAAGAACTCGGCGTAAAGGAAGCCGAAGCGCCGTTACCCGGGTTAACTACTGTCCAGTTACCTGGTGCAAATTGCCCCATAAAACCGGCAGTTGGGCCAGGTGTAGCCAGTGCTATGTTATAGTTAAACGTGCCGCAACCATCTACGATCGGGCCGTTTGCGACGTTACCGTCAACAACCGTTACTATAAAGTTAGCATCCGTCAAACAGCCCGGATTGCCTTCCAATACCATGTCTGGTACGATCAGCGCCTGGCAGTTTGCATTCAGCGTTACGTTGATGTTGTCGTTGCACGCAAGGTTCGTCTGTGGACGTGGTGCCTGCGTTACAATGATCCGGAAGTCTTCGGTACGTACGTTGCCGAAAATGTCGGTTGCCGTCAGCAGGATATTATAAGTGCCAGGAATGGCTACTACCTGAACGCGGCTACCGCCAGCGCTCGGAAGGATTACTGCACCCGATACGCCAACTGGAAGCGTTACCGTGAAAGAGGCAACATCGCAATTGTCCGTAGCCGTAGCTTCAAATACAACAAGGGTAGAGCTTGGTCCGCAAGGATCCAGTACTACGATGATGTCCTGAGCAGGGTAAACAATGATCGGTGCCCAAAGATCAGGCTGCGCATTCACAGTGATCAAGGCATCTACCGTGCGAACGGCACCCTGAGCATCTGTATACGTGGCGATTAACAACTGGCCGTTGTTGGCTGCTGTCAGCGTGCGTGCAAACTCGAAATAACCTGCTGCTGCGTTCACGAAGTCTGGCGTAATTGCTACACCGCCTAAAGAGAAGCTAGCGCGAGCCGGTACTACCGGGTTGTCGCAATCGTCGAAGATCGAAATCGGAATGATTACGTCTACGCTCGTCTGGCACTGTGGGATCGTTACGTTGATCGCAGGCAGTACGATGTCTGCTGGCTGGTTAGCATTCTGCAATACCGTAATCGTCGGGTTTGCTGTAATGCCCTGGTACGTGATCAGCGGGAAATAAGTTCCTGCTGGCCCTACCGTGCCCGCTACTTCAAAGTATACCGTGTTACATGGAAGCGTTGCGCAGCTTACCGGATCCGTGAAGAAGAAGCCCGCGCCGTTCAGGTCAGGAAGGCCGGAGCCACCGCCGTTGAACATCACATTTGCGATATTGATCGGTGCGCAGTCGTCGGAAATCGTAAAGCTGTATACGATGTTCGCGCCAGTCTGGCAAGCCGTCAGCGTGACTACTTCGGCATTCGCCTGGATCACCGGTGGCATGTTGGCTGCTGCCAACTGTACCTGGATGATCTGATCAATGAACCCTATGTTGCCCGAAGCATCTGTGTACGAAGCAGAAACTAAGTAGTTGCCTGCTGCCGGGAACGTTACAAAGTATTCGCGGTAGTTGTTGCCCGTGAAGTTCAATACGCCTGTGGCGAGACCGAAGTTCACGACCAACGGAGTCATATCAAGGATTTCTAATCCACCCACTGGTGTTCCCTGGTTACAAAGGTCGTCAACCTGGAACGTCAACACGCCGACTACGCTCGTGGCGCACACCGGAATCGTAAACTGTGAGTTGCCGATGATCGTTACAACCGGGTTGATATTGTCCGGAATCGTCATGATCAACTGCAGACCCGCAGCGCCGTTCGCGATATTGCCGGAAGCGTCGCGGCCAAAAATCGAAACCGTGCTCGTGCCCGTGCTCCAGTGTACATCTACTAAGTAGAAGCCAAAACCATCCGGTGTTACGCTAACCTGCGTGCCCGGAACGATTGTCGCCGGAACCGTTACTGCTGTGGCGCTTACCGCGTTGTTTGCTACGATGAAACCATCGCAGGTGTCAAATCCGTATACGTAGTATTCGTCCTGACGACCGCATTCGCCTTCAGGTACGGCTACGTTACCGAAGTTGCGCGTTACGCCTGCTGCTGTCAGCGGATCGTTGTCGGCCAAAATGTTGCCCAATACGTCCGTTACGTAGAATACTGGCTGTACGGTGTCAATGCCGTCTGGTACAACCACCACGATCACAACAGGATCTATCGTAGGATTACAAGGCCCCGTTTCTGTAACGGTCACCGTGTACGAACCTGCGCCCGCATTGGCAAACAAGAAGCCACCCTGCGGGAAACCGATATACGTAGTCACGGCCGTAGGAGGAGGTGTAGAGCCACCAGGGCCGGAGCCGGCAATCGGCGTGGCGTTCACCGTGTACGTACCCGAACAGGTAGAACCATCCGTTACCGTTACCGTGAACGAGCCGTCGGGTATATAACCCGGGCTGATAAACGGACACGTCGGGCGTACCGACGTAGAAGTTACCGTGTACTGCGCATCACGCGTCATGAATGGCGCGCCTGCGGAACAGGTAGATACGTTGTTTGGCGGTGCTACACCGTCGCAGGTCTCAGATACATACCAAGTAAGGGACGTTCCTGCTGGCAGGCCCGTTACCGTTACCGAGATCGAGTTGCCCGTGCGGGTACCCGATACCTGAGGAGAAGAGGACGTCACCGGGCCGTTTGCGTTACCAACAGCGCAGACTGTGGCTGTTACCAACGCCTGACCGCCTTGTGGGCAGCCTGAGGCTTCCAGTGTCATGCCTACTCCGCCAACTGCAAGCACCCAGCAATGGTCGCTTGGTGGAGGGTTCGTGCTAGTCCAGGTCAGTGTTGCAGCGCTTTGCGTGATGTTCGTTACCGCTCCTGTTGCAGGAGGGTTACACTGTGCACTTGCGCTCTGCAACCCCAGCAGGACAAAAAGTGCTGAGAGCACTCCCATCCACACACGCGGAGAAACGAAAGTAAAATTCGTCTTTTCCATAAGATTACAATTTGTGTAAAGAATTAGGTTAAAAAAAATGATTATGATGTCAACTGAGAAAAATTCACATTTACCGGTGACGCTGAGGTCGAGGCAGCAATCACAAAAAAAATAGTACGCCTGGGTCGTCAGTAGGCGCTGAAAAAAATAAGTAGATCCTTAAGTTATAAGGATCGCTATGTTGAGTATGGAAAATCAGCTTTCGAAGCAACCTTGTCAAAATACTGCGAGCCTACCATTGTAGGGTCGTGTGAAGGATTTAGAAAGAGAGAAAGACATAGCCTGCCATATACAGGGTATGAGCACGATAGTACAGAGTAGAGGTCAGCGGGTATTGGCTCGAAAGCCCTGAGAATCAAGGAATGACCTGTTGGCCAGGGAATAGTGCAGAATATTGTAGGGATAACGGGAAGTGTAATTGTTTAATGTCATGGGACTTGAATTTGTTATTCGTACAGCAAATGTAAATTCTTTTTTGAAAAAAACGATCAATCCTGTATTCTTTTTTTTATATAAAATAACACAAAGATCCTTTCAAATCATCAGAGGTTCGGAACAACTTTGCGAAGCGCTTGTTGTACTTACGCTTAGGAACGTGGCGCAAATAAGTTACCTGAATTCGGCGAGGCTATTTTTTCATCAGGCAAGGCGTGAGAAGGGAGCTTAGCCTAAGCTAAGTAACCTTCGAAACAACGAAGCATGGTAAAAAAAGAGACCGCCCAAACAGGGGAGTTATTTACGACACATTCCTTAACACCTAACAGATTCCCTTATGAATGAATCTTTAGAAACGAAGGAGCTGAATGCACAACCTTCGTTTGCATTCCATCCTTATAATATATTGCTGCTTTTGAGCATCGTCGGTTTAACGGCAATATTCCTGAGCCTGACTGCAGCGTTTGTATACAACAGGATACAGAACAACCTCCCCCCTATCCGCCTTCCAAACATCTTTATCCTAAATACCCTGATCCTGCTGGGGAGCAGCGTCACCATGTGGTGGGCTAAAAAAGCTTATCTCGCAGACAATACCGGTGCTTACCAACGGGCCTTGTCTGCAACCATCATCTTGTCGCTGGCTTTCATGACCGCACAGTATTTTGGCTGGAGCCAGTTGTTCCGACAAAACATATTCATCAATAGCAACAACTCAGCGGCTTACCTGTACCTTATTTCAGGTCTGCATTTTTTGCATGTAGTTGCGGGTCTTCCGTTTTTGGGTGTTTTTTTATGGAAAGCCTACCACCGCATGAAAGAACCGGTCAGCGTACTCGTCTATTTTTCCGACCCGGAAAAGCGGCTGCGGCTCAGGCTGCTTACGGTCTACTGGCACTTCCTTGACGCTTTGTGGATCTACTTAGCTTTGTTCTTTTGGATAAACTACCTTGTTCAATAGGCCAGTGTACCTGTCGGTATACAAAGCCTACTTAATAAAAGTGAACACTCTGGAACCTTCCTTTACCATTCCTTTGTTCAGGGGAGCGTTAATCCAACATTAATTTTGGGTAAATTGCTTTTCTAACCATAACTGACGGAAAGAAAAAATCCGTACATTTATGCTAAACAAAGAATTTCACTATGGAATGGCGAAGATTAAACGGTCAAAAAATTGAAGAACCACTCAAAAATGCCGTAGAAGAAGCCATCATTCGGGAACGCGAACAAGGTTACCGTTTGAAAGTGTGCATCGGATCAGATTCCCAGGTTCGTAGCGGCGTCGTAGAATTTGCAACCGTTGTCGTTTTCCTGCGGGAAAAAAAAGGTGGCTTCATGTTCATCAGCAACAGCCGGGTTGAAAAAGAAATGGGGATTCGGGAACGCATGATCTCTGAAGTAGCCCGTTCGGTAGAAGTGGCCTATGCCTTGTGCGACCTGCTGGATGCATACCATGTCGAACTGGAAGTCCATGCCGACATCAATACGGATCCGCATTTCCAGTCCAACTTGGCTTTGAAGGAAGCAATGGGCTATATCCTGGGTATGGGTTTTGTTTTCAAAGCCAAGCCTGAGGCCTTTGCCAGCTCATCCTGCGCCGACAAAGTAGTTTAAGTGTTGTCTGTCTTTATAGTCCGATAGCGGCGTTATGCGAAGGCCCTAAAAATGGTCACTTACGCGAGTAGGCTCCCATTTTTAGGGCCTTCGCATGCCTTGCTCTCGAACTCTAAAGAGCAGACAACAGACTTTATATTATAAGAGGCAGGCTTTGCCACTTGCATTTTGCACTTTGGCATCATTTTCGGGTTTTCACCCGTTTTAAAATATGCTTCCCAACATTTTTACCCTGCGAGGCGCCATTCGCAATCGCAGGCATGTAGTGGATGCCACCGTAGAACCTGCTGATACAAGCTTCATCGCAGGCACTCCCGAATGACTTGAAGGAACGAGCCGGCAACCCGATAACTTCTTCTGTCGTATCCGTATATTCAAAATGATCGCCATAAAGATGGGTCGTCACAACCGCTATGGCATTCGATATGACACTGTGCCCGCTGGTATACTCCGGAAAAGGAGGCGTCTGCAGCAAAGGCGCCCAGTCTTCGTCAATGTACTTATTAATATAGGTCTCGGGTCGGACTAAGTTACTCCGGAATTTTTCATCCCAACAACTGATGAAACCATCCGCCATTGCGAGGGTAATGTACAGGTAAGTCTCCGTGGTTTTCATAAGATCCGCATTGCCCTTGCGGGAAGCAATTGCCCCAATCCCCGTCCAGTGCCCCCCTGGGGAAGCTTTTTTGGTGGCGAACATGACGTGCCCAACATGGTGGGAAATAAAAGGATTGTCGTCCCAAAATTTGGCAATGGCAATCCGCTCTTCTTTGTCTGCAACATTCAGTGCTTCATAAACATCCAGGGCTTCTTTGTAAAAAGCGCTGTTTTTATCCGTACTGAAAGCAGTGGGAGGAGGTGGAGCAAACTGAGCGGCAGAATCGAGCGTAAAAGGCCGGGTTTTATTCCAGTGCGGTTCGATGGCTTCTTTATACCCGGGAGGAGTAGGTTGCCAGCGTGCCGGATCGTCGTTGAGGGAAAACTTCGGAAAGGTGCGCGTCTGTTTGTAGTTGTCTTTACCTGACCAGGCCAACACGCGCTTCGCCACGGCTTCCCCAAATTGCATCGAACGCTCGTACACTGCTTCGGGCATGCCCATTGCTTCAAACTCAGCGTAGAGTTCCTCTTGAAAAACAGCAATGGAATCTTCGGAAAAAGTGAGCGCTTTGCCAATAGTCAGAAAGGCATGCACACTTGCCAAAGGGAAACAATAGGTTTGACCCGCATCGGGTTTGGGCAGGGAGTCGAGATCGTTGAGTTGTCCGGCTAAGCTCTGGCATTCCGGAAAGCCCGGAACCAGCGCTTCGTAAGCCGCAATAGTCGAATAGGCGTAAATCCGGCTGGAGACGGGCGGAGTAAAAACGTCGTATATAATTACATCGGTGAGCCGAACCATGGAGCGGTGCAAAAACTCCGGGTTAGCAGCCTCTTTTCCATAATCGGGATTGTTGCGCTGGCAGGACAAGATCGCCAGTAGAAGAACCAAACCAAAAACACCACTTTTCATAGTATTTTTTTGTGCAGATGAAACGGATTTAACAAAATCCGGGGTTTTCCCGGGGAAGCGTCAAACTTAGGAGGAATTCACAACTTCTGCAAGAACGAATGTCATCTCGTGCGCTTTGCGCGAAAATGATAATTTTGCACTTCAATTGAGTGTGGGGTTAGTGAGGGCGTCACTTACCGAGCAAATGGACTAATACTATTGATACTAAAAACTTTGATTCGTATGAATTTTCTGGATGAACTCAGGTGGCGCGGCATGTTGCAGGACATGATCCCCGAAACAGAAGAATTGTTCAAAAGTGGCAAGATGGTGACCGCTTATATCGGGTTCGACCCAACTGCGGCTTCCCTCACTATTGGCAATTATGTGCAAATCATGCTGCTCACCTTGCTGCAGCGCGCCGGACACCAACCCATCGTGCTCATGGGAGGCGCTACGGGGCGTATCGGCGACCCCTCCTTTAAGGATGAGGAGCGCCAACTGAAAACGACCGAAGAATTAGACCGAAACCTGGCGCATCAGGTTGAGCAGGTGTCTAAGTTTCTCAATTTTACAGAAGGAGATAACCGCGCATTGCTGGTCAACAACTACGATTTTTACAAAGACATGAATGTGCTGGATTTTCTGCGCGAAGTTGGAAAAACCCTCACGGTCAACTACATGATGTCGAAAGAATCGGTAAAAAAGCGCATTGAAACGGGGATTTCCTTCACGGAATTCAGCTACCAGTTGATACAAGGTTATGATTTTCAGTGCCTCTTTGAAAAATACAACTGCGTATTGCAAATGGGTGGCTCGGACCAATGGGGCAATATCACTTCCGGCACAGAGTTCATCCGCCGCAACCTCGGCAAACGCGCTTACGCCCTCACAACGCCATTGCTGACTAAAGCAGACGGTAAAAAATTCGGCAAATCGGAACAGGGAAATCTCTGGATAGACCCAAAAATGACTTCGCCCTACAAATTTTACCAGTTCTGGATCAATGCCGATGACACAGACTTACCCAAGTTCATGCGGTACTTCACGCTGCGTTCGAAAGTAGAAGTGGAGTTGCTCGAACTTGAACATGCTGAAAATCCTCGCGAACTAAAACGACTCTTAGCGGAAGAATTGACCATCCGCATACATTCACAGGAGGCATTTGAATCGGTGTTGAAAGTGTCCGAACTGCTTTTTGGCAAAAATGCCGACCAGGATGCCCTGCTGGCCATGAGCCGGGAGGAATTAGCCACCGTTTCGGAGGAAATTCCAGCTTATTCGCTGAATCAGGAAGCGTTGGCGGGTGGCATGAACATCTTAGACCTGATGGCTCAAACCGGCATTGCGCCTTCCAAGGCAGAAGCCCGGCGCGCGGTGCAGGGCAATGCCGTATCGGTCAATAAGGAAAAAATCAGCACTCCGGAACAGATCATTCACATCGAAGCCTTGTTGCACGGACAGTACCTGATGGTTGAAAATGGGAAGAAGAACAAAATAATGGTGGTGGTGGGATAAGGCGTAAATTCAGAAAAAAACAAACAGCCCCTTCTTGATTTATAAAAGTAAAACTTGTGAGTGTTAAGCAGGGGCTGTTTGAAACTATAACGCCTATATCATCAAACTGATAACATTACGCTTAGCCCCCTGTAAACGCTGCCTGGTTTTTTATTTTTTTTCGTAACCCGCCACAATTTCTTTCAGTGTGTCCAAATATTTGATTTTCTGCGGCGAGCGGCGGCGCTTGTTTGTTTCCGTAAAAAAAGCGTGTTTTTCTAAGAATCCAACCTGGAGGCGGTTCCAGGTTTCCACTGTTTCCAACACCTTATAAGCCTTTAATTCTTCATACAAGCTGTTCCCGATGCTGAAAAAATCGTCACGCCCCAGGTAGTCTAAGTCGGCATCGCAAATAATCTGTTCTAAAGGATTGCGGGGCGATTGCGGGATTTTGGTGGCCATGATCATTCCGCAAATCTGCTCGATTTCAGGCACAGAAAAACCGTAACGTGGCAAATGTTCGAGCGCGATCTTGCACCCCAGCACTTCATGGTCTTTATTGTTGATCGTGAAGCCCGAGTCGTGGAACAGCGCGGCAGTTTTCAGTAGGATGGCTTCGTACGGCGATACTTTTTCAAAATAGCACAGTTCCTCGGTTACGTAAAGTACGTCGAGGGTGTGGTGCATCCCGTGGTAGGTCAGATCCCCAGAAAGTTCCCGTTCCAGTTTATCCAAAATGAAGGCTTTGGCTCCGTGATAATTCATGACACTGGCGTTTGAATAATAATTGCGCACTGAGTCGCTTTATTTAACGAAACTGCTTATTACTTAAGTATGAATTTATTACAGCTTATGTAAATGGTAATGCCTGAAAAACTCCCAAACCACTACCCCTACGCAAACGGCGATATTGAGCGAGTGTTTCGTACCGGCCTGAGGAATTTCAATACAGGCATCTGTTATGGCTAGCACTTCGTCGCTGACGCCATTGACTTCGTTCCCAAAAAATAAGGCGTAACGACCTTCTGTACCCGGGTCAAACTGGTGCAGCAAGACACTGCCTTCTGCCTGTTCGACCCCAACGAGGAGGTAGCCCTCTGCGCGCAAAGTCCGGGCTGCATCAAGCGGATCGGCAACGTAAGTCCAAGTGACGGAGTCTGTTGCCCCCAGCGCCGTTTTCAGAATTTCCCGGTGAGGCGGTTGCGCCGTGATGCCGCAAAGTACTATTTTTTCAACCGCAAATGCATCTGCCGTTCGAAAAGCAGAACCCACATTCAGCGCCGAGCGCACATTATCCAACACGACAACAACCGGCACTTTGCCACTCAGCCGGAATGCATCCGGACTCAGGCGATTCAGTTCGGCCATGCTCCGTTTCTTCATTCCCTCTTTTTTTCAAAAACCATCAGGTCATAGTCAAAAATTAAGCCTTCTCTCAAGGTTTTACTGCGCAATAAGGTCAGCCCCTGCTGCAAAAACAACCCGCAATAATCCCTTGAATCGTATTGGTGCGGATGCAACGCATCGCCCGGCAAATATTGAAAAATCTTTTTCAACCAGCGGTATTTGTGTACATCAACCGAAACAACCAGGATGCCGCCGTTCCGCAGCGCGTCCACCAACCTCTTTATGGATAACTCAAGGTCATTCACATGGTTGATTGCATTGAAACAGCAGACTTTATGATAGGTTTCGGGCGAATGGAATATTTCCAACGGCTGAGCAATGAAACGCACTTCCGGATAATCTGCGGGGTCAAAATGCGCCAGGCTGCTTTGATACAGCTCCAGCAGGGGATCCAACGCGTCTATCCTTGCCGGTAAGGGCAAAATGAACAAACCGGCGGGGCCGCAACCTGCATCAAGTAAACGTTCACCACGGTCTGCTGTGACGCCTGCTTCCTGCAACATGCGTTCCCAATAAGCCCGCTTTTTATTTAGGTACTCCTGCTTGGGGCGCTTCGCTAAATAATATTGCCACCAGCGCCACTCCAGTGCCTGGGCAAGTTTCCATTTCCATTTAGACCGAAGCAAACCAATCACGTTTCGTACCTTTGATTTCTGATTAAACGTCTAAAGTATAAAATACAATTGAAACCTGTGCTATTTGCAATTGGAACAAAAGTAAAGTTGATTCGGACAAACGATACCGGGGTAGTAACAGCTTTGCTCGAACACGGCATGCTCCAGGTATCGCTCGATGGCAGCGACATGGAAATTCCTGTCTTTGAAGAAGATATCGTGTATTACAGCGACCCGCTGCGCGATCACGTTTTCGCCAAAGCCAAAGTTGTGCCCGCTCCGAAAAAATACCAGGCGGAACCGCCGCCGCCCCGCACCGTATCTGAAAACCAATATGCCATCCTGCGCAGCAGCGGCGTACAATTGGCCTTTGACCCTGCTTTTCGAAGCGATGCCTCGATCGAAAAGTACCTAATTTTCCTTATCAACGATACCCGCTACGAGGTCGTCTACGATTTTGCCCTTTCCTTCAATGGCCGGATATCGAAGCAACAAGACGGGAAATTGGAAGCGGTGAGCGCGCTACAGATAGGCGAAATGACCTTCGACCAGCTCAATGAATCCCCGGAAGTAGAACTCTCCTGCTGGCGGGTTACGACAGAAGGGCCTGGCGCTCATTTGAATAAGAAGCTAAAAATTAAACCACAACAGTTTTTTAATAAGGTACTAACCGCGCCTTTGCTGAACCGCCCGGTGCATTTATTTCGCATCTTTGAAAACATCAAGGATGAACCAGCCGATAAAAAGGAAGGCGAAGATCTGCTTGCCTACACAAAACGCCAGGCAACACCGGCTAAATTTTTGCCTACCCACCCCAGTCACATGCTCCATGAAGTTCGGGAAAAGGCCGAATTTAATCCGGAAATAGACCTCCACATTGAGCAGTTGGTGGAAAACTGGGCAAAACTGAGCAACGCGGAGATTTTGCAGATCCAGCTCCGGCATTTCGACGCGTTTATGGAAAAATCCATCCGCATTGGCGTCGAACGGGTTTTTGTGATCCACGGCCTTGGCACTGGCCGTTTGCGCGACACCATTGCCACCCGCCTGCTACGAATTTCTGAGGTCAAAACGTTCAAAAATGAATACCATCCAAGATATGGGCATGGGGCGACGGAGGTGATTTTTGAATAAAATCCTTTATTTTTCAACAGTAGCAGGAGGCGGCAACTTAAGCATTTGCTCGTACAAAGCTTTCACCTCCCCATTCACCTCGTACCCTGGCGCGCCCCAGGTCAGGCGGATGTCAACCCCGGTGTCTTTCCGATGGAGAAAATAGTACATGTTGCCCGGATAGTTAAAGGCCGTGGAATCTGTCAGCAATACCGAAGCCTGTTTAAACATGGCTTTAGCAGTTCTTTTTTTGGTGGATGGGATTTCCACCCGTTCTCCGCCAAGCCCTTTCTGGACAAACAATTGTCCGTTTTCCAACAGCAAATATTCCGTGTATGCGCCAGCAAAACCGCCGCCGTCGCCAAAAGCAAGCTGCTGCTCCGGCAAATTAGCCGGGGTGTATTGAGTACCTTTACAAGCGAAAAAAACCACGGCCAGCACAAAAAGAAAAGCAGAAGTCCTCAAGGTTTGGGTACATGTTGTGAGATTCATCATAGGTAAGGTTGGTTTTTGTTTGCCCAATACTAAGAAATATTTAAGGCTTGTGAAACTTTCAGGGGGGGTAAATAGTTCTACCTTTGCTTTTCAGTTAGTAAATGGGGGTGTACCGGAATCGACAGGAGAGTGAACTGACTAGTTAGCATGCCGGAGAACGATTGTTCACTCCGTTAAAAATGACGATCAAACCACAAATGGCAATACTCAGTATGCCATGGCTGCCTAGTCCTAGGGATTAAGGCACCATTGTACGCAACGCACGCCCTACGGGGCTTGCTCTCCGCCTGAAGGAGCCGCGTTCGTGCATCAACCAACCTCAGGCTTGGGAAGTTCAATTGGCCCGATTGCGCTTCCGAGATCCAGGGCTGGGTGTGAGACACAGGCTGGCCGACTAACCTACCCTCCCACCAAGATCCAAATAGGCGGATAAGCATGTAGAAGGCTTTTTGGTGCTTTCTCTGGACGCGAGTTCAAATCTCGCCACCTCCACAGGAAGAAGAGCCGCTGAGAAATCAGCGGCTTTTGTTTTTTATTGAAAAGCCTTATTTAAAATAAGCCAATCCAAGTGCTCATTTTTTCCTATTTTTGCGCCGTTTTTGAGGGGGGCAGGCGTTAGTTTTTGCCCCGAAATAAAATTATAACCATGATCGTACTGGCGGATATATCCGTAAAATATGGGGAGCGCGTACTTTTAGACAGTGTCAACTTAGTAATTGGCATACGCGACAAAGTGGGTTTGGTGGGTCGGAATGGCACCGGAAAATCCACCACCATGAAAATTATCGCCGGCGATGTCCGCCCCGATGAAGGTAAAGTGAGCCGGCCATCTTCGAGCACGCTGGGGTTCCTGCATCAGGAAATGAATATCCCGAAAGGAAAAACAGTGCTGGATGAAGCGCTAACCGCTTTTACAGAAACCAAAGCGTTAGAACACCGCATCGAAGAGATGCACCACGAAATGGAAACCCGGACCGACTATGAAAGCGAGGACTACGAGCGCCTGCTGGAAGAGTATTCCTTAGCGAGCGACCGTTTTACCATTCTTGGCGGCACCGCTATGGAAGCAGAAGCCGAACGCGTATTGAAAGGACTGGGCTTTAAATCGTCCGACTTGCAGCGACTGACCGATGAATTCAGCGGCGGTTGGCAAATGCGTGTGGAATTGGCCAAAATGCTGCTCCAGCGCCCGGATTACCTCCTCCTCGATGAGCCGACGAACCACTTAGACATCGAATCCATCATCTGGCTGGAAGGTTTTTTAAAAACTTACACCGGCGCAGTCATCATCATTTCTCACGACAAACAATTCCTTGACAACACAACCGAGCGTACCATAGAAATTGAATTGGGCAAGGCATTCGACTATAAAGCGCCGTACAGCAAATACGTGGCCATGCGCGCCGAACGCCTCGAAAAGCAATTGTCGGCCTACGAAAACCAGCAGCGCAACATCGCCCAAAAGGAGCGTACCATCGCCCGCTTTATGGCGAAGGCCTCCAAAACCAGCATGGCGCAATCCATGCAAAAGCAACTGAACAAAATTGATCGCATCGAAATTGACGATTCCGATACTGCGGTCATGAACCTGCGTTTTCCGCCAGCGCCACGCTCCGGACAGGTCGTGGTGGAAACCTTGGATCTGGAAAAACGCTACGGCAACCTAACGGTGCTCGACAAGGTCTATTTCAAATTAGACCGTGGCGATCGGGTGGCTTTTGTGGGCCAAAACGGGCAGGGGAAAACCACGCTGGCGAAAATCATCGTGAATGAAATTGCGACCAGTGGCGGTCAGGTTATCCTGGGCCATAACTCCCAGATCGGCTACTACGCCCAAAATCAATCGGAAACCCTGCAATCCAACCTCACCTTACTGGAAACCATGGAAAACTTTTCACCCCCCGAAATGCGTACTAAATTGCGCTCAATACTGGGCGCCTTTTTGTTCAGCGGGGATGATGTGGATAAGAAAGTATCGGTTTTGTCCGGTGGGGAACGCGCCCGCTTAGCTTTGGCTTGCATGTTGCTACGCCCATTCAATTTGCTGGTACTGGATGAGCCGACCAACCACTTAGACATGCTTTCAAAGGATGTCTTGAAGCAGGCGTTGGCCGATTACGATGGCGCCCTGATTGTGGTCAGCCACGACCGGGAATTCCTGAGCGGCCTCACCAATAGAACCCTTGAATTCAGAGACCGCCAGCTTTACGACCATATCGGGGATGTGAACGCCTTCCTGGAAAAACGAGCCTTGGACAACATGCGCCAGGTTGAGCTGAGCACCGTTAATGGGTCTTCCAACGGCAATGGCGCAGCACCCAAACGGGAACTTGACCGCGAGGAGCGCAAACGCCTGATGCGCGCCGTCCAAAATGCGGAAAGGCGCGTTGAAACCTTAGAAAAGGAAATTTCAGAAATGGAAGAAAAAATGGCGGAACCGGCGGTGTACAATGCCCCAGATTACCCCTCATTCATGCAGCGCTACGAACAAAAAAAGAAAGAATTAGCCTCGGCGGTTGCGGCCTGGGAAGAGGCGATGATTGCCGTCGAGTAGGGGTTGTGTAATAAGGTGCAAGGTGCAAAAGGCAAAAGGCAATAATCCCGCAAAATTGGATGATTCCGAAACGTCGTTCTGTTTGTTTTCAAAAGCAACAGGTGTTATGAAACAAAATTGCCTTCCCGCTTAGCGGGACAAGTCTTGCACTTTGCCTCTTTACACAATCCCCAAAACGGTCGCCCAGTTTTCACCCATCATACTCATGCAGGTCAAGGAATTCAATGATCTGGATCAGTTTTTCCGCGTAGCGTTTATCCGTGGCATAGCCGGCTTTTTTCAGCCCGTAGGCCCAGCCTTTATAATCGCTGCTTCCGAGTTTTTTCAAGTGGCGATACCGGGCGCTGTCTAACAGCTTTGAATGTTCGCGAAAGCTTTCCCAAGGCGATTCAAATACGCGAAACATATCATAAATATCGTCGTCGGTGTAGTTTCGGCAAGTGCAACCCCGGCATTTTGAGCGGCATTTGATGCCAAAATGGTTGTTGGATTCTACCGAAAGGCGACTGTCGCCTGCATTGGATTCCAGCAACCCCTGCGCTAAGGTGATGCTGGCAGGAACGCCAAACGCCTCCTTTTCTTTGATGGCTGTTTCCGCATAGCGTGTTGCGTAATTCTTGCAAGCTTGTACTTTTTCTTTGGCAATCGCAGGATCGAGGCCTTTTCGCTCGCCATAATCCGGACTGAGCACAAAAGTCAGGTTGGAAAAAGTATTGGCGCGGCGATCCTGCCACTTTTTGCCGCTCCCGGCGACGGGTTTTGGGGGTTCAGCGGTGCGTATTTCCTGCTGTGCCGCAGGCAGGACAACTGGTTCTGCCCCGTTCATACCGGCGACTTCCCACTGGCCGGCTGCATTCAATCCAAAGGAGATGGTGATGTCTTTATGGAAAAAGATATAACCGCACAGAAAGAGCAGGAATAGTTTGAACCAGCGCCTGCTGATCCAATTTCCTATTTGTTGGGCAAAAAGATTGCCCGCGCTGATTGTTCCGGAGGTAAGTTTTCTATTCATAAGCTCTAATTGTCGGGTAATTGGATAAGTGTTACAAATATAACACAAAGTGTTTTTAAAGAAAAACATTTTTTGTTTTAAATGAAAATTAGTATCTCTCTGAAAAACCAAGATCAGGAAGTCTATGTGGCAAATGAGCCATGAGCATCAACAACAGCGCCTTTTTGCAAAACCTCACCCTTGTGGGAAAATCCTTTTGAATTGCAGATAGTGTCAAAATTACACTACATTTGCCGTTTCAAGCAGTTGGGGTTCTATACAATACGCAATGAGCTAATAACTGTCATAAACAAAAGTAAGACAAGCAATAACCATGATAGCAGTTGTTGACAGCGGCTCTTCCAAGGCAGATTGGATGCTGGTCGGAAAAGAACGCAGTTGGAGCGTTCACACGATGGGATTTAACCCGGTTTTTCACAGCTCGGAAACCATTCGCAAAGAATTGGATACGGCGTTCGAGGCGGATGTACCCAAGGCGGATGTCCAGCAACTATTCTATTACGGATCGGGCTGTTGGGATGCGAAACGGAAGTCCGTCATTGCAGATGCCCTAAAAGGCGTGTTTGGCAATGCGCAATTGGAAATAGAACACGACCTGCTCGGCGCTGCCCGGGCAACCTGCGGCACCAACCCGGGTATTGCCTGCATCATTGGCACCGGTTCCAACAGTTGCCTGTATGATGGCCGCGATGTCATAGACAATGTGGTCAATCTCGGTTACCTGATCGGCGACGAAGGCAGCGGCACCCACTTAGGCAAGCAATTGATTCGCGCCTATTTTTATCGGGAGTTGCCGCACGATTTGATCAAAGCGTTCGAGGCGGCCTATCCTGGCGGAAAAGACGCCATTTTAGAAAAATTATACGGCACGGAGACCCCCAACGTTTTTCTGGCTACTTTCTCCCGCTTTTTATCTGAACACCGCGACCATTTTTTCATCCAGAAATTGCTGTACCGCCGCTTGTCGGAATTTATAGACCGGCATGTACGGAAGTACGAAGGCCACCTTTCCGTTCCGGTGCATTTCATTGGATCGGTTGCCTATTATTTTCAGGATATTCTCAAAATCATTCTGGAAGAACGAGCCATGAAGCCCGGGATTTTCATCAAAAATCCGATTGACCGCTTAGTTGCTTTTCATTCAGAACATCACAACTAACTTTACATCACAATTCCTCATCCTATGGGCAAGGAAATCAAACGAATAGCCGTATTTACCTCAGGCGGCGACGCGCCCGGAATGAATGCCGCACTCCGCGCCGTAGTGCGCACAGCGTCGTTTCACGACCTTCATGTTCATGGTATTTTCAGAGGGTATGAAGGCATGATTGACGGAGAATTCAAGCGCTTGGAAATCAGGGATGTCGGTAACATCATCCACCGGGGTGGCACTGTGCTGAAAACCGCGCGCAGCCTGCGTTTCATGACCCCGGAAGGCCGCAAAGCCGCGCACGAATCGCTGACTGCATTCGACATTGACGGCTGCATTGCCATTGGCGGCAACGGCACGTTTTCCGGTGCCGAAATCTTTTCAAAAGAATGCAATATCCCGTTCATCGGCATCCCGGGCACCATTGACAACGACCTTTACGGCACCGATTATACCATCGGTTTTGACACGGCCATCAATACTGCCGTAGAAGCGGTGGATAAAATCCGCGACACCGCCGATTCGCACAATCGCCTGTTTTTTGTAGAAGTCATGGGCCGAAATTCCGGCTTCATTGCCCTCAGCACCGGCATTGGCAGCGGAGCGGAAAGCGTGTTGATCCCGGAAGTAGACGCTTCTTTGGATGCGCTGATTGACAAACTAAAAAAAGGCGCGCGCCGCAAAAAGCTGTTCAGCATCGTCATTGTCGCAGAAGGCAACAAAGAAGGCGGCGCAACGGCTATTGCACAAAAAGTACAGGAAGCGTTTGACTATTACGACACCAAAGTGGCCATCATCGGACACCTGCAACGCGGCGGTTCGCCCTCCTGCTTCGACCGGGTATTGGCCAGCCGGCTTGGCTTTGCCGCCGTAGAGGGCTTGATCGCCGGCAGAAAAAATGTCATGGCGGGCATTGTGAACAACAAGGTCACCTTTACGCCTTTTCAGGATGCCATCACTAAAGAAAAACCGGTGGAGGATGATTTGGTTAGGATGGCGGAGATTTTGGCGATATAGACGGCCACTTCTTTAAGTCAAGCAGCAAAGTACTTCGTTGGTAACCAACAACTTATCGCGTCAGCACCAGCCCCGGCCTTGCCCCGGTGCAGCGTTCTTTTTCGTACACCAACTCCCCGTTCACCCAAACGCCCAGAATGCCGACCAACAATTCGTGCGGCGAAGCCGTAGTGGCGCGATCTTTCACCGTATCGGGGTCGAACAACACCAGGTCTGCAAAATAACCGGATGCCAGAAGACCGCGCTGTTTAATGCCGGTGTGTTCTGCCGACAGGGCTGTCATTTTGTGGATGGCCGTTTCTAAGCTCAGGGCTTTGCGTTCGCGCACATAGTGCCCCAGTACGCGGGGAAAAGCGCCATAGCCGCGCGGGTGCAGGCTGCCACCGTGGCCGTCGGAACAAATATTGGTGTGCGACCACCCCATGAGGGTTTCGATGTCGGATTCGGTCATGGCCGTTCCGATGACCGCCTCGTCCGCATTTTTGGCGCGGGCGGTAGCGATCAGGCGCAGGTAGGTATCGGCAGGCGCTTCGTTGTTTTGGGTTGCAATTTGAGCAATGGTTTTGCCCACGTAGTCCGGCTGGGCGTCGTAGCGGGCGATGAGCATGCCTTCGGGCGAAGCTAATTCGCTGAGCGCAAACTCGGCGCTGGCGCGGTTGTCAAAATCCCGCTTCGGAAACAACACTTCGAGGGTAGACATCCAGTATTGGTATGGGTAAACATCAGCAGTGACGTCCACGCCTTCGCTGCGGGCAGCCTGCAGATTGGCCAACAGCCTTCGGGCCAGCCCCCATTTGCCTTTCATGCCGATTTTGAAATGGCTGATCTGCACGGGAATCTTGGCTTCCCGGCCAATGTAGAGCAACTCTTCCAACGCGCTTTCGAGGTCAATGTCTTCACTGCGGATGTGGCTGATGTAACGCCCGCCCGAATCTGCCGCCACTTTGGCCAATTCTAATACCTCTTCTGTATTGGAAAAGATGCCCGGGTCGTATTCCAAACCCGTGGAAAGCCCCAGCGCGCCAGCTTCCAGATCGCGGCGGAGCAGGATTTTCATGGAGTCTACTTCCGCTGCCGTGGCCGTGCGTTGAAAATTATCGTTGCCCAGCACGGCAAACCGCAGGGTATTGTGGCCGGAATAGGAAGCGACGTTCACTGCTGCCGGCTCTTTTTTCAGGGTTTGAAAAAAATCGGACAACGGAAAATAGGAACCGCCATCCTGTCCTACCACAATGGTGGTAATGCCCTGGCTCACCGCCGGCAAAACCCCGGCGTCTTTGGTATAATCAGAGCTGTGGTGGCTGTGGGTGTCAATAAATCCGGGTGCCAGCACTTTGCCCTGCCCGTCAATGACCGTTTCGCCCGGAAAAGGCCGGAGGTCGCCAACGTCCAGAATGCTTTTGCCCTGCATCCTCAGGGCACCGGAGTAGGCCGCCGCGCCAGTTCCGTCCACAATGCGCACGTTGCGGATCAGGGTGGTTGCTGGCAATTCAACCGGAAGGTTTTTCAATGCCCCGTTCAGGACACGCCGGTAAGCGGTATTGCCGCTGCTTTCCAGCACAATGATGGTGAAGCCGGATTCGGTATCCAGGTACACAGCGTTGCGGAAACCGGCCCAACTTCCGGTATGCGTGACGACCGGTTTGTTTTGCTCCAATCCCCACCCAAACCCGTAGTAGGACAACTTTCCGTTGTTTAACAGGAATGGCTTCCAGGCTTCGCGCTGGGTGCTTTCTTTCACCAACCTGAATTTCAAAAGCGCCTGCATCCAGGTAAATAAGTCGCGCGCCGAAGCATACATGTTGCCGTCGCCGACTAAGCCGTCGAAATGGGTCAGGTCGTCGCGGTAGGTTTTGCCGCCGCTTTTGGCGATGCCGTACACGCGCCCCGGCGGCGAGTCGGGTTGATTTAGGTGGTAAACGCGGGTATCTTTCATGCCCAAAGGCCCAAAAATGTGCTCCTGCAGGAACACCTCGAATGCTTTCCCGGATACTTTTTCCGCCAGCGAAGCCAGCAGCACGTAATTGGTATTGCAGTATTCAAAGCGCTCGCCGGGTTGGAAATCGGCGGGCAGGTTGGCCTGTCGGTAATGCGCCAGCAAATCCTGGTTAGTGATGATGTGGTTGAGCGGATAATGCCCGCTCATGGGCATAAAATACTCCGGAATGCCCGAAGTATGCGTCATCAGGTGGCGGATGGTGACCCCGGGGTAAGGCAGCCCGGGCAGGTGTTTTTCCAGCGGGTCGTCGAAAGCCAGTTTACCCGTTTCGGCCAGGATCATCACGGCCATGGTGGTGAATTGTTTGCTCACCGAAGCTAAGTTAAAAGCCGCACGCGCATCTAAGGGGTTGCCTGCGCCATTGTCACCGAGGTAGCGCTCCAGCAGGATTTTTTTACCTTGCCCGACGAGGAGGACACCGTTGAACACCTCGCGCTGGTGGAGGGTTTGGAGAGCAGAGTCGAGGGTTTGGACGAGGGTGGAATGCTGGGCAAAACCCGTTAATCTGGCAAGGAACAGGAAGTAGGAAAAAAGAAAAAAACGGATGGGCATAACGGTTACTTTACTGGCGAAACAAATTGTAGAACAGCAAACCGCCGACAAAAACCATCGGCAACAGATAAAACGGCCACAAGGTTTTGGAAAAAGCGACTTTCCAGATGCCGTTTTTGGCTAAGATGAGGTTTTCTTCGTTGTCGTTTACTTTGCGGACAAAGGTATTCAGGTCGTACAAATAAGCATTGGTATCCGGTCGGTGCCGCACCACCCAACGATAGAGTTCCCGGTACAGCTTTTCTGTGCTCAGGAAAAATGCGTCCAAATACCAGAAGCAAAAAATAGGCAAAAACAGAAACAGGTTCATCTGCATGGAAAAAGTGTTTTCGGCGTCTGCTTTCGCAAACAATACTTCGCTTTTTACAACCACCAAAGCCGATAAAATGCCTATGAGCCAGGCTTTTACTTGGAAAGAATTATGCGCCATGCGCTTAATGATGTCCTGAATAAGGTCGAGTTCTTTGTGGATGATGTCGGTGTTAGTATTAGGCATACGATGCTGATTTTATTTTTTCATGATAATTGATCAGTCTTTGCCGGAAGTCTGAAGCGACCTTAAGCCAGGCTTCATCAGGGTCTATCCATTCCTTGACAGGTTTTTTAGGAGTCGGGGTAATCGGAATGCCGGATAAGAAATCTAAATTATCTTTTATTTCATCAATCAGGATTGGAACGATACGGTACTTCCCAAAACTATTTGAGTGATCTAAAAATTCTCGAAATTCATGTATCCACTCTTGGCGTTGGTCAAGTAATGCCTGCGAAAGAAATATGACCAAGAAGTCAACTCCACCGGAACCTATTTTACGCCGAAATCCATCATCCAGTGCTTCTACCGACAAAAAATTGTTGGCGCTTTCTCCTAAAGTAATCACTTTTTGTCTGGCTGCTAAAGGTTCAATACGCAGGAATAAATCTTTGGTCATAGATCGGTCTGCTTCAGCAAACAGGAAAAAGACCTGATAAGGGGAGGTCAAGTCTGCGAAAGGCTCATCTTTCCATATCTCATCGTAGGACAAATAGGTTACAAATCGCCTATAATCCTGGCTAAGGGATTCAATTCCTTCGTTTTCTGATAGTACAGCCAGTTCTTCTCCGAAAGCATAATTAGAATCGTGGCGAACATACACCTTATCAAAATATTCTGTGAGATTGGTTGTAGATGGCAAGGCATATATTTTCCTGGTCATCTTTTCCCAACGTATCCTGTATTGCTCTTGCCAATATAGACGCTTGTCCAATGTTACCCCGTTAAAATCTACCCGTGTAGGCAAAGGATATATACTCAAAGGTCTCAAATCTCCAAACTTCATACGATAATCGGCAGCATTCATTGCCAGCTTGAGTACCCCTTCTAAACTCTGTTCATTTGGCGTAAATACCAATACTAATTTATCAGGCATAGACATTGTGCAAATACCTCCAATATCGGTGTGTCCGGTACGGGAATCAATTAATACGTAATCAAACCTTTTACTTAGAAATTTAGCGAATAATGGAAAAAAATCAGGAATTTTTTTGTAAAAACGGCTCCAACTAAACTTATTAATTCGATCAGAATAAGTATCATTGCTAAGCCCTGCACGAACTAAATAAAGATTAGATTTTTCCCCGGAGATGTTAACTGGAAGTGTCAATTTCTCTATTTCTTCAAAATATGCATCAAGCAACTCCTTATCTTCTTCGCCATAAGGCATTTTCTTCAACGTCTTTTCTGCCTTCGCTACAAAATCGAATATCCCTTTTTGTTTCTCCCAATCTGCCATAGAAGACTTAAAGTACGCTTCCAACCCTGGCGCTTCCAGATCCCAATCAATCATCAGCACACGACCTTTGGCTTGGCGGGCAAGCAATATAGCCGTGTTTGCTAAAGCCATAGTACGTCCGGTTCCCCCTTTGTACGCATAGAATGTTATGATCTCGCCCATTGTTCAGGTTATGAAGTCGGTTGAGGAGGTGTTTTGAGTGTTTTTACAAAATCGACAATTTGTTCCTTACCTTTCGGGGAGCTTACGTCCACCAAACGAAAAGTAACACAATCCTCACAAAGGTTAACATTTTTCTCTAAAACCACAGTCTGAACCCTCCCAATTTTGTCTAAAAGTTCAGTAAGTAAATCAGTAAACTCGTTTTCATCTTCAAATTTTTTTCTCAAAAACAAGCGTCTTAAATCAATGATATGCTTCTTTTGTTTTTGCAAGAAATCGGGCATGTCGGAGATATCTCCGGCTAATAATACAGGAACTACAAAGCCCATGTCAGGATTGCCTTCGAGCTTAATTTTTTCCAATCGCTCTTTTTCCAACCGAGTCATACCTTCCAGTTCACTGGCACACCATAAAGAACCACCTGTATAATCCCTGGTAAACATCACGATCCAGCAAATGCTTTTACATAAACCCTTGCTGAGAGCTTCTATTCGAAAATCGTTGTTCCCAAAAACGTCCTGATCTAAAAAGACAATTCTTCCTTTCGTATCCCTTACATCACTTTCCACCAGAAAGCCTTGTATAGTGCCAGAAATTATTTCAGCAATTTTTTTTGTAAAAGTATTGAGGTGATCCTGTACATTGAATCCGTTACGGTAGCTAATAAAGCAAGTGTATTCAAACTTATTCATAGGCAGTTATATGTTTTTTATTTCTGCAATCTCTCTAATTTTTTCTCCCACCTCCAGCCAGGCCTCATCCGGGTTGCTCCAGGTAGAAATGGCTTTCCCTTTTTGGGGCAAGGCATTGAGCTTGGCGAATGGCGCATCCTTCCAAAGGCTGGGGCGGATGATGACGGGCACAACCACTGCGTCTCCCCGCTCGTGCCGCGCCATCGCTTCTTTCATTTCGATGTTCCAGACATAATCGGTGGCCATCAGGTCAGGGCTGACCAATAGCAGAATAATGTCTGCTGTGTTCAGTTCCCGGCGAATGGAAGCGTCCCATTCTTCGCCGGGCAGCAGTTTCGTATCATCCCAGGGTTGCAGCAAGCCGTTCTTTTCTAACGGAGCGAGCAGCGTTTTGAGCTGTTTCAGGAATGCTGCGTCTTTTTGGGAATAGGAGATGAAGATTTTTTTGGGTCGTTCTGCGAAGAAGGTCGTCACAAACACGTCGTCTATCAGGCACAGCACATTCACATCTTCGTAGCTGTTTTTGCACTCCACTGTTTTTTTACCGCGTTCTTTGCGGCGCATCAGGTCTTCAAATTCGTAAAAATTAGGCTCTTTTAATTTTCGGCAAACCGCGCAATTGCACGGCACGAGTTTTTTTACGCGCAAGCTGTGATAGCCCTTGTTTAAGTGGTCTATTTCGTCGCTGATGAGCGTCACAAGCCCCTTGGCTTCCGCGCCTTTGGCCCGCAAAAACAAGTTGCGCATGCCATAAGTTTCCACCAATTTGGCCTGCGCGCCCTGCCGGTGAAACACAGCACCGGTGCGCCACGCTTCCTTTTCGGGAAAAGGCAGGTAACGATGCAGGCGCACAATCAGGCGGCTGAGCAGGCCTTTGGGCATAAAATCGTAATGGTAGCGCAATTCCAAATTGTCGCGATCCTCCCATTGCAGGTCGGGGGTTTGCGCGGAGAGGAGGTGTGGCGTCAGGTAGCGTTCTGCCTTGCGTTCATCGTCGGGCAGGCGAAAACACAACTCGAACTTGCTCATCAGTTGCAGCAACTCGTCGCTCATGCGGTGGTAAGTCGGGGTTTTCCAAATGTTTTTGGCGTCTTCAATGGAGAAATAGCCTTTTGCTTCGATGACTTTCGGGTCGTCGAGTACCGCATAAACGCCTTTCGTCACCCAGTCGTTGTTGAGAAAAACGGTGCGTTTCAACAACACGTCGTCCTGAAAATGCAGGAATACCCCAAAATCGTGCAGGAATTGGCTCAGGCGCAGCGCCCGCTCATCATCTAAGCCCTGTTTTCCACAAAGTTCAAAGTAGCGTTCAACCGGCAAGTAATGCTCCCCCAATTTTTTTTGCGCTTCCAGCTCCCTGCGTACTTCCGCCCAGGTGGTCGGCCATGCTTCGTCTACATGCGACAGTTCCTGGATTTCTGTTTTGATTTTGCGAAACAGTTTATCAAAATTTGGTCTATCCTCGCTCAGGTCGAGGGAAACGACCGCTTTCAGGTTGCTGAACCGACCGCGCAGGCCCGATTCGTCAATGTCTTTGGTGCGGCCGCCGTGCCGGTTCTGAACGATGATCACCGGGCTGTTGTCGGAGAGCAACTCCACGACTTGCAGCCAGTAATCAAAATTGGTGTCTTCTTTGCGCACATCGGCTACCAGCACGTACAGCGAACGCTTGGTCAGGAAAAACTGGTGGGTGGCGTGATAGATTTCCTGTCCGCCAAAATCCCAAACATGCATGGTGAAGTCTTTGCCGTCCGGACAGCTAAATGGACGGTCGTTGATTTCGATGCCGTGGGTGCTTTCCTGTGGCGTGGGCAGTTTTGTGTCAAAGCCATTCAGGATTTTGCGCGCGAGGGTTGTTTTACCCGCTCCGCCTTCGCCCAGGATGAGCAATTTGGCTTCTTTGATTTTTTCATCGCCCTGTTCGCGCTCCCGGAAATAGTTGAGGATGGCGGCGTTGCCTTGTTTGACGATTTCTACCGGCGGATTGGACAAGGTTTTATTCCCATACAACCACAGATGCTCCAGCTTCCCGCTTCCGGACGGTAAACCAAACTCCTTCAACTGATTCCCGCACAAATCCAAATACCGCAGGTTTTTCATTTCCGCAGGCACGGGCGAAGTTTTGAGTTGGTTGTCGCGCAGGTTCAGCGCTTCGATCCGGGCAGGGTCGAAGTCAGGCAGGGCGCAGATTTTTTGCCATTGGGCGTCGGTCAGTTTGGCACCGGCTAAGTTGAGGCCGGCTAAGGCGTTGTTTTTTAAAGCATAGCGAAACGGCTGGCGCTCGTTGACGGGCATGACGCCAGAGACCGCATCCTCCCCGCGTGCAGGAGCAGGATGCAGGGTTTTTTTGAGGATTTTTTCGATTTCGTTGATGACCAAAGTTTTCATATTTGTGTTTTTTACCACAACTTGTTCCGTGCCACAGGATAGGGCACATAGGTGTTTTCACAATAGGGCACATAGCCCTTCTACTCTTTTTAGTCCACAGTGGGATACGAAACAATCTACTGTAAAGAAAGCGGACTAAAGCCCGCGAAACAAAGAACCGACTAAACCCGGCGCGTGTGCTGCTCTGTTTCGCGGGCTTCAGTCCGCCTAAGTTAATCGTTGTATGCGACTGAGCACATTTTAAAACGCATCGTTGTTTGTTTTAAGGACGCTTTGGGTAAATAGTTACTCATATTCAATAAATTACAGGCGCCCTAAAACATCGTCAGTTGGCTTGATGGCTCAAATTTTCGCATGTATGTTTCCCACCCTTCAAAGGTAATAACCGGATTGAGTTGGTTCAAATCTTGAAAAGTCAGTTCTTTTGCTGCTTTTGCCAGGTCAATTCGGCTTAATAAATCCTTGGTAATGACTCGCTTACTGTCCCAAAAAACGATGGCATTTAAAAAATTCCGGATGCGTGTTGAATTCAGGATAGCCTGGCTGATCAGTGCGTCCTGAAGCTGTTCAAAACCAATAAAATAACACGTATCGTCCAGCATTACAGGTTTGCCGTTTTGGGGCAAAACAACCGAAAAATGCGCTGTTTTGTACATGCCGGAAATGGCAACTTTGTAGGGCGCAAATGAATAATCACCAATTCCAAAAATCGAAAACATCGGTTTCCCTTTGTAAATACTCGATTTCCTGTTGTTAAAATCTTCTTTGTTTTTCATCAGGTAGACCCAGGTTTTGGGAAAAAAGGATTGAATCGGGGCAGTATCCTGACCAATTTTTCGCTGGGTAATGATGGTGTTTTTACGGGTAGTTTCGATCAGATTTTGCTTCAAATCAGAGCTTTTCAGGAGGCCATAAACCAGATCTGGTTCCAAAACAACTTCCTCTCCTCTACCATTGACAAAGCGGTCGTTTTCCGACTCCAATTCCATCACTTTTGAGCAATCGTGTTTAACGCCTTGCCGCCATTCAAACGGGCAGGTGCCATCTACATCGGCATAAGCCGCATACGTCCCGATATTGGCGATAAACTTGCCCCCCACCCATCCGAATTCCCGAATTGGTTTTCCGGAATAAAAATCCAGTTCCGCACAGGTGACTGCTTTTTCCAACCCTAATTGTGCAAAAAACAACGCCGCATCTACGGCTACATTAAATTCTTTTTGCGCATCAATGGTCTGTTTTTCAATGCCTGTAATTTGGTACTGGTTTCGCTTTTGCTCCAAAAGGATGTTTTTAATAACTGCGTTTTTGACCAAAAAAGCCATGTTCCCTTTTGTGTTTTGGAAAGCTTTAATCAGCATAAGCGAAATGTACTCTCCAATATCAAAATTCCCTTTGCCGGTCAGTGCATCGAAGCCTGAGTGGTTTTTAAAATTAGATTTTGGGGGCAAATTATCCGACCCCAGGGAAGAAAGCATTGAATTGGTCACCCAGGGCGGGTTTCCCAAAATCAGCACGTCTGTTTTTACTGCTAATTTATCAAATTCAAAATCAAATACGCTTTGGTGATGTAATTCAATGATGGGTTTGTTTGCATTTGGATGCGTCAAAAAATATTCAAGCAAGGAAAATTTAGTCTGCCAGACGTAAGGCTTATAAATCTCCACCCCAATAATTTTTTCTATTTGTGGAAAGGTTTTTAGCGCAGCAAGGATAAAATTTCCTTTGCCAAAGGTGGGTTCGATCACAACTTTGGGCTGAATTCCTTTTTCCCTCAATTTATCGCATACCCATTGAGAAAGCTGCACATTGGTCTGAAAATCACCGTATTCACTGCGATCTGGTTCATTTGCCACCGTTTTTTCATCTTCAAAAGCGGCTTTTAGCGCTTGCAGGGCATCTTTTGAATCAAAAAAATCTACTATTCCGGTAATGTTTCTGATCACCTGATTGCAAGCATGAAGGTCACCTTTTAGCAGCAGGATAACTTGTGCCAATGCCTGGTTATTGATGTATGCTTCAAATATCATCATATCCCACCGTCTTTTACTTTGTGGACAATACGGGTAATGCCCTCAACTGCATCTGCCATCGTAACAATACGGCCATATTGCAACCGCCACTGCAAGGCGGGCAGGCATTACAAAACTATAAAAAGCGGCAGAACTTTCGGTTCCAACGCCTACTCATACTGCCGCTTTGACGGCTAAAAGCCGCATTTTTGTCCCAGGTATTCCCCGGGAGCAGGACAATCGCCTGTTCAGTGGATGCTATCCGGCATTCCCGTGAGCTGGAGGACGAGGCGGAAGCCGAGATTATTATCGCGGTTGTCCGGCCTGTTGTTGTTGCGGTAAGCGGCGCGGCAGTTCTGCGGATTGTTGTTCCAGCTGCCGCCGCGAATCACGCGGTTGACGCCCTTACGGCGATTGACCTTGTTCTTTATTCGAAAATCTTCTGCCGGAACCCTTTGGTTTCAGCATGTTGTACAAAAGCCAGCAAAGGCAACAAGTGCCGCTGGTATGTTGCTTCGTCCCACACGCCCGATTGCAAATAATTTCCAGCAAGATCAGCCTTACGGATGAACCGTCGCTTGCTTTGCTGCGTCAGCCGCATGTTGTGCGGAAAAATCCGGTAGCCTAAAAACGGCAAACCCAACGCTGTTCTGTTCAGCATTTCCGGTTTTAATGCGCACAGCAATTCATCATTGACATAACTCCTGATCTGGCATAAAGCCCGCTTCAACGCCGTTTTGTCATCGTGCCACAGCACCATATCGTCCATGTAGCGCACGTAAGCTTTGCAATGAAGCTGCTCTTTGATAAAATGATCCAGATCCGCAAGATAATGATTTGCAAAATATTGGCTGGTCAAATTTCCAATGGGCAAACCTCGTTCCGGATGCGCTTCGTAACTGTCTATAATTTTAGAAAAAATGCCGAGCAAAGCCTGGTCTCGAAACATGCACCCCAGTTGTCTTTTCAAAACCTGATGGTGTACCGTTTCAAAAAACTTGCGCACATCAAGTTTCAAAAACCAATCGTACTGCCTCGTAAAAGTCTTCGCTCTTTCGATGGCCGCATAAGTACCTTTGCCTTTTCGGCATGCGTAACTGTCAAAAATCTGCACGCGTTCGAAATGATTGTGGCAAACATTCATTAACGCGTGGTGCAACACCTGTTCCCTAAAAGCGCTGGCGCAAATTTGCCGTTCTTTCGGCTCGAAAATCTTGAAATAGTGATAATCGCCAACCTCTACTGCCTCGTTCAAAATCTGCTTTCGCAATTCGATGAGGTTGTCATCCAGATTATTCCGGTACTGTTCCACCTGGCTGGCATGACTTTTCCCTTTGCGCGCTTTCCAAAAGGCAAGGCGCAGATTTTCAGGTTCAGCCACAGCTTCCAGCAAATGATCGTACCGCTTCATAGGTAGGTTTATTCCGGTTTTGAAATAAAATGCATCCCATATTTTTCGATCTTCTTCTCCCCTACGCCTTTTACGCTCTTCATCGAAGCCAAAGTTAATTCTTCGATTTTAGCTAATTCCGATAGTTCTTCGTCTGTAAAAATTGCGTAAGCAGGAATCCCTTCTTTAAAAGACAGGCTTTTTCGGATTTCCCGCATCCGCGAAAAGCGCAGAAAAGTCGCCCCGTCTAAGGTTTCCTTATAATCCGTTTTTTGACGGGCGGAAGTCGTCCCCTCCACATACCGGATGCAAAAACACCAGTAAGCTCCAGTGGCGCTCTGAACTACTTGTTGCTCTACGGACAAGACTCTTTTTGAACGCAGAAATACATTCATTTCCTCATTCATTTCTTCGCCGTCGGGTATCGAGATATTGAATATTTTGATTTGCATAGGTTATGTTTTTAAAAAAAAATTGGGGCTTCGCCCCATTGGTTTGCTGTCGTCACGCCACGAAGTATGGTTGCTATGCTGCGTTGGCTTCGCGCTGCTCGCTTAGAGCTTGTTCGGATTCCCGTCAATCGGCTACGAACGGCAAATTTTATTTTATACTGCGTTGATTTTTTTCGCCGTAGCTGCCGGCTACGTCTGCAAAAATCCCCTTGCCTAAAATAAAATTTCCTCGCCCTCGCTCGATCACGAAAACCCGAACAAGCTCTTACTTACCATAGCCACTATACTT
>ENA-ORBV01003875-ORBV01003875.1-microbial-mat-metagenome-genome-assembly--contig:-NODE-3875-length-29401-cov-5.323830_pt1 | contig 29401 bp, 18 predicted proteins | sample MGYA00237777_ERZ505514 | MGnify/ENA primary metagenome ERZ505514 (study PRJEB26160, sample SAMN06269048) | microbial mat metagenome | isolation source: Oligotrophic lake microbial mat | place... | reverse complement strand
TTTCAAGCAGAAGACGGCATACGAGATTCGCCTTAGTCTCGTGGGCTCGGAGATGTGTATAAGAGACAGCATAAATGATATGCCATGATGATCTCTTCCTCTTTTTTGGCAATTTGTCACAATGATCCTATGTGTGCTCAATGTGCCCGTTTTTGCTAGTCGCAAATTGATAATGTCTTGCTTTGCTCTCAACAAGACTCTCACCATGAGATGCAACATAACAGTTGGCACAGGCAGGAAAATGATAAGAATACACACTGAGCTTTCAACTGGCTAGTTTAAAATTACTATCCTGTCATAATGGATGGGTCAAATTGATTTGTGGTCAGGAAAATTAAACAAAGAGCAAAAATGAAATCAACACAAAAACCTCAATGGGGAATCGATGTTCCTGCCTTTCCCGAGAATGTGTGCGATAAATGTGACGTTAAATCTCGTTCAGTAAGAGTTCAACTTCGTATCTTTTCGTGAGCTCGAGAACAAACCGCGACGACAATGACGATGGAATAATCATTACTCCACTATTCTTCTTCTACTAGCTACTCGAGTATAGCTAGAAGCCATCATAAAGAAAGCACACAAAACTACCGTCTATAATATTTCATTTGCGTAGCACAGATTCGCACAGCATACGCAGTTTCTGGCATGACTCGAACCTTCCCTTTATTCGTTTGTTGGTGGGTAACGCTTTATGGGCTTCAGTTGTTGGTCTTGAACGCTTTCCATGCTTCCGCCTTTACTACTACGACCCCAATGAAACACCATCTTCATACTGATGCCCCGGGACTCGCACAACAAAACAAAAAAACGCATCACCCGTTCGTTACTACTCGATTATTTATGGCGCAGATAACTGAAAAAGAAGCCAAATCGAGTATTGACAAAGTCGTGGCAGCGCTACGAAAGGACAAGGTCGCCAACACGGAATTGGGACAATTAGTTTCAGTCAATAATATTTTGGGATATGGAAGTCCCACCGCTGGTCAAGTGGCGGTACGGTTCAATGCCTCATTCAAAAAGGGAGGAATGGGGCGATCAGCAATTCCCCTGCCCTTTGGATTGGGACAAACTAATAAGGCTGAAGGACGTGGTACCATGGTGGGTCAAGTCAAAGCCAGTGTGGATGCTAAAACAGGCAAAGTGATTAGCTGTTCCGTGTTTCGGGACTTAGGATATGGAAGAGCGTTCAACCTCAAAGTGTAAATAAACATGGCAACCTACAGTTTGGACACTTTCGAAATTTTACAACGAATATTGAATACCCTCTGCAAATGAAAATGGAGACGGAACTTAATCAAGCTACTAATGTCGAGTTACAGAACCAGACTAAATGCTATAAATGAAAATCCTTACTAATTTTTATAAAATAATGTATGCATCGACTTGCAACAAAAGGAGAGGAAGCAGTTGGTGCCATTTTCATCTGCTTGTCGTATTTGAATGAACCAGAAAATAATAGACGAAACAGAACTTCTCACTTTTCCTCGTAGTCGAGCACAATCCTTTTCTTGTAGACACCAGAGTTTCCGACCTGCCACTTGGTCTTCTTCACGTGCTTGACTTGACGATTGGCGGACCACTGTTCCTCCAATGATTCCTTGCGTCGCTGGATTCGAGTCTTTCGGGTCTCACGCCGTCCACCGCCACCAAACTTTTGAATCACAGAGGAGAAGCTGCTAGCAGGAGATACCTCTTCCGACGTTGTAGGTGAAATTGTGTTTGAAGAGTCAGTAGTTGCAGTCGGTTCAATCGTTTTGGAGAAGGAAGATGGCCCCACAATAAAAGGCTCCGTCTCTTTCATGACCATCTTAAACTGGGTTTGGCTGGGATAGCCCTGGCGTGTGTCAATCGACATGCTTTTCATCTGACTTGGTTGGCGCTTCTCATTCGCGTTTGTATTTGGCAAAGAAGATGCACTGGAGAACGTAGCCTCTGTACCATTGCGAGCCATCAGGGACGTGCTGTTTTTCATTTTCTGTTCACTCGAGTCCAACGAAAAGACCTTGAGAAGCTTTGCATCCACGGCATCGGGTGCAACCGAAGGCTTCCCGCTGTCGGCACTCCAGGAATATATGGTTCCTTGGTCACTGCGCTCAAAAAAAGATTCCAGCTTGTTGCTTTTGTTCTGCTCAGACTCTGCTTTGCCGTTACAGATGCGGTCCAAAGCACCCGAAGTCAGAGTTTTGTTTTGAAAAAGATTGGCGCTATGCATGCTGGTAGGGGATGAAGGCTCTTTCGTCAACATCATCTTGCCATCCTCGTTGTTGCTTTTTCGATCATTGCCGGCAAGATGATCTGACAAGGTCCTACGACGGCTTGGTGCAGCCATGCTGCCCAATGCAGCATCAGCAAGGGTGAAGCTATTCGATGGAGCCAATGTGTCCTCTTCAAAGTGACTGTTACGAGAACTTTTGGAACGCAATCGAGGGGGTTCGGTGCGCCGTCCAGTTGCCAATGAATTATCATCGTCCTCGTCGTCGACACTCTCATCGTTGAGTTCCTTGTCCGACCAATAGCCGCCAAAGGCTGGTTGAGCCTGCTTCTTCAAATACTGTCGAACATCACCATTCCACGAAGGCCAATGATCCGAACCGGTAGGACCGAAGGCATCCTCCTTTTCTTCTTTTTCCGACTCAGCAGAAGCTTCATCGGAAGCATCAAAATCGTTTGGCTCAAAATCAGAAAAAGCTTCGGGGACTGCTTTGAGAACTTTGGGTTGGACCGTTTGGTTGACCCACATGGAAACCTGCGAATCGTCGACTGCCGGAAAATCGGGCTCCTGAAAGAGGTCTTTATCCGGAATCATGTCAAATGTATCTGCCGACGTCGTTTCGCCTAACTCCAGGTCTTCAGCCTCGTCCTCAGCCTCGTCGGTAGACTCGCTTGCTTCGACTTCCACAGAGGATGAGGAGGACGCCATGGTGACGGCTGACAATGCCAAGCAAAGATCAGGTACGTTGCTAGGCTCTTGTTCATTCCCGCGCTTGGCAACAGTAAAAGCCTTATCAAAGGCCAGGGAAAACAAAGGGTTTTCATTCTCCACCAGTTTCATACTCGTAGGCTCGGTCTTTTTGGTCTTTTCGACGGGGTTCTGCTTCGTGACTTCGGAAGGGCACTGGTTGTTGGATGGCACGACATTGCTACTGGTTTCGAATCGCTTCTTGGCCGAGGGACCCATCTTGGTAGTAGATTTGGTGTGCTTGTTTGCCATCATGGGTACGTTATTTTCTTGTTGAGAATTAACTTCGCTCTCGCTGTCCGCGTCGTTGTTGGGCACTGGCACGGCACTGTTGTTGTTGGGATTGGTTCTTGGCTTTTCGAGACCCACAATACGATCACGGACACTGAAACGGCGAAAAGCCGCAGACGCCGTCGAGATAGGACTGCGCCGACGAGCTACTTGATTTTTCTGGAAATGGTCTTTTTGATTCTTTTCGAACGTCTTTAGCCACTCACGGAGTTCCCTGACCGACATGTTTTCGGGGGGAGTTTCCGATGTCGTTGTCATTGTTCAATAAGAAATGAAGTAATTGGATGAGAAAAAAGAAAAGGAAGAGCCTTTGTCAATAGATGGAACAATTTGCCGCAAGTTTGACTTTTGTAGAAATTGTGAGCCTTGAGAGAAAGACCTGGAAATGGGTCAACCTTCTTCGTTCGTATCTGGCGTCGATCGAATTTGTAATGTCGTTGTCAAGATCGCAATCGTGTTGATTCCTTTCGATATTCTGTATGTATATTTTGGACAGCTTGGGTGTGAGTTGTCATCAAACATTCATGGAAGTGTTCCTTGATGTAAATTGAGCTTTTCAAGAAAGATGAATGAAGGATGTGGATGGGCAAACGAAACGAACAAGAAACGTGACCACTCCTATATTGAAACCAATCAATCCAGTATGGTCGTTCACAACGAATGAATGAGAGTAGTTTCGTTTTGGATACGTTTACTTCTCGGAAAAACTTGAATGATAGATGAGAGTTGTTTCTTCTCGTTAACGTAATTAACGGAGTGGCTTTGGGAGGTTTCCTGTGCAACATGTGTAAGGCAGCAACGCCGCTTTCGACGTTCCCTTCATCCACATGCAAATCAAAATCGGTTTTCAAGCAAAACGTTGATTGTTCGCACTCGCAAGGCTCTACAGTATGACGTCATTTTCAAAATACGGCTTCGCTTGGCCGGGTGGACTTGTCAACAAACCTGACTCAGAACACCCTTTCTTATTAGATATCGGTTTGCACAGCTGTTTAATTTGCATAGCAGATGCTCAATGAATGACGATGAATCAATGAATGAGCCGATGATGAATCAAGGCGGTGGTCGGCAAAGGTAGACTGGTTTGCTGCTGACAAACGGATTATCGAGACCGAAATATAGCCATCCTGTTCTTGGCAACAGACATTTATTTTTCCATTCATTGTGCTTGTTGACTTGTATCGGAAAACAGACTTTTTCTTCCCAACAATGAAGCTCCATTTATCAACCTTCGCGATCTTGTCGCTGTAAGTGTGTAGTTCTGCTGCCGGCAATGATGATACACTTGCCGAGTAAACTGCCTGCCATGCACAGGATAACACTAGCCGAGTGCCTCGCCACCCTTATATCTCACAGCTTCTAATCTTTATCGTTATTGATCAGATTTGCGGCGCCGACTTTGGCTCTGGCTTCCATCTCCAAAACACCATCCACGAGGAACAAAGTGGTCAAGACTGTGGGCTGCCCAGGACTAAAAAATGGGATGGATTTCGTGCAACTTGGCGACTCGGATCTGATTGTATCTCGTGTTTGTATGGGCACCATGACATTCGGTGAGTCAGACCATTGAAAACAAATGGCAATGTTTTCGTGCCGCCAAGACTATTCAACAGAAATACGACACCCTATATTCAGAAATTCTTCGATCAAATTTATCAACATTCAAAATCCAACATGTGACGCTCACCGTTGTTACACACACAATCACACACAGGTGAACAAAATACACTCGAGGAAGGAGTCGAACAACTGAATCGTGCCTTTGATCATTATGGGATCAATTTTTTGGATACTGCCGAAATGTACCCCGTACCGACCAAAGCCGAGACACAAGGTAAAACCGATGCGGCAGTAAAAATGTTTTTACAAAACCGAAAACGCGAAGATGTCATTGTGGCGACCAAAGTGAGTGGTCGTAGTGATCGGATTGATTGGCTGCCTCGACGAGAAAAAGGTACCAAAGCGGCCATTACACGAGAACAAATTTTAGATTCAGTCGATGCTTCCCTGGAACGTCTGGGTGTGGACTACATTGATTTGTTGCAACTCCATTGGCCCGATCGGTATACGGGTGGTCTCTTTGGCGCTAACGACTTTCTCCCGTCAGAATATGAAGAAGCAGCCGTGCCAACAGAATTTGAGGAACAATTGGCTGCGTTACAAGAGGTGGTGGAATCTGGAAAGGTCCGCTACGTGGGAGTTTCCAATGAATCCCCATACGGTGTCTGCGCCATGGCCTATTTGGCCAAGCATTTTCCCAAACTGTATCCACGCATAGTGTCGATTCAAAATAGTTATTCACTTGTTGTCCGAAAAGATTTTGAGGCGGGACTTTCCGAAGCCTGTTATCACCACAATGTCGGACTCTTGGCGTATTCCCCCTTGGCCGGCGGTAGTCTCAGTGGCAAGTACCAGGATGCCGACAAGGTTCCCGATGGGGCACGCTTTACTCTCTTTCCAGGTTTTATGGATCGGTACCGCAACAGTCTAAACTCGGAAGCAGTGGATGCCTACTGTAAATTAGCAAAGGAACAAGGATTGTCGCCCACCGAGTTAGCCTTGAGCTGGTGCTACCACCGTGAGCTGGTGGCGTCTACAATTATTGGAGCAACGACTATGGAGCAGCTAGAGGAAAATCTCAAGGCATTCGACATTCGACTGGAAGATGATGTCCATGACAAGATCAAAGAGATCTACAAGAAATATACAGACCCTACAAAAGCTCGAGGATAAACAAAGAGCTGCAAAAATGGGCCGTTACAGCAACTAAAGAAGATTAGGTATTTATTAAAGCCGTTATTTCAGCTTCAGTTTCATAACAAGTATGTAGATTCGAAGTAAGTTCTGCAGTGAAACAAGCTAGTTATTAACAGATACGAAAGAAATGCTGCCAGCCCTTGCAATCGATATGCATACGTTATTTTATTCCGATTTATTTTTTAACTCCGGATGTATCAATGATGAGTGGATCATGAAGGTCGTAGACACTTTGCACAGCGAATTTGCTGGTGCTTCCAAAGACAATTTCCCAATCCTTGACCAAGGAAATTTTCTTGTCGGGCATACCTCTTGCCTTGTAATCCTCAAAGTATGCTGCCAAATCTCCCTTGAGTGTGTGTTTGGGGCCGGACCAGCCTAACTTAGATTTGACCATGTCGGGTGCCACATAAAAATCGGTCATACGAAAGGGGAAGGTGGCCTTTCCAAACAAATCGGCATCATAATGCTCAATGGCCACCTTGTCTTTGGCAACACCGGCTGCTTCGGCACACATGTAGGCCACTTCATCATAAGTATGAAGGTCATCGGTTCCACAATTAAAGACTCGTTGTTCCACAGCCGCCGCTTCATCATCGAGGACCGACGCCAAAATGGATGCCACATCCTCAGAGTTGGTCAAGGATACCTTTTGAGTGCCATCGGCTGGAATGGGCAAGGGCAAATCTCTCACGAGACGATCAAAATACCAGTCAATGTAACTGTGTTTATTGGATTTGGGCCCGTAAATGTATTGGGGACGAAAGGATACAAGTGGCAAACCAAGCTCGACGGCATAGGCTTCAAACATGGCTTGGGCGGCCGAATCTTTAATGGGTGTTGTTTCAGCCATGGGGAATGGAGTTTTGTCGTCGGTTTTGTAAATTCCAGCACTCGAGACATAGCTGTACAACTTGACACCCCAACCTTTGGCCAATTCGCAAAGAGCTTTGGCAGCTCCTTCTGGTGCTTTGGAGTTATTGTCCCAGACGTAATCATATTCTTCTCGGTCCAAAATCCCTCTCATCAAGTTGGCATCCAAAGATTCATCTGCAAGTGGAGCTCGGACAATTGTGACATCGGGAAGGTCGGTGGGGTACGATTTGAAGGGTTCGGCGGTATCTTTGCAGGCATCGTCCTGGAGAATGGTAACCGAGGTAATTTTGGGGTGCCCACTCAAAGTTTTGGCCAATTGGAATCCTTTTGATTAAAAATGGACATATTTGCAGATGAATGAATGATTGAGTGAATGAATGAATGGAAATTGTGAGCCAAGATGAAATTATAAAGGCGTTTGTTATGGAAATGCCCAATGCATATTCATTAGTATGAAGCTGGTACCATCGGTGGCTTACCAAGTTCTCCGTGTCCTCCACCCTTGTTTTGAACGATAAGAGCTGAGCTCATGGAGAGGCTAGTTGAAGGATGGACATTTGATCTAGCAGCTGGTGCGAATGCCGATACATTGTCCAATGACAGGGAACCTGCTGTCACAGCAAAAAGAAAACCTAGATACTGCATTTTTTTATATTTTGTTTTCGAACTTGCAGGAGGGGATTGTTGGTACAATTCAAAATGGTAACTGGGCGGCTTCGATCGATATTGCTGTCTATCTACTAGCTATCGACTCTCTGGCCTGGTGTTTCTTCGTGATCCGTGCAATGTGGAAACACGCTTCTAGCTAGCTGGCTAGCCATTACTAGCTCGCGCTGTCGTTCGTCACTGCGTGCGGACAACATGGTCTTTTCGATACAGTGTATCGATATCAGGTTAACGTTGGCATCATGTAAGTGAATCTTTCATCGGTGACTGACGACACTCTGATCTGGAAATTTCCCTCCAAGTGTTTCTCAACTTTTGGGGTCAGTGCTCGTCTAAAAACATGACGTCATCTGCCTAACCTTCAACCTACTGTCAACTGCGCTCATAACCACATGCATTGCATTGGCAAACCACCGGAAAAGCCGAGGCGCTACCGAAACGCGCACTCTACGCTGCAAACAAGCAAAGAAAGACAACACAGTAAAAACAGAACTCGAGTAGGGCAACAACTAACTATTACAACAACAAGAGCTAATTGCTAACGACCAGACATTCACAATGGGAGAAGAAGAAATCCATCCTTTAGAGCACGGTATGTGTGTTTTTAATATTGCATATTCGGAACTGATGCGGAGCCCATGTTTCAGTGTTTTTGTTTTCGTTTCTTGTCATTCGTGTCCTGCCACACGACCCCCGCCCTCTCTGTCTGGCCACGGCCGCTGCAAGTTGCAACAAGAATATCTCTCACGCTCGTCTGGAATGAATTCATTTGACTGAAATACAGAATGGGTCCTTTGGGAACACAAAGCGGTGGCGACCAAGGATCCCGACATGTGGAAAGAAAACATGAAACAATTATGCGCCTTTAATACCGTCGAGGACTTTTGGCGTTATTTCAATCACATTCCATCGCCGTCACGAGTCTTTTTTGATGGCGAATGCCGCAAAAAGGTCGGCCCCGAGGGAAAGACAGTGGAGGAATATAGTCTATTCAAAAAAGGAATTGAACCAGAATGGGGAGATCCCAAGAATGCGTGTGGCGGAGAATGGTTTTGTCGGCAATACTTTGAAGGTGAACAACTTGATTTGTACTGGCAAAATTTGGTCATGGGATTGGTAGGTGAAACCATTGAAGATGCCGTCGATGAAAAGCGTAAATTTGAAAATTATATCAATGGAGCACGAGTGGTAGACAAATCCAGAGGCTATCCCATGTACAAGTTGGAAATTTGGATCAGTACCAAGGACTCCAAAATAAAGGAATTGATCAAAAAGCGACTGATGGAAGTTGTGATCGACGGACAGGGAAGTGGACGAAAAGCGCACCCTAAATTTGATTGGAAGGATCATTCTTAGAACCATTCGTTCATGTTGTTGTTGTTGGAATATAATTATTATGTTGTACCAGGCCTGCATCCGAAAATGAATCAGTCGACTCTTTTTGAATGAATGCTCATTTTTACCAAGCATACAATTACGACACAAACAATAAGCATCTAAAAAGGAAAGATTTGCTTCAGCTTCTTCTTCTTTAAATAACTAGATCTGTGTCATACGTGTAGAAGTTGCTGGGCAGCAGGCTTCGTGTAAACATATTTTCAATATGCTTTAACTTTGCTGGGGCATCATGGCAAGCTGGGCCAATGACGTCGGCCTCCAGTCTGAGTTTTGGTATACAAAGACAACATCCGACTCGAGATAGACGGGAATCGACCCAAACAAAAAGATCTGCTTGCCATCTTTGGTGGCGTTGCTTCCCATGCGAGGCTGGAACAAGATTTCCTTTTCCGCTGCAAATTCTTCCACAACTTCCCGAAAGGTGGGTGTACGACCGTGATGTCGCTGCGCAGCTCGGACACGTGCATCAATGGCAGGATCATGAAGGGCTGCGCCTCCTGATGTAGCTCCTTGTGCAACACCGGTGGCTTCCATGCGTAACATTTCTTCTTGTGCTTGTTCCCGCTCTTCTCGGGTCCTTCGAGCCAAAACAGCACGGACGTTCGTAGCCGAGGGACGGAGATCGTCCAACAAGTCTACATTGCCTTGATGTGCTGCTTGAATCATGAGCAAAACGGCATAGAAGAGAGCACAGATAGTACTATCCTGGGTCAAGCAATGTCGCGACAGCGCCTGCGCGGAAGAGAATAAACGACCACGCCAATCGATGTAGACTTCTACAGCCTCCTTCCAACCAGACGGAGATTTTATTAGCCAGGCTTGCATTCTAGCAACCCAGCGTGAAAGGAGCTCGCCCTCGATTATACTCAAAAACTCCTTGTCCGCAATCAATCCAGATGTATGTAATTCCAAGATTGTATCCACAACCTTCCACTCCATGGCCGGGCAACCGAGGGCATCCTTGTTTTTACCAGACGACGATAATACGGCTGTCGCCACCGATTTGGCGGCACGTGTAACGACCGCCGTCGACGCTAGAGTCGGCAAAACACTTTTTGAGTAGATATTGCGCCAAGGTCGAATCGTCTGCAATGCAGCTTGGCAAAATGTATCATCGTCGACAATATTCTTTTGCAAAAACGACATAGAAGCCCTAAGTTTTCGTTTGCAATCCGCCAAAAGCGTTGGGAGTATGGAACGATGATCCAGGTGCGGCATCCATGGAAGGATCCACAAGTCCGGGCGATCCTGCAGGCCAGTACCAGCATCATTGAGTGCTGGCTTCCACTGACTCAACGCTCTCATTAGCTTGAAATAGACTGTTTTGTTAATGATATCTTCTTGCACAAAGTGTTGAAGCTGGGCTTCGTCATCATCCCCATCTTCTGGACCTCGCGGCAAGATATTCCCGTCGCCATGATCCAGGTCGTCTTCCTCGGCTTGTCGTGATTTCTTGGGGGAAGACGCATGCGAAACCACGCGGCAAAGGTCTTCGTAAAGTTGCAAGCCAACTTCTAAATCGTAAATTGGGTTCCATCTCTGAGAATCGAGCGCATGCTTGACGCAGGGGAGTAAGAGTTTGTTGAACATAGCTCGCATCATGGCAAGACCTGCCTCATCATGACTATCACTGGAGGATGGATATTGTTTGCACAGATCAATAACAGCATCCATAATCTCCCTCGTTGTGTTAACGTCGCTTGTAAGTGGGTCCCACTGTTCCAATCGCGCCTGAAGTACTGGTTCCAGGAGAGATGGCGCCAGGACATCAAAGAAGCGAAGTTTCACTTTCTCTTCTTCTGTAAAGTTTGATTCCAACTGATGGACAAGTGATTGAACGGTCGAAATATCCCCCGGATCTTTACTGTTGACAACAACTTCGATTTGATCGATCGTGTGCAACACTTTATTTAGTTTCGCCACACGGTCTCTGTTCTCTTTTTGTTGTGCTTCCATGTTTGCAATATCTGATTGAAGACTTTCAACCTTCTGTTTGGTCGACCGCACGAAATGGGACCCTGAGTGAATCTTATTCTCGTACGTATTGAGTAACAACGAAAGATTGTGTAAAAGTTCCTCTGCCAAGGGTACTTCCTGCTCCTTTCCATCTTCCGGTGCTGTCGTCGGAGGCCCGCGCATGTCAATGAAAACCGAGGGTTGCGATGACTGTTTGGCCAATAGTTCTTGGTACGGTATGACGGTCCTCCGCGGTCGCTTTCGAGATTTTTGTTGACTCTGTTTGGCTCCTCTCTTCCACGATTGTTGCTGCATCAAATCTTGCACACTTGGTAGCGCAGAACTTTGTCCTTTTTGTTGCGTCGACATCATCATGGCAGCTTTTTCTTTTTGTTGCTTTTCTTCTTTTTCCTTCTGGATCTTTTGGGGGTCAAGGCCTCTCACTTCGGCTTCAATTTGCTGATTGGTTTTAAGTTTGGAAGCTTCCTTGAAATTTCCAAAGCCCAATCCCAAATTATTGGGACGAACGACCACTTCCACGGGTTTAGAAATACCGGTTTTAGCTGGTGCTTCGACTTCGATTTTCTCGCCGCTTTTTTCATCGACAATTTCTTTCTTTTTGAGACGCTTCGATCCCAAACCACCACTTCCCTTGTACCCCATTTTGGCCAACAATTTCATACCGATGCCTTTGGTGTGCTTTTCCCAAGACCCCAAATTGGGATCCTTGACAAAGGTCGGTTGAGGCGGCTTGGAAGATTCTCTTTGCTGTCTATTACTGCTTCCTACAAAGGCGGTCGGCATACCGAGTCCAGAAGCTACTTGCATACCCAAGCCTAAACCGCCAGTAGATGATTGCATGCCAAGACCAGCCGCGGCTCCCATACCAAGACCTCCCTGGCTATCAGTAAAATTGTCATCCGATGTTGCTGCTGCTGTAAAACCTAATCCAGAACCACCAGAACCAATTCCGGCAGCAACACTGCTGCTCTCCGGTTTTTGAAATCCCAGGCCCCCTCCACCCGACGCGGCGGAAAAGGCAGATGCACTTTTACTGCCATCTTTTTCGCCCCTTCCCCGCTTTAAAAGACTTTGAAAATATTCATTGGCAGCTTGTTGCTTATTCTTCAGTTCTTCTGATTGTGCCTTTTCTTCTTCGGTTGGTTCCTCTTCCTCTTCATCGTCGTCGCCATTAGTATCGATATCCATTTTGGAGGAGGATGCCTTGTTGTTGTCGTCGTTTTCCTCATTCAAAGTATTATCGTTAGCTTTTGTAGAAGTCACAAAAATGTCGTCATCATCGTCACTGTTGTACTCATTGTCAGTTGTACTTTTTCCCTTGACAAACTTGGGTGCAATATTGAGACCATCTTCGTCCATGCTGGTGCTAGAACGTTGCCGACCTCCACCTCCACCACCACGACCTGAACGCGTGTACGAATCATGATTGTCGTCGTCGTAAAAAACACCATAAATGGCTTCTTCACGGGACCGGTGACGGTGTTGTTTACGACGATGATCGTCAAACAAGTCTCGATCATCATCGTCACTGTCGGCGGCATCCGAAGAATCTGACATGATGGATCAATCAACACCCAAACAGACACGGGTATTTCCTCTTGTTGGAGAACGTATTACTATCTACTGGTAGTATGCCACCCCTTCACCGAACGCTCGTGCACCTCTTCCTCCTAGCTAGTCTAGCTGGTATTACTTTTTCTTTGTAGCTTTTGGTCTCCCTCGGCACCTTTTACTTTGTGATTGATTCGTTTGACCCAGCTTTTTGTTGTCGTCTAAGTTGAGGAGGTTCGTTGGTTTTCAGCTGTTGTGGGAGGGCAGTCCCGTCTGGGTCACACTATTAGGGATTCAAACTTTTTGCGCTCTCTACTACTACTAGCTAGCTAGTAGCTAGTCTAGTTGACTACTACCATAGTAGCTCTAGCTAGAGTACATCTTGAGGGAAAATCTGCCTCATTACTGCCACTGAGTGTTCCTCTAGCTAGTAGAGCACTCAACAATACTGCTACTTCTACTACTAGTACAAGTAACAATAATGCCAAGAAAGTAAAAATTTCGGAACGAATTGGAAAAGCATTGGCCCTGCGGAGATTTTCAGATTGTGTGTTCTTGTGCGATTTCATAGTCTCACCACAGCGCAGTAATTCCTTAGTCTTGGGAAATCTAACTAGCTGAGAGGTTAGCTAGGACAACCATAGACCTTCGCCGTAGATGAGAGCTGCTCGATAATGTAGTCTCTATTTTACTATTACACAAATTGGTTAAGCGGCAGTGTTTTTGCCGGTTGTCATGGAGCGTAGCTTGAACATACACAGCGTAGCGATTCCCAGTGCAGTTGAAGAGACAGTCAGTGCCCCCTTTACACCGAGCCAGTTGGTCGACAAAAAGACACTGACAACTAACAGATTCAAGGGGATACCAAACAAATTCATAATGACCGACCGGTGGGAATCTGGCACATATTTGCTTCTCAAAGTGCCAATGGATGGGAAATACATTCCCACACAAGCTTCAAAGGCAAAAAATGCTCCCATCAGACATGCCAGACTCATTGAAATCACGGACGATGAAGTAGACACAGTAAAAGTTGCTGCTGCCATGGCAAGAGTGGCAACACTGAGCATGGAAGAGGTAAAGACCTCGGTTGCTACACCCATCTTTGCCAATTGTCCAAACAGGCTAGAACCTAAGAGACATGAAGCCATAAAGCAAGAAAAGACGGTACCATATGGTGTCGCACTTCCTGCCCCGAAAGCCTTTACCACTGCTTTGCTAATGGCGGGAGGCCACTGCAAAACAAAGATGTACATGGCTGCCTCAAAGAGACTTTGAACCGCTCCCACCAACATGATTTTGGGATCCTTTTGGATCACTTCGACAGCCTCCCGAATAGAGGGCTTGTTGTCGCTGTTGCTATTTTCTGCGACATTTTCTTTCCACAACAATGCCGCCAACAAGCCACCTACCAGTAAAAATCCTGTCGACAATTCAAAAGGACCCGTTGGACCACGACGCGCCGCTGCAGCACCAGCGAATTGTCCAGCCAAAATGGCGACAATCGAGTCACCAGCATATGCCTAATAGTGAGCAAGAGACAGAGATTCAGGGTACATGATGATATAAGGATGAGATCCAGAAAAAGTGACAAAACGAAGAAAGTGTACCACACTACGAGATTCAACAGATGTCATGCAAGAGTAACATCACGCAAAAGAGATCGAGTCTGTCGACACACGTACCAAACCAAAGGTTTCTCCCAAGTATTTGCCCTCTGGATCATCTCCCGATTTTTGTGCCTCTCCTACCAACCACGACTCGGGAGCACTAAACAAGAGACTGGTTCCAATACCACTCAATACTCGTCCCAACAACAAGACTTTGAGCAATGGACTCTTGGTACTAATGGCGCCAAGGGCATACACAATGGAAAAGGCCAGGGTTCCCTTTTTACGTCCATAATTGTCGGTGGCACGCCCCACGAGGGGTCCAAAGAGGGCCGTCGAAGCAAAGCCCGTCAAAAAGAGTTGACTGACCAAGGACATGGAAGCTTGTGCCCCATTAAAGATTTTGGAGGCATAGACTTCGTAAAAGTAGGGTCCCTGCAACCAATCGGCACATCGCAGGAGCCAAAAGACGGCCAAGAATTTGCGTTGCAGGGATACAATACTGCTGGGTTTGCTGGCGGTGGTAGATGCCTCACTTTTTTTGGAAGCCGCATCTCGTTGTTGGGCAATCTTAAAGATGGCAGTAGCGAGTGCCAAGGCCATCAAGGATGAATTGAACAAAGCGTTTGGACTGCTGTTCCATTGAGAAAGCTTGGAAAGGATAGAGGGACCTGCTACTTCTGCTGCTTTGGCGGCGACCTTGGCAGCGCCCCCACGGGGGAATCCTACCAGGTTCAAGCTTGTGGTTGTGGAGGATCTTTTGTTGTTGCTGCTGGTCAATAATATGGATGCTCTTTGTTGACCCTTATCATGAATGATGGACCGTAAATTGTTGCTGTTTGTTTGTTGAAATTTAGCCTGTGTTGATGGAGACATGGAAGCAAAGGCTCCCACTTGTACTGTTACCAGCAACACGAGGAGGCTCACTAGTCGACTAGTGAAATACATTTTGGTAAACTACTGTGCTTTAGCTAGCTGTCTAGCAGGAAACTTTCTTTGTTTTCTTGGAAGATGAAGATATGATGGCGTCAAAAGTAGTATACAGCAGCAACTCCCTGCAGCTGTGATGGTCTGTGAGACTTCGTTTGGTTGAATGATTGATTCCATGATGGCTGAGTTGTCTCGGGGTGGTTGAACTGGAAAAAAGGGTGTCACAAAAGATTTGATTTTGGAATCGGAGGGGGTACGTGTAGTTGAGAGAACTCATAACCCAACAACCAACCACGAAAACTTTGTGAAACCCGCGCCTCGAGACGCGCACATGAACACGGAAGTTCCAATCGAAATCACACTGACTCGCCGCTGAAAAGTTCTGTCGACCCCATAATTTTTGGCATCGTCGGTCTATTGAATTACTTCTACTCTGTTGTCATTCGCTGTCAACTATTAGACAGTCTTGTTATAGAGTAGCTGATAATAGTCTCCAGTTACGTCCCTACCAGCTCCTCTCTTTTATTAAAGTCTTTGATTGGAAAGATGAGGTCATTCACAGCTGCTCCTGCATGGATGGCATGTTTCATGCTTTTAGCAAGTTCCTGCTGCCATGCGTTTGTCTCCACGGCTGGTCCTGCGTCCCTTATTCCCACGACAATGACCACTTCTTCTTCTTCACGGCAACGATCGTCCCACTCCTTGAACATGGTGTCCGCTAACGAGCTCAAACAACCAGGAACGGCTAAAATGGACACTCCTTGGAATGAATTGGGATTTGAATTCCGTCCCACCAACAGTCATATTCGATTGACTTATAAAGATGGACAGTGGGGAAAGCCCGAATTGGTCAAGGTATGTATGCATGCATGTTGGCATGAATGGATGAGTAAAGCTTGGACAGTGTCGGGGTCTGTCCGTGTTTCATTTCGATTCCGATAGGCAGAGACAAGAGGAGTGGCAGGATATGTACTGTGATAAAGGCATTCAACAGCTTGCATTTAAAAACGTCACTCATTTGCTCTATCTGTTTGTCATTTTGTTCTATCTGTTTATTACGTCTCTCTATATTGATGAACCAACTACGCCAATCCTTGCTTGGGCCATCATCTATCTATGCAAATCCAATCTAATGATATGTATCCCATACATGTGGAACTCGCAACAATTCACTGGAAACGTATCCTTCTTCATCACTTCACCTTACAACATCAAAGGAACCTTACATCAATCTACACATCGGCGCCACTGCCCTCCATTACGGCCAAGCCTGCTTTGAAGGTCTCAAGGCCTTTTGCCACGAGGATGGCTCTGTCAATGTCTTTCGTCCCGATGAGAATGCCAAACGTATGCAATCCAGTTGTGAACGAACCTTGATGCCTCCCGTCCCGACCGATGTTTTCATCCAAGCCGTGACGGATGTCGTTCGTGACAATATCGAATACGTTCCACCCTACGGATCCGGTGGAGCTCTTTACATTCGTCCCTTGTTGTTTGGAAGTGGTCCCCGCATTGGATTGCAGCCCGCCGACGAATACACCTTTCTCATCATGGTCATTCCCGTGGGAGATTATTACAAGGGCGGTTTGTCGGCACCCGTCGATGGACTTTTGATTGAAGACTTTGATCGTGCGGCTCCCCGTGGCGTTGGTAACGTCAAGGTGGCTGGTAACTATGCTGCCGATTTGTTGCCCAACATGTTGAGCAAAAAGAAGGGGTTCCCCATTGGTTTGTATTTGGATGCTGCCACGCAAAGTATGGTGGAAGAATTCAGTACCAGCAACTTTGTGGGAATTTGCAATAAGAAAAACAAATTTGTCACGCCCCAATCTCCTTCGGTATTGCCATCGATTACCAACAAGTCTTTAATGAAAATCGCGGCAGACGAAGGCCTGACGGTGGAAGCACGTAATATTCCAGTGGAGGAATTGCAAGAATTCGATGAAGTCTTGGCCGTCGGAACGGCTGTCGTGGTGACCCCTGTGGGAAGTATTACCCGATTTCTCAAGGATGGCACGGAACAGAAATATGAATTTGGCGTACAAGATGGCCACATTGGTGAAACAACCTTGCGGTTGTACAATAAAGTGAGAGATATCCAAAATGGAGAAGTCGAAGACAAGTATGGATGGAACGTCAAAGTCAATTAATTAACTATACAGAAAGCGTAATCAAGCCCTATATTAGATTCCACAAAACCTGAAGTACAGAGGTGGGTGGGTGATTACGAATCATGATCTCAACTTTTCCGGACGATCCAATAGTACTCCGTTCCTAGCAGAAACGCAAATAAATCCAGCATCATCAGTTAGTGCTGTTTGCTTGGTGGCAATACCTTAGTGGCCCTTCATATTATAAAAGTGTTTAAAATGGTTGTGTGTTCGAATCATAAAAAAAGCGGTTGCGCTGGCGGTTTGATATATATGGTTGTGCAGGCATTACAAAAGTCTGTTTCTTGTTGCCACTATTATCAATTGTACCCTCTCCATTAAACCACCTCCACATAAGATTTGACGGAGGAATGACGATTCCTGAGGACTGATGAGTCTTCAAATGAGACATTGTGTTGTTTATCAAGTACCCTGTCATACATTTTGGCAACTACCTTGTTTTTTGTTTACACGGCATGTTCAAATACTCGGCCTACGCTCAAGGGCTAAGATGAACGAAATGGACGCCAACGACTGATGCAATGAACAGCCACTGCTTCGTGCGACTTTCACCAATTGGCGTGATATCGATATTGCGACAGAACCGGCTACCTAACTAAGTGGCACGCTTTATTTGACTAGATTTTCGTTTTTCTATAGTTTCTGTATTTTTTTGTATTAACGCCCCGACATGCGTCGTTGTAAGGATCTGCGGGTCGGTGGATCTTTGTGGCTAAAGGGATCGTCGTGTATGGATTCCAACAAATTTTTGGTCGATCGAAAAAAAGCAAAGGACAATCCCGCGGCCAATGCTGTTTTGAGCACGGATGGGACCAATCCATTGTAAAAGGCCATGGGTCCTTCGGCTCGATAAATGGTAGTCACGCAATCGGTAATGTCCGAGTAGCCGTGCGATCCAAAAAAGGCTTGCGCCTGCAATCGTTTTTTGACGGTATCCATGGGATAGACCAACGCCTTGGAGACGGCCCCGGCAATGGATCCGGCGTAGGCAGATGTTCCTACGCCTCGATCTCCTCGTGTCAGTGCATCGTAAATGGCAAAGGAACATCCCATGTAGGGGATAATTTGTATAATGGTGGGAGAACATCCCGCAAAGAATCCTCTCCAACCACGATGTTCATAGAGATTTGTTGCAAATTCTAGGGTTGATTTGGGAGGACGAAATCGATGTTTTTGGTTCGTATTTGTCATTGTTGATGATTGTGATGATGAAGTTGTTGCTGTGCTTTGGTGTTGTGTGGATTGTGGTTTGGTGGAAGAAGTGTTGGTGGCAGTATGTACTTCCCCAGCTGCAGCAATGGCCGATTCCTTTTCTACGCTGGCTCCTCTGGAGATATAGAGAGAATAAAAAATAATTAGCAAATGGATAGCATTCAGAAATTGCACATATTTCCACCGGATGCAAGAGGCTTTCAAACAAACCATAGCTTTATCAGAATATCTACTTAAATTCACAAGTAATCAACAATATTCAACCGGCTTAACAGGAATTTCAATACCCAACCAATAGGATCCAAGAAAAAGCAATAAATACATCAAATATTCATTTGTGTGGTACTTACTGAGCTGCAAAAATAGTCCGACACAAATCGAGTGGATACGTTGACAGCGTCGCCGCCACCCCTGCCGAAGCACCGGAACAAAAGGCAACCAACGTTTGTTGTGTCGGATCCTCACTGCCAAAGACGGATTGAAAATAGGGTTTGGTAATTCCATAGGCATAAAATTGTACGGCCGTATAGGACATCCACAAATTCAAGGCGGCCACATTGCCACGAAACAATCCTCGAATCCCACCTTCATGTTCGACGACGTGACGAAAATCTTGCCACAAAGTGCGTGTCGCCGTCACAGAAGACGAGGGCGAATGTTGTTGTTGTTGATAGGCTGCCAATTGACGACGAATCCGAATCAAATCCAAGGGATGGGTCAAGATCCGAGCTCCTGCACCAGCAGCAGCACCTGCCACAGCATTGTGCCAGGCAGGATATGGCGGGCCTTTTTGTCGTCCTTCCATTTGGTAAATTCAAAGGGCTGTATTTTTATGTATTTGGTCCTTCCTTGTTGGCTTTTCCAAATTAATTCTGTATTGGAAAAAATCAATGCATCCAATCAAATGACAATGACTCTTAATCAATCTTTTCGTTGACGGCACGACGTGACTTGAGAATCGATAGACCGTTGGGTAAAAGAATCAAAGTAGCCACCAATCCTCCAATCAAGGATAAAATCCACAAGGGAATGTGAAAATGATCGTCTTCGTGGTCGTCGTGGTGTTGAAAATCTCCTTCGTCGGCGGGGGACATGAAGAATGACTGCTTTGTTGGTCCTTGATCTTATTTATAAAAATTGCAAAGTGAGGGCTCGATTGGAGGATTGAGAAATTTTTAATCCGAAATTAATGACATGAACAAAGAGTTCAGTACGTAGCTATGGAAGCTGTTATGGATATTATTAGTGGAGGAATGTGATTGAAACAACCATAAAAGGTGGCGGATTTAGTTAGTCAGATTTCCATTGATTCTCGTTCGCATTTCGTTCTTTCTTTGTCCTTGCATCCGGAAGAAGTCACAGTGAAACAAGGTTACGGTTGGCACGTTCTGTTTCTAACCTGAGCGCTAATGAGTTCTTTCGCGGTGTCGATTTATATTGGTAATAGCTAGCTACCAGCTAGTACCAGTCCCTCGTTGCCAATGCGGATATTTACTAGCTAGGTAGACACTTGACAAGCTGCTAGTACTCTGGAGGAGGAGTTAAGAGGACAGTTGTTGAGCACTACCAGGTCGTCGTGCACCCTACAGCATAGTACAGTTATAATATTAGGGCTGCCACAGGGAGGGACTGGACTCGAGGAGAAGACCAAAGATGACATTGCAATAGTCAAGTTCGTCAATGGGGAGGCGCTGCTGAACACTGTCGAGGAGCCGAACGAACTCGTCCGGTGTGGTATTCGCGTCTCTGGCTTTCTTTCGTCCAAACCCATTGAGTCTCGTGTAGTAGCTTATCTGTTCGGCCCGTTTTTCATCATAAATACTTTTGCACCAAACAGGACATAGAGGCTTAATATTTTCATTCGGTACTGAAGTCTTTTTGGTAAAGCCACTGTAGTCCACTTTGGCGGTGCTCTTGTAGGCCACAACATGTTGCAAAGTCGTATTATTCTTCAGTACTTCGATGAGCTCATCAAGGTCGTCGTTGTCCAGATCCGCATCAAATTCCAATACAGAAAGTGATTCGTCCTGTTGGGAGACTTCAAACTTGTATTTGGCGGACGGAGCGATGGACAACCTCTTGAGAAGACCTTTCTGAAGTAGACATTGAAGAGACCCCGTGATATCGATGGTTTCTGGATCTGTGGACTTCTCCAAAACAAGCGTCAATCTACGGTCATCCCGTCCAAGAGACAAGCCTTTTACAATCGCCTCGAGGTAGCACTTGGTTGCAGACAAACGCAGGAGGTCAATGGACGAGTTACGTGAAAAGAGTGACTCCAAAGAAACCGTGACGTCCTCGACGCTTCCATCATTGTCCACAATCATGCTAAGGTCAATTGCTAGTTCCAATTCCTTTAATGAGCTGCACCAGGAAAAGGCTAGACAGGTATGGCGGAATCCATCCAGGGTCCACCGCGATGGTTTGCAGCGGAACGCGCGGAAAAATGGCATCACGCGCTCCAGGACATGGGCCCTGCCCGTGTCGACCAATACGCCTTCATCCCGTGCGCCGCCACTAGTCGGGAGCAAATAAAGCCAGCTATCATTCTTCTTAGCTTTATCTGAAATCTTGTCTAGGAAATGATGGAGGATCTCGGGACTATATCCGGCATTGAGAAGAGAGCAGAATATGTTCATTTTCCATTTTATTTTGGGCACCAGTGCATCGATAAGCTCCAAAGAGGCAAGAGATGCTTGTCCACTGTTTGGCTTTCTGAAAAGCCGGGTGACATATGGAAGGTCTCCGTTGTTGAACTGGGTTATCAGCGCCGCAGGAGGACTGGTGCGAGCCACAAACAAGATGACATCATCATGTATATTGGTAGCCCTACAGGCCGCATCCAAAAGCGTAAAGTGCATCTTGTGAAAGATTTTCTTGCCAGTACCGACTGTTGTCCCTTCGCGAACATCGTCGATCAAGAGCTCTTCTATAGCTGGCGGGTGCATTTGGTGGACTTCCCGTACCATCCTCTGGGTGCCTCCATACAGCACAAAATACCAAACTATAGCCAAGAAACACAAGTGAGGCGTCTGTTCTTTCGTGCGTGCATCAATTAGAGGCCTACTTACTGGGAACCATCTTCTCATTGGAAAAATTGTTGTACGTCCTCGACGCCAAAGCGGGAAAATCGCTCAATAGCCCAAAGATCTCCTCCAACAGAATCTCGTCCGTCTTTCCGATGCTTAATAACTTCTCTTGCCTTCTGCTTTCTGTTCTGGCTTGCCATTCAGCCCTGCCTCGCCAGTAATTTCCACACAAATAGCCACCCATTGTTGGCGGTAAGTTTAGTGTCGCGACGCACGCAAACAAGTCCATGAGGTTCTGCGCTGCCTCTTTCATGCCGACTCGTCCTTTGCACAGTTCCTCCAGCTCTGCCTCTGCTAGCAAAGCCTCCTCTGGATCAATCGCCGCCATCTTCTTGTTTCATCAAGATAATTAATTTTATTATTGTGTAAATAAAGTCAACTAAAGACATCAAATGCTCGGGCCAGTCGTGCTTAGCCCAGTCGTGTCCACGTCGAACTTACGTACGAAGTGATTCATTCCGTTCAGTCTCCCCGGGACTCACAGCTGTACCCGAAGATACTACAGAGAAAAACGATGTACTTAACTATTTTAGAGCTACAACTGTACTACTGAGTAGTACAATCAGTATTACTAAAGTTAGCGGACTTGTATAGGTTTCCGCGAGTCCTGGTAGAATAAATACACTGTATTTGTTGCCTCTCCATCCAGGTGGGTGGTCCCAGCGCGCCTACCCCAGCGGAACGGATCGTGGACAAGTATTTCAGTATTATTGCCGCTTCAGCAGCCACCTGACCGTGGATTCATTCATCGACATGCGGCGTAGGCACTTCGCAACCGAGTGCATTCATTGATTGTCGAGACAGTATAATTGTTAAAACAATGGACGACTCACTGCAGCAGCAAGTCCATTGAGTCTGACCTCGACACTGTGAAAGCATCGAACGTAGATCCAGCTTATCGTGATCAAGCGAAGCAATATTTTTTGTCTTTCAAAGTCTTTCTTTCGTCAAAGTACAGTAGTGTTGACTAACGCACACTCTCGATTTTTTTTAGCATCGGCCGAAGTCGGATGTCATGAAAGACAGGAGGTGCAGACTTCTGAAAGATTTTCTTCGAAGTCGCAATGTTCAAGAAGTGCCTACAAGTTTCATCGAATATTCTTCCGATCGTGTTGTGGCAGACGACGCTTCCTTGACGGAGCTTGTCGTCTTGGTGTCAGCTTATGAAGAACGCGACGAGAATGCTGTGCGCGAGCTCATTAGCCAAATGCAGCAGCAACCTGACTATGGCATCATCTCCCTGACTGCACATGATGAGATTCACCCGCCTGAGACTGTTCGACTCCCTAACGGAGTCCAGGGGGGAGGCGGATACCAAGATCGTGGGCAAAGAACCGATCAAGACAACAATTACCAAGGAGGCGATTTCACTGTCGGAGTGGCCGAAAGCCAACACAAGGCGCCCGGCATTACTGGAGTTACCGCTGTTGAGCAACCCCCTGTCAGCCTCGGATGATGCCAATATGAGCTGAAACATGCCGAGACTACAACACCTCCTCGAGGAAAGTGGGAAGTAGGTAATTGATATTGGGGCGCCAGCATACGCATTTGCGTGCCAAGACCAACAAGATAAAATATGAAGTTTGCGAAAGGGGTACTAATACCAACCAAGGATAACAGAAGTCATGTATAAAGTAATGCGGTTGAAAATCGAATTCTACCAGGAAATGCGATTCACGAGTCTACATGCTCTGATAGAAAAGTTGTGTCAATTATGTTGTGTGTATAAACTACTCCCTCATCTTGATTGTAGCATACTTTAAGCTGTAGCCTTGGCCAAGCCTTGTTCCAAATCAGCAATGATATCTTCAATGGACTCAATACCAACACTCAACCTTACCAAATCAGGTGCAACGCCAGCGGCCCTCAGCTGCTCTTCGGAGAGCTGCGAATGTGTGGTACTTGCAGGATGAATGCACAAACTCCTAGCATCTCCGACATTGGCCACATGACTAAAGAGCTGCATACTATCAATGAATTTTTGTCCAGCTTCCTTGGCGTTGTCAGATTTGATTCCGAAGACAACAATGCCGCCACCCTTCCCCTTGAGGTACTTCTTGTTCAGTTCATACGCCCTGTCATCGGGAAGGCCTGGATAGCGGACCCAAGCAACCTTGGGATGTTTCTGCAAATATTGTGCTACCTTCAAGGAGTTCTCGCAATGGCGATCCATTCGTAGGCTGAGCGTTTCAATTCCTTGCAGCATGATCCAAGCATTATCAGGAGACAAACATCCACCCAAGTTACGAAGATTGCAAGTCAAAGCACGAAGCTTAAAGGCCAGGGGTTGCAAGGAATCGGGCAAATCATGCCCCCAACGGAGACCACCATACGAGTTATCAGGTTGATCAAAGAGGGGATGTTTTCCTGCACCCCAGTTGAATTTTCCACCATCTACAATAATGCCAGCAATGCCTGTTCCGTGTCCACCCACCCATTTTGTGGCCGAAGTAGCAATAATGTCCGCACCATATTCCAGTGGCTTGCACAAGTAGGGAGTGGAAAAGGTGGAATCCACAATCAAGGGTAGACCAATCGCATGGGCTTCGTTGGCAATTTTCTCAATATCAAAGACATCCAAACTAGGGTTACTGCAACCTTCGGTAAAGAAAGCACGCGTCTTGTCATCGACAACCTTGGCAAAATTCGCAGGATCGGTTCCATCCACAAAACGGACCTCTATTCCAAATTTGGGTAGCAATTCATCAAACATACTAATTGGTTTCCAAACGAGCAGGAACAAAATTGATAGGGTAAGAAATAAATAAAATCCACGAACCAAAACCTGCTTGGTCTGCAACGTTACCAAGTGGGAAAACAGTAAATCCACGAAAGAAACTAAAAAAGACCTATGACATGGCACGTACGTATAGGTTCCTCCATACAACTGACTGGATGAAACAATATTGTCTCCTGCTTGAGCCAAAGTCGCGATGGCATAGAAAATGGCATTGGTACCACTGGCTACGGATAAACCAGCCATTTCATGGCCACCTTCCAAAAGGGAATACCTCGCCTCTAGCACATGATTGGTAGGATTCATGAGACGCGAATAAATATTTCCCAATTCCTTCAAGGCAAACAAGTTGGCGGCATGCTCGGAATTGCGAAAGACATAGGGTGTCGTTCGGTAGAGTGGAACACCTCGTGGTGCACCATAACCCATGCCATAACTAACATCGGTATCGGGTTTGTAACCACCGTGCAAGGAAATGGTATCAAATCCAGGAGCTGGCATTTCTCCTCCACTTGGTGCTGCCGCTGCCGCCACTGGTGCCTCGGCAGCGGCTGGAGCAGCTGCAGCTGGTGCTGTAAAATCGGCTCCTTTGGAAAGACGATCCATCAAGTCGGAGGTTCCACCCAGTTTTCCTTCCTCGGAAGGATCAAAGAGTTTCATTCCTCCCTCCGGGACAGAAGGAGCGCCACCTCCCGTTTTTCGGATATCACCTGCCAGAGCCGATGACGACGAGGACATGGCACGTCCTCCTACTCTTGTGGCTGTAAAAGCCGTGCCTCTCGCCGCCAACAAGGATGCGGCCAAAACAAATCTCATGATCATGGATGGATTGTGTAGTAATAAATAAAAAGTTGGAAATACGATTCTTTCGAGCAACAATGTTTCTAACAGTCTATTATTGTTGTCTCTTTTGAAAAATAAGGGTGTCAAGACTACAAAACAAGAACAGTAGCAGGCAACGGGGAGGGTTTCATCAGTAAAACTACCGGTAGATTAGCTTGGTTGTGATGGAGAACACTCAAAATCACAGCCAACCATGCAATGATGATGCGAAAGATACTCCCGACGACGGCCAGAGCAACGTGAACATCCAAAATTTGCGGCTGGACGCGCACAACTCAATGTGACCCAGAGTGTGCGACCATGTCACTACGCGCACGAATTGCTGGGAAATAACTGGGAAAGAGACACATTAATTGGGTAGAATTAGACCTAGCTACACCAGGAAGAGCTCGCAAAAGTGTCGGATTTCAGCAACAGGTCTACTATGCACTTTGATGAGAGCAATATGTAATGAAAGATCAGCTTTATAGACATTAACGAGTTACGCAGGTTCATCGAAACTTGTCATGCCGCTTTGGGTCCTCCTCAAAAGTTCGTCAAAATCAATGTAAGGTTCATAGTGGCTAATAGCCGCTCCGACACGATTGGTGTCGTCAATATTCAGCTTGGGTGTGAACTTGGCAATTTTGGAGGTCGCTTCATGAGTTGTCGTTTCCACCACCATTACAGGGGCACCTTTCAAGCCACTCAGCAAATCGGAGATTTCTCGGGACAGTTGATACTTTCCCCTCCTACCACAAATCAATAAGGCAGATTCAAATGTATCATCGCCATTGGCTATTCTTCGTTGATGCTCACCCATAAAGCCAACAATCAAATCATCTCGGGTGACATGACAAAGGTAAAGTGTTCGTTTAGGTTTTTCCCTGAGGTTCTCCAAAAAGCGGGTCAAATTGGTGGTAACAACATTGATGGAATCCACACTGTAGTGACGGAAACGGTGTTCTTTGCCGCAGATGAGTTCGGTTCCAAAGAGTCGCTCCAAATCCGCCAGAGCAGGGCAACCCAGAAAAGGCTCATCTGGTACGCATCCCAGCAAGGGGATCCTCCATGTGTTCATCATGGCCTTGCCCATGTATTCCTTGGTTTGATCGTATTTTTCCGGAATCACTTTGTTGATGATCACACCGGCAATTCTCACTCCATAGTGTTGACACAAAACTCTGTTCAATTCAAGTTCATCATAGGCGCTCCCTAAGCCACCATTGGCAATCAAGAGCTGCCGTACAATAATAGTTGTGCGTGCCCAAACGAAGGACAGAAAAATATTAGACCAAAATCGATGCATGTATAGTAATAGCTTGCCGTGAAATAAAGGATCAAGACAACGAGTACATACCATATCAGCTCCCAAGACACTCGCGACCTTGGCATTATTCAGACCGACAATGCTTCCCACGGCACAATGACCCGTTCCTGGATGGTTATATAATTAGACATTGCACTACTGTGAGTTTGATGCATTCCAAGCAAACCAGCAGGATCTTCCATACACACAACCAACGTACACTCCTACATACCTTCGCAGACAGTGACATCGCTGGCAGCAGCAACATGCTGCATTGCCGATTCTAGATCCGTCATTTGTTTTTCAAAGGCAATTTTTCCATCCACAAAATCCTAACCCAAAAAGGAGATGGAAGCAGAGCAGGTTTAGTTGTCCGACAAATAATATTCCAGTTCAGTTTCACGTTAATCATTCAGTACATACCTTTGTATATCCCCCTGGAATCAAAATGGGAGACATATCTTCATAATCCAAATGATCCAACTGAAAGTATTCCTTGACCAATTCCACATCCTTATCCACTCGTAACTCCTTGTTGTCTTTGGATTTTTTGCTTTCCACTTTGACGTGTTGTTGCCCCACGGGTTTGATGAAGCCAATTTTTTCGTATCGCTTGCGCAAGCCCGACAATACCGCCAAGGAAACGGTCGTTTTTCCGACGTGTTGACGTGTCGCCGCAATGTAAATGGGACGTTGCAGGCGACCTGTGGAGGGAATCGTTTTCCAGTAACGATCCGGAGGTGCTGTGGACGATGCAGCTACTGCTGCCCCTGAGGAATGCATTTCTTGTGTTTGTTGCTTTTTCCAAAACGAAGATGTAGTTGCTGTGGCGGTGGCTGCTTTTTTAATGGTTGTGCTTGCTGCAGGGAGTCGGACCAACCGGTTCAGACCCAACACAATTGTCATGGTCTTGTTGCTAGGTGCTGCAGTACTGTAGTAGTCAGCTGAAGTAGATAATAGCACGTCAATCTACTTGGTATCGTAGAAGCTGACTGGGTCCGAAGAAAAAGTTTGATTACTCCCAAGTTTTGAGGCAGGATACAGATGATGACAACTATGGATTCGAGATGGATGCAAATTGAATCAATGGCTTGATGCGTAGTGAGAGTTCCGCAAATTCGAAACTTCACAGATGCAGTCTTTCAATCTGATTGACTACTGCGTCCTGTCTTGATTGTCGACAAGATTCTTGCATTCCTGATATGGTTCTAAATTTTATTCTTGTCCAATCGTCATCGTGGTAGTACTGGATTGATTGATTTGATTCATTCTTTGAAGAGGTTACAAGGGGAGGATGCTACACGACCATCTCCGTACATCGTACGTCGTACTTACATCGTATGTAGTTGTACAGTATGTGCCAATCCTCAGCATCGCAGGAAAGTGACAAACTCTAAGATACTTCATTTAAAGATCGCACACCATCTCGAGATTGGATTTCAATATGGCCGACGACAAATCAATCAATCTATCATAATAGACTCTTAGCTAGCTAGTAGCTATTACAGTCGCTCCAAGAAACTACATGCAAATTTGACTTGCTCTTGCTGTTTTGACAGGCCAGCCTCACAATCGGAGGTCAGGTCACATTTTGCAAAAAATGTTGTAGCTGTTTGCTGGTCACATTTCAATCTTTAGAATGCCTCTTTGTATCCAGAGAACGATTCGCCTATGCCTGCCTCCAAAGGTCAGCCTAGGCACTAGTAGAAGACCAAATCTTACCTACGCCACTGCCGAAGTGTGGACTTGGAGTCATTCGTCTATTCCATAAATCTGGTTCCACCTTTCTTCATCAAAATCGTCCGAGCAGGCTGCATCACTGTCACCACTGTCATGGTCGAGATCCTGAAGCTTGCCGAACTCCTCCTTTGGCAAGAAACCGCTGGACTGGATGTTCCTAATCACCCGCCAGGCGGCACGAAAGTCTTCCTGTTTAAGAAAATACCCTCTCTTGTCTAAAAGAAGGATTGCTCCAGCTTGGAGCGATAACACCTGAGAAAGAACTGCCTCGCTGTCCTAGAAGAACGTCGTGACGTTCCACAGCAGCAGCGTTGGAGTCCCCCAAATCATGGAGAAAACGCTCGAGGCAGAGTGCACAGAGAAGCAACGGCCTGACGAGGGCTTGCGGCACCATTTTGTTCGTCATTCAATTGCCGCTCAGTCATTGTCAAATTGATGTTATCCGTTCGTCCAAGTTTGGTTACTCTGGCTGGGAGGTGGAGTGGACACAATGATGACAACACGATGGTTTGGCTTCCATGCGGTTCACAACAAGTGGTGTGATGGGGGAGATGGATTTCGCAGTCGTGGCTGGGCCGATCGCTACGCGAGCGTGGAGAGACACCGTGGAAACTCGCATTCACTTTTCATGTTGTGCCCACCGGTCAAAGAAGTTCATTTTGCTAATTAGCTATTTAGTAGTGAGCGAGTTGGTCCTCTGGGCATGCTCCTCCCACAATAGAAGTACAGTACCAGTACATGTAGGTCTGGCCAGTAGACTGCTGGACTAGTTACGTGCTGCTACCTACCAAGAAAACTAGTAGTTACCGTACCAGACACACTCCAGGCGTACTGTAAGAATGATCTCATATTCCGTCTCCCCTGGAGATGGCTGACAGTTTGATCCTACTTTAAATTCAGGTGAACACCCGGCGTTTTGCTGTGGAGTAAAATGTAAAAAACTAACACGGTTACGTTTTGGCATTTACAGTTCCTAATTATCTACACATTGGTCATTAAGATTATGATGACAACACGATCAACATTCAGCATGAAGACAGAACATTGCAACACGGTGGAAGGTGTGTTCAACCGAAATGGTGGAACGAAGAACGAAGATCCTTCGTTTTCACAGTGAGTGCGTCAGTAAAAAACAGCACCGGGGTGGAAACATACAAGACTGAAAAATTCTTAAAACCAGAGGAAAATACACACCTCAAGGTTAAGGTTATTTTTTAAAAAGCAGAAGTAGCACACTTGCTCCACAAATTAACTACCCTAGCTAGCTAGCTATGACACAGATAGACAGATAGATAGACAGATAGAT
>ENA-ORBV01003874-ORBV01003874.1-microbial-mat-metagenome-genome-assembly--contig:-NODE-3874-length-29403-cov-4.601753_pt1 | contig 29403 bp, 27 predicted proteins | sample MGYA00237777_ERZ505514 | MGnify/ENA primary metagenome ERZ505514 (study PRJEB26160, sample SAMN06269048) | microbial mat metagenome | isolation source: Oligotrophic lake microbial mat | place... | reverse complement strand
CACGACGCGCGAGCTAACCATTTGAATCTTGCCCACCATGTTGATCTGAGGTCTTTGCCGCTCGGCCGGCAATTCCGCTGAGTTGGGCTCCTCCCACTGGTAGATGGGGTCTTGAGCAAAGGAATTGGTAAGGACGCTCCAAATTTGTTGGGTTTCAAGGCTTATTGCCCCGGTGTGTAATTGCGACGATTGAGCGCTGGGCAGAAATGTTAACAATACAAAAGTAGCTAGCAGTTTCATACTCATTCTTGAGCCGCTCGTGTCGGAGAGTGTTTCTGTCTCTTTGGTAATAATATGGATGTCGTGCTGAAGCTCATCTGGATCGTATTGGCTTGCTGCGCAGTAAACGCTCAGCCTGTAGACATTTTCCTGCTCATTGGGCAGTCAAATATGGCTGGACGAGGCGCGGTTGGCGATGCCGACCGAACCCCAATTCCGGGCGTCTTCGCCTTCAGTAAGGAAAAGTCCTGGGTGCCTGCCGTCGACCCAATCCACTTCGACCGTCCAGACCGCACCGGTGTCGGCTTGGGGAGAAGCTTCGCCACCACACTGATGGAGATGAAAGCAGCAACGAGTGTCGGGCTGATCCCCGCTGCTTTCGGCGGCTCTGCACTGCATGAATGGGTCCCTGGCACTGCGCATTACGTCAATGCTGTTGAACGAACCAAAGCGGCACTGGCCACCGCCAGTCCGGGCGCTCGTCTGCGAGGAATCCTCTGGCATCAGGGTGAAGCCGATGCCAGCGACGAAGAACGAGCCGTCACTTATCGTCTGCGCTTCGCCAAAATGATCGCAGCACTGAGAAAGGATCTGGGAGCGGAAAACGTCCCCGTCATCGTAGGCCAACTCGGTGAATTCGTCCAGGAAAAGAGCTATTCGCAACTCCAGCGGGTGAATTCCGAACTGGCAACGCTTCCCCTTCATGTGCCGCGCTCCGGCTTTGTTTCAAGTCAAGGCCTCAAAGACAAAGGCGATCAACTACATTTTGATTCACCAAGTCTCAAGGAATTCGGCCGTCGCTACGCCCTCGCCTGGCTAGCGTTTTAACCTGGATCTTCGGCTACTCGCTCGTCGATCAACTCCTGCACCAGGTTGCGATTCATAATCGAAGCGCCAAGTTCCTGAACTCTGTCAAGCATTTGCCTTCTGCTGGGCAAGACCTCAATCAGAATTGTTCCAGGAATCGCGCCTTGGCTCCACTTAAGGTGGCTGACCTCTTCGAGGCCAAACTGGTTGACAATCTCAACCGGAATGCTAACGAGATTGTCTTCTCTGAGGGTGGAGATCATTGCTTTGATTTGAATATATTAAGTGCCGCTTCCCAGTTCCGGATCACCACAATCGAAGGGCTCTCGGTCGAAGGCACAATCGGCACAAGGAATCTCTTCCCATCCGGCGACACATCAAAAGCCAAATTCCCATGCACCGCTGATCGTGCCTCGGGAGGAATAGTGAACAAAGGCACCGGCGGCCCCGCACTCGGAATCTTCGCTGCAAATACTTGATTGCCCCCGCTCAAAAAGTAGAGCTCCTTACCGTCTGGTCTCCAGCGCAGACTAATCGCTCCAGACTTTGAAATCAACTTTCGCTCCCCAACCGGATGCAGTGTAGGCGTCGTCGAGAGCGCCTGCAGAAAAAGCTCAGATCGTCCAGACTCAGTTGACATAAATGCCACCATCGACATATCCGGGGAGAAGTGCGCATTCGCTTCATGAAACGAAGTTTGAATAAAGGGTCTCAACTCAGGCCTGTCGCCAGCCTTCAGATCCACCATAAAAATATCGCCCTGCCCGTCCTCGTCCGTCAACGGAGTTCCAGAGCTGTTATAGAGAATGTAACGCCCATCCTTAGACCATGAAGTTGGCGTCATGAATGGCGCCTCAGGCAGCAGGATTTCTTTCCCGGATTCGTCAATCGGGCAGATCCCCAATTTGGGTGGTTGCCCAATCGACCGCATATACACGACAGACGTTGAATCGGGTGACCACACCGGCCCGTGGCGATTGGCCATGGGCGCGGCGATCCTTCGGCCCGTTCCGGTTGCCGTATCGATAATCCGTATGTGCGTGAGGCCAGCCATAACATCGTACTCCTCAATCGCGATGTGTTTGCCATCTGGCGACAACGCCGCAAACTTGCCACTCAACCCCCCGGCAGTCGCTGCTGACAGCGCTTTCCCCTCGCGATCCACCCAATAAAACTGGGTCCGCTCGAGATGATTTTGATATGCGATCACGCCCGCTCTCGATACAGAGAAATCCGCCGCACCTGTAGCGACAAATGCCGGCACTCGCTTGGTCAGCGCAATCGGCTCGGCTGTTGTCTTTCTGGCGCTCAAGTCAAAGGGCTGCGCTACCAGCGTTCCTGAATTAACCGACACCAGGTACCCGCTCGAAGGATTGGCCAGAGACTGCGTATAAGCAATGCGCGATGTAAACTCTCCCAAAGGAATCTCGGGAGACTTGCCATCAAAAGAAACCATCAACCCTACACGGTGAATCGATTTCGGATCGTGGCGGTAAGCGAGAAAGTACTTCTCATCGGGTAAGGCAGTCGGCCAAGCGTAATGTCGTTCAATTGGCTGCAGTCTGGTTCCACTCGGCAGCACAAAGGCCGACCTCTGGTTATTAGCAACCAGCAAACGATTGCCCGAAAAGGGAAGGCCGGTCGTGAGCATGGCAAGGGAATCGGCAATCACGACACTAGCCGGACTCCCGGGTTTTAGCCTCCTCATCTTCCCGAAAGAAGTGAAATAGACCGACGACCCATCTGGAGACCAGAACACCGCCCGCGCATCTCTACTCTCAGGAATCGCCTGCGACTCAAGCTGATGGAACTGCCGTATAAACAACTGAAAATGCCCGCTCTTGTCCATGGCCGAAAACACGATCGCATTCCCGTCTGGCGATAGTGCGAACGATTGCCGCGGCCCTGCCGCTTCAAGAAAGAATCCAGCCGGCGGCGAAATCGTAAACTGCATCGGCTGCATCGCCACGGGCACCTGCAACTTCCAGCCCACCCAAACCGCCAACGCTAGTGCAGCCACCCCAGCGGCGACATAAAAGGGGACTCGACTCACGTGCACAGCCTGACTCGGCGGCGAAGGCATCACCTCCAGATTGCTACGCGTCGGCGTTGTCTGTAGCGGAGCGATAAACCGGTAACCCTGGCCTGGCAAGGTTTCGATGTAACGAGGCTGATCGGCGGAGTCATTGAGCGTCTGCCGCAGCTTATTCACTGCTGCATTCAGGCCGTGGTCAAAGTCCCCGCTTGCCACTCCCGGCCACAATTGGCGCTGTAATTCCAGGCGCCCAACCAACTCTCCAGGCTGCTCGATCAGGATCGATAAAATCCGCAGCGGCTGGCCCTGCAATCGCAAAACCGAACGGTGCTTTCGCAACTCCCCCGAATTGGGGTCGTATTCGAAGGGCCCAAAACTTACCCGCGGTCGCGAACTTGGTTGTGTGCTCATAGCCTCACTCTTTCAAGTGAACACAGACTACCACGACTGATACATCGAAGTAACACACCTATTTTGTTAAGCTTGCGAGCTGATGTGGATCCGATGGAGAAGAGAGGGATTTCTTTCTGGTTTCTCGATTAAAGTCCAACACATGACACCGGCATACCTACGACTCAGTCTCATGACTCTCGCTTCGTTGTCCCTTTGGGGGCAAGTGGAAGTAGTGGCCACCGGCCTTCAGGGCCCACAAAAGCTACTGCTCACCCCACGGGGAAATTTCCTTGTTACCGAAACCAATACCCAACCCAACCTCGGTCGGCTCTCTTTCGTCAGCCGAAGTGGCACACGCAGAAGTCTCATTGAAGGCCTACCCTCTGGTACGGAAGTTGTCGGCGGCGGCGCTGGACCCAGTGCTATGGCATTACGCGAGCGTACGCTCTACTTCACTATCGGCGCAGGCGATAGCGAGCGACGCAACGCTACCGGCGCATCCATCCACAACCCTGCTGGCGTTTCATCGCCGATCTTCGTCTCCCTGCTCGAAATCAGATTCAGTTTGGATATCGACCAGATCGGTGGCACTTTCCGAATGACCACCGCTAACCAAGCCACCCTCGCCGACGGCGGCGAAGTCGAACTCGACGACACAATCGGTGCCAAAGCGACCATCCGCATCCTCACCAGCTTCCCGGTCGCAGTCCCCGAAGGCAACGGCTATCGCTTTTCCAACCCTTGGGGCCTTGCCTTTTCCGCCGACGGTACAGCGTTATGGATGATCGACGCATCCCAGAACTCTCTCAGCCGCATTGACCTCGCAACGGGCAGATCGCAACGAATCATGCGCTTCGGCAATACCCCCAATCCAACGCCAATTGGCCCACCCACGATCGAAGCCGTCCCAACTGGCATCCGCGTCTACGGCGACCAGCTTCTGATCAGTTTCCTGAGCGGCTTCCCCTTCCCACGCAACTCCGCCCGAATCCTGGCCGTTAACCCTGCCACCAGAACCTCAGAGCCATTCATCGGGGGCCTCACCTCTGCGACAGACATCCTCTGGCGCGAACGCAGCGGCCAACGAGCCCAATTCTTCGCTCTCGAATTCAGCCTCACCCAGAGCGCCACACCTGCCGGCCCTGGCCGACTGCTGCGCTTTGAATCCCCAGAGCCCACTGTCGTTGCCAGCGATCTTCGAGCCCCCGTCAGCATGGCCTTCGATGCTGCAAGCGAAGAACTCTTCATCCTTGAACTCAGCGGCCGCATACTGAAGATCTCGGCTAAGTAAACACAATTAGAGGCGGCTGAGTAAAGTCGTCATTACGCGGATGCCGTCCCACAGATTCTGCAAGCGCAGATTCTCATTCGGCGCATGTTGATTGTTGTCGTGATTCACAATGGGCACCATGATCAGCGGCATCCGTGTTACTTCTTCAAACATCGCCAGCGGCACACTTCCTCCATGCGAAGGAATCTGTACCACCGGCCCGGACACCGATTCCACCAGTTTCACTACCTCTTGCGCAATGGGCAGATTCAGCGGCGTCCGCACCGAGTTATAACCCTCGCGAGCAGTCATCCGCGCAATCTTGGCGTGCTTTCGCCGCTCCTCATCGGTTGGCGCACGATCCAGCACCAGATAACCTTGTGCCGCAATATGAGCCTTCACACGGTCCAGTTGCGTCTGCCAGTGCAGCCCTTTCACCAGACGAATATCGAGCGTCGCATTGGCTTCTGCCGGTAATACATTAGTTGCCATTTTTCCAACATTGGCCGCCTGTATCCCGCGCAGGTTCAGCGTCGGCAGCGAGTAAGTCTCAAAGAGTCGCTTACCGTCACCCTCGGTCTCAGAAATCCCCAACTCCGCCTTTAGCATCTCCTCCACGGCGGGAATCTTCTGAATCGCTGCCATCTCGGCCGCATTAAACGGAATAACCCCCTTGTAGAAATCCTTGATCAACACATGCCCCTCACCGTCGCTGAATCCCGCGATCAGTCGCGCCAACCGCTGCGCCGGGTTCGGCACCCAACCCCCGTAATGTCCCGAGTGCAAACCCTTCTTGGGCCCATAGATAGTTAGATCGAGTTGCGTAACTCCGCGCACACCAAATACAACAGACTGCTGCCGGTTTTGATGCACCGGCCCATCGCAGATCAACCACAGATCTCCCTTCACCAAATGCTTATGCGCGTTCAAATATTCGGTCAGATGCGTGGAGCCAGCCTCTTCTTCTCCCTCAAAGAAGAACCGGATATTCGACTGGTGCTTGAGCCCCAATGCTTTGATCGCGTCCAGGGCAATCGCCATCGCCATAATAGGAGCCTTGTCGTCAGCTGAAGCTCGCCCATAAAGCCGCCAGTCCCCGTCATACCTCGCCTGCTCGAGAGGCAACACCTTGCTAGCACCATCGCGCAACTCAGGCGAAAAGGGCTGATTGTTGACCCACTCGCTGGCATTCACCGGCATGCCGTCGTAGTGCGCATAGAAGTTCACCGTGCGCTTGGCCCCAGGCGTCAGAATCTCTCCAAAAACAATGGGTGCGTAGTCATTGAGCACCAGTAACCGAGTCGGCACACCACGCTGCTCAAACATCTTCTGAATCGCCACTGCATTGCGCCGCACATTCGGCAGGTCAGACGAAACATTCGGAATCGAAACCAGCCCCGCAAACTCTTTCAGAATGGCCTGCTCGTGCGCCTTCACGTAATCCTGCACGGCATCGGCGCCAAAAACGAAGCTCCCGGAAAAGCAAACTGCGGCTATAGTTTGAATGATGATTCTCATTGCTGTTTTAGGAATTGTAGCGCTGAATGCAGCGGCCGCGATAAGGGCCGGCGCATCCGCGGTCGACATCACTCCCCCGGCAGGCGCGGCCATGTCCGGCTACTTCTTCAATCGCTCTGCCACCGCCACCCACGATCCACTCCTCGCCCGAGCCTTGGTCTTTGAAAACGACGGCGTAAGTATTGCCCTGGTAAGTTGCGACCTCACCAGCATGCCTGCAGGCATCGCCACCGAAGCACGCCGCCTGATCGAATCTCAAACGGGCATCCCCAAGAGTCATGTGATGGTAAGTGCCACCCATGCTCACACCGCCCCGGTACTCCTCAGCGGCTGGTCTCGATACCAGCTTGAGGGCGAGATGAAACGAATCGCCACCGGCTATGCCGAAACACTCCCTAACCAGATCGCCCAAAGCGTCGCCAGCGCCGTCAAGCTCCTGCGCCCGGCCACAGTCCGAGCCACGATCGGGCAAGAACCTGCACTCCCCTTCAATCGCCGCTTCTTCATGAAAGACGGCACTGTCGCCTGGAACCCCGGCAAGCTCAACCCAGACATCGTCAAGCCGACAGGGCCAATCGATCCAGCCGTCCCGATCGTCTGCGTCGAAGGTGAAGACGGCCAGCCCATTGCTGTCTACGTGAACTACGCCATGCATCTCGACACCGTTGGCGGCCTTGAGTACTCAGCCGACTACGTTTATGCCCTCAGCGAGGCCCTTAAAATCGCACGTGGCCGCCAACTCGTTACGGTATTTACGATGGGCTGTTCAGGTAACATCAACCACATTGACACATCATCCAAACGCCCTCAAAAAGGCCACACAGAAGCCGCCCGCATTGGCACGATTCTTGCCGCCGCCGTGCTCAGGTCGATCGATGAAGCCACCCCCGTCGGCGATACCAGGCTCAGTGGCCAAAGCGCCACACTCCAGCTCGAAGCAGTCAAAGCAACCAAAGACGAAGTCGCTGCCGCCACCGAAGCCCGCACCAAAAGCACAGCCACTCTCGTGCTCGCCAAAGCCGCCCGCATCCTCGAAAACGATGCGAGAGGAGGCAAGCCCTACGATGCAGAAATCCAAATCCTGCGAATGGGCCAGGATCTGGTCTGGATAGGCCTGCCAGGAGAAATCTTCGTCGAGTTAGGTCTCGACATCAAGCAAAAGGCAAAGGCGAAGTGGACCATCATCGCAACCCAAACCAATGCCGCCCTCGGCTATATACCCAATAGGAAAGCCTACCCCGAAGGCACCTACGAAGTGATCAGCGCCCGCGTGGTCACAGGCAGCGGCGAAGCAATAGTCTCAACAGCAATCGGACTGATTGCGGGGGCCAGCCCTCCACCCGAGTAGTGAATCAAATGCCTCGAATCACCATTACAGTCAAATCGTCAGCCTGCTCTGCCTCGCCGGCAAATGCGTCGGCTGCGTCAATGATGATTTTCTGAATCTCAACCGCCTTCAGCCCACCCGATGCCTCCAGCAAATGCCTCACTTCGACGTCGTCCCACATCTCGTCTGCCATGTTTGTGGATTCACTGATCCCATCGGAGTAGCAAAGCAGAATATCGCCAGCTTCAAAAGGAACTTCTTCCTGTGAGTAAGTCGAGAATGACAAGAGCCCCACAGGAGGCCCACCCGTAGTCAGCCGCTCCACTTTACCCGTTGAAGCGCGCAACAACATCGGCTCTACCTGTCCGGCATTGACATAAGTCAGCTTGCGATGGGTTGGGTCGAAGTAGCCGCAGAACAGCGTCGAGTATCGCTCTGAGCGGGAAAACGATGCAACTGCCAGATTAAATGACCCCATCAACTGTGCGAGCGAAGTTGGCGGCGTCATTACCTGTGAACGGATCGAGGCCTGAATACTCGCCATCAACACTGCCGCCGCAATCCCTTTGCCCGATACATCTCCAAGCGTAAAAAATAATCCTCCATCAGACATCGGGATGAAGTCGTAATAGTCCCCGCCAACCGACTTCGCCGCCCGGCAACTCGCCGTGCAATCGAGCGTAGGATATTGCGGATTGGTCTCTGGAAAGAGTCGCTGCTGCACATCGCGCGCAATTTCAAGCTCGCGCATCATCAGCCGCGCAGACTCTGCCTCCAGTCGCAACCTTTGGTTCTCAATCGCAGACGCAGAATAGTTAGCCGCCAGAGCCAACAAATCCACATCCTCCTTGGTAAAGCCACCCGGCTTGTTCAGTGCCTGCAATGCCCCAATCACAGACCCGTCTGAGGATCGCAACGGGATCACTAGCACCGAAACGGTCTGATAAGCCCCAACCGGATTCAGAAAGCGGGGATCCTGTGAAGTATCGTTCACCACGATTGTTTCGTTTGTGGCAATCGACGCACCAACTAGCCCCTGGCCCATCGGAATCCGCAATTCATCCACCCCATGCGCCACCTTCGTCCAAAGTTCATTCGCCTTCCGGTCGATCAGCCAAATGCTGCAACGGTCCGCTCCAACCAGACTCCGCGCCATATCGGCATTCAATTGCAGATTCGCCCCAGTCTCGCGGGCGTCTCCAATCCGGGAAGCATAGTCGAAGATGACGCGAGAGATGTGATCGCCTTGCATGGTCTAAATATTGTAGCGAGGTCCGGCGTGGAAATTCATTCTCCATTACAATCGAAAGATTGATGTCGGACCAAGAAAGAGGACTACTCCGCATGGAGCTGAAATTCTGGGGGGTGCGGGGGTCGATTCCGACGCCTGCTCCGGAGAACCTTGGCTTTGGTGGTAACACTACTTGTCTTGAGTTGCGCCTGGGCAATGGCGAAGTCGTTCTGATCGATGGTGGAACTGGCGCAAGAAAACTGGGCCTCGATCTGATCCACCGCGCAGCAGGCCAAAGTATCGACATTGATATCCTTATGACCCACTTCCATTGGGACCACATACAGGGAATTCCTTTTTTTGCCCCACTCTATAATCCTGCCAACCACGTCCGCTTCCACACCACCAAGGCCGCCTCCGAAGTTAGAAATATCCTCGAAGGCCAGATGACCCACCCCTATTTCCCTGTTGGCTTCGATCTGCTTGCGGCCAAGCGCGATTTCTGTACACTTGCGGGCGCTCCAAGCCACACTCTCTGCAACGGTGGCCTCAAGGTTTATCCATTCCCTCTGAATCACCCGCAGGGAGCTACAGGCTACCGACTGGAATCCAACGGTGCAGTCATTGTTCATGCCTGCGACCACGAACACGGCGACCCCTCTCTCGATCATGTCATTCGCACTCATGCAGAGGGTGCCGATGTCCTCGTATACGATGCGCAATTCACCCCTGAAGAGTATGATGCCAAAAAAGGCTGGGGGCACAGCACCTGGCTTGAGGGCGTCAAGGTTGCCAAAGACGCTGGCGTCAAGCAGCTCGTTCTAGCTCACCACGATCCTTCGCATACCGACGAATTCTTGAGAACTGTTCTCGACTCAGCAAGGCAACACTTCGATCAGGTGATCATTGCCCGCGAAGGCGCAAGCGTAATTCTTTAGCGATTGGCGAAGTACATCGGCAGGTCTCTGCCGTCTTTGGTCTTCACCAGACCCCGGGGCTCACAATTGATCTTGTTGGACACCTTCAGGTACGTCTTCTCCGACAGATTCACGCGATTGGGCGCTCCGCTCGATTCCATACGTGAAGCCAGGTTCACCGTATCGCCCCAGATATCAAACGCAAACTTCTTGAGGCCCACAACCCCAGCCACAACTGGTCCCGAGTGCAACCCGACCCGCAGCCGCCAGTTTAAGCCTACGTTCTTCTCGCCCAACTCCTGCGCCTTCGCCACGATGTCCAGCGCCGCACGAACCGCAAGATGTGCATGATCCTCTGACACCGTCGGCAGCCCCGATACAAACATGTAAGAGTCGCCGATCGTCTTCAGCTTCTCCAGCCCGTAGGCGGTGATGATCTTGTCAAACTCGGTAAAGTATTCATCCAGTTTCGCCACAAGGTCTGCCGACGACATCGTCTCGCTAGAAATCGTAAAACCGACAAAGTCTGTGAAGCAGACTGTCACGTCATCAAAATGCATTGGTGACACAAAGCCCTTGGTCCGCAATTCTTCGGCGACTGGCGCGGGCAAAATATTAAGCAGCAAGGCTTCGGTCTTCTTCTCCTGATCGGCAATCTGGTCACGCTGCTCGCGGATCTCGGTAGTCCGCTCTTCTACAATCTGCTCCAGCCGGCGATTGGATTCACGCAAGTTCTGCAATCTCCAACGAAAGACTCCCCAGATCAGCCCGCCCACTATTGCGCAATAGATCGCATAAGCCCACCAGGTGCGATACCAGGGCGGAAAGATCCGCAGCTCAACCGAAGCTTCCGGGCTCACCATTCCATAAGGATTACGGGCCCGTACCCGTAATTTGTACGAGCCCTCCCAAAGGTTGCTTAGATCCTTCCACGCTTCTGTAGACCATGGCGTGGAGTCGTTCAAAGCCTGATCGAGGGTTACCTGATATTCCACTCGTTCTGGCGCATCGAAAAACGGAGCCGCAAACTCAACGCGCAAATTGTTCTGCTCCGGCGCAATGGAAACTGGTTTTGTCGGGGCGCCTTCGAAAATCACCTGACGAGTGTCTGATGTCAGCAGGCGCCGCACCAATACTTGATACGGCTTCTGACCCGTGCTCTGCAATGCCGGGTCCAGCCGTCCCAGCCGGCCATCGCTGCCGGCTCCCCAGATTACTCCGTCCGCATCTGGATGAATCACCCACAGATCTTCAAACCCGGCGCTTACGAATGGCATCGGTCGCCACTCAGAATCCTTCTGCCCGGGCTTGGTCAATACGCCATGATAGCCCGCACCGCTCATCCACACATTGCCGTTGCGCACATCTTCCTTCAGCAGCAGGATCCCCATGTTGCCATTCGAAAATCGTTGCCCAAGACTTTCATCGGGTACAAATCGCTGCCCGGCCGGGTCGAACTTCACCAGCCCTTTCTCGGTTGCAAATAGCAACCTGCCGCCTACCCGAAATACGTTCTTCCATCCAGAAGGAAGGCCGTTCTGCTGGGTGAAATTCCTTATCTTTGCCGGCGTTGAACTCATATCTGCTCTCACGATCGAGGTACGCGTGGTGGCCCATAGAATCCCCTTATCATCATCGGCAATTGACCGGAATTCTTCTCCTGCAATCGGGATCTCGCCCACTTTATTCCACGCCTTGCCGTCAAACTTCAGGATCTGTGCAAGAGACCTCATGGCTGTGAAGAGAGTTTCTGCCGCCTGACGCGCAAAGGATACGTCATAAACCACATCTGGCGTTGCGCTGCGGGTCTCCAGATTCTTCCCGTTATACTCAAACAGCCCTCGGGCTGACCCAACCCAGAGTGACTTCTCTTTGGCACTCAGCGACCACACCGCATCTTCAATACCGCTCACCGGTTCAAACGTCGGGGCTTGCATATCCGGGGAGGCTTTCAGGCGAAAAAGTCCGCTGGTAGTTCCGGCATAAAGCGAGTCTTTCCACCGTGCCAGACTGGTCAGCGCTCCCCTCAAGCCGCTCGATTCACCGAAATAGGTAAGTCTCGGCACAAACCGGATCAAGCCATTGAAGGTGGCAAGCCACACACCGCCTTGTCTGTCGATTGTGATGCCAGTAATATAGTCACTCGGGAGTCCCGATTTTGAGTTGTACTGGCGCAATTCATTCCCCGCCGAATCGGCAAGGATCATTCCCCCACGAGTACTTCCAAACGCAATCAGATTTGGCGCAATCTGTGCCATGGAATAGATCGATACTTCTTGCGCTTTCCTGGCTACCGGCAAAGCTTGAGCTTCAAAGCCCTTGGCTGTCTTACGAAAAAACTCCTTGCTGCTCGCAATCGTTACGCCCTCGTTGGTCTGAAAAGCTCCCCTCGGATCCAGCTTTAGAAAAACCTCTCCGCCTGGTGCCAGTTTGAGTTCTTCCCCTTCCAAACGGTGCAGGCCCACACCTGATACCTGAACGTGCAGGACATTCTCAATCAGAAACGCCCGGCGGAGTCTTCCCTTGGCTTTCCAAATCTTTACCCCGCTGTTTGGGTTATACAAAATCAGCCGCTCTGTCGTGCTGAAGTAAACACCGCTGGGAGTAGAGACAATACTCCAGACATCCCCAAATTTTCGCTCAGTGGGGTCGATCCGGTCCAGGATCGAAACATAACGGGTGGCCCCGGAACGATCTTGTGCAAGGTAGCCAGCTTCATTCTGGCCTCCAACGTATACAACGCCTTGATCCGTTAACGCGAGCGATCTGACTGCTTTGGCATTGGGCAAAGGAATCTTTCGCCATGTAATGCCATCGAATTCCAAAAGCCCGTCGGTGTTGCCAAAGTACATGACACCGCGAGAATCCTCGAGCGCCGCCCAGTTTTGAGGTGATGCCAGATACGCCTTCTGAGAGTAGGTCTTGAAGACGAAATCGCCAGTCTCTGATGAAGCTGCTGCCTGATTCAGTACAAAAAGCAATCCAAGCAAGAACGCAAAAATACGCTGGTGCAAATTCAAATTTTGGTTTGAAAATTCAGACACCTGCGGCTTTTGCTCCTCTCAAGAAAAAACGCGGATCTAGTCCGCGTCTTCTTTAAGAATGTAGCACTACCGGGGGTAGGGTTAGCCTTTACGACGGAAACGGGAGAGTGCGGTGAGTCCCAAAAGTGCGCCCGCGATCATGATGTTGGTGGCCGGTTCAGGAACATCGCTTACCAGGAAAGAAGTAGTTTCCGTGCCCTCGAATCCAGTGACTGTACCTTCTTCATAGTCAAGCAGAATGCGAACGTCAATCTTAAATGCGGGGTTGTCGAAGAAAACAGTCGTGCGAGGCAAAACAGTTGGCGTAGCGGGGTCGCCATCCGCCTTGATGTAGACGGGGTCGCTACCATTGGCACATTTAAAAGTTGAAGCTGAGTACCCGCTTCTTTGAAGTCCCGGGATATACGATGCAACCGAGCCGGGGCCTACCGGATTGCCCGGTGCAAACTCCTGGTCAGTGCAGATCCACTTGCTCGCGTAGACTTTACCGACAGGGGGATCCAGAAAGAGTTCATCACCGGCGATGATTGGAGGAGGATCTGCTCGGTAGCCAAAAAAGTACCGCTCGCGCATGTTCGCACCGATAGTTAAGTTGAACAGATCAGGTTTTGTGGATATCGGCTTGATGTCAAACGAATTACGCGCGGCAACAGGCTCGATCATAATGTCCGCAGTGCTAAGCTGGCTAAATACACCAGTTAATGGACCGTTGTCGATAACACTAAAGGCACTCCATTGAAAGCTATCGTAGACTAGCTGACCGATTTGGCATTTATCACCGAAAATACCGGGCCCATAGTTGTTCAAGTAAGTTTGTAGCGAAGCTGTCGGGCAAGGGATTGCTGTCTGGCCAATTCCGTTAGCAAACATATTACTCGAAAAGGCCAAAACGGCGGCCACAAAGATTCTGATTCGCATTGATACCTCAAGTTCCATCTTCTGCGCGAAAACCAATGAAGGATTTCGCCAATGAATCTCAACCGTAACATACTGAAATTACAATAGGATGGGGGTTACTTACTAGGGTTTCGAGAAAATTGTACTGGTACTAACGGACTATTAATACTGGAGCGGCCACTTCGTGACGCACTGCGTTGATCGTTGAACCAAAGATGAGATCCTTGATCCCGGAGTGGCCATGAGCGCCCATAATGATCAGGTCGGGGCTGAAGATCCGGGCGGCCTCGATGATGGCTTGGCGAGGGCTCTCCCGGTGCACGATCTTGACTTCTGCCTCTATTCCTTGTTCAGCCAGTCTGGCGACAATGCGGGTCAAATACAGCGTGCCCTCTTCTACCTCGGCCGTTTCGCTCAACTCGCCGTAAACTTGACTGGTCACACCTTCTTCCGCGTGAAGCAGCAATAGCTTGGCACCATGTTGGCGTGCCAGAGCACTGGCATGGGCCAGCGCAGTCGCATCGCGATCGGAATGATCGAGAGGAAGCAGAATTATCTTGTAGCTGGGTGGTGCGATTGCCTGGATCTCTGGCACCGGCATTGTATCCACTTGCGGCACCGCCACCGGTTTGGGCAGCCACGGTTGAGCCGTAACCCACAGCAGCAGGCCTAGAATTGGTGCAATCAGCGCCACCGCCCAGAGCCCGAGCGGGCTCAAAGTCTGCCAGGCTAGCTTCAGGTTGAGTCCAACGATGATCGCCGCCGTCAGCCAGGCCAGCACTTTGACCCACATTGCATTGGCAAACTCACCCATCTTCGTCCTGTCCGAAGTGAAATGAATCAATGGAATAATGGCAAACGGCAACTGCAGGCTGAGCACAACCTGGCTCAGGATCAGCAATCGATAAGTTGCTTCTTCGCCCGCTATCAGGATCGTCAATATGGCAGGGATGATGGCCAGCAACCGCGTCAGCAATCGGCGCAGCCAGGGTTGCATACGCAGATTCACAAAGCCTTCCATCACGATCTGTCCAGCCATCGTGCCAGTAATCGTTGATGACTGCCCGCTAGCCAAAAGCGCCACGGCAAAAAGCACACTGGCCATTGTTGTCCCAAGCAGCGGAGCCAGCAACAAATGCGCCTGTTGGATCTCCCTCACCTCTTTACCAAGCTTGAAGAAAGTACTAGCCGCAAGAATCAAAATCCCTGCATTTACGAAAAGGGCAAGGTTCAGCGCAATCGCGCTATCCAAAAAATTAAAGCGGCAGGCAGTGCGCTTTTCTTCTACCGAGGTTCCGATACGCCGTGTCTGCACCAGCGCCGAATGCAGATAAAGGTTGTGGGGCATAACCGTCGCCCCTAGAATCCCGATTGCCACATAAAGGCTATCGCTCGTCAGCTTTGGTATCAACCCGGTCGCCATCTCGGCCAAATCCGGCTTCGCCAGAAAGATCTCAATCGCAAAGCAGACCCCAATGGTCGTAATCAGCACCAGAACAATTGCTTCGATAAATCGAATGCCGTAACGAGTGAGCCACAAGATCACCAGTGCATCGAAACTCGTAATTAAAACGCCATAAAGCAACGGCATCTTGAATAGCAGGTTCAGCGCAATCGCCGCACCCAAAATTTCGGCCAGATCACAAGCCGCAATCGCTAATTCACAAAGGATCCAAAGGGAATAGTTCACCACTGGCGGGTAAGATTCCCGGCAGGCCTGCGCCAGATCCCGCCCCCGAATCAATCCAAGTCGCGCGCTCAAGGTCTGCAGCAACATCGCCATCAGGTTCGACATGATCAGTACCCAAAGCAGTTGATAGCCGAATCTTGCTCCACCTTCAAGGTCCGTCGCCCAGTTGCCAGGGTCCATGTAGCCAACACTCACTAGATATGCAGGGCCAGAAAACGCAAGAAGTCGGCGCCAAAACCCTGTGTGTTTGACGCCGACCGATGAATGTACTTCTGCTAGTGATTTGCCTTTGAGGCTCTGAACCATAGGTAGCTCTTTAGAGTTAACTATAGTTTATATCACTTTTTGTAGGAGATATGCCAAATCTTGTTGTTGCCGTCTTCAGATACCAAAAGACTGCCGTCGTTCAACTGAGCGACCCCAACAGGCCGTCCCCAGACTTCTTTCTGCCCGGCATCCATCATCCAGCCACCGAGAAAGTCCTCTGGTGCGCCAGCAGGCTTTCCGCCCTTGAACGGAATGAAGACCACTGAATAGCCGATTCGCTTCGACCGGTTGCCCGATCCGCGCAGAGCAATAAAGGCACCGTTCTTGTATTTGGCCGGAAAGAGTTTCCCGCTGTAGAAAGTAAAGTCCATCGCCGCGACGTGTGCTGGCAGTATCACGTCAGGCACTACGGTCTTCGCTACCTTCTCGGGCGCTTCACCCTTGTGGCGCGGCTCTTCGTTCGGGCCGATGTAGGCATAGGGCCAACCGTAGAAGGCATCCTTCTTCACTGAAGTAAAGAAGTCGGGAACAAGGTCATCACCAAGGCCGTCGCGCTCTTGCACGGTTGTCCATAGCTGCTTGCTAGCCGGGTTGAATTTGATCGATACCGGGTTACGCAGTCCAGTGGCGAAAATTTCGGGGCTTGAGCCATCCATGTTGTAGACATTGATCGCTGCGCGATTGGCTGGATCACCAGTATCGACATTCGAACCGGATCCAACCGAAACATAGAGCTTCTTGGCCTTGGAGTCGATTGCAATCGAGCGAGTCCAGTGGCCCTTGGTATAGCCCTTGAGCGAAACCAGCGATTCGGCAGCGCCAACAGTCAGTGCCTTCTCGTCCACCTTGAAGCGCTTGATCGCCTCATCTTCAGATACGTAGAGGTATCCATCATGGAAGGCCATGCCAAATGGGCGGGCCATCCCGGTAATGAGAGGCTTGCGAGTCTTGCCATTATCCGTGAGGGCGATGATGCTGCCGTTGGCAATGCTGTCTGTAACCAGCACAGCCCCACCGGGGAGCTGAAGCATTATGCGTGGCTTGGTAAATCCCGAGGCAAACTCGGTGACTGTAAATCCGGCGGGCACGGTGAGCTGCCGGCCATCCGGTTGTGGCACTACCTTCGGCGGATTTGTGGCCGAGGGGGTAACAAAAGGGGCGGGCAATTGGGGTTTCTTGTTCTCAGCGGCAAAACTGCACGCGAGTGTGGCGAGGATGAAAAAAATACGCATAGTTCTAGGGACGGGTCGAGTTTATCACGATGTTCATAAACAAGCGGTAGTCCCGGTGGTCCAAAGCGTAATCTGGAGATAGCTATGTTTACAGTCGCCTTGATGATGGCTCTCGCCCAGGACATCGAAGTTGTCTTCCAGACCGAAGCAGGCAGTTTCCGCATTGAACTCGCCCCAGACAAAGCTCCAAAGCATGCAGCCTTTTTTCTCGATCTGGTGAAGAAAGGCTATTACGAAGGCAGTGGCTTCCACCGTGTTTACGCTAACGCCCTCGTTCAGGGAGGAGACCCGCTCCTCAAAGACCCAAAAACTCCCAAGAACCTTTTTGGCACTGGAGGCCTCCGCCTGCAGAAGAGCGAGTTCAATGACCTCAAGCATGAACGCGGGGTGGTTTCAAGCGTAAGCATCCCCAATCTTGCTGACAGCGAGGGCGCCCAATTCTTTATCTGCCTCGCCGCGCAGCCAGCCCTCGATGGAAAGTACTCCGCTTTTGGCCGCGTCACTGAAGGATTCGAAGTGCTAGAAAAGATCTCTCAAATTCCAGCTTCAGCCGACGGCCTGGCTGAGAAGCCGCTTAAGATTCTGAAGACTTCGATCGACAAGAAGAAGACCGAACCCTACCTCGGTGTTGGCCCTGACGGCCTTAAGAAAACCGTCCGCATCGAGACGACGCTGGGCGTGGTGCGAGTTGAGACTCACCCCGAGTGGGCCCTCGAAAACGCGAGAAACTTTCTGAAGCTCTCAGAGACCAACTGGTATGCAGGTCAAGGCTTCCACCGCATCTCCAAAGGCTTCGTAGTGCAGGGGGGCAGTGAAGGCTACCGCCAAGGTTCCCAATCCCATATCGCCGATCGCTGGGTGCATTCGGTGAAAGGTGAATTCAGCAAAGATGTGAAGCATGTACGAGGCATCCTCTCGATGGCTCGTACCGAGCACCCCGATTCCGCCACCACTTCATTCTTCTTCGTCCTCGCCCCTTCTCCGCACCTCGACGGCCAATACTCAGCCTTCGCCCAGGTCATCGAAGGTCTTGAGGTATTGGAGGCTTTCGAGAAAGAAGAAGTAGACGGAGAGACGCCCAAGCGCCGTCTTGAGATCGTTAAAGTTACTGTGGAGTAATGCATCGTCTTTTGCTTGGTCTCTTTGTCGTTCTGGCCTTGGCTCAAGGACAAAGCTTCTGGTCCGCGCTGAAGCTGGTCAAAGACGCACGATTCAATGCGGGAATACTCAGACTAACGGGCCCCAAAACATACAACACAGGTGGGGCATGGGCCAAAGAATCCCAGCCTTTGAGCAATGGCTTCGAGACTACCTTCCGATTCCAGTTGACCGAGCCGGCGGATAACATTTACGGCGGAGCCGACGGCTTCGCTTTTGTGCTTCAAACTGTCGGAACCGATGCGGTTGCCGGACGGGGAGCGGCTGGAGGTTTTTCGCTTGGCCGCGGCCCCAACAACCCCAAGAAGCAGGCTATCCCGCGCAGCCTGGCCATCTTCTTCGACACATTCAAGAACAACGAAGAAGAAGATTTGTCGGGCAATTCGATCGGCCTTTTCACTAACGGCGATGGCTACTGGCTACCCAGACGACTCGCCATCAACGCAGAGCCTGGTGTGAATCTAAAAGACCGGAAGGTGCACGAAGCGAAGATCATCTACCAGCGACCCCAACTCAATGTCTTCGTCGATGGAGAGCTCGTTCTTAGCGCCGCAGTGGATGTGGAGAGTGTTTTAGGAAAGCAAGGCAAGGGCTTCGTAGGCTTTACCGCTGCTACCGGGGAGGGTTACCAGAATCACGATATTTTGAGTTGGAGCTTTCGGCCAGAAGCCGCAATGGTCTCTTCGTCGATCCAGTTTTCAGACGAAGCCTGTTTGCCAAATCGCACGCTTTGCACACCAGAGAAGGGCAGCGTGGAAGCCTTGGGGCAAGGCCGCTACAAGCTGCGAGTGCCAGCTCATCTGCAATGGGGGCTGAGCATCGATTCTGCTTCTGATGTGAAGATCGTTAACGCACGCGGCACTGCATGTTGGAACGTGGAAGCAAAAGGAAACCACTCATGCAATGGCCCCGAAGGCGATCCAAGTCAACCAACTTTAAACCTGCTAGAACCCAAAGCCGCTGCTGGATCATTAGTCCAGCAGCGGCGCTTGGGGAAGGTTTACTTCTCTGTCAACGGAACCAAAGAGGTCTTCGAAAAAAACGAAGGCTACTTTGAGTTCGAAGTGGAAACTAGTTTACGTCGTTGAGAACGAGCAAATCGAAGGATCCACCTTCAACTGCATCAACAGCCACAATCGTGCGGACCGTGCCACCGGTGAGACGAAGACGGCGCGAATCGATAGCTACTGTCTTGGTGCCAGTAGGGGTTACACGAGCTTGGTAATCACCTGCTGGAACAGTAAGATAATGCGAAGCTACGGTGAAAGGAACGCCCATCAACAGGGGCATGTTCGGTAAGGCTGCAAAAGGGGCAGTGACAAAGATATCGACGACAGGAGCAGTAGACGCACCATGCACGACGCGGACCTTTGTCGAATCCATTGCCGGAGCGACAAGATCGTCACCAGTTCCGATGATGGTCAACGTGGAGTTGCTCAGCTTGCCAAATGCGTAGAAAGTATAGTCGACGCCGTTCATCAGCGTGAAGGGCAGACGCAAAGCCGTTGTTGTGGTTCCAGCAACATTGATTGCGAGCATACGCATCCCGGATGGCACCGGAGTGTAGTTAGTGTAGTCACGGAAACGAAGGCCCTGAAATGCTACGTTTCCGTCGACAAGAATGTCGACGGCAGGGGCATCAGAGCTGGCATGTACGACTCGGACGCGGGAAGTCTGGGCGCTGGCGGACATCAAAGTCAGGCCAAGCATTGCAACAACGGTAAATAGATTTTTCATAGTTTGGAATCTACTTGGGCTAACGGCAAAGTATGCGGCTTCAGATCTGCGGGTACAAAAAAAATATAACAATTATATTTACACAAGCGACGATATGGCTAACTCTATGGTTCCTTGGAAAGGATCGGTACGACTCGAACGTCGACTTCAAGCGTGTGTTCTCCGCCTCCGACGGTGATCCCTTTAACCGGGGTGACGTCGCCGAAATCGCGGCCCCAGGCGATGGTGAGGTGGCCGGTGGAGGGGATGATGTTATTTGTTGGGTCGAAGTCGATCCAGCCAAGGCTGGGGACGAAGACCGAGACCCAGGCGTGGGAGGCTTGCGCTCCCTGGAAATCGGCGTCGCCACGAAGGTAGCCGCTGACATAGCGGGCAGCGAGGCCATAAGCGCGGAGAGCACCGATCATGATGTGAGAGAAGTCCTGACAGACGCCTTTGCGGGAAGCCATGACTTCGGCAAGCGGGGTTTCTATTGAGGTTGAATGAGGCTTGTAGCGGAAATCCCTGTGGATCTTCTGCATCAAAGCGGTCGCGGCATCGATCAGCGGACGGCCCGCAGTGAAGACGGGTTTGGCGTATTCTTCAATTGTTTCGAGCCAGGGGATAAATGGGGACTCCCAAATGAATTCATTCTCTTCGATGAGGTCCGCGATGGTGTCTCGAGCTGCTTCCCAGGCTGGCGAATATTGGAGGAAGCCCGGTTTGGGCAGGACTTCGATCAGGCTTGTCGCTGTGACGGTGAAGCGATCGTGCGGTTCGAGGACGGCGAAGGAACTGACGTCGTTGCCGAAGTAGTCTTTGCGGGAAATGATGCTTGAGGGGCGGGGGCTGACAGCCAGATTCCAGTCGAGGAGGCGCTGATTGGAGAGGATGCGCGGCGTGAGCCTTGCTTCGCTCAGGCAGTGTGAGACCGGGCCTTCATATGTGTAACGGGTAGTGTGGGTGGCGCGGTAGATCATGGGCTTAGGCAGAGACGAGTCTTGAGGGCATAACGTGGCTTAGGTAGCGACCGGTGAGCGCTTCTGAAAGATCGAAGAGATCGCCCCGAAGGAGAGTGAGCAACTTGTCGAGGGAGTTGGGGTAGACGAGTTCATCTGAGCTTGATCGGCGGATGGTCGATAGTGGCTTCAGGGCGAGACTCCAGGGTTTGTTTGCATCTTTACTCGGCAGTTTCTCGGAGAGTTCGGCGAGAGAGACTAGCTGGAAAGCGACTGAGCGTGGGTTGGTCTCGTCGAAGAGCAGAAGGTCGAGCACGTACTTGAGGCGGAGATTAGTCAGGTAGCGGGAGCGATAGGTGATCGAGCTGTCGGCGATCTGCAAGACCAGATCGAGGTTATCCAATTTGGAGCTGATACCGTGGCGGAGCAAGTCTATAATCTGGAGGCCGCGTTCGAGGCGACGGCCGATCTCGAGGAAGCGCCAGCCATGGCCGCGGGTAGTGCTGTCCGAGAGCAAGCCAGCAAAGGCTGAGAGGGAAGTAATGGTTTGATCGAGATGAAGCTGGAGAGCGGCAGGGCGTTTGCCGAGGTAAGGCAGGGCGGATTGGGAAGCATCCATTTCGATTTGCTGGAGGACGCGCCAAGTGTCGGCTGAGAGGCGTTCTTTAAGCGGCCAGGCGGCGTGGCGCATCTGCTTCAAGTTGAAGCCGAGGCTGGAGATCCCAGCGGGGTCGTGGATCATGCCGGTGAGCATGGTTTCGAGCTGGTGGAGCTGTTCGCCGATGGGTGCGATGAGGACCGACTTCGGCAGGTAGGTGTATCCGACCAGGACTTGAAGGACGGCGTCGAGAGAGATGTTGTGGAGGGCGTCTTCTTCGCCGGCAAGAACCGGGAGCACGGTGCGAAAGGTGCGAATCATGGATTCGACTCGCTCGGTATAGCGGCCAAGCCAGAAGAGGTTGTCGGCGACGCGGCTGGGCAGGTCGCTTGAGAGCGAAGGTTGACTATCTTCTTCCGGCACCTCGAGTCGGGCGTATTGGGATTGCTCGGGACGGCCAAGGACCCATGTATCTTTGCTGACCCCGCCTTGCTGCATGGTGACGATGAGGGAGGTTGGAGATTGTGAAACGCGGGTGAGGCCGCCGGGCATGACAGAGTATTGCTGACCGTCCCAGGAGGCGAAAGCTCGCACCATGATGTGGCGGGTAGAGAGGCCATCATCGGTCCAGACAGGCGAGGTGGAGAGGGAGACCATCTCTTGGGCGATGTAGTTGGCGGGGCGGCTCTTGATCTTGCTGCGGAGTTCGGCGAGGCCTTTTGCGTCGAGGTCGGCACCGAAGACGGGGCTCAGCCCGAAGCTTGGGAAGGCGGGCTTGAGAATCAACTTGTGCAGGTTTTCGAGGACGAAATTGCGTTCGGCTGCTTGGCCACACCACCAAGTCGCAACGGAAGGAAGAAGAAGATCTTCTCCCAGGAGGTGACGGCAGAGGCCCGGCAGGAATGCCTTGTGAGCGGGGGTTTCGATCAGACCGCTGCCAAGGGCGTTGGCGACGACGACATTGCCGGCGCGGACTGCACCGAGGAGGCCGGGGATTCCAAGCAGGGAGTCGCCACGAAGTTCGAGGGGGTCGCAGAAGTTGTCATCCTGGCGGCGGAGGATGAGGTCGACCGGTTCAAGGCCTTCGAGTGTTTTGAGGTAAACACGCTGGTCTCGAACAGTGAGGTCAGGCCCTTCGACCAGCGGTATTGCATAGGTCTTGGCGAGGAAGGAGTGTTCGAAGTATGTTTCGTTGTAAGGCCCGGGGGTAAGCATAACCATGCGACGGTGGCCAGGGGCGAGGCTGAGGAGGCCGTTGCGGCGAGCGGCAAAGAAGTGGTTGAGGGGGCGGATGGAATGCTGGTTGAAAAAGCTGGGCAGCGTCCGTGCCGAGACGACTCGATTCTCAAGGGCGTAGCCTGCGCCGGAGGGGACTTGACTGCGGTCGGCGATGACCCACCACTGGCCGTTTTGAGAACGAGCAAGGTCTACGGCATAAAAAGAGAGGCGCATATCGGCTGGTACCGGGATGCCGTGGCAGGCGCGGAGGAAATTAGGATTGGCGAAGAGAAGCTCAGGCGGCAGGCGGTGTTGCTTGAGAAGATTCTGTGGGCCGTAGCAATCGTTGAGGATTGCGTTCATTAGGGTGGCGCGCTGAGCGATGGCTTTTTCAAGATGAGCCCATTCGTCTTCTGGCAGGATGAGAGGGATCGGATCGAGAGGCCAGAGGCGTTCGGCACCGCGGGCATCGCCATAGACGTTGTAGGTAATGGCGTTGGTGCGGATGATCTGCTGAGCGGTTTGCCAGCGACGGTCAAACTCGCTGCTGCCCATCGATTCCAGGGTGTGGCGAAATTGGTTCCAGTGAGGCCGAGGTTGGCCGTCCGTACTCTGGTATTCGTCCCAGAAGCCTTGCTTCGAAGTGTATTCCCAACCGGAAATTTCGGATTCTTCCTTAGATAAATTCTTCAGTTTCAATGTAGAAGTTTGAGCGCCCTTGTATCTTAATATTTCAACACGGCAGGGGGTATAAATTGCAAGCCATAGAATAAAGTGATGGCACAATTAGTGGTTCGTTGGAAGGATGGGGCGGCAGGACATTTGCCGCTTTTGCAAACGTTGCGGCCCGATGTGGTTGTTTCGGACACAGCGGTGCCGGATTTTGAGAAAGCCGGATTAAAGGTGGTTCCGAGTGCTGCTCTGGGGCGTGTGGTGACCGATGGATTGTGGCCCGGGATTCGGCGGGGGCCATCTCGCCGGGGGCGGGAGGTTGAAGTGGCGAGTGCGAGCAGTGAACCGTGGGTGGATGCCAATGGGTATCTGGTGGCTTATCACCGGGCGCTTGACGCCAAGACGCCGGTGTTGCTCGCTTATGAGGCGAATGAGAAGGCTGGGGTGAAGCCAGATGTCGAGATCCCTTACGGGACGTCAGAATTGGCTTTGATTGAAGCGCGAGTGGGGGGCGGAAATTTTGTGGTGGATCTGCCGGTCAGGTATCGCTCGGGATTGATCGCTGGGGAGGCGAAGGCGACAGAAGCCTGGAAGTCGCTGGCAAGGACTGCGGCCTGGCTGAAGCAGAATGAGGCTTTGTTCGGGCGGCCAGCGTTGGCGCAGTTGATGGCGATGGTTGAGCCTGGTGGAGCGACTCGTGAGATTGCGAATCTGTTGCACCGGCGCGGGGCGAGCCCGTTGTTGTGCGGGGCGTTGCCAGGCAATGCCAAGCCTCTCGCGCTCGTTGTCGCCGGCCTGAAGCAGATTCCAGTTGAATGCTTTAAAGTCGCAGAAGAGGGCGGCATTGTGGTTACGGATCAGAAGGCTTTGCCGGGCACGACGTTGATTCGGGAAGAGACGGACCGGGTGTTTTGCCGTTTGGGGAATGGGACTGTAGTTGCCTACCGGAAACCGATTGTCGACCCGAGTGAGTTTGCGATGGACGTGATCGATTTGATTACGCACAGAAGGAGAGCAACGCGGTTGTGGAATGCTCTATCGGCGATTCCGCTGGCGACGGATGGAGATCGACCGGGGGAGGCGCTGTTGCATGTGGTGAACTATGGTTCGCCGGCGCGAGAAGAAATTCAGGCCCATATTCAAGGTCATTTTTCAAAGGCTACATTGCTAAGCCCGGAGAAGGCACCAGTTGTGCTGAAGACGGTTCGTCGCGGGCCTTCGACCGAAGTATTCTTGCCAACGCTTGAGCGAGTAGCTGTTGTGCGATTCTCAAACTAAGGAAGTTCCATGGATATCAACCGCCGTCAAATTCTCGCGATGGGTGCAGCCGCATTCGCCCCGATCCATATGCAGGGAGCTCGCATTCCGAAATCGCAATTTGCGGTACATCCTTTTGTGGAAGCGCACCCGAAGGCCGTGTTCATCAAGCGAACTTCGGTGCCTTCGAAGACGGATGGACCGGCGAAGCTGAAAGAAGGCTTGAGCTTTGCGCGCGAGGTGCTGATGCCGGTGGATCAGGCGGGGATCCCGGTGAGTCATAGAATCATTCTGAAGCCCAATTTCACTAGTGTCCGGAACAAACGTCCGGATGTGGAGAATTGGGGCACGGGGACGGATGCGCAGTTCTATGAGGGCATTGTGATGGGCCTGAAGGAACTGGGCGTGAAGAAGATGTCGTTTCTTGAGGCGAATGGATTTCACACCTGGAATTACCGTGGCCTGATCGATATCAATGAGCGGCATGGCGTTGACATGAACGAGCCAGACCGGCGGGAGCGCAATTTCAGGGATAGCTACGAGATGACCTGGACGAAGGTGCACGACCCGGTTGTGTACAAGCGGATTCCGCACTTTGCTCCAGTGAACGAGCCGGACACGTGGTTGTTGAACATTGCGAAGTGGAAGTCGCATGGCATGTGTATGACACTTTCCACGAAGAACCTGCAGGGGTTAGTTGTGAAGCCGTTCGTGCGGTTTTGTCCGGGTTGGAAGATGGTGACCGGTGTGCCGGCGTTTATGAAGCCCGACATTCATGGGGAAGTGGAATCGCGAGTGAACCGGTACTTCGAGAATCACCGCCAGTTGGGCTATGCGCGTTATGACAGCAAGGCTGATCTGAGCCCGATGAATCAGGAGATCTGGGCACACAAGACTTGTGACAATTACCAGACGCTGAACCCGGGTCTGAACATCATTGAAGGCATCTATGGCCGTGATGGCGACGGCTTCGGGATTGGCAACGATGTGCTGACCAACCTGGTGATGTTTGGCAAGGACCGGCTGACGCTGGACATGATCGGAATGTATCTTGGTGGGCACGAGCCGGGCAATGTAAACCTGTTCCGAATTGCCAAGGAACGCGGGTTACTGGGTTCGTTTAATCCGTGGGATGTTGAGATCTATGAATGGGTGAACGGAACGCCGGTTCCACGGAAGTTGAATCAGCTTACCCGGACTCCGTTGAAGACTTATTACCTGCAGAAGGATAACGAGCCGAAGTTCCATTTGGTGAATGACCGCTTCGACTACGACAAGGTGAAAGTCTAGAATCACCAGTTTTGGTGAAGATCTGGCGTTGAGACAAAGGGAGAAGCCGCTTGCTTCACTACTGCAAGTGACTTTGCGAGTTGGGGGCTGCGCCGGAACTGGTTCAGCAAGCCCTCGCCGAGGTTGGCGTGAGTCCACCGGAGCGCAAACACATGGGTGCGCGATCAATAGGCGCACTGAGGCTGACGGCTTACTGAAGCAGTTCAAGAATACAGGCAGATTGTCAAAGAACCTGCGTGGCGGTCAGAGGATTTGTGTCCTTACTGGCGCTGTCCCGCGCCCTCGGAGGAGCTATTTCCGAGGCAAAGATCGATGAGGTAGCTTTTGGCTTTGAACCTCGTTTTTTAGGGTCGGATTGGATGGCTAGAGGACGGAATCGGTTGGTGGTGGTGTTTTGGGTTTGAGTGCAACTGGTGGCAAGTCCATGCGGCGGCAGAATTCCTTGTAGATGTATTCGGTGATGGACTGGCTGAGCTGGGGGCGGGTCCTCGATGGGTTCGATGTTTGTGCTGGTGCCGCGCTCGCGGATGAGGTCCTTGATGGCTTTGATGGTTTTTAGCATGCGGGCGGGGATGCGGTCTAGTTCGCGGAGGACGGCGAGGTAGTCGCGGTCGGGTGTATTGAATTTGCCTTCGAGGAGAAACTGGTTGCAGACGTGTTCCATTTGAAGGAAGCGGAGCTGGAGGTGGATGAGTTGCTGGACGAGGATGTGTTCGGTGGGGGTGACGGGCTGGTACTCTTCGAGCAGGTTGTGGACGGTAGTGGCGACGAGGTCTGGGCTGCCGAGGAGATGGGTGTAATGAAAAAGTTTAGATCGGCTGGCCGGTTGCTACAGCTTGCGCAACAGCCTTCAGCATCACCGGCCTGCTGATTTAAACGTCGATTGAACTAGAGCAAAACCTGACATAGTATAGGGGCTCTGGCAAACTGTTCGTTGAAAGAAAATAGCGAGCCCCTATTCGAATGATCTGCGGGCTAAGTTTTTGGCGGCCTACGAATCGGGAGACGTAGGCCTGGCAAAACTGGCGGCGACGTTTCAAGTAAGCCTCGGGTGGGCCGAGAAGATTTGGAAGGCGAAACGGGAAACCGGGAGCGCGGAGCGGCCTGTGGGGAGACCGCGCGGGTTTCCGAGCCGGTTGACACCGGAGATTCGCGAACGGTTAGCCGTACAAATCGGCAAGCAGCCCGATGCGACTGTGGAGGAACTGCGGGGATGGTTGGAGCAACAGGAGAATGTTCGGATTAGCCCGCAGCGGTTGTCAGCGATCGTAGTGGAAATGGGGCTTCGGATTAAAAAAAAGCCTGCACGCCAGTGAGCAGGATACAGCCGAAGAAGTGCGGCGGCGGGAACAATGGAGGACGGAGACGGCCGGCATCGGTCCGAAGCGGTTTGTGTTCCTCGACGAAAGTGGCGTGACTACGGATATGACCAGACTCTATGGACGGGCACGGCGTGGACAACGCATTCACGAAGGCACCCCGGACGGGAGATGGCGGACGCTCACGCTTCTCGGAGCGGTTGGCGTTAATGGCTGGCAAGCAGTGATGACCATAGAGTCGGCGACCGATGGCGATGTGTTCCTGGCCTACCTCCATCAAGTGCTTTGCCACACACTGCAACCCGGACAAATCGTGGTGATGGACAATCTGGCGGCTCACAAGGTGGAAGGGGTTCGCGCTCTGATTGAAGCCACTGGCGCGGAGCTTCTTTATCTTCCTCCTTACTCTCCTGACTTCAATCCAATCGAAGCTTGCTGGGCCGTCGTCAAACAGCGCCTGCGCCGAATGAAGGCCCGCTCTCTCGATACCCTCGATATTGCGATTCCAGAGGCGTTGTCACTGATCTCGCCGATCATTGCCCAAAACTGCTTCAGACATTGCGGATATGCCATATGTTAAGTCGAGAACTGCTCTAGTCTGAACCGAGTCATACCAGCTTCGTCCGTCGTTGCGGTTGGTTTCTGTAATCTGGCCGAACTGTGGAAACGGCGTGGAAAGGTTGCATCGGGCCCGGCCTCTAGCGAATGTGCGCTCATGAACGAACAGGAAAACCCCGGTGCCCAACAGATCGACAGAGGGTCAAATTGGCTGGAGAAGCGGCTGGGTGACACACCAGAACGTGGCTCCCTTGGTTGGATGCATTTCGAACTCTCGCGGCTGTAAAAGCAGGGCTTAGCGGCACAGTGATGGCCTCGGGAGCCCTTGCTGAGGTTCACGCCGTAGCAAGAATCGCGCCGATCCATGGCTGAATGCTCGCCAAACAAATTGTGTCAAAGTGGGGATCAGGAGAATCACCGTCCCTGATAAACTGAGGGTTGAGAGGTCTTCCATGAAACGCGAATCCGTCATCGTGATTGATCCTCAGATCTTGGGCGGTACGCCTTGCTTTCGCGGAACCCGCGTGCCGGTCGATTCGCTGATCGACTACCTCGAGGCCGGCGACACGCTGGACGAGTTTCTCGACAACTTCCCCTCGGTTAGCCGGGAGGCATCCGTAGCTGCGCTGGAGGAAGCCAAGGCGGTTCTCACCAGTCCGCGATGAGGATCCTCCTCGACGAGAATTTGCTTCGCAAGCTGGCTGCACACCTCAGCGTTCACCAGTGCCGTTCTTTCGCTGAGTCTGGCTGGTCTGGGAAGAGGAACGGCGAGTTGCTGGCCCTGGCCGATCCCATGTTCGACGTCCTGTTGACCCTGGACAAAAGCCTCCCTTATCAACAAAGCCTACAATCCGGTCGAATCGCGGTGCTAATCGTTCGAGCCCGTTCAAACCGAATTCAGGATCTGCTCCCAGTCATTCCAGAATGTCTCGCCGCGCTCGAGAGCATTCAGCCCCGCCAAGTGGTCCGCGTCGGTGCAGTCCCATCGCATTGAATGGAATGAGCAACAGAATTTTGGGATCTTTGCCGATTGCGTTTCTAGTAAACCCCAGGATGGAATCGAACATTTGCCTGACCAGACGAGGCAGCCCGAAACGGCGTTCCCGGCCAATTGGGGCATAGTGCTGCGGTGAACTGCGGCCCCTCACCATGATGATCTCCGGCCTCGCAAGCCCGCTCTAAGTAATCTCCCGCACCGGCAAATCCAGCCGCTTCTTCGGCTTCCCCCCACGCAGGTGCTCCACCAGCGCCTTCACCGCCTCATAACCTAACCTCACTGGGTCCTGCACCAGCATCAGATTCACCACCCCATCCTTCAGCGCTTCCCGATGCATCTCACTATCGTCGAAGGTCACAAGTTTCAACTTACCGCCAAGCCCCCTACTCCGTATCGCTTGTATCGCCCCAATCGACGACGCCTCACTAGAAGCAAAAATCCCGTCCAGCCCCGCATGGGCAGTCAAGATATTCTCAGCCGCCGCCCGAGCCTTCGCCCTTCCGCTCTTCGGCGCGGATCACGTGCGTGATTTGGAAGTCGTAATCGTCGACGACGCTCGCCAGGTGATAGAGGCACGTACCATCGGCGCGTTGGATCACGTGGTCCTGCTCGTTGCTCCATTCAAATTCGCAAACGCCGCGAACTTGATCATCGATGACGCATTTCCCCTCGCGCGGCATTTTCAAGCGAACAACACCGGTACGTCCTTCGGCTGCGAACTTCGCGGCTTGGTCCGGCGTTTCGGCCATCCATTTGCGGCTGTAGAGAAAAGGTCGCTTCTCGGCTTGGGCCTGCTCGCGCTCGGCCTTCACTT
>ENA-ORBV01003871-ORBV01003871.1-microbial-mat-metagenome-genome-assembly--contig:-NODE-3871-length-29421-cov-4.682933_pt1 | contig 29421 bp, 24 predicted proteins | sample MGYA00237777_ERZ505514 | MGnify/ENA primary metagenome ERZ505514 (study PRJEB26160, sample SAMN06269048) | microbial mat metagenome | isolation source: Oligotrophic lake microbial mat | place... | reverse complement strand
ATGTGTATAAGAGACAGATCTCGGGGTTGCCATCGTCGCCGAGGTGATCGGCACGCTGATGCTGAAGTCGACGGAGGAGTTCACCCGGCTCTGGCCATCGCTGGTGGTGGCGATCAGCTATGCGACGGCCTTCTATTTTCTGACGCTGGCGCTGCGCGCCATTCCGGTTGGCGTCGCCTATGCCGTCTGGTCGGGGATCGGAGTCGTCCTGATCACCGTCGGCGGCGTCGCGCGTGTCAGCAGCCAGCCACCGATTGCGCTGGCTCGGGCCGCCATCGGTCTGGTTGGCTATTCGCTCGAGTGTACACACGCCGGCACCACGGTCGACATCCGATCGAACTTCACGCTCAAGTGCCCCAATCACGGCGCCGAGTTCTCCTTCGATGGCAGCTGGACTGGCGGTGAGCAGCAGACGTCGAGTCTCTTTCGCGTCACGGTGACGCCAGATGCGACCGGGGCGACGGTCTCCCTTTCGACCTGAGCAGCACTGCGGTCTATTGGCCGGGGGTTGACACATCTCTCATGTCAGGGCACTCTACCATCCATGAGCCACACGGTCCGCGCCCTCTTTACCAGCTTTTATTACTTTGGCCGCCTCGCGGACCAAGGTGGTAAAGCGAGCGCGTAGTACCGCGACCGACTTTCCTCCGAGGCCCGCAGCGATGCGGGCCTTTCGCTTTTCTGCGAAGCCCGAACGCTGCGGACTCCTCTCCACGACGCCTCACGGCATCGGAGCCCCGCCAATGCAGACCCCGCCCAGGACCGCCAGCACCACCCCCGATCGTACTCCCGAACAGCAGCGCGCCGCCGAACGCGTGGAGTCGCTCCGTGCCTCCATCGATCGCATCGACGAGATGCTCGTCTCTCTGATCGGTGAGCGGCAGCGCCTTGCCCGAGCGGTCGGCACCGCCAAGCGGACGGCCGCGATGCCCCCGGTCGACGCCACCCGTGAGCACGACGTGATCCAGCGGATCGCCAATCACGCCAGCGACCATGGCGTGAACGACACGGAAGCGCGGCTCCTTGCGGATCAATTGATCCGCCTGGCGCGAACCACACAGGGATTGCCCGTGGTGAGCCGCCGCGAGTCGGCCGCCGCGTAGCTGGCGGTGAATCGCGCCACAAAGGCCCGGGGCTGTGCGTAGACTTTCCGCACACCGGACCGTCGACGCCCTCACCGCCACGCCGCATGACCACTCGCCGCGATTTTGTCGCCACCACCGCGCTGGCCGCCGGTGCCCTCGCCCTTGGACGTCCGCGCGACGCGGCGGCCCATTCGCGCCTCATGCCGCATCTGCAGCATCGCATGGATGCGCCAACGCGCGACCTGCTGCTCCTGGCACTCGACGCCGCCAAACGCGCCGGTGCCAGCTATGCCGACGTTCGCATCCAGCGCGTACAGCGCAACGCCGTGTTCACCCGGGAACGCCAGGTGCTCGACGTCATCGACAGTGATACCATCGGCTGCGGCGTGCGGGCGCTGGTGGATGGCTGCTGGGGTTTTGCCGCCACGCCGCGCCTGACCAACGAGGGTGTGCAGCGCGCCACGATGGAAGCGGTCGCCACCGCCAAGGCCAACCGGGTTGCGCGCGACAAGCCGATTGAACTGGCCCCGAATCCGAGCCACCCCGACGCCACCTGGTCGAGCGGTTTCACCATCGATCCGTTCACCATCTCGATCGAGGAGAAGGCGACACTCGCGATTGCGGCGAACAGTGCCGCACTCTCGGTTGCTGGTGTGCGCTTCGTCAGCACACAGCTGCAGTTCGTGAAGGAAGAACGGAACTACGCCAACACCGACGGCTCGATCATCGCCCAGACGCTGGTGCGGACCTATACGCCGATGAGCATCACCGCGGTCAGCGCCGATCGCAGCGACTTCGCGATCCGTGACGCGGTCGTGCAGCCCACCGGGCGCGGCTGGGAATCGGTGCTCGAGAACGACCTGCCGGGCAATGCGAAGAAGTGGGCCGAGGAAGCAGCCGAGAAGCTGAAGGCGAAGTCGGTGGAACCAGGGCGATGGGACCTGATCCTGCATCCGTCCAACCTTGGACTCACGCTGCACGAGTCGGTAGCGCATCCGACGGAGCTCGATCGCGCCTACGGCTACGAAGCCAACTACGCCGGCACCTCGTTCGTCGCACCGCCGGAGAAGGTGCTCGGCTCACTCAAGTTCGGATCACCGCTGATGACCATCACCGGTGATCGCTCTGAACCCGGCGGCTGCGCGACCATTGGTTACGACGATGATGGCGTGAAGCCGGAAGCATTCACGATCGTCAAGGATGGCATCTTCGTCGACTATCAGACCACGCGCGAACAGGCGATGTGGCTCGATTGGTGGTACAAGAAACAGGGTATGCCGACGCGCAGCCACGGCTGTTCCTACGCCGACTCGTGGAGTAGTGTCGCGTTTCAGCGGATGCCGAACGTGTCGATCAAGCCGGGTGCGAAGGACCTCGGCTGGAACGATCTGATCGCGGCCACCGACAAGGGCATCGCGATCCTCGGACGCGGGTCGTACTCGATTGATCAGCAGCGCTTCAACGGCCAGTTCGGCGGCGCCCTGTTCTACGAAGTGCGCGGCGGCAAGATCGTCGGCCAGCTGCGCGACGTGGCGTACCAGTTCCGCACCACGGAATTCTGGGGCGCACTCGACATGCTGGGCGGCCAGAAGAGCTACGAGCTCTACGCCACATTCTCCGATGGGAAGGGGCAGCCGGGACAGGCGAATGCCGTCACGCACGGCTGTGTGCCAACCCGCCACAAGCAGGTCAACGTCATCAACACCGGGCGCAAGGCATGAGCATGATCCTCGACCCGCGCGCGCCGCGCTCTCTGCTGGCGGAAGATGTGGTGATCTCGCGTTCCGATGCACAACGCGTGATCGAGCGCGTGATCACGCTGTCACGCGCCGATTCGGTGCAGGCGGTGATCCGGTCATCGCGCACGCGCAACGTCCGCTTCGCCGCCAACCAGCTCTCCACCGCCGGTGTGGTGGAAGACACGACCCTGGTCGTGATGTCGTTCATCGGTCGCAAACACTCGGCCGTCACCACCAACGATCTGTCACCGGAGAGCATCGAGCGCACCGTGCGAAAGGCGGAAGCCATTGCGCGCCTGGCGCCGGATGATCCGGACATGCTGCCGGTGCTCGGCCCGCAGAACCTGCGCGACCTGAGCGCCGCCTGGGACGAGGCGACCGCCAACCTGCCCGCGGGCGACGTGACCGCCGCCGCCAACACGGCGCTCGGTCCTGCCCGACGCGCGGGCAGTATGCTGAACGTGGCCGGCTTCCTGGTGACCGGCGCCGACGCCATCGCCATCGGCACCAGCGCGGGCCACTTCGCCTATCACCGTGGCACCAGCGCCAACTACACACTCACCGTCCGTTCGGCCGACGGCACCGGCTCCGGCTGGAGCGGCGAGGATGCGGTCGCATGGAGTTCGCTCGACTTCGCCGCGGTCAGTGCCCAGGCCATCGAGAAGGCGACCACGTCCCGGAGTCCGGTCGCAATCGAACCGGGGCGCTACACGGTCATTCTCGAGCCGCAGGCGGTCGGCGACCTGGTCGGGCTGATGCCGCGCTACTTCAACGCCCGCAGCGCCGACGAAGGCCGAAGCCCGTTCGCGAAACAGGGCGGCGGCAACAAGCTCGGCGAAACGATCGTCAATGCCATGATCACCCTCTCCAGCGACCCTGGCGACCCGATGGTACTGGCCCAGCCTTTCGATGGCGACGGCATGCCACTGACGAAACAGTCGTGGATCACCAACGGCACACTTTCGACGATGTTGGTTCCAAGGGCCTGGGCGGCGCGGAAGAACCTCGTCGCAACGGGGACCCCGAACAACATCATCCTGAGCGGTGGAAATACCTCTCGTGAGCAGATGATCGCCAGCACCCAGCGCGGCGTGCTGGTCACGCGCCTCTGGTACCTGCGCGAGACAGATCCGCGCACCATGAGCTACACCGGCCTCACCCGGGACGGCACGTTCCTGATCGAGAACGGCAAGATCTCCAGGTCGATCAAGAACATGCGCTTCAACGAGAGCCCGTTGTTCCTGCTCAACAACGTCGAGGCGCTCGGTCCGGTGCGACGGACCGCATCAGATGGGCCCGGTACGCAGATCATGCCGATTCTGAAGGCGCGCGACTTCAACTTCACGTCGTTGTCGGACGCAGTCTGAACGGACCGCAGCCGTGTTTGGCGCGCGTTTCGGGGGTCGGGAGATCGTGAACAGAGTTGACGCTGGCCGAGCAACGTCACCGGCGGCGTGTCACGCCAGAACCAGCCGTCCGGCGCGGCCAGATTGATAGTTCAGCTCGCCAGATCGGAGTGTTTTTACGAAGTCTGACATCCTTTCGGCGTGCACGAATCCAAATTGTCTCTCGAGCGTACGACCCAACGCGGCGCGCCACGACGCGCGCCCGACGTGCTGTTTCCGTCCTGCCACCCGAGTCCTCTCCGCATGACAACCCGTCGGGATTTTCTCGCCACCAGTGCGTTCGCCGCGGGTGCCATGGCCGTCGCCTCGCTGCCTGCAGAGGCAGAGGCGTATACGCGCCGCCTGGCACCGCTCACGCCGCACGAACAGCCGCCGATGGATGCGCCCACCAGGGACCTGCTGATGGCTGCGCTCAACTCGGCCAGAATGAGCGGCGCCTCGTTTGCCGACGCCCGCATCGGGCGCACGCAGCGCAACTTCGTCATCACGCGTGAACAGCAGATCATCGAGATCGTCGACACCGACACGATGGGCTGCGGCGTTCGCACGCTGGTTGACGGCTGCTGGGGCTTTGCCGCGACGCGCACGCTGACTGCTGATGGTGTTGCCGCTGCCGCACGCGATGCCGCCGCCATTGCGAAGGCAAATCGCGTCGCCCGCGACCGCAGCGTGGAGCTGGCGCCGGCGCCATCACTCGGTGAACGCACCTGGTCGAACGGCTTCACCATAGATCCGTGGACGATTCCAGTCGAGCAGAAAGCCGACCTGCTGATCCGGGCGAACGCCGAGGCACTCAAGGTGCCGGGTGTGAAGTACGTGGCGAGCCAGATGTTCTTCGTCAAGGAAGAGAAGAACTATGCGAACACCGAGGGCACCATCACCACCCAGACGATCGTGCGCAGCTGGGCGCCGATGAGCATCACCGCGATCTCGTCCGACATGACGGACTTTCAGTCGCGCAGCAACACGGTGCAACCCGCCGGTCGCGGATACGAGCACATCCTCGAGGCCGACATCGTCGGCAACGCGAAGAAGTGGGGCGAAGAGGCAGCCCAGAAGCTGAAGGCGAAAGCCGTCGAGCCGGGCCGATACGATCTGGTCCTGCATCCGTCGCATCTCTGGCTCACGATTCACGAATCGGTCGGGCATCCCACCGAGCTCGATCGCGCCAGTGGCTACGAGGCCAACTACGCCGGCACCAGCTTCGTCAGTCCGCCGGAGAAGGTCCTCGGCTCGCTCAAGTACGGCCCGGAGATGTTGAACGTGCAGGGCGATCGTTCACAGCCAGGCGCCTGCGCCACCGTTGGCTTTGATGATGAAGGCGTGGTGCCGGAAGACTTCCTGATCATCAGGAACGGCATGCTGAACGACTACCAGACCACGCGCGAACAGGCGAACTGGATCAAATGGTGGTACGACAAGAACGGCAAGCCGACGCGCAGTCATGGCTGCTCGTACGGCGATGCCTGGAGCAGCGTGCAGTTCCAGCGCATGCCGAACGTGTCGGTGCTTCCCGGGCCGAAAGAGCAGTCGTTCGAGGACATCATCGCCGCGACCGACAAGGGCATCGCCATCGTCGGTGACGGCAGTTTCTCGATTGATCAGCAGCGCTACAACGCGCAGTTCGGCGGCCAGCTCTTCTACGAGATCAAGGGCGGCAAGGTGGTCGGCATGCTCAAGGATGTGGCCTATCAGATGCGCACACCGGAGTTCTGGAACGCGCTCGACATGCTCGGCGGCAAGAAGAGCTATGAGCTCGGCGCCAGCTTCTTCGACGGCAAGGGACAGCCCGGGCAGTCGAACTCCGTCAGTCACGGATGTCCGCCCACGCGCCACCGCCAGATCAACGTCATCAACACGGGACGCAAGGCATGACATCGAAATTCGATCCCCGCGCACCAAAGCGCCTGCTCGACGCCGGTGACGAGCTGGTCTCGCGTGATGACGCGCAGCGCATCATCCAGAGCGCAGTCAAGCTGTCGAGGGCTGACGCGATCCAGGTGAATCTCGGTGGTGGCCGGCAGCGCAACGTGCGCTTCGCCGCCAACCAGATGTCGACCGCCGGCATCGTCACCGATCTGTCGCTCGTCGTGACATCGAGCTTCGGCCCGAAGCACGCCATCACGACCACCAACGACCTGTCGCCGGAAGGCATCGAGCGTGCCGTTCGGCAATCGGAAGCAATCGCGAAGCTGGCCCCCGATGATCCGGAAGCGATGCCCTATCTGCCGCAGCAGAACATCGCGGCATCACCGTCGGCATGGGATGAGGCCACGGTCGGTCTCACCGCTGACGCCTGCGCCAAGGCGGCCCTGAGTGCGCTCGGCCCTGCGCGCGCCAAGGGCAGCATTCAGGCGGCGGGCTTTCTGCAGGTGGATGCGACTGTGAATGCCCTGGGTAACAGTGCCGGCATGTTCCTCTACCATCGCGGCACGAAGTCCAACTACACACTCACCGTCCGCACCAACGACGGCACCGGCTCCGGCTGGGCAGGTGCGGAAGAACCGCAATTCGCATCGATCGACTTCGACCGGATCAGCTCGCGCGCAATCGAGAAGGCCGAGTTGTCACGCAATCCGGTGGCGATCGAACCGGGCCGCTACACGGTCATTCTCGAGCCACAGGCCGTTGGCGACCTGATGACGCTGGTGGCGTTCTACGCCGACGCACGATCAGCCGATGAAGGTCGGTCACCGTTCGTGAAGCCCGGCGGCGGCAACAAGATCGGCGAGAAGATCGCCGACGAGCGTGTGTCGTTCTACAGCGATCCGTACGATCCGAAGATTCTCGCCGATCCGTTCGATGGCGAAGGATTCCCCCTCACGCGCCGGAACTGGATCGACAAAGGCGTGCTCAAGGAGCTGCAGTACGGCCGATTCTGGGCAAAGAAGCAGAACAAGCAGCCAACCGGCAGTCTGAACAATGTCGTGATGACCGGTGGTTCGACGACGCGTGAACAGATGATCGCCGGCACACAGCGCGGCATTCTCGTGTCGCGCCTCTGGTACCTGCGCGAAGTCGACCCTCGCACGCTGCTCTACACCGGGCTGACGCGTGATGGCACATACCTGATCGAGAACGGAAAGATCACGAAGGCGATCAAGAACATGCGCTTCAACGAAAGTCCGTTGTTCATGCTCAACAATCTCGAAGCGTTGGGTCTGCAGGAACGGGTGGCGGGTGTCGAAGCACTGATTCCGTGCGTGATGCCACACCTGAAGGTGCGGGATTTCAACTTCACGTCGCTGTCGGACGCGGTCTGATCGGCCTGGTTATGCGGAAAAAAACAGCGCGGCCGCTCCGAAATCTGGAGCGGCCGCGCTGTCGTGTACTGGGGCGGCAGGACTCGAACCTGCAACATCCCGGTTAACAGCCGGGTGGTCTGCCATTGACCTACACCCCATCAAGAACCTTGAACTTGTCAGCGCCCGGTCCAAAAGTGTAGGGTCACGGCTCAGAATGAGCCAAAGCCGTGACCTTTCACAGGGGGGAGCCCCCTAACTCTTCGCTGGGGCCTTCACGGCGGTATCGGCCGCTGGGGCGGCCTTCGCGGTGGAGTCTGCCGGCGCGGCCGCAGGAGCCGCTGCCTTGCCGGGATTCGGATTCTTGTCCACACCAGCGGCGTTCAGATAGCCGGGCGTGCTCCCGACCGACCCGTTCGCGCTGGCGTCTGCTCCCCCGTACGGATTGGCAGTGTCACCCAGTCCGGGGCTATCGGCGGTCTTCGCGCAGGCCGTGATCAGCAGGGCAGCGGCAACGAGCAGCGAGGAAAATCGAACAGTCCGCATTCGGGCTCCAAAAATCGTGGCTGAGGTGATGATACGATGAAACTAGCCCGAAAAGGACCAGTGCGGCATCGCCCGGCAGGCGGCTGCGCCGGCATCAGTGGGGAAGCCGGGGGCGCAGGAGCCCATAAAGCCAGGTGCCGGTCAAGGCGCTGAGAATCGGAACCAGAAACACCGTGACACCGCTCCCGAGGACCGCGAGCAATGGGCCGGGACACGCGCCCACCAACGCCCACCCGAGCCCGAAGAGGCTTCCGCCAAGCCAATAGCGGGTGCCGGTGCCCATCGCCTTGGCAGGCACACTGATCGGAGTCCCATCGACCGAGCGAACTCCAAACCGGCGGATGAGATGGAGCGACAGTGCGGCAGTCAGCACTGCCGTGCCCAGTACGCCGAACATGTGAAACGACTGGAACCGGAACATCTCCTGGATGCGAAACCAGGACACCACCTGAGCCCTGGTCAGCACGATGCCGAACAGTGTTCCGAGCGTGGCGTAGACGAGCAGGCCGGCGACACGACGGCTGATCGCAGTCGAATCCGTCGCTGATGATGGCACCGACGTCGGAACAGTTAGTGTGATCGTCATCGACTCAATGCCGCAGCAGCATTGGCAGCACGACCCATGTCCCCAGCAATCCGCCGGCGAAGAAGCCAAGCGTTGCCACCAGCGACGGTGTTTGCAGATCGGCCAACCCGGCGATCGCGTGACCCGATGTGCAGCCACCGGCGTACGCGGTGCCGAAACCGATCAACAGGCCACCACCACTCAGCATCACCACTCCGGGCAGCGTCGTCAGCGCCGTCCAGCTGAAGAGCTCACGCGGCACCAGGCCACGAAAATCCGTCACGCCCAGCGCCGTCATGCTCACGTGCGCCTCTGAGGCGAGTTGCATCGTGCCGTCCGGCACCGCCGTCAGTCCGACGATCGCGCCGCCGAGCAGAATGCCGAATGCGAATGCCAGATTCCAACCGCCGGTGCGACGCCAGTCATACCTGAAATACTCGGCGCGCGTTGGCAGCACGGCGGCACAGACGTGGCGCAAGTTGCTCGAGATACCGAACATCCGGTTGCCAACCACGAGCAACGCGGGAACGAACAATCCAATCAGTGGCCCGGCTACGTACCACGGCCACGCTGTCATCACACTATCTGCCGACAACGATCCTCCTCCGATCCCTGGTTTCCTGCGCCAGACGCCCACACATCAGATCACAGAGCTGAAAGACCGTCGTGTCGGCGAGCGAGTAGAACACGTGTAACCCCTCCTTGCGTCGCTCGACGAAGCCGAGCGTGTGCAGCAGCTGCAAATGCTTTGATACGTTGGCCTGCCCCATTCCCGTGACGTCGATCAGCGCGCTCACCGTCGCCTCGCCGGCGCGCAACGCGCTCAGAATGCGCAGCCGTGCCGGTTCACCAAGCGCCTTGAAGCGCTCGGCGACCAACGCCATCAGGTCTGCCGACATCACCTTGGATGCCATCGCCTCACCCTCGCTGCCAGTCGTGAAGACAGAAGCCGCTGCTCATGAGTGTGCGGTCCATCAGTGCACGCCAGCGGCAGACGCCAGCGGTTCGAGCTCCACAGCAAGGCCTTCTGCCTCCCACGCGGCGAAACCCCCGGTCATGTTGATCACGTTGGTGAATCCGTTCGCACTCAGCACACTGGCCGCGATCGCGGATCGCGCACCACCCTGACAGTGCAGCACCAGCGGCGTGGCTTTCGGAAGCTCGGCGAGGTGTTCGGTCAGATAGCCCAACGGAATGTTCGGCACGCCGGACAGGTGCCCGGCGGCGTACTCGGTGGCGCCGCGTACGTCGACGACACGCACCTGCCCGGCGGCGAGACCGGCGGCGACGGCGGACACCGTGCGCTGCGGCATCGTGCGAAGTGCGGCGCCGGTCGCCGTGTACGCTGCCAGCACATCTGGCGTGGCGTAGCCGGTAATACGATCGAGTCCGATCATCGCGAGATCACGCACCGCCTCCAGAACTGCACTCTCATCCTCAGCGATCAGATGGAAATCCGTCTCGTACGGTAGCAGCCAACCGGCCCAGGTATTGAAACTCTTGTTCAACGGAATGTTGATCGTACCGGGGATGAAGCCGTCGGCAAACGCTGCCGCCGGACGGCTGTCGACAACGATGACACCCTTGGCGCGTGCACCTGCGAGTGCGGGCAGCGTCAGGTGCGGGGGGCGTTGGAACGCACCAAGCAGCGGCGGCCCCTGCTTGTTGATCCGCTTCATCTCGGCGAAGTACTTCGGCGGCTCCGGTTGCCCCGTCAGTACGGCATCCACGAACATCTGCTCGTCGGTGATGGTCAGCCCCCAGTTCGCAATCTTCTCGTAACCGAGTGTGCTCATGGGTACGGCACCGAGCGCCTTGCCACAGGCCGAACCCGCGCCATGTCCGGGCCAGATCTGCAAGTGGTCCGGCAGTTGCTTGAAGCGCTGCAGACTGCTGTAAAGTGTGCGTGCACTCGCCTCCATCGTCCCCATCACTTTCGCCGCCTTTTCGAGCAGATCGGGGCGACCGACATCGCCGACAAACACGAAGTCCCCGGTGATTGCGCCGATTGGACCCGCCGATGCTGGTGTATCGGTGACGAGGAACGACAGGTGTTCCGGTGTGTGACCGGGAGTGTGCAACACTTCGAACTTCAGGTTCCCGACCATGAACACGTCATGGTCATGCAGGAGCGTCGCCCTCGACTCGGCCGCGAAGGCGTACTTCCAGTCTGCATCGCCCTCATCGGAGAGCAGCAGCTGGGCGCCCGTTCGCGTCGCCAGCTCACGGCTGCCGGAGACGAAGTCGGCGTGGATGTGTGTCTCGGTGACGTGTGTCACGCGCAGCCCTTCTTCGGCCGCCGCGTCGATGTACTGCGCGACGTCACGATTGGCGTCGACCACGATGGCCTCGCCGGTCGCCTGACAGCCGATGAGATAGCTCGCTTGCGCAAGCTTCGGATCGTAGATGCGCTTGAGTAGCATACAATTACTTCCTCGCTGTGGCAGTGATAAGTGCGTGGTTGTGTGCAGTATTGTGTGCAGTGGTATCGAATGCATTTCGGACCGCGGTCTGGGAGGTCGAAACCGGCCTGACATCCGGCACTGGAGAAAACAGGTCGCGATTCTTGTACAGGATGAACGTGCCCATCACGATCAGGAACGCCGCGAATGCCTGTTTGAGTGCGCGCTGCGAGACGAAGCGCACCAGATACGTGCCGGCCGCAATGCCGGCGACGGCGACCGCCGTGAATCCGGCCATGAAGGTCCATGGCATCGGCATCTGTCCCGCATAGCCGGCGAATCCGGACGCCGCATTCATCGCAATGACCAGCAGTGACGTTCCAACCGCCTGTTTCATTGGTGCGCGAGCGAGCAGCACCAGCGCCGGCACCACCAGGAACCCCCCTCCAACTCCCACCAGGCCGGTGAGCACGCCCACGGAAAGCGCGACTGGTACCAGCAATCCGAGCGGCATGTCGCGCGGCGATTCGCTCGGCGCGGCAGCGTCTGGTGCCTGGCGCGCGGAACGAAACATCATCACCGCCGCCGCCAGCATCACGGTTGCCAGCAATGTGAGCTGCACACGACCATTGATCAGCGATGCCAGGCGCGCACCCGCGAAGGCGCCGACCATCGCGATCACGCCGAAGGTCGCGGCCGTACGCAGATTCACGTTGCCGGCCTTCCAGTGTCCAACGGCGCCCGCCAGACTGGTGATCCCGATCACCGGCAGACTCATGGCGATCGCGAGCTTGGGATCGTAGCCAAGCACGTACACGAAAATCGGCACCGTCAGGATCGATCCGCCACCACCCATCAGTCCGAGCGAGAGGCCGACCAGTGCGGCCAGCAGATATCCGATCACGACCACGTGACGCTCCGGGCGGCGTTCCGAACCGACGTCAGGAGCAGGAGAATCGAGCACCCGGCCGACGGCTGAATGCAAGCATATGACTGTATGGTTGTTTAGTCAATGGCCAGAGGTGATTCTGCAAAGGCAACTGCGAACTGCTTCAACGCGAAGGTGCGTTGAAGCAGTTGCCGATCGGCGGCAGTTCGGTCTCGCTCCCGTGCCAAACCGTGCCGCGTTGAACCGGGCCTGCGCCGTCCCGGATCGTCGACCGCGCCTACGCCCGCGTCAGCTTCTTGTACCGCACCCGGTGCGGCTGGTCGGCGTCCGATCCCTTCCGGCGCTTCAGGTCATCGATGTACGCCTGATAATTCCCTTCGAACCAGACCGTCTCCGAATCCCCTTCGAACGCCAGGATATGCGTGGCAATACGGTCGAGGAACCAGCGATCGTGGCTGATCACCACGGCACAGCCGCTGAAGTCGAGCAACGCGTCTTCCAGTGCCCGCAGCGTGTCCACGTCCAGATCGTTCGTCGGCTCGTCGAGCAGCAACAGGTTGCCACCGCTCATCAGCGTCTTGGCCAGGAACAGTCGGTTCCGTTCACCACCCGAGAGCGTCGAAACCAGTTTCTGTTGATCGGCGCCACGGAATCCGAAACCGCTCACATACGCGCGTGAGTTGAGCTCGCGCGTGCCCACTGGAATCATCTCGCGGCGACCGCTCACCTCTTCCCAGACCGTGCGCGCGCCATCCAGCGTGCGGCTCTGATCGCCGTAGCCGATCTGCACCGTCGAACCGAGCGTCAGTGAACCGCCGTCGGGCTGCTCGGTGCCGGTGATCATGCGGAACAGCGTCGTCTTGCCGGCACCGTTGGGGCCGATGATGCCGACGATTCCGGCGCGCGGCAGGTCGAACGACAGCTGGTCGTACAGCAGCACGTCGCCGTAGCCCTTCTTCAGGTTCTTCGAGATCACCACATCCGCGCCAAGGCGCGGTGCCGGCGGAATCACGATTTCGTGATTGTACGCCCGCTCCTGCCCCAGCTCACCGGCCAGATCCTCGTAGGCCTGCAAACGCGCCTTGTTCTTCGCCTGACGTGCCTTGGGCGCCATGCGCACCCATTCCAGCTCACGATCGAGCGTCTTCTGCTTCTGGCTGGCCTGCTTCTCTTCCGTCTTCAGTCGCGCCGCCTTCTGCTCGAGCCAGCCCGTGTAATTCCCTTCCCACGGAATGCCCTTGCCGCGATCGAGTTCGAGGATGTACTGCGCCACGTTGTCGAGGAAGTATCGATCGTGCGTGATGGCGATGACCGTGCCGGCGAACTCCGCCAGATAGCGCTCCAGCCAGGCGACGCTTTCCGCATCCAGATGGTTCGTCGGTTCGTCCAGCAGCAGCATGTCCGGCTGCTCGAGCAGCACGCGGCAGAGTGCCACCCGTCGCCGCTCGCCGCCGGACAGATTGGTCACGGCCGCGTCAGGGGGCGGGCAGCGCAGCGCGTCCATCGCGATCTCGACCTTGTTGTCGAGGTTCCACAGGTCGAGGGTGTCGATCTGCTCCTGCACGCGTGCCTGTTCCGCCAGCAGCTTGTCCATCGCCGCGTCGTCCATCGGCTCACCGAACGCCATGCTGATGTCGTTGAACCGATTCAGCAGTTCGCGCTGTGCCTTGACCGCGACCTCGACGTTGCCGCGGACATCCAGCGTCGGGTCGAGCTGCGGCTCCTGTTCCAGGTACCCGATCCGTGTGCCCTTGTGCGCCCACGCCTCGCCCTGAAACTCGGTGTCCACGCCGGCCATGATCCGCAGCAGCGAGCTCTTGCCCGCACCGTTGCCGCCCAGCACACCGATCTTGGCGCCGGGATAGAACGAGAGCCAGATATCGTCGAGGATGACCTTGGAAGGCTGAACGACCTTCTTGAGGCCCTTCATGACGTAGATGAACTGTGGAGCCACGGGTCTCTGGGGAATGCGTTGACGCGGAGGGCGGCGGCGCCGGGGAGGGCGCACCTGCACGAACCCGCAAGTTAGCGCCGCCTGCCAGCGACGGCGCGGGTAATGCGGCACCTTGCGGCGGCGCCGGCGGCGCCGGCGGCGCACGACTCGATCGGGCACCAGCAGTCCGGCTCCGGAGTACGTAAGCCAGCGCGACCCCTCTCTCAAAGCCCCAAGGCAGTGGACTTCTCGAACATTCAGGCGCAGCTCGGCAGTTCGCCACTCAGCGCGTTCCCGATCGTGTTTCTGGCTGGCGTACTCACCTCCCTCACGCCCTGCATCTACCCGATGATCCCGATCACGGCGGCGATCGTCGGGGGAGCCCAGACCGCTGAGGGCGGCGCGACCAGGGGCCGTACCCTCGGCCTGACCATGGCCTACGTCATCGGGCTGGCACTGGTGTATTCCATCCTGGGCCTCATCGCCGGGCTGTCAGGTAGCATGTTCGGTACGATCAGCACCAACCCATGGCTGTACTTCGGCATGGCGAACATCCTGCTGCTGGCGGCGCTGAGCATGCTGGATGTCCTGCCGGTGCGACTGCCAGCCTGGCTGCTCGCGCGGGCGACGAATGCCGGCCGGAATGGCGGATTTTTCGGGGCCTTCGTCATGGGCGCGATGTCAGGACTCGTTGCCGCTCCCTGCGGTGCCCCCGTCATGGCCAGCGTGCTCACCTGGGTGGCCACGACCAAAAGTGCCGTACTGGGGTTTCTCTACCTGTTCGTCTTTTCGCTTGGCATGTGTTCCCTGCTGGTGGTCGTTGGACTCACCTCGGGCGCCTCGGCCAGGCTGCCTCGCAGTGGTGCGTGGATGCTGTGGGTCAAGCGCGTGTTCGCTGCCCTGATGATCGGGGTAGCCGAGTACTATCTGATCGAGATGGGCAAGTTGATGTTCTGATGGCCTGATGGTCTGGTGGTCTCATTTTCTGGGTGCACAGAAGGAAGATCAAACGGCTGTAACGCAAAGGGGCAAAGACGCAAAGTCGCAAAGAGTTTCTGGATTGTCAGGTCTCGTCATGCACGGTTGATGGAGTGACACATCTCGTCGACGGTCATCTTCGGAGCCAATAGTCCGGCAGTTCCCCACAATCAGCAAGAACTCACTCCAGAAAATCACCGCGTGCGCTGTATGCCTCTTTGCGCCTCTGCGTCTTTGCGTCCTTTGCGTTAATGCAGTTTGCAGTTTGCCGTTCGCAGTTCTCCGCACATCTCGTGTCACATCTCAATTTTTCTGAACTCACGATGTCATTGTCATTTTTACGACGCCTCGTACTCTCCGCCTCCATCGCCGCGCCGACACTGCTGAGCGCGCAGGAAGCGGGTATTCCAGTGGGAAACGTTGCGCCGAATGCGGCGCTGCAAACGCTCGACGGGCAGCCAGCGCAGCTGTCACAGTGGATCGGCCGGATGCCGGTGGTGCTCGAGTTCTGGGCCACCTGGTGCAGCAACTGCAAGGCGCTCGAGCCTGAGATGATCATGGCGGCCAAAGCCTTTGGCCGACAGGTCAAGTTCGTCGGCGTGGCGGTCAGTGCGAATCAGACGCCAGAACGGGTGAAGCGCTACATGCAGCAGCATCCAACTGGCGTCGACATGCTCTATGATCGGACCGGAACTGCAGTGGATGCCTACGACGTCCCGGCGACGAGTTATGTGGTGGTCATCAATCGGGCGGGCAAGGTGGTCTACACCGGCAGTGGTGGCGGTCAGGATCTGCAGGCGGCGATCAGAAAGGCGCTCTGACGGACCGGTCATCATGAGAGCGCGATCGCCACAGGCAGTCTTGGCTCGTCGCTGAATCAGGCTCATACAAGGACCGGCCCGTTCGCAGGTGCGAACGGGCCGGTCCTTGTATTCACTGCACGGATGACGATGACTGTACCGGAGCCGTGATCCGTGCATCACACCCGCATCAGCAGCCCGGACCCCTGAGCGCCGCATCCAGCCTGGAACGGATGAGGCATTCGCCCTGCGGCACTGGCATCGCCTTGATGCGGAAGTGCGTCGGGAGATCCAGCGGGAGCGTGGTCAGACGGTTGTACCGACGGACATCGAACCAGCGATGCCCTTCCCACAACAGTGAGTAGCGCTTCTCGTACAGCACCGCCGTCAGTGCATCGGCCTGGTTGGCGAATGCAGCCAGTGGTGCCAGACCACCGCTGTTCACCCGGATGAAATTGATGTCCGTCAACGCCGCGGCCAGTTGGTTCAGGCCAATGTTTGCCTCGGCGCGAAGCAGGATCAACTCTTCGTTCCGGATGACCGGGATCGGCGTGACGTTGGTCGGGAAGATTCTCCAGCCGACCGTCGTCGAGATGCCCTGCGCGCCGACCGGTGCCTTGGCCGGAATGGTGGTGGTCTTCGCCGTCAGGCGAAGGTCCACCGTGGCACCATTCGACTGGGCGTCCGTCACGATCGACGGGTGGGCAACCTGGTCGGGCGACACCGGATTGCTCAACGGCGTCAAGCCGTCGCCAGCCGCTGCCGAGTAGACGTTGTAGGCACCCAGCCGAAGGTCTGCACCCGCGGCACTGTTCAGGAAGCTTCCCTGCAACGCGGTGAGCGCTGCCGTATAGCAGGCAGCGCCGCACTCCAGCGACCCACGAAACACGAGATATCGGCCCGCAATCGCCCGATTGAACCTGAGATAGGTTGCTGGCGTGCTGAATGGTGAAAAACCGGACGGCAGCGTGAACGGGAAGGCCGAGCTCCCAGCCGCGGTCAGGTTCGCCGCCCCATCATTGATCAACGCGGTCGCGAACTTGTACGCCGAATCGCGACTCACGAAAGGCTGCGGCTTGTTCGTGACGATATCGATTTCCACCGGAATACCAACCGTGTCACGCAGGGAGATCGCGTAGAAGACCTCCATTGCACGAATCGTCTTGGCAAAGCCGCGGGCGGCGTTCTTCTCCGCATCCGTCAGGAACGTGGCCGCGTCAACGACGGCGATGAGGTTGACGGCGTTTCGCATGTTCGAGAAACGCCCATTCCAGCCGCCGCTCGCGAAGCCGGCATTGTCGAGCTGCGCCGCGCTCAGGTAGTTCGACGTGTTGCGACCGTCGGTCGGCGTATAGTTGAACGACTCGCGACCAAAAATACCGGCGTCACTGATCAGGCCGGGGAGGTTGCCCCGGGACGCGACCATCATGCCGGTCGCCAGATTCTGGAGGAACGCGCGGTCCGGCGGCGTGTCGACGCTCGGATTGTTGAAGTTGGGAACGTTGAGCGCGTCGGCATTGCAGCCTGCAAGCAGGAGAACTGCGAATGCCGCGGCGACAGAGTGGCGAATCATGCCGTCACCAGGTCGGAAGGTTTGACGCAGCGATGCTGCGAATGATGTAGTCATGTCCTAGAACCCCAGGTCGACGCCGAAGGAGATGTTTCGGGTGGGCGGGAACGGCGCCAGATCGACGAAGCGACCGACGTTGTTCGAGCCGAAGTTGTTGACCTCGGGATCAGCGCCCCAGAATTTCGTCCAGGTCGCCAGGTTGCGGCCCGTCATGTTGAGTCGCACGTCGCTCACGCGGCTGCCGAAAAGGCGCTGGGTGAACTTCGCCGGCACCGAGAACGACAGCGACACTTCGCGAAGTTTCACAAAGCTGCCGTCAGCGATATAGGCGAGGGCATTGCGACCGCCATTCCAGTAGTCGTAGCGATACTGACCAATAATGGCTGTCGCCGACGTATCGACGTAACTGATCAGGTTGTTCCCCGCCGTCTTCCGACAGATCGGGTTCAGCCCTGAGCCACTGCGGCACGGCGATGGTGCGTCATAGTCGCGCGAGTTCTCGCCTTCGTCGTACAGGTTGTTGGTCAGCACCGAGAGGTCGCCGCCCTTGCGCCAGTCAACCTGCACACCGAGTGTGAAGCGGCCGACCGTGAAGGTGTTCGTGAAGAACATTTCGTGGTCCGGTGTCGCTTCACCGATGACGGTGTCGCGCGTGAACGCGGTGTCACGCAGACCATCCGGCGTCCGATAGAACGGACGGTTGCCCGAGATCGCGGTTGTGCTCAGGCCCTGCTGAATCCGGCTGCGACCAAACGCGCTGCCGAAGCCCGTGCTGCCAACCAGGAACGGCGCGACAGGCAATGAATCGACCTTGTTCCGAATGCGCTGGAACGAGGTCCGCGAGACCCAGCTGAAGCCCTTGGCACGAATCGGCTCGATGGTCAGCGCGACTTCGGTGCCGTTGTTCCGCAAACGGCCACCGTTGAAGAATTCGCTCGCCAGACCCGAGGACGCCGGCAATGGGCGCTGCAGGAACTGGTCGTCGATCCTGGCGTCGAAATACGTCGCCTCGAGGCCGACGCGCCCGCCAAAGGCACGAGCGTCAACGCCGTATTCCACTTCCTTCTTGCGTTCCGGTGTCACAAACGGGTTGCCGAGCGCCCCGTTCACGCCCAAACCGTTCACACCGCCGGTCTGGCCATTTGCCAAGAGTGTGATGAAGCGGGCGCCGTATGTCGGTCGGTTACCCGTTTCGCCGTATGACGCACGGAACTTGAACTCGTCGATTTTCGGCAACGGGCTCACAAAGCGATACGAACCCTGAACGGCTGGGAAGATATAGAACTTCCTGAAATCGCCGTTGTCGCTCGACCGGTCACCGCGAATGCTGCCGGAGAGATAGAGCTTCTCATCGAACGCGAGGATCGACTGCTGTACGTACCACGCCTGGTCGATTTCCTTGGTCTTGACCTGGAGCGTCGCCTGCGTGCCCTGGTTCACGTTGCCGATGCTCGGAATCAGGCCCCGCGCCTGGATGCGGTACTGATTCAGGCGCTGCTGCTCTTCCGTCACGCCGGCCACGGTGCTGAGCGAGAACGGCAGATTCGACGGCGTGAAGTCGTACGAGAGGCTGAGGCGCTGGTTGAGCTGACGGCTGACCGCGTTCGACTGCACTGCGGTGCCCAGCAGACCATCGTTCGGCTCGTACTGCAGGAAGTTCGGGCTGTAGATCTGGTTGTCCTGGTCGAACCGGTCGATGCCCGCGAGGTACTCGAAGCGAAGGCGGTTCGATGCAGTGGACAGTGCCTGGAACGCCAGTGAACCAGCGCCGATGAAGCGGTTGACGTCTTCCGTGTTCTTCAGGAACCGGAACGTCTGGAACGGGTTCGAGCCGTTGGCACCGCCGCCACCCGCGAAGGGATTGACGGGGAACTGCCCCTGCGCATCCAGCGTCCGCTGATCGAAGAAACTCGGCGTGTAGCCGAAGTTGTACAACGGGCTCGTGTTCGAGTTGTCGTTGTTCGAGACGCCGCGGTTGGCGTTGTTGCGCGTGATGCCGAGATCGAGCTTGGCGGTCAGACGGCTCGACACGTTGTGGTCGATGTTGATGCGGGCGTTGTCACGCAGTGCATTGGTGTTCAGCGCAACTCCGCCTTCGTACTGCCGGCCGACAGACGCCAGATACCGGGTTCCGCCGTCGGCAGTGCCACCGCTCACGGAGAGCGCCGAGTTATAGCCGATCGGCTTTTCGCCGAATAGCTGCTCGGAGAAGTTGTTGTACGGTATCACGTTGCCGTTGGCCGCGTAGATCTGGTTGAACAGGGTGACGCCTGCAGCGCCGATCGTGGCGGCAGCGGCAGACTGCGCGTCCGCCACGGTCAGGAAGCGGCGCTGTCCCACGTTGCGCTGGAGGGACGACTGTCCGACACGCTGATTGAAGTTCCAGCGCGGCGTGCCCGCCTTGCCTCGCTTGGTGGTGATCAGGATCACGCCGTTGGTCGCGCGGGAGCCGTAGAGCGATGCAGCCGCAGCGCCCTTCAGCACCTGAATGTCCTCGATTTCGCTTGGGTTCATGTCCGCCAGGCGATTTGTCGGGTTGTCCTGGTTCGAGGCGATGCCGCCACCGGCCTGAGTGATCGAGTTCGCGCCGCTCGAGATCGACGAGTTCGACATGATCACACCGTCGATCACGAACAGCGGCTGACCGTTGCCGAGAATCGACGTCACGCCGCGGATCTGAATCTGACCCCCGCCGCCCGGTGCGCCGGAGTTCAGGTTGATGCGAGCGCCGACCACCTTGCCCTGAAGCGCCTGGTCGAGCGAGACCGATGGCACGGCATTTAGCGCCTCACCACCGACAGAAACGACTGCGGTGGCGGCGTTCTTCCGGTCCAGCGTCCCCTGCTGGCCTGTCACCACGATGCCCTCGAGCTGCAGCACGTCCTTCTTCAGCTGTGCATCGACCGTCGTGGCGCTGGCCGTCACCAGCACCGTTCGAAGCTGGTACCCGATGCGTCGAACACGCAGCGAGACCGCGCCATTCGGCACCAGCAGGGAATACGCACCTGCCTCATTCGTGTACGCGCCCGTTGTAGTGCCGACGAGCTGCACGCTGACGTTACTGAGCGGTGATCCGCTCCCTTCTTCTGTCACCTTGCCGCTGATGCGCCGCTGCGCCAGCAGCTCGCCTCCCGCCAGCGCTAACAGCGCCAGTACGGTGGCTCCCCGACGGATGAGACCCACGGAACCTCCTCCACTATTGGTGTCTGGTCGTACTGCCGATCCTCCCTGTGGCCTCCAGACGTGGGGCCCCAGCAGAAATCGGCTTCTCTCACTCTCGCAGGTTGGCCTGCCGGTGTCAACGGAATTCAGACTGATCTGTAACAGACGGTAGGGAACGCCTGGCCCAACTGTTGTGCAGCGCTTACCAACCGAACGCTGGATGTTTATCGCCAGAGCAGAAACCGACATCCGACCGAGTTTTCCGCCGCGCAGTCAGCAAACCGCTTGTTGCTGAGGCTGCTATGGTCGTCGGCCGCGATTCGACCGCGCCGGCATCAGCCGCCGCGAAGCACGATGTCACACAGCAGAGTCGCTGGCTGCGGCTCCCTCGTCGCATAAGCCTGAATCCGTTCGACTCGAATCGGCGCACGGACTCTGAATCGCTGAGCCCGCCGCCACGCCTCCTCCGTCATCGTCCGAAAGAAGTGCACAGTGCAGTGCGGCGTGAACGCAAACTTCGGCGCCGCAAACGGCAGCCCGCAGGTGGCAATCCGGTCATGAAGCCAGCGCACTGGCCCGTGCACCGGAAGCGGCAGCATGATGATGTTCGTGGCAGGAAACCGGTCCGGCGCGCCAAACACGAAATCAAGTGGCGCAACAGCGTCGCCAACGCGCGTCAAGGCAGCCGTCAGCTCCGCCGTCGACGTGTTGAGCGGCAACACCCCGACACCACTCGATCCCGCCAGCGTCACATGCGGCCGGAACAGATTGGCAAACTTCGCATCGAGCTTCTGTTGCAACGCGGCAATCCGGTCCGCCTCTGCGCCAAACAGGTCTGCGACGATGAAGATTCCGTCGGCCACGGCTGCGCGTCAGCGGGACAAAAAGGTGCGATCGATGCGGCTGCGCGGATGCATATCGTGCCACCGGCGCACGATCAGCGCGCTCGCCATGCCAACTGCCGCCCCCGTCACCACATCCGACATCCAGTGCTGGCGATCACGCACGCGACTGGCTGCCGCCAGCGATGCAAGCGCATACACCAACGGCGGGCCTGCCGTCTTCCATCCCTGCGCACCCTGTCGGCGCCACTCCGCCGCCAGGGTCACTGCCGCAGCGGCAGACAACGCGGAGTGTCCCGACGCGAAGCTGCGTGTGCTGTCGCTGCGCAAACCACCAAACAGATCCCAGTGCGTGGGACTGTTGTCAGCACTGGCGTATGGTCTGGTGCGGCCAGCCAGCACCTTGATCGCCGAGATCGCGACGCCGCTCACGAACACCGCTTCGGTGGTACGCAGCCCGAGCACTGCAGTGCCCGAATCGCCGCGGACCCGACCCAGCAGCCACGCTGCCGGACCGACACCCATCGCGGCATGCGAGCCCGTCACATCGCCGACCTGTGCGAGCGCCTCGAGCGTGCCGTTGTCCTGCACGCTGGTGCGCCGAGCCCACGCATCACCGCGACGGTCGATCGATGCCACGCCCAGCGCCAGCGAGGCCATGCCGCCCAACTTCCAGAGGTCCGCACGACGCGGCCCCGCACCAGCGCGGTGCGCGAGGCCATCCATCCCGGTCGCCGACACCATGCGTGCGCCAACGGCCAGCCGCCGTGCCGCCAGCGACCGCTCCTCGACCCGCTGCGCATGAACTGTGGCCGCAGGCGCGAGCAGCAGCAGCGCGACAGCAACACGCGCAGCAGCAACACGCGCAGCAGCAACACCCGCAGCAGCAACACCCGCAGCAGCAACACCCGCAACACCGAGCGTTCTCGCCGGTGAGCGGCCACCGCGCATCATCATCGCTCCGCCTTCGTCCTCTGCTTCACAGCCTTGGTGCCGGTCCTTGTACCGACCTTGCTGCCGCCCTTCCCGGTGCCCCGCGTACCGGCGGACTTCGAGCCACGCTTCAACACCACCTTCGCGCCCGCCGTTGTGCCGCGCTTCGTCGCGGCATGCTTGGCGGCATGTGCGGCCGGAAGGTCCGGTGCGGCATCCGCCGCCTGCTTGCGCTGTTCCTCCTTCGACTGCTGCTGCTGCTCCTTCCGGTTCGCCTTGCGGTCCTTCGACTCTTCCGCGCCGAGTGACGTTCCGCCCTGCGATTTCTTCTGCTTCTTCTCGCCCTTCTTTCCCTTCTTCTTGCTCTTCTTCACCTTGGGCGGCGCCATGATCGTGCCACGGCACTTCGGCGACCCGCACCGGCAGGTGTACATCTTTTCGTCCGCTTGCGTGTGCTCCGGCGTCCGCTCATAGGCATAGTCATAGAGCAACTCGGCACCGACCGCGATGTTCTTCAACGCGCCGATGAATACACGCCCGTCCTCTTCCTCGATCGCCTCGCAGTTCGGGTCGCAGGCGTGGTTGATGTACTTGGCCGGCCAGTCGAGCGGGCCAGCATCGAGCACCCGTGTTCCATCACCGATCGCAAACAGAAAGGTGTGGTGCCGTCCCATCTCGTCGTCGGGATAGCGGATGTCCGCCTCGTCCTCATCGATGCACTCACCGAGGTATTCGATGATTCGGGCACCCTTCCTGATGTTGCGCGTCGCGAACGCGCCCTTGCCCTGGATCTTTGACGTCCGGATGGCGAAAGCGAGCTTGCGGGTTCCTGCGAAGTGAGCCACGGGACGGGACGATGAGGCGTAGCGGTCGAGAGGTGAACGCTGGAGAATAGTCACCGACGGCACGCTCGGCGACGTATCCTGCAGATTCGCCAGTGCTGGCAGCACTCATCGCGCCCAAAGCGAGGTCCGGTGTGCGCTTCCGATCCGTTCGCGCCACTCGTCGCCAAGCCGCGCCGCGGCGGCAAACTCCGGCCAGCGTCGCACCGCCGACTGGACTTCGTCGAGTATCGTACCGGCGCGTCCCCGCTTCATCATCGCGGACTGCGCACATGCCTCGAAATCCGCCCGCGTAAAATCGGCGCGCTTCCCGTTCAGCGTCATCTGGTGTGTGCTCGTCGAGGCGCCGGTCGGGTTGTAGCTGTATGTCACATCGAAGGCTGGCGCGAGCGACCACTCGCCCGCCTTCGTCATCAGGAACGCGATGTTCTTCACGTGGTCGTCCTGATTGCGTGCAACCACATTGAACGCCATCCGACGAAACTGTTCCTCGACCGCGGCCATCGGCAGCGCCAGCTGGCGGATCGTCCGCAGTGCCTGCGCATACGCGTATGCCCCGGCCGCCCACAGGTACGTCAGCTCCCGCTACGGCAACACCGGAAACTCCACCAGCGCGTCCGCATCGTCATCGTCCGCCCGCGGAGCCGTCGGCGCCAGCACGCCGGCCTTCACCGGCGGCTTTCCACGCTGGCTGAGGAAGCCATTCACCGCATCCAGCGGCGCGCCCAGCTCGGTGCGCAGTCTGGTCATCTCCTCGTCGAGCTGCTTCGCCAGCTGCTGAAAGACGCTCTGCGACTGGCGAGTGGGCCGCGATGGCGCCGACGACACCACGCTGGCGAGCGCGGCGATCTGGTTGTTCAGGCGGATCGGATAGTTCAGCGGGTCCTGCCCACTGCGGTTCTTCGTCTGGTAGAGTGAGTCCTCGATGACGGCCAATCGCGTCTCCCAGGCGCGCGTCAGCGTCGCGAAAGCTGCGGTATCGGTCGGCGACAGGCTCTTCATCCGCTCGTCGACTTGCGACCGCAGGCCACGAATCACGGCCACGGCGGTGTTCGCCTCACTCGTCCGCTCGTTGATCCGCTTCAGCATCGCGGCCTGCGCGATGTAGTCGGCGGGGGTGGCGTTGCTGCGCGGATCCGCCAGAATCTTCGCCTTCCGCGTCATCGGCGATTCGTCGTTGACTCGTATCGTGAAGGTGTACGTGCCCGGTGCGACCAGTGGGCCGGTGAGCTGCGCCGACCACATGATCAGGCCATCGAAGCCGACCGCATCCGCGCCGCGCATGTTCCAGGCGAATCGATTGACTCCGAGCCTGTTCGACAGGCGCGGCGGCCGCGGCGCGCGACGCGGCGCATCCTCATCGGTCGGATCGAACTCCGGTGCGGCGGTGTTCGCACGACGCGCCGCCACATCGGCCGCAACCCCGGTCGCCACCAGTGAATCGGTCACGCGCTTGACGGTGATCGAGCGCGCGATCGAATCCGCGCGCGAGGCTGAGTCCTGCTCGCTGGTCAGCGACCGCACCAGTGCGCCGGTTGAATCGCGCACTTCCAGCGTCACGAGAGATTTGGTGCTGGCGATGTGGTACTGCAGGATCGTGCCCGACGATGGGTTGGCACCGGTTGGACGCGCACCCGCTGGCGCGCCACCACCCCAGGTGATGCGGGGAACGTCGCGCGGCTGAAAGAGATGGGCCCTGGCGCTGGCCACGGCCGGCGTCAGCTGACGCAACGCGCTCACATCGTCCAGAATCCAGAAACTGCGCCCGTGCGTGCCTGCGATCAGATCGCCGTCCTTGAGCGCAATGTCGTGCACCGGCACTGGCGGCAGGTTCTGTCGGAGTGAGAACCAGCTCAGTCCATCGTCGAGCGATCCGTAGATGCCGCGTTCGGTGCCGGCATACAGCAGCCCGGGACGATCGGGATCTTCACGAATCACGCGCGTAAACTCTTCGGCGGGAATCACGGTCGAGGCGCGTGTCACCGCCTCGCCATCGGTGCGCCCTCCATCAATGCGGGTCCAGTTGGCGCCGTAGTCGGTGGTACGGAACAGATATGGCTGGAAATCGTCGAGCTGGAACCGGTTGGCCGCGATGTACGCCGTGCCCGGTGCATGATGCGACGCTTCGACGATCGAGATGCGCGCCCATTCGCGCGTCCTGAGCAGCGGCGGAGTGACATTCTTCCACGTCAGGCCGCCATCACGCGTCAACTGCACCAGCCCGTCATCCGTGCCGGCCCACAGGAGCCCCTTCACCAGCGGCGATTCAGCCAGCGCGAACACCGTTCCATAGTACTCCACCCCCGTCTGGTCCCGCGTGATGGGACCTCCGCTCGGCCCCAGCGTGCGTGGATCGTTGCGCGAGAGATCGGGGCTGATCGGCGTGTAGCTGTCGCCTTCGTCGGTGCTCTTGAACAGCACGTTCGATCCGACGTACATCACCTTCGCATCGTGCGGCGAGATCACGATCGGGAAGGTCCACTGCATGCGGTACTTGAGATCGACTGCACTGTGGCCCATCGGATTGAGTGGCCACGGATTCACGTTGCGCGACAACCCGGTGCGCATGTCCTTGCGAGTCAGGAATCCGCCGTAGCTGCCGGCGAAGATGATGTCGGGATTGGTCGGATGCGCGGTCACGTAGCCGCTCTCACCGCCACCCGCTTCCTGCCAATCGGCAATCGACAGTGGGCGCTCGCTACGGCTCGGCCCACAGAGTGTGCTGTTGTCCTGCTGGGCACCGCAGAGACGATACGGAAAATGATTGGTGACGCTCACGTGGTACATCTGCGACGTGGCGAAGTCCTGGTCGGTGAAAGTGCGACCGCCATTCACCGTGACATTGGCGCCGCCGTCGTTCGCTTCGATGAAACGCTGGTTGTCGTTGGGCGCGATCCAGAAATCGTGACTGTCGCCATGCTGCGCCCGGATGGTGCGAAAGGTTTTTCCACCGTCGGTGCTGCGATGGAAGTTCACGTTGTTCACGTAGACGATGTTCGTGTCGCGTGAATCGGCATGAATCTTGGAGTAGTACCAGGCACGCTGCCGCAACTTGCGATCGTCGTTCACCCTCGACCAGGTGGCACCGGCATCATCACTGCGGAATACACCGCCACTGTCGTTCTCGATGATCGCCCACAGGCGGCTGGGCTTCACCGGACTGACCGTGATCCCGATGTTGCCCCACAGCCCACTCGGCAGACCGGCATTTCGCGTGATCTCGGTCCATGTCTCGCCGCCATCGATACTCTTGAACATGCCGCCGCCAACGCCACCGCTCACCAGTTTCCACGGCTGACGGTACGCCTGCCAGAGGGCGGCGTACATGATGTTCGGGTTGGTCGGATCGAGCACCAGGTCGCTGGCACCGGTGGAGTCGTTGCGGAACAGCACCTTCCGCCAGTTCCTGCCACTATCCGTGCTCTTGAACACGCCGCGTTCCGCATTGGCGCCGAAGGCATGACCCTGCGCGGCAACCCAGACGATCTCCGGCGCGGCCGGATGCACCCGGATCCGGCTGATGTGGCGCGTGTCTCCGAGGCCCAGAAACGTCCAGGTGCGCCCAGCGTTCTCGGTCCGCCAGACGCCGTCGCCATGACTGGTGTTGCCGCGAATGGGATACTCGCCGCCGCCAACGTAGACGATGTCGGGATTGGACGGGGCCGGCGCCACCGCGCCGATGGTGCCGCCGAAATAGCGATCCGTCATCGGCACCCAGGTGTTGCCGCCGTCAGTGGTCTTGAACACGCCACCACCGGTGGTTCCCATCCAGTATTCGTTCGGGCGTGCCTGCGTCCCTGCAACAGCCACACTGCGTCCACCACGGAAGGGACCGACCTCGCGCCACTGCATGGCACGCAGGATGGTGCTGTCGATGGGTGCAGTGAAAGCCGCCAGAGCCACCGGACGAACGGGTGCGCGACGCGGCTGAGCCACGCCGGGCGTGCCGATCAGCGCGACGCCGGCGATGCCGGCGATGGCCCGGCGACATCGCGCCGCGGGATGAAGCGAGCATGACCTGAACACGACGACTCCGGCTTCGAGGGTGGGAACCAGCAGCACACGATCAGCACAACGAACAACAATCGGTCCGCGAGCATCCGCGACGGCCTGCGCGTGCCGAGCCGAGTCTCGCGCGCCGAGAGGTGCTACGCAACGGCCGCGCCCCGCGTTCGGCGCGGCTGCGTCACTCGGCAGCCGGCAGACGCCGACGCGTCGAGTCGTGTGCCCGGAGAGCGTGGTGAGAAAAATCGTCGAATGCACCGAACGCGGCCTGCATCCGCATTCCACGACTACGTGGGGCTGCTACGTTTCAGCGTGGACTTGCCCCCAAGTCGGGTTCGTCCGCGCGATGATGCGCCTCAGGAGTTTGAACATTGCGCCTGTATCCCGTCGACCCTGCCCGCCCCGATCCGGAGACGATCGCCAACGCTGCTGCCCGGCTGCGTGCCGGATTGCTTGTCGCTTTCCCGACGGAGACGGTCTATGGCCTGGGGGCCAACGCCCTCGACGCGGCCGCCGTCGCCAGGATCTTCGAGGCGAAGGGACGGCCGTCGTACAATCCGGTGATCGTGCATGTGCCGCACACCGAGGCGGCCCGTCGAGTCGTGACGCATTGGCCGGCAGCGGCTACGACACTGGCCGCGGCATTCTGGCCCGGCCCGTTGACTCTCGTGCTCCCGAAGCACCCCGATGTGCCCGACACCGTGTCGGCCGGGTTGCCGTACATCGGCGTCCGTGTGCCGGCGCATCCGGTGGCACTGGCGCTGCTGCGAGTGGCTGGCGTCCCGGTCGCAGCCCCCAGCGCCAACAAGAGCAACCAGCTCTCGCCCACCTCCGCGCAGCACGTCGAACGTGGACTGGGTGACGTCGACGTCATGATTCTCGACGGCGGTCCCTGCGCGGTGGGCATCGAGAGCACCGTCATCGACCTCAGCACCGAGGTGCCGACGTTGCTGCGGCCCGGTGGTGTGTCGGTGGCGGCGCTGGAATCGGTGCTCGGCCAGACGATTCATCGCCTGGCGACCACACCGAGCGGCGACGCCCCGCGTCGGTCGCCTGGCGCACTCGATCGCCACTATGCGCCTCGCGCGAGGATGCGGATGGTGCCTTCCGGCGACGGCATCGCGCTCGCGACGACGATCGATGCCATGCGTGCCACTGGTGGACTGATTGGCGTCATCGCGTACTCCGGCTTCGATCTGCCATTCAGGGAAGACGTCATCGTGCGCGTGTTGCCCAGTCGTGCCGAGGCGTATGCGAGCGCGTTGTTCGCGGCGCTGCATGAGCTGGACAGCATCGGGGTGACCGGCATCGTGGTCGAGGCGGTCCCGGACCTGCCGAGCTGGGACGCGGTGCGCGACCGCCTCAGTCGTGCCGCGTCCTGAGACGTATCGACCCACGGCTGCCTGAACGCCCTGGTGTAGTGTCGCCGAAGTGCTTTACCGGCAGTCGGGCCCTTAGTTTGCCACGCATGCTGCCAATCAATCTCGCTGGAAAGCGCGCGCTCATCGCCGGCGTCGCGGACGACCAAGGGTTCGGCTGGGCCATCGCAAAAGCAATGGCTGAGGCCGGTGCGACGGTGTGTGTCGCCACCTGGCCGCCGGCCCTCAACATTTTCCTGAATCTCATCGAGCGCGGAAAGATCGATGAGTCGCGGAAGATGTCCGACGGCTCACTGTTGACCTTCGAGCGCATTTACCCACTCGACGCCGTCTACGACACGCTCGAGAGCGCACCGGCCGATATCCGCGAGAACAAGCGCTACAAGGAGCTTGGCGATTTCAGTATCGCGGGCCTGGTAAAGCGCTTCACCGATGACTTCGGCGAGCGTCCGATCGACATCGTCGTGCACTCGCTGGCCAACGGGCCGGAGGTGAAGAAGCCACTGCTCGAGGTGTCGCGGAACGGGTATCTGGCAGCGGTCAGCGCGAGCGCTTACTCGATGGTGAGCATGGTGCAGCATTTTGGTCCGATCATGCGTCCCGGCGGGTCGTTCAATTCGCTGACGTACATGGCCAGTGAACGCGCGATTCCAGGATACGGCGGTGGCATGTCGAGCTCGAAGGCGGCACTCGAATCCGACACCCGACTGCTGGCCTTCGAAGCGGGGCGGAAGTGGGGCGTGCGGGTCAACACCGTCTCGGCTGGCCCACTGGCGTCACGCGCCGCCAGTGCAATCGGCATCATCGAAAAGATGGTAGCGTATTGTGCTGAGAACTCTCCCTTGCCGGACGCGCTGACGGCGGAGGATGTCGGCAATACGGTGGCGTTCCTGGCCAGCGATCTGGCGAAGGGGATTACCGCCACGACGGTCTACGTCGACAAGGGGTACCACTCGATGGGGATGGGCGCAAACGCGACCAGTGTGTAACTGCCGGGCGCAGTTCCTCGAGGTTACAAGAACGTGTGCCGCCCTTCTCGGATCTCTCCGGACTGGGCCTGTCTCTTATACACATCTGACGCTGCCGACGAATAGAGAGGTGTA